>Ga0307515_10011091_pt1 | contig 17146 bp, 10 predicted proteins | sample 17_EM_MG_FD_194513 | JGI IMG/M metagenome (GOLD analysis project Ga0307515, IMG submission 194513) | Populus trichocarpa ectomycorrhiza microbial communities from riparian zone in the Pacific Northwest, United States - 17_EM | ecosystem: Host-associated > Plants > Roots > Unclassified | place...
AATAAATTATTAATGAAAAAATAGAAATTAGTTGAGGTTGCGGGTTTAATTCCTGTTTGGGCGTGTATATTTGACGATTTGTGATTAACAACTTGCCTGTCACATTTGTTTTTAAAAATAATACAAGAAAAAAATAAAGTTGGGTTGAGCGTGCACCTAGCCTGCTACTAGTAGGTCAGATGCTGAGCATGATTTTTGTTGTTTTTTTTAATATTTTTAATATTTTTTTAAAAATATTATTTTTAGCACTTCAAATTTTTTCTATTAAATTCACTTACTTTTTTATTTTGACGTAGTTTTTAAATACTAATGTAAGTTTTTATTTAAATTTTAATAATTTAAAAATAATAATACTAATAATAAATTGTTGATGAAAATTCAATTAAAATTGATTTTTTATTATTAAAATTTTTAAATAAATTTTAAACATGATTTTAAATATTTATGATTTTTTTAGCTGTTAATTATACAAAATATGAACATATTATTTTGAGATTGTTTATTAACTTGCTTTAATAATCATAAAATATTTTTTAATGTTTTCAGATCATATACTAATATTAAAAACAATTTATAAAAAATAAAAAATATTATTTTAATATATTTTTAAACAAAATACATTTAAAAAAATAACAACTATGTTTGTTTTATAATACTCAATCAAGATTTGCACCCTTCTTCATGGTCGGTTTTTGTAAACTTCTCCTCCACTGGATGGTTCCAAATTCTCGAAATAAAGAACAGCAATTGTTTTTTTATTACTAATATCTTGGTATGTTCACATGCTATTTGATTCAAACTGGAGGCCCAGTGACCCGCCCTGAACCCCGCTGCTTTGCCAGCTCTGTTTACCTCAACACTCTCTTCCTCCCTGCAAAAATTGGAAAAGAAGAAATCATAGTTCTGAATGAAAGCAGGAAAGGCAAATAGGAACTCTTTTGTTCTTGGAGCTTCTAGGAGACTCAAAATCCAAAAAATTAGCAGACAAATCCATCTACTAAAATGCTGTCACTCGTGCATTCCCTCGCCCATCTCATTCCCCGTTACTTTGGAATATCTTTCCAAATATTACATGTAAAAAGAGATAAAAGGTGAGTTAGAGATGAATAAAAAAACCAACAAACCGATTAAATTGAGAAAACCAGAAAAAAAATAAATGAAAAAATCGAATCATGAAAAAAACTCGATTAAACAAATTAGAATATTTTTTAAAAAATTCAGTTCGGTTCGGTTCGGTTTTGATTTTATAAGTCTAAAATAAAAAATCAAATTGAACCAGTTTAGTTAATAAATGAACCGAACCGAACCGAACCGAAAAGAACCAATTAGAAAATCCGAAAAAGCCCAAAAAACAATATAATTTTCAGTTTTTAATATAAAATAATCAAATCGAACCGAAACCAGTCGGTTGGAACCGGTTTAGATTATATATATTATATATATATATATATATATATATATATATATATATATTACAAAATTTAAATTTAATTATTTTTATAAATAAAAATCAAATAAAAAATGATGACCTCTAAAACCATCAGGCTGAATACAGATTTTGATCTTAGCTGCCACGGAGCAGCAACCACTGCACACACCCATTTTATTGAAAACCCTGAAAAGCAAATTAACCTGCTATAATTGCCATGATTTTGTTTGGTAAAGAGCAAATAACTGTGGAGAAGCACCCCATTGCCCCCTCCCCAGCTATCATGAATGGTTTCCAACGTGCCATGTGCTTATCTTAGAACACACCGTACGTATGCCTCTACATCAACACGAGCTGCATTTCTCGACGGCATGCATGTTGAAAAAGGTGGCCATGCTCCATGCCAATTCTTAACAACTCTTTGACTTTTTTTTATGCGTGATGGATCATAGAAGTATACAAGAATCTACATGGACATTATATATGTTACATGGGGTAGGCAATTATCGTGTTTTGTATGCCATTTTCAGACGTGTTTTGTATTGTTTGACATTTTGTGCATGGATGGATGATATATCGCCATGATGGGCACTCGTAATTATTCATCCAGAGCCAACGTGCATGGTTGTGTTCATGCATGCCGACCAATGTTCATTGAGCTAGCCAGTAATATTTCTCAACCCACATCGACCGAATCTATACTAGTTTTTGATGAATTATGTATATTTGGTGTGAATTTTGCCCAATTGGCTGGTTACGGGTTAGATTGGATGTCACTTCATTCTCGATGAGAAATGAAAGAAAAAAAAAAGTTTGTGTGCACCTCGACTAATTCCACGAGCTCTAAAGTTAACGACCTTGTAAGCCTCTAGTGATCCTAAAATTTGTAAGAATAAACTGAAAAGATTGGATTTTATCTTCATTATTTGCAGGGATTCATCGCCTCCTGAGTGTTTAGGCCTGATTTCTCTGTGGTTGGGCCTGGAGTCTTGGACACCCCGTCAAAAACATTTATTTAAAAAATTTATTTTAATACTAGAACAATTAAAAAAATAGAAAAAATAATTTTTTAAAAAATATAGTTAAATTACAATACCAAATGAGAAAACCAATCAGGCCTCCATGTATGGCCTGTTCTCCTATTCTATTTACTTCAACTTGTCATTTTCTTAAAAAAGAAAAGGTACAAATGAACTACTGAATAATCATTGTTTATGCGTTAATACCATACATATTCATATAAAACAATGAATTATTTCGGAGTCAAAATTTGATAAATATGGTTAATCGGCTATGGAAAATACCATTGCATCATTTCATGAAAAAGATTAATAACATGATTTGGAATCAATATGAACAAAGCAGAGTTCAACGACATTGTTTTTTTTTTTTTTTTTTCATAAAAAAGAAAACAATACTTGACGGGCCTAGACTTAATACCCACTTTAAAGTCCAAACCAAATGCCTTGACTATGGATGTAGGACTGGGCCCAAGATTGGACCGTCGGTTTACTTCATCCATCACCAAGTCTTGACATGATAAAACACAAGGCAAGGCTAATCAAAATCACCAACCCAAGGCTTGGCGAGCCACCAATCTCATCAGGGGCATGCCATGCCCGAATAAGATATTTCTCTTTCTTTCTATCCAGGTGCCCGAATAAAAATAGTTTTAGCGGTGATTTTAAAAAATATGTTTGGTTAAAAATAATATGTAATGAATATTTACATATAAAATAAATAAAAAACATGTTTTTATAAATAATAAATAAATTATTTTAATTTATATAAAATCAAGATTTAAAACAGATTTCAATAAAAAAAGCACAAAAACTATTTTTAGTTAGCCTAACCGGTCTATTTGGACCGGTGTGTTTGATATTGTGTTTTGAAAGTTTTTTTTTAAAATTTTAATTTTTTTTAATTTTAAATTAATATTTTTTATATATTTTTAAATTATTTTGATGTGATGATGTTAAAAATATTTTTTAAAAAATAAAAAAATATTATTTTAATATATTTTAAAATAAAAAACACTTTAACAAATAATTACTATCACACTTCCAATCATATTTTTATTTTCTTATGCAATCCCGGTTGGACCGGATCCAACCTTATCACATCAGGCAGGACACCAAAATCCAATTTTTTCTACCTACACTACCCTATGTGCTGGTGGTACTTAGCATTAAATGCTAACTTAACCCTTTTTTATATATAATTTAGCCCATAAAACGATATTATATATATATATATATATATATATATATATATATATAAAAAAAAAATAAAGAATGGATGTATTTGGATGAATCCCTCTTTCCCCTTATTTTACTTACTTTAGAGGTATTTATCTGAAATAATAATAATAATAAGTGATTATAATATTGATTGAAAAATGATGGTGTCAGTGAGCCATATTTTTGCATATATATCATTTTTTTAATATTCTCTACGACACAACACAACACCTCCTCTTCAATTTCTCAATCTATCATTAAAAAGTCCAAATTTAATAAGGCACATAATTTCTCAATTGGAGTTTTGCTAATAATTCATTTAACCTTGATTTTTTAAATGACATCCTGAACTGGTTTTTACAAAAAAAAAAAAATAAAAAAAAAATTAATCACACGTTGATTTGTTTATAAAAGACAGCTAAAACTTGAAAAGAGGAGAAATGCAAAATGATTGTTTATTTGCTTTGGGATATATTTTATTATTCTAATATATTAATATTAAAAATAAAAATACTATTTTAATATATTTTAAAATAAAAAAAAAACTTTTATTTCACTACCAAACAGATGCTATTATAACATAAAACATGCATCGACCCCGATCAAGATCATCAATCAAGATAAGGTTACACTTTCCCAGCTAAGCACCGCATCAGATCCATATCCCATCTCACTATACCAGACACTTCTCTTTCCAAAACTACCCCTTTCTCGTATTTTTAATGACCAAAAACACACTCCCTCCACTTACTGCCATTTTCTTTCACGTTACCAATCCACTTCCCTCAATCAATCATCATCTCCACGAGAAATTTTAACCATGGCGTCAATGGCAACCATCCTCCGTCGAAAACTCCACGACAACAGACATTTCCTTATCCAAACACGACTCTTCTCCCTCGAATCTTCCTCTCATGACACCAAAACTACATCGCGCATAGAGAAAATATTGATTGCAAACAGAGGCGAAATAGCTTGCAGGATCATGCGGACCGCGAAACGCCTAGGGATTCGAACCGTCGCGGTTTACAGTGACGCGGATAGAGACTCGCTCCACGTGAAATCGGCTGACGAGGCTGTCCATATCGGTCCGCCTCCGGCTCGGTTGAGTTATTTGAATGGCTCGGCGATTGTCGAGGCCGCGATTCGTACTGGTGCACAGGTTAGTATCCAAACGCTGCGTTTTGGTTTCTGAGAAATTAGTGAACGTTATGTGAATTTTACTTAAAATCGTGCTTATAATTAAGTTTACTATGATATGAATTACTCCTTTTTTTTTCAATCTCAAATTTCAAAGGACTTTCGGTAATTATTTATGACTTGCAATTGCTGTGTCAATACTTCCATTAGGTGATTTCACCGTGTAGTCTTTAGCGTTGACCATCATTAATGTTTGACTGCTTAAGCCCTTTTCTTTTGGTTATTATTTGTGTATAATTTCCATTTAGAAATTGAAGCGTTTGTTAATTCCTACTTTTATTTTTTCTCTTTACATGGTGTTAGCAAAGTGAGCTTTTTTAAATCATTTTTTTTTGTTTTACCTTTAAAGTTTTAAGCTCTTGGGCCATGGCTGGTCACTGTGCATAAGAGTTGGCCTTTTGCACTTTGTATTTTGGAAGATAGTAGAATAGCTTATTATTTTGAGTTTACAATGCTTCTAGTAACCCTGATCACATTCATTAAAAGAGAGAAAAGTTATCCTAAACATATAATTTCCTTTTTTGTGTGTGTTATACAGTGAGGTAGATGATTTTTTTTCTTTTTTTAAGAAAATGCAAGGACTTGTTTTTCAAAGTGGATATCTACTTTTGAATATCAGGCTATTCACCCGGGTTATGGTTTCTTATCCGAGAGTTCTGATTTCGCTACACTATGTGAAGACAAAGGTCTGACTTTTGTCGGACCACCAGCATCGGCAATCCGGGACATGGGTGATAAAAGGTATGATAAGACCTCTGTTTTTTAATTAATTTCATGTTTCTTTTTTGTTCTCAAAAGCATGAATGTGGCTTTGAATGAATGCTTTCTATACTGTGTTTTATTACCTCTCAATCTGTACATGCATGTTTGAGTGTGTTGGCCCTTCATTTTCTCTATATAAGCTAATATTATGCTTTCGATTATTCAGAAAATTCTGTAAATTTTTTTATCAGTGTTTTAATTTCAACAGTGCATCAAAGAGGATAATGGGTGCAGCAGGGGTGCCGCTTGTGCCAGGTTATCATGGCAGTGAACAAGATATTGAACTTATGAAGTCAGAAGCAGATAAGATTGGATACCCTATCTTAATAAAGCCGACGCATGGAGGTGGTGGAAAGGTGTGCCAATTTTATTCTTTTAATTGCTACCCTGTAACATTAGGAATCTGAGTTGCTTAATATAATTGACGATGCATGTATATAAGACATCAATATATGAGATATGGATGTATGGTAACTCACCAAGTTCTGATTGGAATATGCATCAGTAGTCCAGCACATGCTCGGCGTTAACTCTCATTAGATGAATGAAAATTAAAATCTTCGAGTTCTTTTCTTGTGAAAAGAAACATGAAATTCATTCAAATGTAAGAAAGGTATACGCATGATTTGTCTTACTATGTTGGATTTTTATTTATTTTTTCGGATGAGGCTCTCACAATGTGCAGATTTTAGGGTATGAGGATAGTTCAAAGTCCAAATGAATTTGTTGACTCTTTTTTGGGAGCACAACGTGAAGCAGCTGCTTCATTTGGTATAAACACAATTCTGCTAGAGAAATATATCACAAAGCCAAGACACATAGAAGTTCAGGTATGGGCTATTGGATGTAATAATCTTTCAGCATTCTTTCCTAGTTCTTATATTTACAAAATTATGTCTCAATTTTTTGCTTACATGTTCTTGAATTCTTATATTTCAATTTCAAATTATGTCACGTACTTGTCCATGTAATGAAATAAATCATTTGTAATTGAATTTTTTGTAAGATCTTTTTTCTCAAATTCATAGATATTTGGGGACAAACATGGCAATGTACTACATTTATATGAAAGGGACTGCAGCGTACAGAGAAGACATCAGAAGATAATTGAAGAAGCTCCAGCTGTAATGTTCAGTTTCTATAGTTTTCAATCAGGTTTCTTGTTGTAGATTTATAGAAAATGTAATAGAAAATCGGTTGATGCAGCCAAATGTCATGAACGACTTCCGCTCCCACTTGGGCCAGGCTGCTGTATCTGCAGCCAAGGTAATGTCCTGTCAGTTGAACTCGCTGAACATTATCAATATTTTCAGTAAAATACAAATTCTTAGGCAAGTAATTTCCATGTTTGGCGTGCACCATTTGGGTTGAATTCTAGCCCGAGCATGTGATTTAATATGCTATACATAACATACAGTGTTTCATGTTATGGACGGACTTTTTGAAGCCTTAAAATATTTTTTTGATGGGCCTCACCATGCAAATCAAATGCACCTGCTTTTACTTCTTTTGATAGTTTAAGTAGTTCAATGAATTTTTATGGAGTACAAACAAAGAATGTTTTGATTTGAAATCTTTTGATCATGTTGTAATAGCCAAATTGCAAATTGATACTGAGTACATTAGAAAGGGATCCTTCTCCCGACAACAGTTTCCCACGCCAAATGGGATCCCTTGGAGTCATGTTTGTTTACTAGAAACTTGTTTTGTTCTATCTTCCTTCGTGAGATCATTGAATCCCTATGGGCATATGTTTTCTACTCGAATTGGTGGTTATAAAGTTGGAAAATTGTTGACTACCCTTTTGTGTCCTAAATTTACCATATTATAGTTGTTGAGCTTATTCACATGTCTATTAAGACTATACAAGTTATTTTCTCCTTTGTCCATGATCCTACATCCCAGTGCCTGGAAAATGGAGTTTTAGGAAGTTCTGAATTTTGTTTGCTTGCAATATGTAGGCCACTATTTTTAAGGAATCTACCCTTTGTCTTGCATAATTGTGCTATTAATTTTGGAACTTGAGACCATCATAGTTGTGCTACCTAACGAGCTCTCTTATTTAGCTCTAACATTTCACGTCCCGTTTAACTGCAGTCATTGTTCTTTAACTTTATTCATTATATTTGCTGATGTATAGTCCCTCTTGCATATTAAAAGGCAGTTGGTTACCACAATGCTGGCACTGTGGAGTTTATAGTTGACACTGTCTCAGGCCAGTTCTATTTCATGGAGATGAACACCCGCCTTCAGGTACTTGTTTTGCTCTTTTCTGTCTTCTTGCTTTAGTTCCTGATGGAGAACCATTTATCTAGTTTAGTTAATTAGCATAGAGATCCACCAGGTAGAATGATAAGTTTGCAAAGATAACAATAAAATAGAAGTATGATAACGATAAAGCAAACAAAACTAGATAAATGGTTCTCCGCCAGTCCCACAAGCCTAGCATAAATCTGACAGGGAGCTGTGATATTCTTATGTAGGTTGAGCATCCTGTGACTGAGATGATTGTTGGCCAAGATCTTGTAGAGTGGCAAATATCTGTTGCAAATGGAGAGCCACTACCTATTAATCAGTCACAGGTGCCTTTATTGGGTAAATTCTTTCCCCTGGAAAAGATTTATGCGTGTGATGTCTGTGTTATATTACTTTCCTGCTCTGCTCCTTGGTCTCATATATTGCTTGGTACTCAACTTCTGAAATATGATACTTGCACCTCCTTTCACTTTTCTCTACATGGCATTGACTATGCCCATCCTTCTATTCCTTTTGTTGGTTAGTAGATTGGAACTGCAATAGAATGGTCAAAATTTACTATCATAATTCCAACTAGTAAAAAGTTAATTTCTCTTTGCTGTGAAATTACATTTTCACCTTTTGATTTACTAGTAGACCAGTAGCATAATTCTGTCCCCACTCTCCAAAAAATCAGGTAGTAGCATAAGAGGTGGCATACACTTGTTCAGTATAATAAGACTAAAACTGTTCTCTTCTCTTCTTCTTTCTGCAAAAGATGTCTTATCCTCCCTCTTCTATCTGCACTTCTTTCTTCAAATAAAATATTCTTGTTTTATGCAAAAAATAAAAGTGTTCCAATATTTCACAGATAAAATAAAAGGCTAAACAAGAAAAAAGAAGTGCAAATTCAACGTTTCGTGTCAGTTTTGGTCTACCAAGGTTGAAATAAATTGTTGGATTGCCCTTTGTTTTAAGATCTGATGTCATGTGGAAAACTTTCTGTTCTTCAGATTTCTTAGACCACGTTTAATATGATATCTTTATCATGTTAAGCATGAAGAGTTTCTCTACTCTTACGAGTTCTTTGTTGGTTTACCTGATAATGATCACTATGACTTGACAGGGCATGCCTTTGAAGCCCGAATATATGCTGAAAATGTTCCAAAAGGATTTCTTCCTGCAACTGGAGTTCTTCACCATTATCGTCCCGTTCCAGTTTCACCAACAGGTGCTAATTGCAACAAAATAATCATGTCACTTATGTATGCTGAATATGAATTCTTGTTTCGTTGTTGGTGATTGGTATTTTCCCTGACTTTTTGCTGATTTTCTTTCAAAATATTGATGGGCCAAAGTTTCCTTATGAAGCTACTATTCAATTAGGTTTCCTGTTTTGCAACCACTGCTCTCTTTGATATTTAAAAACAGTGAGGATGGAACAGTCTATGTGTCCTTGTAATGGTTTAAGTCTACCACCAGTTTTGAGTGAATGGGTTTTCTTTGTTGCAGCGTGTTTTTATTGATTTATTTTAGCCTTTTGCATTCCCCTTTTTTGGCTTATACTGGATGTGTTTTAATTATCAGTTCGGGTTGAGACTGGAGTTGAGCAGGGGGATACTGTTAGCATGCACTACGATCCAATGATTGCAAAGCTTGTTGTCTCAGGAGAAAACCGTGCTGCAGCACTAGTCAAACTGAAGGATTGCTTATCAAAATTTCAGGTACATCCTAGCGGCAATCATGTTTTAGCTGCAGTTCTCATTTATGAACTTTGCATATTATTACAATCACACTGCTAGGCATCGACCTGGAAGAGTAGTTCTATGCATGAGCTATGAAGTCAAATTAAATTATTTGGTTACAAAGTAAAAATTTCTGATGGTTTGTTTGAAAGATAATTGATGGTCCACATGGCCAGGACCCCGTGGATATTCTGTACCTATGCTTTGAGACAAAGATAAATAAAATGTTTTGATTGTCAACAGAAACTAATTCCATATGTATATTATGGTCCCGCTTCCCTCTGGTTTCTTTGGGAATGCAGTTTGTTTTCTATCTTTTTGATTCACCTATTTATCTTTTTAATACTTTGAGATCGTTGTACTCATATTATGGACTTGATGCTTGTCAGGTTGCAGGTGTGCCAACTAATATCAATTTTCTTCAAAAACTTGCTGACCATAGAGCATTTGAAAATGGCAATGTGGAGACCCACTTTATTGAACATTATAAAGATGACCTCTTTACTGATCCTAACAATTTAACGCGTGCAAAGGAAACATATGATAATGCTAGATTCAGCGCAACCCTGGTAGCTGCATGTCTTTGTGAGAAGGAGCATTCTGCTATAAAGTCCAGTCTCCCTGGTAGGTTGAAGGACCATTCCAACTTTCCATTGCATGTTACTTGTTCCTTTGGATTCCTCTTAAGTCATAATATATTTCTGCAAATGCAGGGACCAATGGGTTACTCCCCATATGGTATTCTCATCCCCCTTTTCGAGCCCATTATCAAGCTAGTTGTACCATGGAGCTTGAGTGGGAGAATGAATATGATGGAAGCAGCTCCGAATTTTTTACCTTCTCCATCACTTATCAGTCAGATGGGAACTATCTTATTGAGGTGTTTATGTGTTTGTAATGAATTCCAATTAAGGTCTAGATGTTTTGTTTCTGTATCCAGAATTATGATCGATTATTGTTTCATATAAACACAGACAGAAGAAGTCAATTCCCCTGGTTTGGAAGTCAAGGCAACACTCCTGCACGACCAAGATTTTAGAGTTGAAACTGATGGTGTGAGCATGGATGTTAGTTTATCTGCATATTCCAAGGTAATTGTGTGCCTATATGAAAACCTTGAAGTGCTATGTAGATTAATTTATGCGCATTCTTGATTGCAGCTTTCTTAACCTACCTTGTAGCATTCCCTACCACCATGTGCGATTTTTTTAGGGATGCTTTTATTCTTGAAGAGTCTGATGAGCTTCTTGTTTCATTTAATAAAATGTCATTTACCAGTTTTTATTAAGAAAAGCTAGCATGCTCTGGTAATTCAGCATTCCTCAGTCAAGAATGGAAGAGCATTTGCCTGTGGTATTGATGTTAAACCTGGTACTTGGTGGCAGGACAAAATAAAGCACATTCATTTATGGCATGGATCACATCATTATCATTTCAGACAAAAGTTAGAGCTTGACTTGTCTGATGATAATGAAATACAACAGAAGACCAATTTTGAGACTGCATTGCACCCTCCAGGAACTGTGGTGGCTCCCATGGCTGGTTTAGTAGTCAAGGTTCTGGTGATGGATGGAACAAAGGTAGAAGAAGGGCAGCCTATATTAGTACTCGAAGCAATGAAGATGGAGGTTTGTTGTAAATTTCACAAAAATCTCAATCAATTTATTTGATGTGCTAGAACATTTCATGATATTTTCTTTAATTTTAATAGCATGTTGTGAAGGCTCCATTTAGTGGGCATGTTCATGGGCTTCAAGTGACAGCTGGCCAACAGGTTTCTGATAGCAGTCCCCTCTTCAGTGTCAAGGTTAGTTAATGCTGTTTGAATACAGTTGAAATCATTTAAAACCTAGACCAGTGCAGTGCTACTGGTACAAATATCAACAGAATTTCCATTCATTAGCAGAGCATGATATCATTGCAAAATGCATAGAAACATCTGTCCTCATATTACATGACAGTTTGTCCTAATTATTTGACTTTACTTTATAATCATGTTCCATTACACTTTTCATTTTCATTGTTGTGCTAATTATTTGACTAGATATACTTGCATATTGGCAATTATGGCTTTATAGTTTGTACTATATGATCAGATAAAAGATTCATCTCAGGAGTTTGAATATATGTGAAATGAGTTCTAGTTCCCCTACTGAAATTGAAGACAGAATTTATTAACCTATTATCTCCATTGAATTTCTTTCGTCAAACAATTTCAGAATTGAGAAAGTGAATTGGCATTGACCTCCTTTAGAGGTTCTTTGTTCTCTTCATAAATTCTTTACAAGGTTACCTGTATCACATAAGTAAGACAAAAGGTGAGGAGGCTACTGTGCCATGATAATTTGGTTTCTTGCAGTTTCCTGGCTCATACTCTGCGACTCGCTGCTCTATTCACCATGAAAGCTAGCATACTATTTTCCATGTGTTGAACTGAATGCTGCTGTAATCTCCTAACATTTATAGCACATACTCCCAGCTTTAACTACTTTGGTATTGGCTTCTCATCTGCTAGTCCATGATGTAATTATGGACATCGTGAAGGGTCAATATATTTACCAGGCAATTATCTAATGTGGTGGGTTGGTCTAGCCAACCACTTGATGTGTGCTGAAGAAGGGATTGTAAAGATATCTCACTATTTTTTTAGTCATCCAAAATGGGAATTTTCAGAAATAGGCATGTTTGCTTGTTCAACTTGTGCAATGCTAACTTGCTGGTGACCTTTAAATTCATTGATTCATCATGATAGATGAGTTTTAATTTTCCATTTCATGAAGTTTCCTAAAACCAGTGTTGAATGGGATCATTTCCCTGGCCAGGGTGAATAGAATCTCAGAGTGAAGTTTTCCTTACATGAGGAAACTGCTTGAACAAATGGTGGCGTAAACAGATCTACAGGAGTTTCCTGAGCTGTGGGTTCAATGGTAAGAAAATTAATTTGTAATAAGTGCCTTGTTTGTGTATTAGTTAGTTCATAGAATGAAACTTCCCCATCTCCATACATGTAACCCAGAAACTGCTGTAAACTAAATATTTCTTGTGTCAATAATATTTTCTAATTATCTCAATCACAGTTTTACCTCATGGTGGATTATATTTTTCATGCACACACTCACATACCACTAAAGGAGGAAGAATGTTGATGGAAGATAAAATAGGTAAAGAGAAATTATGATAAAAAAAACAAGGCAAGTAGAAATGTTACACAAGTCATCATTGCTAAATGGTACTTGACTGTTAGCAACTAGCTAAACATCAGATATATGGAAATTGCTTTGTCTTTTTAATGTCGCTCAACTTTGTCATCATGTTGCAAGTTGCAAAGGTTTGGAAACGAAAACATCTTCTTTAGCAGATGTGATGAGCATGGAGTCCACGGATTGGCAGGTCAGCCCGTTAATGTTGTTACTTTTCTAGTCATTCTGAGTTACGATGTCACACAATTGCCGGCACTCTCAGAGCTCCAACAAATACATAGCCTGAATTCTGAATTCTGAGTTTGATGAGTGGATTGCCTAAAAGTAATGCAATTTTGTGAATAATAAATATGAAGATGTTGTTGGATAACTTTCTAGTCAAAATATTGACATATCAAACATGTAGCGTTTGTACCTCACCTTTTCGTGTTGTGTTAACATGCAAAGTTGAATTGCCTTACTTTTTAGGGGAAAAAAGCTGAATAGCCTTGCGCTATGGTTTATACATAAATTTCTTCTCTCTTAAGAATACAAAAATCACCAATTTTTTATATGCTTACATTGTTGATGGTGTGCTTGCTTGCATCAATTTTAAAATGGCGAGTTTGTGCCCATTGAATATATTTTTCTTTTTAATGGATTAAGTCATCTTGGATTAGATTTTTTCACATTGAAACTAAACTATTTCGAAATTGGTCATTTACCAATGCTTGACATCACGTTGTACTATTGTTGTATTAAAGGCTTGTACGTTTTCAAATCAGATTTGAGCATTTATGTATTCGATGTAGAGCCCAACGCATATGCTCTAATCTAAACAAAAGATGCTTGGTATATTACTGAATATATTTTAACTGTCATGGTAGTGGCTTCTCATTTGCATGACTGTTACGGACATCACGAAGGCAATCGTTATATTATATATTACCATATCGAACCTGTTGGGTTGGTTTTCTAAACTACTTGATATGTGCTGAAGAAATTTATAATGATACTAGATCGTACCTTTACTCGTTCAAAATAGGGATTTTAACAATTGTTCTTGGATCCAATTGGTCCACGGTTAGACAGGTCAACCCGTTAATTATTCCTTGTATTTTCTCCTGCCTATAGGGATTAAACTAGGATATTGTTGCTTCCATTGTAATACTAGCAATTGATAAATATTGAAGATGCTGGTTAGTGTTGATTCAATGTGTTTTATAGTCTTATTAATCTAGTAATCCAATTGATGAGTTTGCTGTTTTGACTCAATATTTTTGCATTAAAAAGAGCACAAGATAATATGAGTTTGGTAAGTTGCTAAGTCCAATACACTTTGGTTACGACTAAACTTAAAATAACATGAATTTGATAAGTCGTCAGATCTAATACATTTGGATTTAACTATTAGCTGAACCTAATGCATCGTGAGTCTGGTAAGTTATCAGGTTCAATATACTTGGGTTCAACAGTTAGCTGAATTCAATGCAACATAGGCTTGGCAAGATGTCAAATTCAATATACTTAGGTTCGAATATCCACTAAACCCAAGGTATTACAATTTTTTATGAACATCTGCGTTATTTTTATATGAGTTTGGTTACATGTCAAGTCCTATTGTTCTTAGAAATTCAGGACTCCAGAGCTTTATTATAGATTAATAACATGACCTACTTATATTATAGACAATCTTAAATGACTTGTCATATTTATCATCTCGTTAATGATATATAAAAAATATTTATTACTCATTAATGATTTATAAGAAATCATTATCCCTTATTAATGTAACCAAGCGGAGCTGATATTTAGGTTCTCTTGTTTTTATCAAAACGATAAGATTCAGGGAATATAAATATCATTTAAACAATCTAAATAAAAGGTTCATAACTTTTTTTTATTATACAAACTTATATATTTTAGAGCATTAATCACCTATAAAAACAAAAAGAAACACTTTTGTTTCTATAATTTAAGATTATTTTATTTATTGTTTTTCTTATAAAAATTATTGATTAGTTTCCAAACTATTTTTAATGGTACTAAGATTTTTATCATTAATTTGATATTTCTTAAGCTAAGAAGAGAAGTAATTATATAAATATTTTGATTAATCACTATTTAAATATCAAATAATAATATGTAAGTACATATACTAGATTTTGGGATAGAATTTGAGGTGATCGTGAGAAATGGTTGCTTGGTAAATATTTAATGTTTCAGTCAAGAGATAGAATTTCCTAAAAGCCGCGAGAAATACAAGATGTGCCAGCGATTATTAAGTGACTTTTCTTGGCTGCTTCATGCATGTCAGGAGTTAGGACTTGAAAAAGTAAAAAAAAAAAAAAAAGGGTTTAAACCCATAATATTCCTAATCCATCAATTTATTTCATTTAATTAATGAAACGTGAACTAAGCTAGAAATTTCCATTAAGTAAGGCTTCCCCGTTGCATCTACTGTCATTCATGAACCATGAAGTCATGAACCCATCGCATATCCGTAAGCAGCCGTAGTAGGCAGGTGGCCACCTTGTAAGTGCCGCACGGCTTCTGTTTTTTAAATATTAAATTGATTTTTTCTTTTATAATATTGATTTGTTAATATCAAAAAAAGAAAAATATTATTTTAATTAAAAAATATTTTTTAAAAACATTGTACATTATATTATATTATCTGATACTAAGAATTTTTATAATAAGCGTAAATTCTGATGTTAAGTTGCTTCTGAGAACACGTGTACAAACAGTCAAAGATCCATTATATATTCTCCAAGAAAATTCCTTCCCGGTGGCCAAAAAAATGGATGTTGACGGGGGGTATAATAATCACGATTCACATCACACACATTACCAATCCTTTTCCGGCCGATAGAGCTGGCTAAAGGGTGTCGTGTTGATTAATTATTATGGGTACTCATCAAATCTTTTTTATAAGATTCTTATATACGACATCACCCTAATAATGCCTCCAATATTGTCAAAGCTCCGACGAACACCTTGCCTGAATTCCCCCAACTTTTCCTCGACGTGGGGTACATGCAGTGCATAACATTAATTCCCCCGCCACAAAATTTATTCAATAGCTCCAGAGGACCTGCATTTGAAATGTCAACAATGCTATTTTGGAATCGGAGACTGTTCTAACTTGTAGTCGGTGGAGGATGAGGGATGTCAATTTGCTCATAATGGAAGCGCAATGCAATCAAAATATTAGGCTGCCATCCAGCCAGCTAAGAAATATTACTAGGCATGGATGGAGACGAGTGGCATGAAACGGTGTCTTTTCCAATTACGGCTCAACAGGTGGTGTTGAGGACGCCGTTGCTTTTTTATCTTTCTTTGACTTTCTGTCTTTGTTTTTTTTCTCGCCGATACAAGTCAATCCTTACGTCGGATATCATAAAATTCAACGCATTTACTCTTTTATCTCTTCAAAATTCGTACATTTTGAAAAATAATTTCCAAGCTAGTATAGTTTTGACTAGTTGCAGATATCACCTGTGTGTTCCATATTATTATTATTATTATTATTATTATTATTTGACCATTTATTCTTCTTTCTTCTCTTTTTAAAATGCTTTTGGTCCCTAAATTTCTATATTTAGTTAAATTCAGTTCCATTATTATTATTTTTATCATCTCACTTGTTTTTTTTGCAAAAAAAACTATTTTATTTGAGCTGAGCAAAAAATAGCTATTTCTTTTTTGTTTTTAGAAGATTATTCCATCATTTCTTAGAAACAAATTCCATAATAATAATGACACCCATACTACCATTAAAAAAAATCAACAAAATAAATTTATAAATATATAAAAAAAAACCTAACTTTGAAACTTTCAATATATTGTTTAAAAACAACAATATACTCCCTTGTTAGCGCGTGTAACACATGAATAGACTACACTTGTCACACACATGTATCTGACACAAAAAAATTTCTGGTGCAGCACAAGGGCCTCTCACAACATTTTTTTTTTTTAAAATGGTGCATGTGGCAGGTGATTGGCAAAACAAAATTTCTTGTGTGTCGCGTGTGCCACACAGGCTTGACAAAAATTGTTTTTGTCATGCATCTATCTAACACGCAAAAAATTCATACGAGATGCAGCGTGCTGTAATATCTGCGCGTGTCAAGTTATGCATATTTGACTTTCACAATTAATTAAACTGTCTTAGTTATGCATATTTTAGTAGATTACGTTATCTCCATATATATATATATATTAATTGCTTATCAACTTGGTTAGCATATAAAACACCATATTCATGTCACCTGCCTCCCTCCTCCCAACATGTTGAAGGGTAATAAAAACAGAAACAAAACAAAAGTAAAATAAAGATAAAATATAGCA
>Ga0307515_10011092_pt1 | contig 17146 bp, 20 predicted proteins | sample 17_EM_MG_FD_194513 | JGI IMG/M metagenome (GOLD analysis project Ga0307515, IMG submission 194513) | Populus trichocarpa ectomycorrhiza microbial communities from riparian zone in the Pacific Northwest, United States - 17_EM | ecosystem: Host-associated > Plants > Roots > Unclassified | place...
AGAAAATATTTGGAAGAAAGTGGTATTGGTGGGTTTAGAGCAACAGGGACGTGGCTAGAAAGCAGTAAGAGTTGACTTGCATCTTATTGGCACATGTTATTGATGCGCAGATTTTCAGCTTGTTGTCGGTAAGCCACAGTGGCAGAGTCGTTCAGGCAGGCAGGCAGTCAGGCAGGCAATCATTTCACGCCCACTCGGCGATGCTGAGGTAGTTGCTGGCCGGTATTTAAATTAAGGCACTGCCGCATCGATATAGCGCTCAGCCAGACCTCAGCTAGCCGATCTTGGTCTCTACTTGACACCTACTTGACACCCCTTCGTACCAGAGAGCCCGGTAATACACGACATAGCCAGAACCCCGAACATGACAACATGACGGCGGATCTTGTAATTTTGTAATCTTGTCTTATTTATTCGTTGATATATTTTACTATTCAATAGTTCTATTTTTTATTTTTTTATTTTTTTTGTGGGTCAGAGAGGTGGCTTTGCCTCCGACACGAGCAAGCTTCTGTGCCAGGGCCCTGCACCAACAAGGGAACCAACCTGCTCTCTAGAGCTCTCTCTACCATCACCTGCAGGAATCTGGTTTAAGACCTCGTTGTCTGTTGGAGACACCTAGACAGCTTCTCAAGGCATGGGATTCCCGAAGGAGTCTGCAACCTAAAGCTTCTGAGGCCGAGAGTGCGGGGGTCGCCTGAGGCGCAACCGCCAAAGGAATACCCGCTAAACCTGCAGGGGGCCTCCAGTCCGACATTGGCAAGGTGGCCCCTCCCTGCAGGTGGAGAGGGGCGCTGTACCGGACCGCCCTTAAGGAGTTTTACGTCTCCCTTCGGGGCCCGCCAGGAGCCTCGCAGCAGAACCACAGGCTCGAGGCAAGCCCCGGTATCGGCCGCTGTACAGCAGGAGTGGCCTCGCACGAGCAAGCTTCTGTGCGAGGGACCCACTCCCATTGGACGACCGAAAGGTTTGTGAGACGACAAGGTGGGTACCGAGTTGATGCAGACCGACCCACCCAGTGAGCTGCTTCATCAGTTATCTTGTGGCTCCTTCGCCAGTATTTCACGTAGGTTGTTTTCCTGTCTTGCAGGCAGGAATCTGAAATTCGGCTTGTTGGCTTCCGCCATCCGCCACTTCCATAGCGTCCAGAAGTAGAGACCTATAACCCACTCCCGGGCGCTCCTTGACTTCGAGAACGCCTCGTTCGGCTTGAGCAAGGACTTGCTAGGCTTGACGGAGTTCTGCTCCACTCGCTTAAGGGCAAGCAAGGGGTACCAGGGGGAAGGCTTCCAAGAGTCTGGGTGCAGAGACTTGTGCCAAACGCTAGGAGAGATCTCCCTCAACCTGTCGTGTAGGACCCGCTCGAGGCCAGACAGATTATACCGAACGCAACCCATGAGGATGTGATCGAGGGATAGTTCACACCCGCACGGGCAAGTCCTCATGAGCTCGTGCTTGCCTCGATACCAGTGCCCTATCGCCTGTGCTTGGTGCATTTCCCGCCACAGGGTCTTCTTGAAGCCCAGCGGTATGTTGATCTTCCACACCAAGGGCACGTAAGTGTCCACGTCCAAGTATACTTCGAAAATCCTAGCCATGGAGACGACCCATCTGTCGCAGAAAGGACTTGCCTTCCAGCAAGTCAAAGGGGCCGGAACCATATCTCTGACTATCAACTTGGTCAGATAAGACAGGGGCTGGTGAGCCAAAACCGGCTCATGATCTATCCAGCCGTCGGGCGTAACTAGGGACCAGAGGTCATAAGGCTGTCCAGAGACTTGTCCTTCATTTGCCAGGGAATCTGCCCTGTTGTTCCAAACGTCATCTCCATGGGCTTTCGCCTTCACGAACTCAACCCGCCCTCCGTGGCTCCTCAGCAGGAAGAGGAAGTGCTTAAAAAGGGGGAGGGAGGAGGCCGACTGCCCGGTCCGTGGGAAATCACCCCACCCGTCCCTCTCCATGGCAAGAAGATTGCCTTTCACCAACTTGAGTACGTACGTACGCGGAATCTGTATGGATGACTACATTGTACCCCCGCCATGCAGACAGGCAAAGGGTGACCGCCGCGACCTCCGCCACATTGTTAGTCATAGGGATGCCCCCCAGGGACACACAATCGTACAGCTCCCAGTCCGAAACCCAGCCGGCGCCAGCCGCGCACGATTCCAAACCATTATCTGCTGCTGACCCGTCCGTCCAGACGTGTATAGTGTCAGGACTGGCCGGTACACCTGCCAAGGGCCTAGCCCGAAGGCTATTGTCATACCTTAAAACATTGGTCCTACTCTGGCCTCTAGAAGTCCGCAAGGCGTCCGTGCTCTGGGCCAGTAGAGAGACCGGCATGGTGAAGATCCGGATGCAACCCAAAGGGCTATCCATCCTGGGCCATATGTTAGCTGACACGCTCTGGGTCCTGGCCACCACCCTGGGCGACCAATTAGTATGTATGAGTTTCCGACGGACGGCTCTCCGGCTAGTCCGGCACCTTGGACACGTGGTATCTCTGTCCCGAGTGTCCACCAGGTCCTTCACAAGAGGCGAGGTGTGGTCCCCAAGGCATCCACCTCCGTACCTAGAAGATTGCAGCGGCATGGCTGGATGGTAGAACGCCGGCATAGCTCACCATACAGCCAGGGGAGGGGCCTGGCATTTGAGGTCCAGCCTGTATTTCTTGGCCGTCAAGAAAGCCTGTCGTAAGCAAGCCTCGAGCATGGTAGGCTTGGTGTACGCCCGCTGTAGGAATGGGTTTAGGCCCACTATATTGGCCCTGTTGTTGGTGGACATAGCCGCTTGTAAGCCCGCCCATGTCCACACCTTCCAAAGAGGTCGCTGCGGTCCCGAAATAAGCTGAGAAAGAAAACACAAATCGTAAGCCTCCTTCCTGTGGGCCAGTGAAGGGCAGCCTAGGCCTCCCTCCTCCACCGGAGCTTCTAGCACACAAAATGGCATTACAGAGAATGGCCCCCACATGAAATTTTGTATCTGTTGGCTCATCTTCCAAAGGGTAGAGGGGTGGACCCCGTTCCCGTCCAGAAGGTGGTCACACCTGGATTGGAGGAGTGCTTTAGCCAGAAGGGCTCTGTTCTGCACCGACGCCCCAATAGCTCTCCATTGCCTAATCAGGCGCATGTTATGTTTGTGAATCTGGGCCCACCTGGGAGCGGCCAGATCAGTAGCAGCTACCCAGACGCCCAGAACCCTCAGAGGGTCAGTGGGGGGCAGAACGTACGCCCCGGGGAGGAGCGCGCCTCCCATGGATTGATTATCGAAGCAATCTTGAGTGAACGCCGCGGGGCCCAGAGGCTTGACGTCTGTCTTGTCCATGTTGAACTTTGAACCAATTGCAAAAGACGTAGTAGACAGACAGGAAGAGACGATGGGAATATCGTCTGAGCCAGACAGGAACAGATTAATGTCATCCGCGTAAAGCATGACCTTCGTGGGGGCCAGGCCGCCAATGCTGATGCCTTCAACCGCGCGCCGTAGGCGCATTGCGAGAGGCTCTATCGAGAAGTTAAAGAGAAGGCAGGAAAGGGGGTCTCCCTGCCGTACCCCTCTCCTCAACTTGAACCAGTTGCTATACCCGCTGTTAATACGCACTCAAGAGCGGCAGCCGGGCAATATGTCCTGAATCAGGCCGATCAGACACCTAGGCAAACCCATCGCCCCCATAACACGGAGGAGCCAAGCTTGGTCGACCCGATTGTATGCCTTCGCTTGGTCCAAGCTCACCAGGTAACCGGGGGTTCCGGTCGAGTTGCACAAGTGGGCCACACTCTGCGCGAGCCGAGTATGGTCGCTCATGAGCTGACCAGGCACGAATCCCTTTTGATCCTCATGGATCTTGCGCACTGCCCAGGGCGCCAACCTGGCATTCACCAGGTTGGTATACATTTTGCAGTCCATGTTCATCTATGAAATTGGCCTGTAGTTGGAGACCAACGTAGGGTCCCCTTTTTTATAGAAGAGGCTAACGTTAGCGTCCTTAAACCCGCACTGGGACGATCCTCTTGTCCGTACGTCGTTCGCCACCTCCCGAAACACCCCCCAAAAAGGTCAGGGAGGGGAAGGGGAACCTTGGAGGCATTGCAACTTATGGCACAGTCTCTTCCAGAACTCATAAGGGATGCCGTCGGGGCCTGGGGCAGTATTCGGCATTCTGTCTCGGAGCATCAGCACCTCTTCGGTGAAAGGTCCTATTTTGAAATCGTCCGGACCGGGTATGCGATGGTACGTGGCCTCAACCTCCTCGATCAGGGCATCCTGAGCCAATAATCTCTCCATAGGCGTGGGCTCTGGACTATGCAGCGTCTCAAAGTAGTCCTTGGACACCGCAGTCATGTGTTCTAAGTCTGTCCACGCTACGTCTTCCAGGGGCCGCCGCAGCCTGGCAACCGAGACCAATGCGCGGCTACCCCTTTCGTCTGCCTCCTTGTTCAATGAGAGGTTGTACCACTCCGACATATGTTTCTCCGCCATGCATTTCATCTTCCGAAGGGCGTTCCTTCGCAAGGCGGAAGCCTTATCATCCATCATGTCAGCCACCGTCTTAGCACGTGGCTCCTCCCTCCTAGGCGCCACCGGAGCCCCTGCCAAGGTGAAGACGAGCTAGGGCGGAAGCATTTCCTGGGGGCAGGGGGCATGCCGTATTTCGGAATGGCCTCTGCCCAGACGGGCTTCCCGCGAGGCCGGATCGGGCGCTGGGGCTGCGCCAAGCCTCTCACCGCATCCCATATTTCGTCTGGGGCCAGCTCCTCTTTTCTAACTGCATTCCTCCAGTATTTGGAATCTTTCCATTTAAAAGAAGTGTTTGCCACCTGTCCTTCGCATAGGACCGTCCCCTTGAACGCTGTCCACCTTTCCAGTGTGGCCTTGCCATCCCGCTCGATATCGTCCCACGCGGCCAAAACGACAGGCCAGAATGTTTCGCTCTTGTCTAACCCATCAAGGTTCGGGAGTCTAGGAGCGGGGACGGCCACCTGAACCACGGGCTTAGTGACAATCAGGTCAGACACCACCACCCTGTGGTCAGACCAGTTCGTTGAGAGGACGTAAGGGGGCTCCGCAGCCCACCCGTCGTGAGGCACATACAACCTATCCAGCCGGGAGAAAACCCTGCAGGCCGCCGTGTTTTGTGAGTAAGTCCAACCCCTTGGACGCGGGCTGAGGCCCGCCACGTCCTGAAAAGCACAGAGGGCACTGATGTCGGAAAAAACCCCCAGTAGATTCTCCAGCCTTGGATTCAAAGGAGTGGCCGGGCTTCGGTCACCTAGATGCTCCACGAAATTCCAATCGCCTGCGGCTACGCAGCCAGACCATGACCCACCCGGCAAAGAGGCCACCAGCGCCGACAGGCACTTCCGCAACGACACATAGAATGCGAGTAGAGAATTGAGACCACCAGAGTTGTCCACATAGACCCGAGCAGCCAGAAAGCTTCCCGGCTCACCCAGTGGGTTAGATGCAAAATCAGAGCGTAACCTTCTATTAAAACCTCCTGTCGTGTGCACTCCCAGCCGCTGCTAGAGTGAGCAACCACCGCAACCCCAGCACGCGCCTCAGGCAAAGACATACTCCCGAGAACAGTCCGACCCCTAGAGAAGAGGGGGGGCATCAGTATGCGTCTCCGTCAGGACCAGCAGATCCAGCTGCTCCAACAGCATCAGCTGCTCCGTAAAGGGGGCCTTAGCGACCACCTTCCCGTCCCTGTTAGCAACCTGCCCGCACATGTTCCATGTGGCCATTCTAAACCTTCTATCTTTCAACCGTATAGGAGGAGTAAGAGACCTAGCACTAGGCGTGGTCCCTGAGCCATCTGGAGGCGCCCCCGCACAGCTGTCAGGCTCAGGGCTCGAGCCTGCTGTCGGGAGAGGACATGGATTACCTTTGGTTCTGTTGACGCTCCGTTGTGACACCAACAGGAGGGGGGTTTCGCATATCCGGCTGTTTGTGACACCGATGGCCCCCTCGCCCACTGGGGGGGTACCCGCTGTCCCCCCGCCATCACCGTCGGCCCCTCGGCCCTGAGCCGGGTAGCCAACAGCCTGTGCAGGATGTCTAGATGTCGCGAGCTTGAATTCCATAGTTGCTAAGAGGGGGATTGCCCCGGAAGTGACCAGCAAACAAAATCTATAGAGGGAGCGCGCTGGGGGGGCAGCTGACCGCACTCCCTATCGGGTGGAACACCACAAGCTAGAGTCAGAGGAAAAGGGCATAAGGGAGATGGTCCATCGCGGGGTCAACATGAAACATGAGAAAATCAATCAAGGCAGAGCCAACATAACCAGAAACGGGGCAGCGCCATACAGGAAAGCCCAGTAAAAAAGAAACATGTCATCGCAAACTAAACAAGAAAAGCTGAAATCCTACTCTTCGCTCTCCCTCTCTTCTTCCATGAGCGTGCACTCGGACTCGATTATAGTGGCTATACCTTCGCCCTTCTTAGCAAGCCGCGCGGCCGATATACTCGCCTTCTTCTGTTTCTCCTGCTCGTCCCTTTTCTGGGCACGAGTTTTAATCTGTTTAGGAGCCTTCCCCTTGTTCCCCTTGGAGAATATAGGATGCACCTCCTTGCCTTTCGCAGATGGGACAATGTTCGAGTATGCACTCTTCGCGTCCGCGGCGCTGATTCTTGAACCGGTCGGGCTGTCCATGCCAGCTCGGTGCTTCATATTGGTGACCGACCACGCCGCAAGATGGAGGTTGCGATCGTTCCATAGCTTCCGCCGTACCTTAGGGAAAGCTAAGAAGAGGGGAGCCATGGCGATGTACATCGAGGGGGATCCCGACACTCGGATAGCGAGCCAGGCGGCTGCAGGGGGGGAGATATACCCATCAGACAGCAAAACCTGCAGAACCGTGGTTGCCGCGTCTCTGGGGCTGTCGGGGTTGCACGGGGTGGCGGCGCCTGCAATAGCTTCTATCGCCTTAAAGTCCGGCTGTGCTCTTAAAACCCTGACCGCCGAAACGAAGTCGGACTCGACCGAGTTCCGTTGTCCCAGCCTATACACGTACTCCACGAATCGGGGGGTTATATCCCGAGTGGCGGTGGAAAGACCTGCTAGCTGACCCCACATCCTGACTACATCGGGGTCATCCGCGACTCGATGACTTCAGATGGAAACCACAATCTGCCACCATTGCCACTTGTAGGCCTCTGTCGCAGGGTCGTCGTACACAAAGTCCGGTGCCGGATTATCTATGTCCATCACGCCTCTGCTCCTAGCCTGCTTGAGATCATTCCATTCCTCCATGTGCTCGAAAGTTCTAGCTAAGCCGTAGAAAGAGAGCAGGAAATCTCCCCTGTAATGCCTGAGGGAACTCTCCACCTCCTTCATAGGCGCAGCTGGGAAAGCCTTCGTCAGGACCTCCTTGGCTTTGGTCACATCGGACACAGACTGCATCCAAGTGGATGCTGCCGACAGGTCTCCGTCCACTTTGTTCAGGACTATGGTGAACGTCTCACTGTTGACAGAGGGGAAGAGGCCAGCCAAGTGGGCTAGGCTCCTTGACAGCGAGGGGTCGTCGTAAGTGTCCAAGGGAGGTGTCACGATATAGGAGGGTCCCTGGGTGGGGGGGGCCGTGCTCGATTGGGTTGGAACGCCTTGCTCGGGGACGGGAGCGGCCGGAGCTGAGCCTGCCATCCGTGGACCAGGCAAGAGCTCCTCGGGGAGTACGCCCGCAGCTCTGATCAGGGTGTCGCCTTGTAGAGGCTTGATATGCGAGAAGAGGAGGGAGTCAACCTCATCTGCGCCATCTAGGAGGGGGTTCCGTAGCACAGGGTTCTCCATGTACGGAAGGGGGACACCCGCCTCAATGTCCATCAGGTCATCAGCCAGAGTACGACCTATCGCCATAGATGACAGAGCTCATCCAGCCAAGGAGTCGGCTGGGATGGGGGCGAGGACAGCCGGAGGCGTCAGGCTGAAGAAGAGGGGTTCTGTAGTCTCAGCCTGTAAGGCGACTGGATCTGGGGCAGTGACTGTTTCGTCGCGGGCGGTGGGTGGCTTGGGGGCCAAAACTACATCCACTAGGCTGTCCGGCCAAGTGTACGTAGAGGACTGGGAAGGCTGGGCGGGCAGAGGGGGACAAGCCACAGGTGCGTAAAACTTCTCCATCACTGGGTCACGAGCCACGACTGGGATCTCCTGAGAGGCCAAGGACGCGCTAATGGAGGGTACAATCGGGGCAGGGGGGGTAGCCGTTGCACTGACGTGCGTTTGGGAGTGCGAGGCAACTTCCCGCTCCGCCGGTGTCGCAGGCGCAACTGCTGCATCGGTGTGGGCTCGAGAGCGCGACATAGCTCCCAGTACAGCCAGCGTTTCATATCGGCCGCTGTCAGCCTCGTGAGGCACCGCTGGAGCTCCGGGAGGCACTGTAGGCAAAAGTTAGCTAGGAAGTCCAAATCTCATCTTGGCAACTCTCGAGGGAGCGCATCAGACATACAGGTAGTAGGCACGGGAGCCACTGGTGCACCAAGGTGCACAGCACCTTGAACAGGGGGGGGCTCGGTGCTAATGGGGTCTAAACCGACTCGCGTTAGAGTGGTATGGCAGTCACGGGGTAAATGCTTACTGCCAGGGGGGCTAGTAGTGTAATTGGTGGGGGGGCGGGTGAACTCGTCAACCAGGGTCTCATTGGACACGCCCGCTGGCAAGTGTCCGTCTCTCCTAAGAGAGTAAAGGACGGGGTGTATTGAACCGCCAAAGAACTTGCACACCGAGAAGATCAGACTTCTGGTCAATCCTACACTGGGGTTGGCGTTGCCCAGCAGACGCCCTTTCAGGAAATCCGATAGAGCAGTGACGCGTTTTGGTTCCACTTGCTCCAAGATATTGTTGTCATCCGACTCCTCCATGTCCACATCTTCATTCAGATCCTCCTCTTCCACCACCGACAGAGCGGGGGGCGCAACTGGCTGTTCAGGGAGACGAGCGTGTCAAGGCGCCGCGGCGCTCTTGACAGAGGGAGAGGGGGGCACCTTTATCAGGAGCTGCCATGTAGCCTTCTCAAGGTCGATCACCCGTTCTCCTGCCTTCTTCTTCAAAACTAGGCTCCTGGCAGGAACGCTGACTATGGAGAGCCCTCCGAGCTTCATGAAGGGCAAGGGGCATTCCGCAGTGAAATGGTCGGAGGAATAGCAGCATTGGCACACATAGGGGCGCTTAGCTGACCATGTCGGCTCAAAGTTGAGGAGTGGGGATGTGTCTGGGACTGAACCATGCTTGTGGCTGAACTCCATTGTCCAAGGCCAGTATACATCTTCGGAGTCCAGGATAAAAGTGCCTTGGAACTTGGAGGTGGCACCGCCCTTTCAGATGCCCAAGACTCTCCAGCCTAGGCGGACGTCGCCGGTCTCGAATTCCAAGAGGTGTTTCCACATCTGTAGGAAAATAGAAGTGTTGTCGGCCACGGAGCCCTTGACCACCCACTCCAGATCTCTAGCACGGCTCAGAGGAGCGAACCTCCGTATGATGTATACCGCGTTGGTGTCAGCTAGCCTGATGAGGTCGAAGGATTGAGCCTCCTTCTCCCCCTTAGACCCAGACAGCACCGTGCAAAGCATCCAGTCCTGTCTGGGGCTCATGCGCATGAACTGGACTTCGCACTGCCATCGCTGGGCCAGCTTGGAGCGAAGCAGAGACAACTTAGGGTCCTTGAACATTGGCCCAAGCTGCGCTACTCGAGAGAACATGAAATGGTACCCGGGTCGATTATACATCTCCTCAAACTCTGACCAAGACCAACTCTTGGCGGGCTCGAGGGGGTCTTCATAGCAATTGTTCCACTGCGCGCCACCTCTCGGAGCCAGCTTGGCGAGCTCATCGCAAGAGTAAAGCTCCAAGGAGCGCGGGAGGTACAGCTTCGAGTCAACTTGATCTTTCATAACTGGTTTCAGGCAGGCCAGGGGCACCTTGCCAGACACGACCGGGAAAAGGGGGGCCGTATGCTTGGCATGATTCTGGTAGTTGGTTTCCGGCCAGAGATCCTTGTAAGACAGCTTGGGGACAGCTGGTTGCGTGGGGGGCGCCTCTGGAGCGATTGCAGAAGACGCATCCACTCGTTCCATTTCAGCAGGTTCCTCTGCCCCGTCCATCTTATCGACCAGTGCCTCTTGTTCAGAGATTCTGGCACCTAGGACACGCCTCTCTTCTTCCAGCGCCGCTAAGTTCGCGCCCGGCAGGGGCTTGCCTATTTCCTGGTCAAGGACTCTGTACCTCTCAGCCATACCTGCGAGGACATTGGAGGCATCGACAAGGGCCTGTTCCTGCGCTTGTTCCTCCTCCTGCTGTTTCATGGCCGCAGCCTGGACGTCGCCCAGCAGGGAGTCAAACTCAGCCTGCAGCGTCGGGATACATTCCTTCCTATCAAAACCCGGCTCCTTCTTGAGAGCATTCAGACGAGCCACAAGAGCACCCCATGCTGGCTTGGTGAGGGACGCTGGGTAGTCATCCAAGGTTGCTCTAAACGCGTTCATGGCGTCATCCAAGGGGTCCTGAATCGCCGCTCTCCATTTAGTGGTGGGGGAGGAGGGTCGACGGGCTTGGGGATCAGTAGAGTACGGCGCGAAAGGTATAAACTTATTCTTTCCTTTGCCTTTCCCCCTATACTTCTTCGGGGGGGGGATCCATGTCAAATCTAGCAGCTTCCCGCATGGAGACATTCTGAGGTGGCAGAGGTGCCCTCGGAGGTAGGGGGCCCCGCGGGCCACTTGCTGAGGCAGCCTGGTGCCCTCGGAAGGCAGGGCGAGGGCGGGGAGGTTCGGGGGACATAGGTCTTCCCCAAGATGCGTTGAGGCCAGATGGGCCTGCCCGTGGCATGGAGGGACCGGCATGGGGCAACTGAGCCCTGACCAACCAGTGGCCAGGGGCGTCCAAGAGCATGGCGGCAGAGGGTGACTGGGCGGTGACCATATGAAACAAACCTGTGCGCTGGGGGATGACGAACGCACAGTGCTGCTCGATCAGGGGTGAGTTCCTGAGAGCAAACACCGTAGGGTAGTATCCAAGAGTCCAGACGGCCTTGTGAACGTTACGTTCCCGTACCGCCGCCAGATAGCAGAGGCCAGGAAGGAAGCCAGGGTGATTGAGCGGGCGCCAAGGGGACACGCTTTGGGCAGCGACTGGTGGCACGTAAGGCGGGGCAACAGTAGGCCTCTCCTCCAGGATCACTCTGTCAAGGAGGTCAGTGTGGGAGAGTTGCATTGGGGCAAACGTGGTGCTGCGGCGCTTCGCCCGCCTGCGAAAGGGGACGTGGGGCTGCATCGGGGTCTGTGTGTCGCCAAAAAGGCACATGTTGATGATTTCTACGGCCTCTGCCGCAGTGACGAGTCTCGCGCGCTGAGCGGGGGTAGTCATGGTGTTGCATAGATGTAAGTTCTGTAAAATCTGAAAATTAAAGAAAGGGGAAACCCCAGGTGATCAGCAAAAAATTCCACCCATTCGGAGCAGTAGGCGAGAAAGGAGGCATGCTCGACGTGTCGCCGCATTAGAATCACGGTAATGTTTAGTGTGGGTACCACCACAGTACAAGGAGGATTGGTAATGCAGGTACCACCTGCGGGCGCGTTTTTTACCGGCTGATCCAGAGGACCGATCAACGGAGTTGGGAGCAACCATGCCATCCAGCTGGGTATGGGCCCAGGCGGCTAGCAGCCCCAGCCATTCAGGGAGGCGGCTGTTAATCATTCCCTGACAACTCAAAGAGAGCTGGAAAGGGCGGGCTTTGCATCTCCATCCGTGGGAGCCCCGGAGGACCGATCCACTAAAGCCATCTGCTAAACCGCTGGCTAGGATTCACGTGGAGCGTGGCCACTAGCTTTTATTCTCGTGTTTGACCATCACGCAGGTACAGGCATGTTGCACAGCACCTATTGCCCACAGCTAATCCCTGGAGGGATAACCAAAACGGGCCAGGAGCGCTGCTCCTGGGCTTTTTCAAGTGGAGGTCCACCAGCTTTTCTGGTTTAACCTGTGTGTTTGACCATCACGCAGGAGGGGAGACCCACAAGGGGCGTCACCTTCATACCCGATGTTTCAAGTGGGGGCACACCACTGACCAGTTAGGGGAAGGTATCTCTCCCGGAGACGAGAGGTCTACCATGTGGACCACCATGGTGGGGCACAATACGTCCACAATGTCCGACAGACATTTAGAGAACCAAGGACGATGGGGAAAGGGAAAGGACATCGTCCGGAAGTGTCGTCCGTCATCCAGAGATGACGGCTTACTGCACTGCCGTCCCTACTCTCGAGCAGAGGGGTGGGGGCGCGCTGTTTCCAGACACCCCAGCTCTGCCCTTGGAGGGGATGCCATATGCCCTACCGGCACGTCTGACAGGGTGAGGACACCCCTGCGTACAGCCGGCTTGGCTAGGCCAAGGCCCCAACTTTTGGGGACAGCTGGCTGTGCACACGGTGCTGTAAAATCCTCGGTCTAGGGGGCGGGACAGCGGGTCGCATGCACTCTAAGCTGCAGGGACTCACGAAGCCCAACCAGCTGTCCATGCCTAGACCCGCAGGGGAATGCCCAAGGGCAATCAGTGGCGAGCCACAGGCTGGCTGCATAGCATGGAGATAGGGGGGGGAACCTACGGAGCAAGGGATCCCTAGGGTATACCTAGCGAACCTGAACTGAAAGGCCAGCCACGCACGGCCGCGGGCGGTGCAACGCACCACTTCCGCGAGGCAGCCAGCGAGGAGCCAAGAAAGTGGGAAAAAACCCGCAACGAAAAACCTAACATACCTGGAGACCCATGGACCGGGAAGGACAGTAGGGGATCCGAGAAAGAGACCCGTATGCCGAGCACTGCACGAAGCAGCGCTGGCTAGGGCGCGTCGTGGACAGCGACGACCGAAGGACGGCGACAACGAGCAGGAGATGGCAGGGGGCCAGTGCCCGAGGTCAACTGCAGCCCCCCAGCCGAGCATCCGTGACCACCATTCGCGTTTCAGAGAGAAACTTACCGCTTGGAACTGCGTGGAAGTTGTGGTCGGGTCCAAGCTTGAAATTTATATATGTTGAAACTTTATTTATTTATTTCAAAAATTTCCTTCCTCCAAGCCTTGGACATGTTCTCTCTCTCCGTCTCTCCTGCTCGACACTGTTCCGTGCAGCTGCAATGGGCTTGAGCAACCACGTCTTCTCTCCAATGCTCGCATCTCACTCGGCTCGTACTCGTACCACCACAAACGCTGTCGATAACTACTTCTGCGCACTCGCTCCCTACCGATATCGCTGCCTTTCAAGTGTATAAACCTCATATCTAGCTATCAACGTACTTAGGTCCAGTCTCGCGCCTTCCACAAGCACCACCACAAGGTCCGCAAATTTCATTCTCCACTCCCGCTGCTTTATCGGGATGGCACCTCCCCGCAAGCTTTGCTATTGCCGTAGCCTCTGACCCCGTTGTGCAACAGATTCACGAGTGACGCTGATCGAATCTACGCACTCACAGAGATCCAAGGCCTCTACTGCACGTCTCACCCTCAGTATGTGGTGTTTTCAATGTTGCAAAATTATGACCTGTCTCACTTTCCGGTCCTCCCCCCAGTGCGCTTGTCATGCTACCTATGACCATGAACACGGACGCAGAGTACCCGTCACAGTGCGCAAGGCCGGCGACACCCTCGTTGTCGCCCCCACGTTGATCGACCCCACAACGGTCCAACGCCTTTGGAGCGTCACGAGCACAGTCGTTGGTTCTCAGATCTCAAAGAACAACTCCTCCAACGAGTTGCACCTGAGGCTCGTCGCCTCCAACTAGCATGGTCAGCACCGTTCGTAAGGCCCATGTCCGAATAACCCCTGCATCTTACCTCCCCCTGGAACGACTCCTGCTCATATCCAACAGTAGGCGCACCAAAACCCCCACACTCGTACTATACTTGAGCACCTGCTCGGCGGGCCTCCAGAACCGAGTGCCCCTTCAGACCCTCCCAAACAGAACGGTGTCTATCAACCCACCGGCAGCTGCAACTTCAATAGACATTTACTAGGTCCTTCACCACTCATCTCCGAGAACCTTCTTCACGCCATATGGCCCAATTCATTACGTACTACGTATGTTCATCTCACCTCTTGTGAGACTTTTGTCCCTAATACATACGTCTCCCTAGGTCCCACAAAATTATGCGGCTTCGTCCAATTCGTCCGTAAGGCCGACGCACCGCGCGTTGTTGAGGCACCCGGCGGCCATTCGATTAGAGGCAGTAAGGCAGGGCCGTAGTGCGTATCTTTACTATTCCCGGTACCTCTGTTTACCTGACCGCGACCTAGATCGTGCCTAGGCCACCCCAACCCTGCCCTCCTGCTGTGTCCGCAACACCCCGGTCGCCCCAAACCCTTATGGCGATCCTTCTGGGAACCGTTATCCACCGAGTATCCCCACTCTAGCGCCTGAAGGACCCCTGACCAATGATCAAGTCAACTACATTATTCAACGCCTGAAGGATATCATTCTCAACCATCGTGGTGGTCTCGGCCCGAACGGAGGAGCACCTCGTCAACTACAGCGCATCTTACCACCACCCACTGCCTACAGGACGCCTTATTCCAACGGTACTGCATGTGTTACCCGGCTCTGCCATCCCGTGGCGGTGAACTCGGCCGAGAGATGAATTTGCTGTCATGGTAGTAGATACGGTGGCCGCCCTGCGCAGGGCTACGGACGCGGCATGGAGATGGTTCAAAGTGCATATGGAGCTACTGGGGTCGGGGCTGGCCCGCCTTCTGTCCCACGACCAGCTCCTTGGCACCTCCGGCCCAGCAGAGTCCAGAACTCTTCTGCTCGCCCTGCGGGTGGACACGGCGGCGGAGGCGGTTATGACGATTTTGCCCCTCGGTCGTGGTACCGGTGTGGCCGCCTATGGAGGATTTGGCGGCCACAATGGCATGGATCGCTTTGGTGGTACTGTATGGGGATTTGGAACGGGTATGAGCAACGGAGGTGGCGCGCCCGGTGGTACGCTCGGTGTTGGAGGATTCAAGTTCGACGACGCGAGCCCACAGTTCCCCGCTATGTCCGATATCCCTCGCGGAGACTCTGCTATAGCCTCCCCATCCCTGGCCGCGGCAACGGGATGGTTGGAAGTGGTGCGGGTGGGGGGACCAGGTGGTCACCGTTCGGCTGCGGGGGACTTCTTGGGCGTTGATGAGCTCCCTGGGTTGTTCCCCTCGTTCCGTATTAGTGGGGGTGCGAGCGATGCGAGCTGTGCTCCTGGCGCGGTTGTGACTGCTACATCGACTGGTGATGCAGGAGTGTATGCGTCGAGGTATACCTAAGCAATTAGGGGATGAAATTGACCTTGTTTAATCACGGTTTACGCAAGCCTCTTTCGACTCGACATACAACCACCGACCCATACACACGTAAATTCAAATCCGACTCTGACTCTTTATCGCCCGCAAATCCGAATCCCAGGACAATAGCGGTCGCCTGTGAAATTCACATGGGACTCGACATTCGCCATATTCCTTCCTTCACTCGAGTCAACAACCCAACCCCACAACCTACAGCGCCGTCTACACTTCTCTCCCTCTCCTCATGGAACAATACTATGTATACACTGAACAAGGGCAACCAAACCGCTCCTCGCCGTTCGCGCCTGCTTGCTCCCTCTCCCTACCCTCCAAGACTCTCGTCTCTCTGGTCCTAAACCAAGTCTGTCACGTAAGGCTCTTCTGGATTGCTCTCCGTGTTTTCTCGATAACCGATCTAGTATTTTTGTCGTTTCGCCCTGTTTCGTTCTCCCACGCTTTCTTTGGACTCCACCGCTCGCTGCTGCTTTTGTGTTTGCCCCTCTGTTTTCCAAAAGAATCTCGCGTAATTTCCCGCCAGTCCTTCCAGAGGAGACGCGTTCTGTGTAACCGCAGCTCCAAGTCCTCAATCTCGATCATTTTTTATATCGGTTATGAACGTCTCCTGATCAAGTACATGCTCAAAGAATCTCCACGCTTTCAATTTTCACGTCTGCTTTCAAATACTAGTTTATTGTATTGTATTGTATTGTATTTGTTACGTTTCGTAGAATATTTGATAATAAACGTAACGTCTAATAGCCTGGGTTTAAACCTGGGGACTCTTCCTTCAGTCCCACGGATATACGATATTTAGTTCTAATTAGTTTCGTATACACGCGTTTAATAGTATATAGTAAACCTATAACACTGGCCTGCAGTATTGGTAGAATAGAGCGTGTAGAACGATGGAATGGTAATCTAAACAATTGTACTAATGTTCTATAGGTTCTTAGACCTCAGATATAGATCAGAACACAAGGTACGAAGAGTAATAGAGTGTGTAAGATGAGAATGAAGCAGAGCGCGCGATCGACAATGAAGTCTTCAGTACCGGTTCTTTATCCCGGGCCTACTGTCCCTTGCACTCCTTATCTCTATTAGATAGGATTGCTAGTGGGCTCTTAAGGCGCTGTGGATAAATTGTTTATGGTAAAAGATGATATATAAAAGTCCGCCCAGAGAGCCCCTTATATAGGTGCGCTCTCCGCAGCGGGATCCATGGCAACACAACTGCGGCTGCGGAAATCATACCAGATGACTCCCTTAGTAACGCATCCGCAGTTCATGGAGCTTTGGATGATACATAGGTTTCCCGCGTGGGCCGATCGCTTTGTATACCACCGCGGTAACAAAGGAGATCTGTCTAGCACGCGATACAAGCAGTAACCAATCGGAACGACTACCAAAGGATTACCCTCCCAGAGGATAATCACCAAGACCAACCATGAGAATATCCCATTCCCCCTCGATGCGTGCGTGCATCAAGCCATAACCTCTCACCAATACCCGTTCCATAACAGTATTTTGCCTCGTCTTTGACTCCCCCATTGCACCCATAGGGTCTCTGAAGCCCTAAATCACCTCTTGGATGATCCTCCGCTTCTTCCTTGCCTTGTCGCATATATCTCGCTGGTGGCTATCTGTGCAAATAAACACTCCTGCTGTGCTACCATGAATGGGACGTATCATCTACCTTCGCGGCCTTGGTCCCCTCAACCTCTGCAAGCGTACGTCCGCGGTTGTTCTCGAGTCGGATGCATGTCCCTTGTTGGCCATTTGTGACAAATGAGGAGCGTAAGGCAAACGGGAACGAGATTCAATAATAACCAAGTATCTCATACACCAA
>Ga0307515_10011093_pt1 | contig 17144 bp, 26 predicted proteins | sample 17_EM_MG_FD_194513 | JGI IMG/M metagenome (GOLD analysis project Ga0307515, IMG submission 194513) | Populus trichocarpa ectomycorrhiza microbial communities from riparian zone in the Pacific Northwest, United States - 17_EM | ecosystem: Host-associated > Plants > Roots > Unclassified | place...
CACGGGTAGCGGTCTGCATCTGTGTCGGGAGGGACGAGTGCAATGTCTTCTAGATCCATCTTTTCGACTAACCAAAGGACATCCCACAGGTCCGGAGCAACCTGTTACTACCATCCAACCTTCGTCGTATCGTCTTCGAAGCTCCCGATTGCCCATGCCCTGCCGAACGTCTTGGCGGTGATCACGGGACCGACCTCCCGGTTCTCAATATCCGTGAAGTTTATTGAAGGATATGCATCTCGTCGTGATTCGCAAGGTAATGCACCCTCGGTATGGGGGCTTCTGGACAAACAGTTGGTTAGGATTGGAGAAGGACTCGAACTCAGGAGTGTTCGTGGGTTCAATCTTTCAAGGTCGTATTCGACGCGGTGGCCGCTCAAGCATCTCTCCTGGCCACAACCCTACCTACGGCGTGTGGGATGGGAATAGTGACGCTTAAGTAGTGGATCTCCAATGTGCAAAGCGGCAGGGTCACACCCCATGTGAGTTTCATTTTTCACACCCGTGTGCGAGGAAATGATCAGTTACATTCGATTCGACTAGCCAGTCACAAGTATTATACAAACTTCTTGAAGTTCTCGCGCCAGACACTCACCCGCCTAATCGTCATCGCTGCCGTGACGTTTGCTTCCGTAGCCCTTGCTTCGGCCGTAGTCACCTCCACCATATCCACGACGGTGCTTGTCGTCATCCGAGTCATCCTTCAATTTCAATCTCTCAGCACCATAGGTTTCGTCATCGTCATCATGCTTCTTGCGACGATGTTCCTTGTGGTCCCCACCGCTAGAGATGTTGTACCCACTTTCCGTCTGACGACCTCCACCATAACCCCCTCCAGTATCACCAGAGGAGTAGGCGTTGCTGGAGGAGTAGGTATTCTCCGATGACTGATACGATGGCTGGTATCCCGAACGATGGCTGGTGGTGTCATAGGACTTGTCGTCACCGCCCCGTTTAGAACTATAACTTCCTCCAGAACCGCCATATCCTGAAGGAGCCATCAGTAAACGTTACGAACTCCACAGCCATAGCCTCTCACCACTACTGCGTTCCTCCTGTTGGCCATGGGAACCGGACTTGTAGTTATCGTCAGATCTGCCATAGCTTTTCTGATTACCTCCGTAAGAGATATCATCCGATCCGCCTTGATGGGTGGTGCTGCGTCCGTAAGTATTTTCCGAACGACCATAGGTATTGCCGTCCGACCGTCCGTAGCTGCTCTTGGTGCTGTCGGATTTATCACGACCATAGTTGTTGCCGTCCGATCGTCCGTAGCCGCTCTTGGTGTTGTCAGGTTTATCATGACCACCTCGGCTGCCCCCATAGGCGTCATCCGATCGTCCGTAACCACTCTGGGTGTCTTCGTACGACTTGTTGTCGGACCGACCATAGCTGCTCTGTTTGTTGCTGCCATAGGGGCTGTCATCAGACCGACCATAGCCACTTTGTTTGTTGCCTCCGTAACCGACATCCGATCGTCCGTAGCTGCTCTGGGTGGTTTGGTACGAAGTGTTGTCGGATCGGCCGTAGGAGCTGTCATCAGATCGACCGTAGCCGCTTTGTTTGTTGCCTCCGTAACTGTCATCTGATCGTCCGAGGCTCCTCTGGGTGGTTTGGTACGAGGTGTCATCGGATCGACCATAGCTGCTGGGTTTGTTGCCGTATGAGTTGTCATCCGACTTGCCATACGAGCTGCCTCCGTACTGGATTCCCCCAGCACCTGTCGATATATCAGAATCAACGCCGCACACGCTCACGCAGAGACTTACCGCCGCCGGATCCGGATTTGGACTGCTGGTAACCCCCGCTGCTGTGACCTGCAAAACCGATTAGCTTACGCCGTCGCATCAAAGGAGATCGCCAGTCTTACTCTGCTGGGCGGAACCTCCCCCGTAACTTCCACCAGTCTGCCTGCCTGAAGAGTATCCACCACTGTAGCCACCGATGCCGTCGGGGCTCTCTCCTTGGCGCTTGTTCTTTCCCTCGCGGACACCACTCTTGGTAAGGCACTCGATCGTTTCCTGAGTCTTGGATTGACCTAGGTCGCCTGATAGGGATGGGTCAAGTTGCGCACGAAAGATGGACGGATCCTACTTACCGAGCCACTGTTGAACAACTTGGATCATTCTGTTCTGGATCTCGGAGCGGCCGTTATTGTAGTAAGGATGATGGAACGCTTCGAGAATCTGACGAAGGGTCAGCATGGCAGTAACAAGGGACAGTTAATCTCGAGTACCCTATTGATAGCATCATCGGGGTTCGAGTTGTTTGACCAAGCCTTCAAACGATTTCAAACTTCCAGTCGAAACCAGTGGTGCGTTGGGATGACAAACCTCGACAACGAGTCCCACGGAGTGTTCGACAACAGCCTTTGCGACCTTGCCGGCTGGCTCGTTCAGAATGATACCGAAGTGGTCCTATGTGGGGATCAGCGTCGTGTGCACCAACCTGAAAGTCAAACATACTTTAGAGAGGACGCTGTGAGTTGGATCCGAAGCATTCGGGTCGTTGAACACCTGGGATACACCTAAGAATGGAGAAGCAGAGTGTAATATTCCAACTTACCTCCCACTGGTCAGCGGAAGAGATGACAGCCTCTGAACCCTCGCCAACAGCAGAGGTGACCTGCGTCAGGGCCGGCTAAACGTTGCCGGTGAGCATCACGGCCACTAGGAACGGTCAACAAAACATACCGTGACGTATGGTGCGATAACCGTATACACGTCTTAGAAGGGGATGTAAGCGAATGGGCCACGGAGTCTGGAAATAATGACTTACAGGCGTTGAGGGCGTTGCTCAACCCATCGATCAAGTCGGTGAGACCGGGAATCATCTCCATCTTCTTTATGATATCTCGAAGGACGTCGTCGTGGAATCTAAGGACTTCTTTCAAATTTTTGATCACCTCAGGAGGCAAAACTTGATTAGGGTCGAAGTGGTAAGCCTCAGACTTGCGCTGCATCTCCTCAGCTTGATTCATCTGAGAGTCGTTGTTGCTGCCGCTGAGGGCCTTGAGCTTGCCCAAGATGTCCTTAAGGCCGGCCAACGCGTTGTTGTTCTGGTTAGACTATGGCGAGTGTCAATCGATAGAACGCATGCAAAGGAAGGGGTCATCATACCATTTTCGCGGAGAGGTCAGTGACACTCGACTGGCTAATCTTACTGCGAGAAAATCCAATTTCAGGCACTCTGAGAGAGTTAGATCACTGAAGAGACCTACTCCGTGGTTTCTCCAAGAAGGGAATGGAAGAAATCTGCACCGCCAAAGGTCCCGGTAACGATTGGTGGGACACGACCATTGGGAGAATCAACAAAAACTGATTGAGATGGAAAAGGTCAGCTCTCCAAGGTCCAGGTCCTCGATGGGCATACAAACCATTGTCGCCGACATGACAGTAGACTTCGTTGTGACCAAGCTTACGCAAAGCAAGCTCGATCCAGTTACTATGAGCGGTGAAGTCCTCGAGGGTGTGGAGACCTTGGCCAAGAAGCCTATAAGCTTCCCAAAGCTCAGCTCCCTCCCTACCCCCGGCACTGCGACCTTTCTGGATGCACTCGCGGAGGGAACGGCGGATGAACGCGGTGGAGGTATCCCAACCACGATCTTCGGTGGCCATGTAGTTCTAGACGCGATTCGTTAGTCTTCGTTCCGCCGCCAGAGCGTTTTGTACACACCTTCATACCCGTGCGGGAGTCTATCTCCAACTCGCGTGAGTCGACCGGAGGACGGAGCTGCACGGGACATAAGTGAAGCGTTGACTAAGAATGACGGGTTCAAACCTTTTGGTGATAGGTTCGAGCGTCTCCTTCCTTCTCGGCATACCCCCTGGTGGATATCAGCACACGCGTTTGAATAACAGCAGGGGAGTAGGAAACATACCTAGGATTGTCGATATGTTCTACAGGGAGATAGACACCAAGACGGTCCTGAGTCACCTCGTATTCGTCGGTCTATTCCCAAGTCAGCAAATTTCACAGGATCGGGAGGGCTCGGCCTTACAGCGAATCCGAATTCCTGGGAGGGTGTTCATTCAGAAGTCATGTTTTGGTCTGGTATAACAGACTCACCAAGAATCCGAGGATCCCGACGACCAACACGAGGGTATCGGCAGATAACTTACTCAAACCAGCGATGTCCATGGCCTGGCGATAAAGCATTGAGTTATCTCAAGCAGGTCATCGGTAAAATAACAGCATCGTGGTTACCTGGGAGTAGTCTCGGAGCCAATTTCCCTGGCCTACAAGTAAGAACGCGACACATCGCTCATCCAGCAATCGCACTTACAAAGTAAACATGCTTGACATCTTCCTTTGAGAACTTTGCTCCGCCAGTGGCGGCGGAGATCACGTTCTGCGCGAACCCGAGAAGGCCGCCACTATGGGACTGGCCGATGGCCTTTACGAGCTCTAAAAGTGTGTTTTCTATATCGCCATGGCGGAATGCCTTGCCTAGAAGTCGCTGTTAGCCGGGGATGAATATGAAGGGGGGGAGATCAGGTGGATCGCCGACCTTCGAGATAAGAGAAATCTGGGATATCGCCTGCGCCGAACGCGGCGACCTCAGTAGGCAACAAGACAAGGACGACCGTTAGTACCAAAAAGGTTGTTACGATCGCGGATGGCATGACTAGTGAGGTGTTTTATTTATTGCTATCGTTGTTGTCGTTGGTGGAGGGAGAAAAGAGATGGGGTACCGTCCGACGGAGTTGTCCTTTACCGGCTTGAGATCAGCGACCGTGATGTCACAGTACCCCGCCCCACCCACATCGATCGCTGGCCTTGGACCGGCCGAGAACCCACGTGTGCACTTTCCATAGCTAAGAGATTGAACCGTAACCTGGTCTCAACCTAACGCTAACCCCGCGGATAACACGATAACAGATTGCCTCCTCCGCATACAGGGCAGGGCAGGGCGTTCCTCAATCCGTCATCTTTGTCTGGTCAGCACTTTGGATGTGGAAGTAACGATTCACTTTACCCTAGGAGCGAGTCGTGGAGGCCCGGAGCCTCATGCGGGAATGGATGGCTCGCTCGTCACCTCGAGTTTCCGAACATCAAAGCAATCGTGCCATCGTTGTCGGTGCTCTCGGCTGGGGTTCTCCGGTCAGAATTCTGTTGACATGGTCGCATCACCCTTCGCCGAACCTGTTGCTTTCGAAGGTTCAGAACGTTCGAGGTTCATGGGTGTCTTCGAACAGACCGTTTTCACTGTTTCTGACGGGCGTTCGAGATGTGCTCGTTCAAAGAACACGCGCGCTTCGAGCTCCGTGGACGAGGTGTTAAGTTTTCTCTTCAGTGCTCTGGTTCTACTTTCACCCTATGTGCCCTCTCATCTGTTTCACCCAGTTTGCTTCTTTGAATTCGGCGGCGGGTGTCTATTCAATATTCAACGGTGACAGTCCGTATGGAGTTTTTCAGGTAGCCGAGATCTGCGCTGTCGGCGGGCCCGAAGGGGTGGTTGGGGGTCTCTGCCCTTGATTTCAACGTTCAATTGATGTGTTACTCACGGATTTCGAACTAGGAGTTTACGCGTGTGTCGCGCTTGCACTGGGTCCACTCGCGAACCTGCAGGGTTCCCTATCCCACTGCCATCTGGCGAACATGGGTCACTGCAAAGCTTGACGTTGACCCGGTCGGAGAATGGTCGACGACAGAACTTCGACGTGCCGAAATCTGGCGTGTGGTTCAGGTTGCAGTTTTCGGCCAGTTTTATTTACCCCTCACTTTTCCCACTCCCCACCCCTCCCATTGTTCTTCGCTTATTTTCTGAATCGCTACGAACAAATCAGCTGGATGGGGGAGGGGAAGAATTTCCAACGTGCTTCATGCATCTCCCGACCTGCGGCGATTGCCGGTGAAATTTGCGGAATGAGCTTCAACTTGAGAAGCTGACACCAACTGATATTTTGCTTTGCCATTCTCTACTGGAGATGGCGTACCTGGCTCACCTGACTCTGCATCCACAACTGAACACCACATATCATCTCATCCATGGATTACCGCCCTACAACTTTACGTCGAAGCAGGATTCACTTTACATCCTGGGTTTTATCAGAATCCTCCTCCCCCTCTGAACGGTTTTCTCCCACCCGGACCGTGGAGGCTGGCCTGTAGGCACTGGAGTTCCCGCGCTTCCTCTCACGGAATTTACACGGCCAGTGGGCGGATCACCCGCCGAAGGGTGCTCATGAGTGATGCTACACACCGCTCCCCTCCGGCGTTGCTTAGTCGGGACAAAAGAAACCCTCCAACTTGGGGCGACTGGTGTAGCCGCGGTTTATGCGCGAGCGTTTTTCGTCAACGGAATTGTATAAAACAAACTATTTGCAAGGATTTATCGTCCGTATCAACAGCATGAACGCACAAATCGTGGAACCGTATTACGCTAACAGAATAACAAGTCCGGGTCATCAAGCGATCTTGCGAACGAATGAGCGAGCCGCCATGAGGAAAAATAAAAAACCAGAATGCACGAGATCGTGAAAATTTAATCCGGATAGAGAAGTTGAAAGTTTGGAGCGACAAGTAGCCATACACCCGGTCTAATCAAGTCTCATGGGAACAAATCGCTCCCATCCAAATTCAGCGATAGTGATGAACTTCCCGACCGTCTCTTCGTCCATGCACGCGGAATTGTCAACAGAGAGTTGATATCCAGGCATGCACTTGTGGATGTAGCAAGACCCGCTCATACAAGAAACGTCCGCGACGCCAGGGAGAGACGTGCAGTCAGCTCCCAAGGGAGATCCACGATGGAGTGGGATAGAGCATCCACCGCCTAGATCAGACAACGATCAGTCAGCAACCACAATAACATATACATCGCCCTTGATATACACAACAAAGGGGGAACAGGACTTACAACTTTCGAGATTATTCCTGGCGTCGACACACTCGTAAGACTCCTGAGTGAGCTTCGAGCGCCAAAGGACACCACAGGCGATATGACCCTCATCGCACAGAACGTGTTTCTTCCACTCGTCGGCATTACGTTTCCGTGGGCTCTTGCTGGGGCAGTAAGGGGCCGATCCACACTTTCCGTTGCATTCCTTGAAGGGGGGCTTGCATACACATTTTCCATTGTAGGGAGTATAACCGTCCGAGCAGTCGAAGTCACAAGGATTGCCCTTGGAGCAAACCGGGGTCGCGTGATCGGGATAGCTGCAGCTGCTTCCTCCCTTCTTGACCTACAGATATGGAGGAGCGTAGGTGGTGGCATGATACGTCAGTCACCGTGGCAGGAAGTATTTGACCGAGCGGAGGATCGATGGTGTGAAAAATGGTGGCTGACTCACTTGACTGGTTATGTAGTCCGTGACCTTGGATTTGTCAACGACCACAGAAGCCGCGGTAAGGGCGTGGTTTGACTTGACAAGGGCAGGAATTCCTGACACACACACGCACGTGTCTACCAAAAGACACAAACGCGTTGAGCACTTCGATCGGACAAGAAAAAGGAGATATGGGGGTGATCTCACTGATGTTTCCGAAGGCCATCGACTTCCCAGTGAGCGGGTTGGGCAAAGTAACTGAGCAGTCGATATTGGCACAAATGTCCACACCAGCTCGCTTCTGATAGAGCGAGCTGGACAGGGCCTGGGCACCTGCGAGCAAGGCTGCTAGGGGGAAGAACACACGCATGATCGTGAACTTGGAGAGCGCGGTGTAGCAGAGATCCCGGAAGTAGAAAACCGCAAGGGAGAGTTTCCTGGAGGAAAGAAAAGGAAGGAGGGGCCAGACCTTGGGGATTTATAACGGACACTAAACGCCGTGCGCGTGCAACGGCTTAACGGGGTAGAATCCTAACGGCGGTCAAAGAAGACGCATGATAGCTAGGGTGCGCAGATCATCGCCGGTCAGTTCGGGGCTTGGGAGCGTGTATTAGATTTTCCACCATTCCCAAGGGTCTACACCTCCGGTGACCCGCAAGCTTTTGTGCGGTGGGAGAGCGGGCGTTTCGTGTACCGCCCCCCCCCCCCCCCGGCAGTGTTGATGTCGGTGGATAAATCAATAGAGTCCAGAGGATAAGAAGGTTTAAAAAAAGTGCCCTATTCAGATGTCGTATTGTCGTCACATGGTGAGCAGTATGATGTGGGCCGATGATGCTTCGTGTTATCACCGTGAGTTTGCATTGGCATATATCGGGTATGGGTAGGGTATCGGGAACCCTGTCCCGGAATGGTGCGAACTGTTTCATCACGTTGGTCGGATGCGTCTGGGGGGGCGGGGTGCTGAGATCATGCGAGTCGGGGACTGACGGGCTGACGGACCTTACGCCGCGTCGCGCCACACGTTTCCTGCCCACAAGGTGCACCTGCAGGCAGCCCATTAGAAAGCTTCTGGTCATTGAATCGTTTCTTGGAAATTGATACCTTGATCTGCGTTCGTGTGCCTCAATGCGCAAGGGGAACAAGGACCGATGTCATGTGCTTGGACGGGAACTTCAGCATCAACATCTACGGCTCCCCTAAGTCAAGTCAGTGACCGGTTAACCGGTTAAACATCACATATTCCATCTGGAATCTCTACCTGGAGGGGGAAAAAAATCAGAAAATCCCTTTGAGTGGGGTAGTTACGCGCGCGTCAAGAATAGGCGATTCGGCGGAGATGTTATCAGGATGTCGTGAATTACGGATTGTGTGAAGTCCAATGAAGAGGGAAGCCTCCAGGCAATAAAACACATAGAAAGCTGGATTTGCAAGATCCATAATCCATGAAAGCGTCACGCGTTGTTCGGTCATAAGGGTATTGATCTCCATGGGCTATTGATGGCGGGATGATGAATCGATGACATACGTATTAGGGGTGTCCAGGGTCCTTCCTCCCTTCTGAATGAGTAGGCGAGGCCTTGGGCTTGCAGCTAGAGTCCGTCTCTTCGCTCAGTTATAGTTGAGAACTGGAACGTTAACATGCCGTGATAACTCGGTATTGAGAATCAATTTCCGGGGGCGCGCCCATCAGGGGGTGTTGTGTTACGCCAGGGCTTCGTCAGCATCGAGTTGTGGCAGATAGGGAACGTCGCGGTGAATGGTGAGAGCTCCAGCGCTTCGATCACCGTTCCGCTTTTCTTCCGGACCGGCGATCATGGACTCTGACACCATAGCTGACGCACCCACCAACGATGCTACCATGACCACTGACACGAACGCAAACCAACCAGAGGAGGAAGACATCGATCCAATTTGGCTCTCGAGCAGGACGGCGAGACAAATCTACGGTCTCTGTCAGGTCGAAAAGGTTAGTATCAGGTACCACCATCCCCCTCCCTAAACACAGAACAAACCATACAAAAGAATCTGCACCCTTGACGACTGACTGACAGCTGACATTTTCTCTTGATTCTATTTTGTTTTTGAAAGGATATCGGCCGCCTGCTCTCCCTCGCCGCATCATCCATCTCACTATTGACGCTACCCCAAACCGACCCTCCAGAAGCTACCCTACCACAGGGCCCCGAACGATCCGAACAGTTCGTGCTCGAAGTCAGTGAATACTTCGAGCGTCTTGACGTACGCCTCGCGAATTTGAACTTTTTGAAATCAAAGTGGCCTGACTTTCTGCCTCATTCTTTCCGTACAGTCAATTCAAACGAGCATACGATCCTCCTTAGCTCATATCCGGCAGTCAAGAATCGCTCCATCGGCCATTAACGCTCCCCGTAGCGATTTCATACCTCCCCCACTTGGTGCCGGACTTCCCAGTGAGGGATCCAGGCACAGCTTCGGTCTTCAAGAGGAACGCGTCGAACGGGACGCATGGAACGCGATCCTCAGCGCTCTGACAAAATTGCGGACTCTCCAGTCACAACCCCAACCACACGACGATAATCAGATGGATACCGAACCCTCCCAATGACGCCGATGACATTCGAAAGGAGAAAAGTGGGAAGATGGCCCCAGATCCTGTGAATTGAAGGTACACCAAACGGTGTGGTTGATATCTCGCACGCTCATTCTGAATAACAGATACCCGCGCATTAAAACACCGCGCTATTCTAGTACCAGTCCGTTCGCCAGGCCTCAGGGCCAGGGTCGAATTCTTGATGGATTCCGCATCTTCATCTACAATGTGGCCGCTTCCATTTCTTCTTCTGCACTTAACAGCTCCTGAGCCTCGGACAACGCCGGATTAGCCTTGGACTGGATCTGTCGCGAGCACGAGAAGGTGAAAAGACAGTGAAACGACGTGAGGACAGGGGGGATGAGGTAGATGGAGTGAAACCCACAATGAGATCTCTCAACTCGTGGACGGCTGCACCAAGGCGCTTATCAGTGTCCACGATCATCCTCTCCGACTCCTCCAACATCCTTTTCTGTTAAACCAGGTCAGCTTTCCGTATCAACACAAACGATGGACCACATGTCCGATGTTTCGGACGCGAAGTGCGTGGGTGGTAGGAACGTACGGCGTTTTTGATATCCCATTCATCAGCGTTGGTGGCCACGAATTTGTCCAACTTCATTTTCTGATCCTGATTCTCCTGTGCATACAATTTTTGTTCCTTGACGAACCTGCGCGTGCGTGCGTGGGCGCATGACCCATGAGAGCGAACAAGAAAGAAAGGGGATATCACAATAACAAGTGGAGAGGGGGGGAGTATACCGGGGAATTCAACGGGCCGTGGTTCACGGTTCACGTGAAGATTTTCGAAAGCGAAGAAGGGTAAATGTAATGGGATGAAAAGAAGGCAAAGAGCAGATGTATAACGCGTACATAGAGCGCGAACAGAAAACGCAGGATGACCGAAAAAACAACAGCAGATGAATCCAATTAGACCCGCCAGCATGGCAACGGAAAGTATATTATCCGATCAGAAAGTTGCACCTACCTCTTGACAACCCCAGCTTTGATCTTGAGTTGCTTACGAAGAGCGGCGGTCTTATCGCTAGCCATATCGGTGGGTGTGAAGGATGGTAGTGGAAGGTCGGAAAGATAAGCTGGGGTGGAAACTCCAACGGGGGGATCCTCTGAGTTGACGGTCGAGTGACGTAGGTAATGATCGATTCTGTCACAAGATCAGATCGATGAAGCTTTGCGCTTCTCCTCCAAACTTACAGCATTGAGGATCACCCACCACACCTCACGAGCCGAGCCTAGTCGCGACCTTTCCCCGGAGAGTTGCATCATCTCAACAATATAGATGACTTATGGGCTCCAGCTTCCTTTTCGAGATGAAAACATGCGCATTTCTGTTGGACTTTGGTACGGATATTGCGTCCGAGATGAATGAAAAAAAGATGGTAAGTGTGAGAGTTCCGGCACAAGATTATCCTATAAGTCGTAACACATCAAGTCCGAGTGAAGAGAAGATATAAATTAATGAGTGGCAAAAAGGTTCGTCCAAGGTTTATCCCAAAAATTCATCAACTGCAGACTGAAGACCGCCCCAGAACCTGCTAACCGTCTCCTTCTCAAAACCCTCTTCGTCGTAGCCTAGGCTTAACCAGAGCTTGCCGACGAATGTGTATCCAAAGAGGAGCATCCCCCCATTTCGCTGCCTTGATCCCGTGGTCAAGGTGTGCATCTCGATGGACTTGAAGTCCTGGTGCTTATAGATGCCATCAAGGTTCCCCAGCAGCGACAACCCGACGAGAGCGTAACTAGGAGCCTTCGGTGGAAGAGGGGCGGCGGGTGTCTCCTCTTGAGGACTGATCGGGGGTTTGGGGACCCAAGTTCCATTAGCTTTTTCATCGTCCTCTTTTCCCCAAGCGCGTGCCTGCGCTCCTCGCCTCTTCGACATCTCATGGGTACGATAGACCGCCATAGAGTTCTTGGCCGCTCGGGCACTCTGCTCCTTTGATAGGCGGGCACGGTGCCAGAAGGTCTGAGCGTCGGAGATAGTGCGAGGTAGGAATGTGGGCAACACGATGTTGAAGTAGCCCACAGCCAGGAACCAGTAGGATGGCGGGCTCTTGGCCATGTATGGGCGAAGATTCATTGCTGAATACATCATCCTAACGCAGACCAAGAGGCGGTTAGTCTCTGGGTAATTCGACAGCCCTAGGAGAAAAACCCACATCGGTGATTCGCCACCGTCTGGATGCATCCTCGCCCAGACAATATTACACAGGGCGAAAAGGGCGGCGGAGATGGAGACCCCGTGAGCCTTGCAGGCTTTGAGCATCGCCTTTGTCCTATCCTCATCGAACGAGACAGTGGGAACAATGGTACGCCTCTCATTTGCAGAAACCTTGGGGAAGACCTGTCCGCCGATCAGCTTGCTCTGGGTCGACTCGAAGTCGATGGTTGCGACAGCGCGGCGGAAACGACCGGTAAACTGGGGGATGCTTTCTTCGATGGGGCAAGGGAGGATGTCGGACACGACGGCCTGCGGGCCCCAGCGCTCAATCCATTCGCTGTTGAGGATTTCTTCGAGGTCTCGGGCGGAGCTTTGACCCCCCAAGAGGGTAAAGAACTCGTGAGCAAACTGATGGAGAGCCATTCCATCTCCAAGGAAATGGGCCGCACAAATGAGCAAATTGAATTCGCTCTCCGGCCGCTCACCGTCGAGCGAAGACGATGACGGATTGGGTGAAACAGGAGGCGTGGGAATGACATCACTTCTCGAGAGGATGAGATAAGAGATGCGTTGATTTGACAATGTCCGGGGTCCATTGAGATAGGATTGAATGAGCTCTGAAATTTGTTTCAGCGGTGGAGTTGCGGAAAGGGGAAGGTTTGGATAAGAATAGACTCACGATCCTTTGTTTGGGTTCTGTACTCAAGATCTGCGTCGGCTAATTTGACAGCGTCATGAGCCGAAGCAGCAGGCCGGTACCTTGGAGGGAAAGCAGTGTCAACGAAAACATTCCCCGATCACCGGCTCCGTTCTCACACAAATCGGACGTCGTTGTAGTCGTGCATCTCGACTGTCGCTGCGAGTAGTGGGTGTCGCTGGCGGAGGATGGCCCAGACGACTCGCACTCTCTCACGTTCCATGATGTGACTTGGCGCTTTGAAACCGAGGTGGAGATACCTGCGTGCAAAAAATAAGTCTGAGAGAGTCGCCGGTGCATGAGAACGAAAGAGTGCCCACATGTCGTTGACACCATTGGCACGAGACGGCAAGTAGTAGGAGAGTTCTGTGTCTCCCATCTTGCGTTCGTAACGAACCTCAGGCTGGTCATTTGGAGGTGGTGGAGAGGTTTCTAGGGTAGGCGCAACAGCTGGAGCATTCTCGGCCAGGATATTAGAGGTCGACTGGACGGGAGCCGTCGACTTCCTCCTCTGCTCCTTGGACGAGCGAAGAGACCCAAGCCCGGACCTGAGCAAGGCGAGCGTAGACTGGAACATGACCATGACGAGGGCGAGAGTGGGGGATATCGGATGAATGAGGTGAAGAGCATTTTATTTTTATTTTCATGAACGGGTAGGGTTGAGGTTCCCTTCCCGTGGTTCCTGTGAACCAGGCCGAACTTTCAGATCGTTTCTTTTCCTACCCCTCTGTCGAAATGAATCAATCCGTTGTAAGTCCGCGAAGTGGCATAGAGAATGGTCTGTCGATCAGGAAAGAGGTGCGTTTGTTGGCTAAGATTGATTTGAAAATAGACAGAAGTTGATTGACGCTTCCATTCAAACCGTGGCCCTGACGGTCGAATTCAGCGACCAGAAAGGGGATCAAAGAATGTTCAGGAGTCTCGCCCTCTCTTCCAAACGGCAACATCTGATCTCCCCCTAACGGTTTTTTTTGGTGCACCCGACCATTTGTATAGGATTTCTACATAGATTCCTCCACTCTCCTCCGCCAAATCACCCCCATATTCCATACTCTTCGTGACACGTCGGGTCCCGCGTCATGCGCCATCACTCGGACTTGACACCTTCTGTTGGATTGACCATCGTTCATTATCTCACTTGTACATGAATTAAGGTCCATACCATAGAAAACGGCCTGTACATACACAAAAGTCCAAAAATATCGTCCTCGTTACATCAAAGTTCCTCATGCCTTGTCCGAGGTCTTACGAGAAGCCGACCAATGTTCAAGCACCGCCGTCTCTTCATCTGCCTCGTCCTTCGCCTCAAAGATGGTCACAAGCCCGTGTTCCTCCCGATCACTTCCGCGTTCTACATCATCCGGCTTCTGTCCCTGTGGCGCCTTGGGGGTTGCACTCGAGTTTTCCATGTGCTTTGCCCATGTATAGTGCCTGAAACCTTGATTCAGCGTCTTGATACCTCCAAAACACTTGGAGAGCCACTCACATCGTACCGCCGCAGATTACGAGAATAGAAGCGGCCCTTTTACTGCGGTACGATATACGTTAGTTCCATTGGATCAGTCCGAGTGATGTCGTGGACAAGAATACACGCACACCGTAAGGATATCACCGAACAGCCAGACCCCCAGCAACGTCTGCAAGACGGATCTTGCGGCCTACACAAATTGAACGTCAGGGGATGGGACCCCGTTTCCACATTCCAGAACTCCAACACTTACGCTCGAAAACATGTGAGTGATGGGGGACGTGATCTTGATGCTCAACAAACCGGCAATGCATAGGAGGAAGCCGAACACCCCAGTGATCACGCTTCCATATGCAAAGGTCCTACCATCCCATTCCGTGGAACGGGCCAGGTGAGCGAATGTCCCGAGTTCGCCACTCAAGAGGATGATCGGCACGACCATAACCGCCGACCCCAAATTTGTCCAGTACGCCAGTTCAATCGTAGAGTTATTGCAGTGAGGAAGAGAAGCCTTGATCAACACCGCGTGGACCGCGATGAAGAGCGAAGAGAGCATCCCGTAGATGAGAGAAGTGACTGATGGCGAAGCTGAGATGGGGAGGTCTTTGTTTGGGCTGATGCCGGTCAAGAAACCGAGCGTGACAATCCCGGCCGCAATCAACACCCTGGCCGAAGGCCGGGCACGTGTATGAATGCATGATACCAGGATCGTCAACGGTAAAACCATTCCGCGGGCGATTTGGAAGAAAGAAGCTTCCACGCCGCGAAGGCATAAGGTATTGAAGATGAGTCCGACGATGTTCACCGTAACGACTGGCGTGAGTTTCTTGACCGTATGTGCCTCGAGCTTTGGTATTTGGACCTTGGATGTCAAGCAACTCGCGCCATGGAGGAGGACGACCGCGATCACGAGTTGGTTAAACAAGTAGAGTAGCGGGAGATCGGGAGCGGCGTTAAGCACAGCTTTGTTGCTGGGAGACAAATTCGATCAGCCCTCGACCCCCTGATGTGTCCGGGGGACTTACACAAAGACCATCTGTGTGTAGAACGATGAGAACTCGCTCCTTGGGAAAGAAAGAGACGGAAGGACGTACGACGAGTGCGGCTGCCATGTAGAAAGACACGACTGCAGCGACTTTCACGTTCTGGGAGGCATCCTGGATGAGAGAGGGGGCGGCCATGATTCAGAACGTTTGAGTTGGGGAGGGTGACGGGTGTGTGCCTGCGTCCTTCGTGGTCGTTCATCGTTCTTTAAACAGGGACTCGGAACGGAGCAGGGATTGAACCTGAAACTGGGTGACCGGGGTCCTGGTCCGGTCCTGGTCCGGATCGAGGGAGTCGGAATTTGTTGCGAAATGGAAATAAAGGCTAGAGGTTTGGAATATTGGGACTTATCCGTCGCCGCCCCCTGCCATATCCATGTCATTCCTGGGTCCACCGCATACACGCGCCGGGTAACGACGCAGCGCTATAATTCCTCTCTTTCTCTCCCTCTTCTACCTGCTCCCTCCCAATTTGCCCCACCATGGGCGTCACAGTTCGTACCTCGGAAGATGCCCTCTTTGGTGATAGAGACTACCTCGACACTGCCTCTCTCTCTTTCGCATCTCACTCCAAAACATCCAGAGGAAGGAAACGGGCATTCTTCGCCACCGCCATCCTAGTGTCCCTCCTCTTCCTTGCTTCCTACCTTACCATCCAGCATCGGGCGTCTGATAGGTTTGGAGCCGATCTCGAGTTGATCCCTTTCGACCCCGAGGATGTTGAACCCCCACCGAACACGACATATCCCGCCGCGTCCCTCCTCCGGGGCGTTCGCGGTCCACCCACTCCTCTCTTCAGAGGTGCGCGCCTCTCGACCGTCGCAATAGAGTTTTTCGATTGACCTAATATAGATAATTTGCTGCCCGATAAGCAATACCTCACCTCATGGCCTTCCGCTGGATGGAGTGAGTTCCACCGTTTTTCTCGACCCCTTGTTCCTGCTCATTGTTTTTTTACGTAGCAAACGACGTTATGGCCTTCGTGAGTCCGCTCCCGTGACACCCCCCGCCTAAATTCCGGCCGCGATGCTGAAATTCACATTTTAAATCAGGGAAATCTTATTTACCTTGCACTCATTACGGATCGCATCCCCGTCATTCCGAAATTCACCCCTTCCCACGTTTTGGTTGATGGGCATGTCGATGATCTCCCGTTCGGGGATGTCTTCGATGTACCCCGACTGGCGTCGCTGATCAGGTCGCCCGTTCTCGAATGGAGGGACGTCAAGATTGATCAACCGCCTGTTGTGGAAAGTATGGGCTGCTGGGCTGTTTGGCCTGAGCAACAATATTACGACTCCGCTCCCCGTGAAGGCTGGTATCCCCGTAACGCCGGGCTGGGTAGGTTCCATTTTCTGTTCTGTTATCCATTCATCGCTCATTCAACTACTCATGTCGTACAGACGTTTCATATACCATGACTCCCAGCTGGTTGAAGGCCCAACCTGGTAATGAACACGACAAGACTTCCCGTTTCTGGGACCTTGCCCGACTCAGCTTTCCTGACGCCCGCCGAGAGTGGCTGAATAGTGGCCAGCCAATCGATCAGACCCCGTCTCCAATTCTCAAAGTCGTCGAGGACCCGGACCAGCAGATGCTTTGCATGGATTACCTATTCTATGTTGGTGCTATCGTGGTACGTTGCCATCATCGGACTTCCTGTATTCACCCTCTAACCCCTCCATCTCATAGGAAGTTGAATATGACCGCGACTTTTCTCCCGCATGGAGATACGTCGCCACTCATATGCACTGGACCGCGCGCCTCGAAGCCATCGCCGATTTGTATCTAAGGTCTACCTTTGGCCTCCAACCTGACCAGCCCATCCCGTCGGTGAGTCATTCTTAAACGCACCCTATTCCAGGAATGCATATCTGACCAATGTGTGAAGTACATCACCATCCACGTGAGGCATGG
>Ga0307515_10011094_pt1 | contig 17144 bp, 10 predicted proteins | sample 17_EM_MG_FD_194513 | JGI IMG/M metagenome (GOLD analysis project Ga0307515, IMG submission 194513) | Populus trichocarpa ectomycorrhiza microbial communities from riparian zone in the Pacific Northwest, United States - 17_EM | ecosystem: Host-associated > Plants > Roots > Unclassified | place...
GTTGTATGATGCATAATCTCTCTAAGATGATGGTCATTCCAGACTCAGCTGGAGATGCCAGACTCAGCTTGAGATGCCAGCTGAGTGCGCATGCATGCGTACGAGACATACAAGACATACTCCAAATACCGCGTATTTAAGTTCATGAACGTACCTGTACTTTAGGAAATACAAGCTTCTAGCAATCAGTATTTCAACATCATACTCCGGTTAATGTCGAGTGATATCGTCATGAAGTTAGCATTATTTGCAACCGAGCGACAAGTAGTGTAGACGAAGACAAGTTACCGCGCTCGTAGCTAACGACTCAGACCTACGCGATAGGTGGAGCTAATTATCCATCAACTCTAATCTTCTCTACCGCCCATACTTTCAAATTCATCTCTCCATATCGAACAGTTTGTCGACTGCCATGTTAGCAGGATATATAAATTCTTCGAGAAGTTGAGCAATACATCGAACCATGAAAGCTGATATTAAAGGACATAGATAGTTACTGGGGAAGAACAGAATCATGCGCGCACAGTTGAAGCTTTCAGTTTTGCTGCCTAGCGTCTACTTTTGAAATTTATATTCAGGCGAGCGGAGCCTTTTCGGTTGGACAATACTTAGATTTCATTTAGAATAGCTAAATTTCATTTACAGTTCTATTCAATCACGTTTAAAAGATGCAAGTGGTATTCTCTGTTTGGGACCTTTGGCAATGTTTGTATGGGTAACTGCGAGTATCATGTGAGACAATTCGTCTGATAGGCCAATGATAGTTCATGTCACCACATTCCTTGGGCTTGTCGATCGAACTAGCACATCTAGCGCCATATTTTGCAATGTACCGTTGCCAGTGTTTTAGATCCTTATCGCCGCAACGTATGGGAGCACGCTAGCAGATATGGTTTGCCTATGCTGCATGCTTGAGGATTTATTCTCAAGCGAAGGCTCTTTGGTATTGGGCGAATGCGAACACTGTGCGGCCTGTCAGGCGCGGCACTGGGGTTTATTTATAGATGTGATTCATTAAACTTGCATATTTTATGAGCAGGTATTTTCTGCGTTGTTTGCGGATATGGGCAACAGTGACTCGTTGACGAAGTGGGGAAATTGCAAACAGGCAGGCCAGAAGTGGCGAACCGCTGTGTGATACACCGTCTTCCTTCGTTCACCTGCTGATTTATGAAGGTTTCGAACGCAAATCCAAGTTTATCTGAATCGCCGATCGCTCCGTAACCCATCTTTGTACGTATGGTGCGTCTGGTCCTAAACATGTAAGTCGGGCATTTGCGGAAGGCTAGTGAACAGGCAAGAGGAAAGTCCAAACCTCATTTAGCGCATAGCTCAAACTAATTTTAGTTCAGTCACCTATGTCATTGTCTATCTACAGATTATTTAATGTTTGGAGAAGTAAAATTACTCTGTAACCTTATGGGATTGTGAGTGCTATTAACTGTCACTGAGGAGTCGGCAGCTTGTGCGCAAAAATTGCAAACGCACATACTGGTGATCACTAGCTAACAACCTCCGACTTACAGGTCTGGGGCCAGATGCACCATATCGCTTCCCACTCACGCACTCGGGATAACCTTTCACCTTTTGTGTAGCTGCTGCGTAAGGTTTGAGTGCTAAAAGGCAGGTGCACCCAAATTTTCAATGAAATCGCATGCGAATGTTTTGGTTGGACAGGCGCACTAGGTATTGCAAACTTCAGGATTGAAAACCAATCAGCATAATTCAGATACCACTGGGATCGTTCTATCGCAGTCAATTTTCTGCTGGTCTGCTGGAAGTGTCCAGCTTCCCAACACGAGGGGGTCAGTTCGTAAACCATACTCCGCGTGATGTCCTTCATAGCGGTATATTTGTTTTTTCTCCTTTGTTGATTAGGTTTATGATGGGAAATAATGTTACGAGAGACCCCTTGGCTGCGGCTACATGGCCCTCGATAGGTTCCTAGTTAAATGTGATAAGGCCGACCACAAATGGCACGAATTGGCTTTTGCGAATGGTGGAACATTAGGTAGCTGATGATAAGGAACATATACAATAGCAAACGCGGGGTATTCGTACAATTTCCTCCCGATCTAGTCATATCAACTCCCGATATGTGACAGGTCAAACCTGGAATGAGAAATTACTGATTAGCACCGATAGTGCGCTAGTTGAGCCGCCCTACGCACAATAGATGGAGGTTTAAAGGGTTGAGCTCGCTCAAATATTTGTAGAGCATAATATACGGATGCACATCGACCTCGAGCTGCCTCAAACTCAAATTCTCAAGAACCAGCGCAAATATACTCCTTTCCCAACAGCTTTCCGTTCTTCAATGTCGTTCAATGCTACTGTTGATCGTAAGCCTGAGCTGTGCAAGGGTATCGTTGACGTTAATCCGGATGTCACTGGACTGGGAGTAATTTTACCTCTACATTCGAGATACCATCAAGACTAATCAATCATCGCGCGCAAACATAGGTAATAACGACAATGGTCTTTCACTCCGTCCTAGTTATGTTGATGACCACTATTTTGCTCGCCCTCCGATGCATTGAACTCGACAAGTACAAGTGGCTTAACGCCAGGTTTCCTTCATTGGTTAAGTGGGATAATAATAAGGAAGATATTAAACAGGTGAGTACCACCTAAAAATTTGCCAGCGGGTGAACTCAGGCTAAACGGATTTTAGGCTTTGTACGGGATTTCCGGGATCCAGTTCGGCACTTCCTTTGCTCAGCTTGTTGCCAGTCTAATTATCTTCGACGGCCTGTCGTTTGATCAGAAGTTTCTCATTGCGGCTGGTCAACAAGTTGCTACGGTGCAGCTAATAACTAGCGGATTCTTATGCGCTACATTACTCAACGTGTCCCACTTTATTCTTTGCGTTGCACAGTCAGCTCTCTCCCTGGCATATGGCATCATGACATTCATGCACGACCATAAACCCCTCGAAAAACAATGCCTCACACTCCATTGGCCAACTGCTGGTGGTGCAAAACCGTCACTCCATCCAGACATACTTGCCATGGTTTTTGCAATCCTGTGGATACTTGTGTTGGGCTATGTGTGTTACCTAATATACCATTTCCATAATCTTCGCAAGCTTCTAGAAATCCATTCACAAATTATCAAGAACCCACAGCTACCATTTCCCGAATGGCTACTCTTGAGTTCAGTTTGTCATTGGTGTATCATGGCGTACTTTACCGTCATGATTTACACATCTGCAGCCCACCTCAAGCAAAACAGGTCAGATCATGAGTTGAAGACTTTCGGGCAGATCCTGGCTCTCTGCACCGTTGGCACCTCAGTGTGGCAACTGGTTTGGTCCAAGACGAGTTAGTGTTGCACTGCCGATTATGCATTATGAGTAAGCAACTGACCGAGACTAGAATGCAGTAACTCACTTCGTGATGGGGAACTTCCCATAGATGGTGAGTTAGAGAAATGTCCCACACGCGTTGGGATAAAGTAAGACCGCCAGTGAGTGGCCAGGGTGGTCCGTAGGTGATATTGCTTGTCAATGTTTGATTGTTTGAGGCCAAAGCTTGGGCTATGTTTTCTGGATACTATATGTTGCCGCCTTGGCTTGATATCTTCCCTTAGGTCTAAATTGTATGAATGTTGAACGCAATTATCAGTCGAATTCTTCGAATGTTCTTTACTTTTACGTAGGCTTATCAATTAGCGCAAAACCCCAATCCGTATAGCCCAGTCACTACGATTTAAGCCTAGTGTCCATTTTAATTTATTTAATATATTCCTCGGAAATCTGCTACTATAGTCTACTCCATTGTGGTTGGCTAGAGGACAATTCGCAAAATAACAAACTCTTACTAGCGGAAACGCCGTAGATGAAATGTACGAGCTGGTCCTTATCCGGTATACGCGGATGGTGAGTGGACGTCGGCGGACTATTGTGGGACTGAATACTGGCCTGGTGCCGGTAGAGTGCCTGCCGTACTAGCCGGCTACCGAGTATTCGCCTTACCGGTGGAATTTCGTTTAGAGCATATATCCCCTACACGTTCGGTTTCTGCAGATTGGCTACCGCTCCCCTTAAGCAAACTAGGCTGTATTAGGCTACCGAGTGATATCGAAAGCATGCTTCGCAATATACAGTTCATCTAACACCACTTCCAGACTCTGCTGCAGATCCTGCCACAGAATCCCCCCCAGAGTCCACTCTCATGGCCACAGTTTCAGCCTGGCAGTACTAATATACTATTGTTCAGTGAAGAGAAATGAAACATCGTGAAGTCACTTTACACAGCGTTACGTTGATCACTCATACACAAAGTCAGCTCCACCATTCATAACCCTTGTAATCCAGTGATTACTTATGCCAAAATCGTGCAGTAGCCAATATGCAGAAATCGAACGTGTAGGGTATAGACTTTATCTTTCCCGTTCCGGAAGCTAGCATCTGAAATACAGTCACCATCTCTCTCTTAACTGCAAGTGTCAATATCAAACCTAACTACGGAGCACAGCGTCTCAACATTGTACATTATTCATAGGATAGATATATCTATTGCCACATCCAGTTGGAAATAACTACCTTTGACTATCAATGCACACAGAGACATACTGGAGTAATTCAGTTTTAACTGTAATCTCAAACCCTAGGTTCTTAAGTATTCGTCAATGGGGTTTCGAAACTTCATAAGAATGACTCGCAAAATGATGCCCGTTTGATACGGTTTCACGTTCCAAGGCTGAGATTTCGCTTATTCCACGCTACTGCAAGCTTAACTAGCGTGACATATCCGAAACCCTGCGTATTCCAAAACGTCACAAAATCTGGTGTTGCGGCTCTGCTTGGCCTTGACGTGCACTGAGAATGACCTCGGTCACGAAGAAAAAACACGAAGAGAAGAGAAACTAAGTCACTGAGAGGGTAGATATAGTGAAAAGATGATAAGAAGCAATACTGGAAAAGTGTAATTACGCTATGAAGCTAAGATTGGCACTATCTGATCTTATCTAATATTATCTTATCTACTCACCATTATCCAGGTATTGCCGGAAACGTTATCAGCATTGTTTTACTGATGGGTAGAGGGACTTCATGTTTCTGGTACTGATCTGCAAAGGATTATTTGAGGGCTGGCAGTAAACGGAATGATATTACTGTCTTGTCCATCGGGACTCTAAAGTGATAATTTTTGGGCTACTAAGTTGCATTTAACTATCTCCTAAAAAAAACCTCTTCCCATCGTTATAAGAGATTGCAGTAGAAGGCTGGTCTTGCAGTCACCTCTACCAACGTGCGGTTACTGTTGTAGGGGCCGAGAATGTAGGGGCAAAGGGAGATTTCAGCCGTACGCCGCATCCGATAAGCTAAACAGAACTAAATCTTTCAGCCTCTTCAGGGGGGCAAGAACACTTCTATCTATATGCTAACACTCTGTATCGCGACAATGCCAGCAGCCTCCGAGTCAACGGGAATTGTGTCAGACAATGCTCTCCTAACCCTTATGCCGCTTGTTACTCTAACATTTTCAGCCTTGTACGTTGCCGACCCTGTAGTTCTCGTCGTAGGCTGACTTGCCCGAATGCAGCACCCCCGTAACCAACGGAACTCACGCACCGCCAAAACTCGGCTCTACAGATGAGCCAGTGCAGACCGTATCCCCAATATCCTGTCTCTCCGCTCTTCTAGCGCTTGCCTTCCTCTGCTGCACTCAACCGTCGCACCGAATCTGCGGCTTTGGGAAATGGAACCACAGCATCCTACGGGTATCGCCCGTGATCTGCATCCTCGACGCCATTTCCATCCTTGCCGGCTACATCTCGCTTCTACTCCACGATCTGAAACCCATTGAAGCTGCACAAACCCTAGCATACTTCCTATATTCGGAGCCGCCGGTGAACGACGTCAATACTCTGTGCGCCGAAGCAGCAAAGCCCGCGGAATTATCTCCAGTATTACGAAATCTGTGGAATGATGCTCGGTTTCGCCTCTTTGCTGCAATCTTGGCCATGCTCCAGTTCGCGAAGTTGTGTGGGTCGAAGGGTATACAACCTGTTGTTGCTGTGGGCACAGTGTACGTGGTGTCGTGGCTGTTCAACGAAACTTTACTATTCATGGCGACTGGATCCTTCCTGCGACAGAACGGTGTGTGTCCAGAACAATGGGCCTATGCGACCGACCGGGCACGGCTAGAAGGGAATGCCTCGCATCTACGAACGACGGCCATGCAGAAGGCTTTTTCGCACTTGGGATCTGCTGTCTCGTTAGTTCAAGAGTTTCCGATGTTTTATTTCTATGTTTCCCGGTATCATCGACTTTTCCCTATCAAGTTCTTCTGGCACATTTGCAGCGGAATTGCCGTTGACTTGATGCATATGTTTCGATTCGCTGTACAATTGGTGACCTGGGTGAGTTACGATGGTTTAATTTTTATATGGTTATATAAGGCTATGTTATGCACTACGATGGGTTCGGTAATCGTATGGTTTCTTGCTGCTGCGATACAGACTGGAGCAGAGAGATACAGCGATCTTAGGATACTGGGCGTTGGCCTAGCTCAAGTTAGAGGTGTTTTCGCCATGACTGGGAACTTTTTATACGTCGCAGGTGGGACGGGGTTTTCTGGGTTCGTCATGTTGCTCTTCATGCTGTTTATTGTTGCAGCACTTCCCGTGACCGTACCCATAGTATTCCTTGCGTTTGTCTCGCTGGCAGTATTGTGGATGGTGTATGTGGAGGTGCCGAAGATGCTGATGTGCTTATACTTTGCGGCGGCGGCGAGGGTGGTGCATGAAGGACGGCATTTACTTGTGAAACCGAAGTTAATAGTTAGGTGTGAGCGGGGGTTTGTTTTGTGTACTGGGGTTAGTGCGGTAGTTTATTTCTTTTATTTCTATGAGGAGGTGGGAACGTTTAGGTACTCATGGACGAGGTACCTGGGGTGAGATTGACATTGGTGTTGGCGCTGGGCCTCACCTCTGTTGGCGTACTGCGGGAACGGGAGTCTCAGCATTTATCACTCGTACCATTTACTTCGACGATTTAGTTAGGCTTTCGAGGTTTTATTTGTCATCCAGCGGTTCTAGTTTTTATTTCACCAGATGTAGACTGTCTTTTCGGCTTGCGTACTGATGGGAACGGCTCGCGGTTTGGCATGTGATTGCATGACATTCATCATTAGCGTTCGTTTCTTATCTGCGAAGATCCCGAGCCCCTCTCAGATTTGAGCGGCTAGGCTGGCCTCGTACCATGGCGCTTGATCTCACATGATTTTACACTAACCAAAATGGTGAGTCTGATCCAAATTGAGACCGTGAAAAAAAGTGAGGTGAAAGGGCCTGGAGACATCACTCGACCAAAATTCAAATTACCTCCAGAGAGCTGAGCTTTTGGGGGGTATTAGTTTACACTTACCTGAGTCAATGCCGAGCATTTTTAGAGAATTCCACAGCATGGGCACTTACTGCAGCCGACCCGAAGCTGATCCAGGCTGTTTCTAGCTACCCCCAGTCACTTTACACCACAAATTTTGCCTGACTTGCTTAATGCCCCCTACAAACTGTATTTCCTTCACCCAAAACTCTTCTTTCCGTGCAAACCTAGCTCAAACCGGTGCTGTTGAAATTTTCACCGGGTTGACCTATGAACTTTGTGTGGAGCGATGTCTCCAGGCTCTCACAACTTCATTCCCTTGTAACACTATTCCCTTTTTGTCACTTCCATATTCATCTTAGTGCAATTGAGAGCCTGGTTCGAGGCCACGGCTAGGCCGGGACTAAATATTAAAACCCTATGCAGCACCCCGATAGGAAAGCGCCGTATCTTATTCCTCCGAATGAGACGATGACCAAACCATACTGTTTAGCGAACCATCACCAAATGGCACCCCAATGCTATATACAAAAGTAGCCGGTGACCAATGCGGAATATAAACCGGCGAACATCGATAGCATGTTCAACCCAGGTGCTTACAGGCCATTCTTGGATCTTCCTAAGACCCGGGCCTTTCATGCTGTGTGAAACAGGACGAGCCACCCGAGGACGAATCATCCGTGGACGGACCGGGCCATCCGCGAAGGGGCCGGTTCCGCTAATGGACCGGAACAAGTCGACTGGGGCGTTCTGTTGCATTGACCATGTGTTTTGTATGGGTGCAGAAAAATTGATGTTCCGACGGATCCTTAGAATATGGTTGATGTTGTGGAGTAGCATATCATTCTTCCGAGTTACTGGGTGTGTTTCGGGGGTCGGGTGGAGTGTTGAAGCTGGGTATGTCGGGGCTCGCCAAAGCTGGTTGATTCTAAGGACTGCTAATACTTTGTTGGCATGAGACTGCAAACTTGCCAGAACTTCCTACTCAAACGGTCAGACGTGGGGCGAGATCGTGCATAATATTCTTACCAGCAATATTCTGTGCACAGCTTCCAGGGCCATCAACATGACGGAGACCGCGTTTTTTCTCTCCCGCAACTCCTCCTTCCTTTTGGAGGTCTCGGGGTTTGTGAGTTCCAATAACGCCTTCCACTCTGAATTCCGTTGTTTCATTTCTTCCCTTAACTGGTCTATCGCCCGCTTTACTTGCGCAATTTCCTGTCTAGTGATTTCATGCTCCATCTGATTACGAGCGTTTGCGAGTTGAACCTCTTTCACGGTTCCCGAGCGGGTTGTCGCATGCTCCTGCCTTACGGTCATATTTGTCCGTTCCTGAACCTCTCTTGCTGCGATATCTGTCCGTTCCTGCATTCTGGCCAGTTCTTCCGTTTGCACTACAAATACATGTCGAAACGCGTCGTGGCTATTGAGGATAGTATCGATAAGAGCTTTGGACGATTCATCAAGGAGTTCGAGGTGATTAGACTGTTGGAGCGACAGTAGATCAATCCGTCCCCTGGAACATTGGCTCTGTCAGTATTGCCTGACCAAACAATCGGCACATGATATGTTATAGTACCTGATACCGACAACAATATGCAGGCTCAATTCGTCTCGAAAACCTGTCAATCGCATCTGAATACCTTCAATCTTTTCCTTGCTCAACACGCTCTTCAGCGCTTTCCGGACACTCCTCCATATCCCATTCCTTCCATTCACTTTCAGCTCCCCTAAAGCTTCGAGTAGCTCGTTCGCTACATCGTTACAGGATTCGCAAAGTTTTTCGAGGGTCGGGTCACTGTTCGAAGAATTGGCAGACGTTTGGAGCTCCTTTGATAGTTTGATTAGGTGATTGGTAACAAGTTCGATATCGATGTTTTCTGCGAGCGATCCGGACTGATATACTTGCTGCGTCTTCGAGAGTATCTTGCTGCTGAAGTCGATAAATTGTATGATGTTCCCGACGAGGCCGGCGGCAGCGAGCGATTCCAGCACCATCTGGAGACGAGTATAAGATGGATTTGAAAGAATCGGAGTCAAGGCAACGGCGTGCTTATTATGTGTTCGTAGAAAGTCTACCATGGACACTGCCCCGCCATCGGCATGATCAATGCATTGTAATCACAAGGTTGTTTGGAAATCTCAACAGTGGGTATCCAACCACAGACCATCACGACCCTGTCTCCATCTGCACAATAAGATTTAATCTGGTGTGACACTAGCGTTGTGTATGTATGAACAAAGGCAACGAATCATGCGGCGTATATCCAGCAGCTGTACTTGTTTGATTTTGCGTTGGGAGAACGGCAGATTGCAAACGCAGCCCACACAGCTCACCCCACGTTTACCGGGAGCGACTGGGATGACTCAAGGAGAGTCGCAACACAGCCTGAATTGAGGCTCTGCTCAAAAGTTCTAGGTGTCAACATATAGTCAGGGTGCGGCTTCAACTGTGACTTGCAGCATTCCGTGTCCCAGCTCGTAGACACAATACAGCACTCGATAAATGTTGATTAATTACAATAGTCGGCGCGCGGACTAACACTCTCACTATCACCCTAATTATAACCCTAGAATTTTGTGGCTGTTAAAAAATAGCAAATTGGATTTTATTCTTTACACAAGCTATCTCAAATATTATTGCTTGTGATTAAGGCGTAAATATATACATAGCAGTGGAGGACTTGCCATGGTTCTATTCATCCCAAATAGAACTCCCGGATAGAAACTCAACTCCACCAGTTTGATAGAAATAGACAATTCAAATAGAAGTGGACGTACCATCCACCCTGTCTATCTGAACTTACAATTTGGGATTTTTGAAAATATTTATTCTTAGCGAAAATGGAGTTCCTATACGTTACTATACACGACAGGGAGACCTCTAGTAAGCGGATAGGTATGTACCGTAACATGCATTTCCGTATATCCTGTATCAATCCCGTGTACACCAGCCATCCACTGTAAGTACATGCCGGGGACATTGACCTCAGAACGAGTAGATCTACTTCACCTCCTGTGCGGTATAATTATTTATTAGTTGCGAACCAGAGGCTGATGGGGCAATATTCAAAAGAATCGTTTCAATAGCACAAGGACATCTGCAATGTTAAAGATGTGATATGGTACTATATTGCTGATTTTGGAGTTTGACTAGAGTTTACTAATGTATTGTAGTGATGTCCGGCTATGGATCTGCTGCCCAGGAAAGACATTTTCTAGTATTTGAAGCCTTCTGAGCGAGTCAACTTGAAGATTTTCTAATTAGAAATCATATAGTGCTAAGATTACCATCCCCTCTGTGTATGCGATCTTAAGTTATCAAGACTCTAGCCCCCTGCAGATCTCGAATGTAGGCGAGGATTGACCTATCCGGCAATGAAAGGAAATATAGAGCAAGACCGTGCTACAGTATAGGGGGTAAGTCTATCCCCTCCAAGCTCGATTTTTCAGATTGGTTGCAATAGTTGATTCAGGCAATCTTACTTGTCGACTAGATGAAGTAACCAATGATATCGGTTCAGCTTCGCCACTCGCATCTTGGATTAATGCTATACTCGTTTAGCACCGGAGCATTGCAACCAATCTGAAAAATCTGAATATGTAGGGGATACAGTAACTTGTGTAATAATAGTTGAGTACAAATTTCATTCAATAATGTACCTCTGTGTATGGGAGCGCTTGACTACAGGGAAAATCTGAGTAATAGTGAAAGTGATAAGGTGTTGGACCCAAGGAGCCCCGTTGTCCTATCTCCCATGATTAAACTACGGCAATTCACTAAAGATCTTTCTCATAATGAGACCAGCTTTGAGTGCTCTGCATTGGTCTAGCGTGCCAGCACCTCTTCATAATAAACCACTCATAATTGTACAAAGCCTTTGGAATCTCTAGGGCAATGACCTACACCCCCGGCTCTAGCTAGCAAACGAGTACAATAGCCACCTATATTAAATTATATACAACCGTACTTCCACTACCTCTACCCACAATCCTCTTTTTCTTTTCCCTTCCGCCAACTGAAAACACATTCTCCTCCCCCATCTCATCTATCATTATTTAGGCCCAGATATGTAGAATCTCCGCGTAACAGACGTAACGTGGAGATTATTCTTTATTGTAGACAGACGCAAGTTGGACGTCGGGATGAAACAGTTGAAGAACGGTCCCTGACTGCCATTGAACGCAATGGTGACCGTTCAACAACAGTACATCCAGTAGACTAATTTGAGTCCGTCGGCATTTTCGTACAGTATACGGGGCACGAGAAACTGACTCTAAGAAAAGGTCTACAATTCCCACCGCTCGCTAGCTACTTCTATCATTCCCAGATAGTCACATCTACCTACTAAAGGCTCGAAAAAACTTGCAAGTAAAGAATTCCTACTGTTAAATAGCAGGTGAGTGCTATAAAATTAAGTAAATAGACCCAGAGACACTTGGTTTGAAAGTTTTGTATTAAACCCAATGCAGCACCCCGACAGTAGAGTGCTGTATCTTATCACTAGATATCCAGCTATATTTTTAGCGGTCTATCACTAAATGGTACTTTAATTTATGTATAAAAGTAGCCGGTGACTAATGCGGAATATAAACCGGCAAACTTTGTTGGCATGCTCTAACCTGGTGTTCACGGTCCATTCGTGGATCTTCTTGAGGCCTGGGCTTTCTAAGCTGCATAACATAGGGCGGGTGTATTGTTGCATTGATTATGTTCTATGTATGGGTGCAGGAAAATTGATGTTTCGGTGGATTCACAGAATTTGATTGAAGTTGTTGTACGTATATCATTCGTCCAAGGTAACGGATGTGTTTGGAATGTTGGGTTGAAAGTTGGAGTGGGATATGTCTATGAATAGCAAATCGTCCAAACGCTCGCCCTAGCCCAGACTACTAATTTCCGGGCGTCTTCACCTTGAACTGGGGGTCCTAATCTTCTGAAAATAAAGACTGCCGGCCTATAGTGCCATTGCAGGCTGTTGAGTGACCTGTTGGTGATTACTAGTGATGCAATGGTGATCGCGAGTGATAAAATGACGACCAAGTGACGACATAATATAGCTGCAACAACCAAAAGATTGCACGCTATCTGCCTGGGACACAATACAGTAGTATGGTACACCTTAGCCTACGATTAGAGCTACAAAGCCTCCTACTGAAACGTACTGGCATGAGGTGTCACTCGGCAGGTACCTACAGTCAATTGTTGCATGTGTACCTGCATCGTGAGCCTCACAGCTCAGGTCCGTTTGATATGCAGTTGGTGTATGAAGATATGCCTCAGGAGAGCGGCTCATATCAGTGCAGAGCGGCTCATATCAGTGCAGACGGATATGCAGACGGATAAGAGATATGGAGACGAATATGGCTGTGAATATGGGAGACAAGTCTGTATATATACGGGCCTTCTGGCCTCGAGAGATCAGTCAATCAACAAGTCTTAAAAGCATCCAAAGTAACATCCATGTTCAAACTAAAGATGATGGAGAAGCTTGATCTTGTATCCTATCTAAGAGGGCTACAAGGCTATATATATATGAGCACAGGTACGATTGCGTGCATACGCATCCATGTATAGACCCTTCAGGCGGACAGCAATCTCCAGTCATACGAAATTCACTCCAGCCATACGAGACTCATCTCCGCCATGAGAAAGCAGAGACCTATCATACAATAGTCCATGTTACATATCCAGTGGTAAGTGACTCAGAGTGGCAACGGGTGGCGAAGCATCAAAGCTTTCCCAGGTGATCTTCTGTATATAGATCAAGTCTTTCTCCTCCTCTCTTCTCTCTGTATCATAGAATCTACACACGCGGTTCTCCCCTGAGTACTATAACAACAGTCCGACCCGCACTGCCTGGTCCTGGAGATATGAGAACTGGAACCCTAGGGCGACGAAAGCAGTGGCCCGGGCTGGACTGCACGCTAGTCCCTCGAATGACTATAGTTTGGATATACTGTTGACATCCCTGTGGGTAGTGTGATCATGTAATTGCATCTCCTCCGGGGGTCGGTGATCGATGGCAGCCGTTGGTAGGTGAACTCATCTCGATCGATCGTAAATGATATCTCTTTTTGGGTTGTTTGGAAGTCTTCTTCTCGAGTAATCGTGGTAATTGCCAACATTACCGGTGATGCGTCTCGCTGGCTAGGTGGCCTCCGAATCGTCTCTGCTTCCGTGGAAGAGACATGTTCACATATTTACTTACCAAACAATACACCCTAAGTCACACAACATGCTCGATAGAGTTAGTGCGGTGGGAACTTAGCTCCGAAAACCGCGCAGATGCGCAGCGTTTTTAACGATGAGAATTCCGGACCTGTCAGAACATTGCTTTTCTCAACAGGGAAGACCTGCACCAGTATGTTTAATTTCCATACTGGCCTATACACACAGATAAGTATTTGATCTCCTTTGTTATATCTGTAATTGTCTTAGACCGGTCTAATCTAAATTCAAAATGCTGCCCCTGGCATAAACCGGCTCGGTCATGGTCATATCTAACCAATGTGTGTTACGATATGGAAGTTGGGGAGAACCGTGTGCGTGTATTCTATGGTATAGAGAAGAGAGAAGGAGAAAGATTCGAGATATATACAGGAGGCATCGGCCCCTGCAGCAGCACTGTGTATCGGACCTGTAACATGTCTCCGGCACATGTACACCAGTAACAATGTGATCTGTTAGGTTTACCGGGTGAGTGGTGGTGAGTATTGGTAGTGATTAGACAGCGGCAATAATTCTGCCTTGGGCGGTGTTCGATACGTACAAAAGCTCAAAAATTAGAGTGCGACAACGGTCAACACCCCTGCTAAATATTTTTTGTCAACTATCCTTAAGATATGGTGTGTACATGCATTGACAACTGTACTGTACTTGGTAAATTCTATCTACTAATCATGTAAGTAAGTGGCATGAGGTTTGGTAGGAGAGTATCTCGCAGCAGGGATAGATATCTATACTTGCTGAAAGCTTTTCAACTTTCATGATGTAATAAAATAATTTCACTTTCAGTATAACATACTGTACTGTTCATTGAGGTTGGGACATGGTCTACTGCTGACAGCCTTTTTTCGGTGGGACAGGATATAGCTGACAGATGTTTTAAGGTGGGAATACATGCGGGACACATGTCACTGACGCTGACAGCGTGTAAAAAAGATAGGACAGAGGCCTCTTGCTGACTGCTGACGTCCCAACCTTTATGACTAGTACAGTAGTAGATCTTATGATGAAATACAAGATCAAGAAATACAAGCCCAGCAATACACTTCGAGAAATGAAATACCGATATGGAATATATCTTCTAAGTTTAAATCAATTCCTGACCATAAAAACACTAGGATCCTTTCATATTGAAAAATATAATTTAGTTCTTTCACATTTTCTAGATACCTCAAGGTTGACCTTTTTTGGTGGGGTATTGGCCGTTGTGTTGTCACACTTAAAATTTGAGCTTTTGTACGAACTGCATGCCGCCCATGTGGAAAACAGCTTCGGTTGCACATGCACATACTCTCATACTTAACAGTCAAGTTACACACTATACGGCAGCAAATGACATGGGAGAGTATTCGTCCGTATGTCGGAAAGTGTGTTTTCTATATCCCATATTCTAATACTTCCCGCCCACTTTCCGCGGTTGGTAAAAGAGCGTGTACGGGCAGCCTCGGGGTTAAATTGCAGTTATTGATATTCCCCACTCTCTCAATGATAGATATGCGGCTGTTATTAGCGATTACTCCGATGTATCAAGTCGCACAACAGCCGGCCTTGCGCAGTTAGTTGACTGTTTCGTAAATTCCATTGGGCACCGGGAAATATCAAGTGAGGTACTAGCGCAATGCACTGCCCCATCGATTATCGAATACATGCATATCAAGAAAGATCGCCCAAAACTCAGCTTCTCCTCCCGTCCTCCATCTTGAACTTTCTTGTCAAATAATTCTCCTTCACCATGGCCGACGCCATCAGTTTGGGAGCTAGCATTACTGCTTTCGTCTTCTATTGCCGCCCAATTATCTAAATCAGCCGCCACACTTAACGGTACCATTCACGATGCACCTGAGGATGTGAAGCGTGTCCATGCCCGACTTCGAGATCTTGAGTTCGTATTGGATGCGATTGATCACATTCAGAAGAGATATCCCAGTGACGACGTCCAACTTTCAGCATTCTGGAACGAAAAATTTGAGAAACTTCGGTGCGACTTCTCAGAGTTCAAACAGTTCACTAACACCCTGAATGCGGGTGTGAAGGGCAGAATCCGGTGGTTGCTGTCGCACCAAGATCGAGTGAAGAAAATTTTAGCACTGCTATCCGAAGACATAGAGGTGCTAAAAACACTGCACTAGCTCATGGTGGAATTGTAAGTTCACCGTCATGTGATTGCCGGTACTAACCTCGATGCTCAGACATCAGATCCGTCGCATTGAAACGATGCTCCAGAGCCAGACTCCGGTCATTCAAATGCTCAATGAGATTTCGGCCACGATGGTTACTAAGCGGGAGTTTATGGGGCACCGCCGCATGCCCCGAATCTACGCACCGATGAAACCCTGTGTGAATATCGCCAAGCCCACACCGGATCATGACAGTGGCAACGTGATTCACTCTATAGTAACCATGCGACAGGTAGCTTCTAGTCTTCCTATCGGCGAAATCAGGGTATCGTACGGCTGCAAATCTAAGGAATCTGGTCAACAGTCGATCGATAACGAATGCACGTTGGCTGGTGCATGGGAATTTCATCCTGCACCTTGGCTATCGCATAGAATTTGGATCACTCGTGCTATGCTATTTATACGGTGTGGAATCGAACTCGAAAGACCGTCCATCTTTCCTACTCTATAAACAACTACGGTTTTAGCGGACGACCATCTAGTTTGGGACTGTATCAGGCGCGGGGATATGTTCGAATTTTAACAACTTCTTAGTGTATGATCAATCAGTATAAATGGCACTAATTTTTATGGGAACACGTTATTGCGCCAAGTATATCCATAGCCTTACCATCCCCTATTCGTACAACTGACAAAAGTATAGGTATGCCTATATGTAGGTGACACGCCAGGGCACTTAGATATTATCCATTTGTTGGTATCCTCAGGCGCTGATCACAACACGCAACGCTTCGGCATTAGGTAATCTTGATAACATCGTGAGGTGCTTCACGCCCCTATACTCATACTGAGGTTGCAAATAATAACCCGCTGATGCATGTGCTTCGGGAAACCACACTGCAAGTCGATGTGCAACCTGATTACATTGCCGCAACGGATATGCGTTTAGATGTTGGGGCAAACCTCCCTGTGTGGGATTTCGAATTCTGCATTGGCGACTTTCCCTTCCTTAACCTTGGCGACGTGTGCTACATCGATAAATTGCTGAGGCGTGCGCCCGGCTCGTTAATGGATACGCTCAAAGAATTTGGTCTGGAAGTTCTTTCAAGCGAGCAGAGGACGTGGGAGAGGCTGGATTTAATGATCCAAATCTACTGCTTCAACGTCGTAGAACTACAGGATGTGTGGTGACAAACCCGTTCTCTTACAGGAAGCACTCCTACAACGATGCTTGAAGAAATCCTTTGTTCCCAGTGTTCGAAACCGGCCGGGCTGGGCCGGCCCGCCTTAGCGCGGGTTTTTTGGTGAAAAAGCCGGGCTGGCCAGCGGGCTTTCGGACCGGTTGAGAATCCATGACGGTACGAATTCACTTACTGAATACTAATAATAGCGGTTATTTTTTTTGTTGGTCCTCCTCGAACTAGTATCAATAGTGGGAGGTAGCAGTATCCCATAGGGTGTTTCG
>Ga0307515_10011095_pt1 | contig 17144 bp, 22 predicted proteins | sample 17_EM_MG_FD_194513 | JGI IMG/M metagenome (GOLD analysis project Ga0307515, IMG submission 194513) | Populus trichocarpa ectomycorrhiza microbial communities from riparian zone in the Pacific Northwest, United States - 17_EM | ecosystem: Host-associated > Plants > Roots > Unclassified | place...
GCCAGTCATCTTCAGAAATCTTCCTTAGCATAGATATTCACAGATTCTAAAGATATGCTAGATATCTACAGGTTAGTTGAATAGGCTAGATATCAACCTCAGGAAACTGGGCCGATCTATGGCAAGGGTGGCTTTCGAAACAGTGACCGCATCTGACGGGACTGCGACTCTACTACAGATTACCGGGTGGTTGATCTGACCGCTTCGGAACACTGGTTGTTCATCCAGGTCATGGAGATGAGTATGAAGATACTTGGCCGAGAACATCCAGATAGCTTGGCGAGAATGGGGAACCTCGCATCGTTATACGAGGACCAAGGGCAATGGGAGGAGGCCGAGGAGATATTTATGCAGGTCCTGGAGACCAGAAAGATTGTACTGGGACAGGAGCATCCAGATACCTTGACCAGCATGGGTGGACTTGCAGTGACATTTTTAGCCCAGGGACGATGGAAGGAGGCCAAGGAGCTGGAAGAACAGGTCATGCAGATGAGAAAGAGGATACTTGGCCAAGACCATCCAGATACCATGACGGGCATGAATAACCTCGCATCGACCTACCAGAAGCAGGGGCGATGGAAGGAGGCCGAGGAGCTGCTTGTACAGGTAGTGAAGGCATTGAAAAGGTTACTTGGCGAAGAGCATCCTTTAACCGTGGCCAGTATGGGTAACCTCGCATCGACATACTGGAAGCAAGGGAGATATCAGGAGGCTGAAGAGCTAGAGCTACAGGTCATGGAGACGAGTAAGAGAGTACTTGGCCAAGAGCACCCAGATACCATTACCAGCATGGACAGCCTTGCATCAACATACAAAGACCAGGGGCGATGGCAGGAGGCCGAGGTGCTGGCAGTGTTCCGAAGTGGTCAGATCGACCGCCCGGTAATCTGTAGATTCGCAGTCTGGTCAGATGCGGTCACTGTTTCGAAAGCCACCCTTGCCATAGATCGGCACGGTTCCATGTGGTAGATATCTAGCCTATTCAACTAACCTGTAGATATCTAGCATATCTTTAGAATCTGTGAATATCTATGCTAAGGAAGATTTCTGAAGATGACTGGCGCTTAGAGAAGATATTCATAGATATCCGTAGTTATCTAGAGATATTTGTAGTTATCTAGCGCTGGGGGAGACTAAAGATAGATTTGCAGGTAGTATATATACAGCTAAATATCCTGCCGATAGAAGTAATTCAATTTCACAGAGTGGAAACATTGAAAACTGGTTGGGGATCTGTAGATATCTATAGTCTGGCTAGATGAATTGCTGTAGATATCTATCAATTGATAAACGGGCTAGATGACCGCTGAAAAAGTCGCCCTTGGCACAGATCGGCCCAGTCGAGCCCTGAATCTGACCGATCTGACCGCTTCGGTTCACTGCGAACAACTCATCGGCCTCCTTCCATCGCCCCTGGTTCTGGTATGTCAATACGAGGTGGCGAATGCCAACCAAGGTATCTGGATGCTCGTGGCCGAATGTCCTCTTTCTTGTCTCCATGATTTTGACAAACAGCTCCTCGGCCTCCTTCCATCGCCCCTGGTCCTGGTAAGCCAATGCGAGGTTATTCATGCTGGCCAAGGTATGAGGATGCTCTTGACCGAGTACCCTCTGTATCGTCTCCATGACCTGCACAAACAGCTCCTCGGCTTCCTTCCACCGCCCCTGGTTCTCATAAGTTGATGCGAGGTTATTTATACTGGTTAAGGTGTCTGGATGCTCTTTGCTGAGTGTTATCGTTCTCGTCTCCATGACCTGCATAAACAGCTCGGCAGCCTCGTTCCATCGCCCCTGGTATCGTAATATCTATGCGAGGTTGACCATGATTGATGGAGCCACCAAGCTCCGCATTCCTTGTGTGCTTTCCATATACTTTAGAGTCTCTTCCTGCAATAGTGGTGCTTCCACCCACTCACCCAACATTTTGTGCGACTTGACTACGTTAATAATTGATTGAATTTGATATGGATGACCGATGCCATATATTTTTTCTATTTGATGTCTGATTCGCATTCACAGTGCTTTTGATTTTTCAAGTTCCCCTAATTCATCCAGCAGGTCTCCCATGATACTGTATAAGGCCAAAGGGATGATATGGAGCTCTCCAAACTCTTGCTCCATATCACCAACCTCTCTTTCATATGATTTCAAGATTTCCTTTAGATTTTCCAAACCCAATTGTCGATATATGTGGATAAGGTTTTCTCCAATAGGTCTAATGAGTTCGCGCTTTATCCCATTCTCGAAACTGTCAGGTTGCACTACTTCCTTCTCAGCATTCAAATCGTCGGGTTGCTTAGTGCTTCGTTCTAGCCATCTGTGACATTCATTGGCATCTGACTTGACCCCAAATCCGATGTGATAACAAAAGGCAATCTGAAATGCGATGTGGGCAGCAAAGGGTTGGTTTTGGCTCCTGAAGTAGTTATTTTCAAGGCTTTCTCTAATTTGTGTCCTCACACGATAGTCGGCATTGATGAGATCGGCAAGGCTTTCGGCAATCTTGCATACTAGTACTTAGCCAGGTTTCTGGAGAAATATAGAAATGAGTTGATAATTACCCGGAAATCTGCAAGATTTGAAAGGTCTCTCGTTATCTTCAACAGTCCTGTAGTCAGGGGTTGCGGTTCGGTTCTAAACTTCTTAGCGACGGCTGTTGCATGAAGTTAGGCTCAACTCACTGCTCTTGACTCAAGAGACGTATTAATCTTCAAAAGTCAGACGTCCGTTTTTCAGGGTTAAGCAGAACAGTTATACTGAAAAATTCTGCTAGACACTTCCGACACTCGACATTCAAGCCTGGAATAGATTCCAGGAATTGACTGACAAAATGTTCCATTTTATCATCATATTTAAGCACTTCAAGTGAGGTATGAGGCCCAGTGGCTCCGTCAAATGAGTATTCCGTACTAATGGGTGGAATTCGTAGGCTCCCGAACAGAACCCAAAGACACAGCATACCAAAGGAGTACACATCTGTCTTTTTGGCTTCAGTGGCTGTGAACTCCCCGAAATGATGCTCGGGAGCATTCCACGGCCTAGACTTCGGCAGAAAGATCTTTACTTCAGCGACGGTAGGTTCTTCACCCATGGCAGAAGCTTCACCCGCTACAAGAGTGGAATACCCGAAGTCGGCCACCTTTATTGAAGTCTTTCCGGTAGTTGCATCTTTGAAAACTAGCACGTTGTGTGGCTTGATATCGCCATGAATTACACCTGTGTCAATGTCAGACTTCCAAAAGGCAAAAATTATTTGCAATAACAAACCGTAATCATGCAAAGCCATGATGGCACTTCCAATATCTGCACAGATTTTAAGTCGTTCCTCGATGGACATATTCATGCTTTCAGGCACGTTCATGAACTGATGGAGATCCCACGCTGCTTTCTCAAAGACCAGTACAGGGATGGCTTTCTCTGTGTGGGGCTTGATTTCCCAGCAAATTCCTTTGAGGTTGATTATATTCGGGTGATTTTGAATTGGAGGTTGACTCAAAATCAATACCTCAGACATCAACGGTAAAAAATTCATGTCTGAATCTCTAGAGTAGTGAAACTGCTTGAATGCAAGGGACATGTCGGCGTTAAATGTAGACCGGCTTATCGTCCCAGAGCCACCTTCGCCGAGATTACCGAGAGCAGGCTGCCACGTAATGGGGAGAAAGTCTACATTGCACTTTTGGGCAATTGAAAGAAATGCGATCAGATCGTTTTGGAGACCACCGTTGGTGTGATTTGCCGAGGTGGCAGAGTAGCGGGTAAAAATTCCATCAGAATATATTACCAGTGCGGAGTTGCTCGCTGAAAACATCGTGTATTGCGAGTAGAGTGCAAAATCTGCAGCAAGTCGAGTGTAGAAAGATGGCGGTATTGGAATATGGCACTTGTGTGTGGTGATCTTGACTCTTTATTAGCTGCTACCCAACCGAACTATTAATGCAAACAATGGAAGACGCTGCACTGAAATGATAATGGAAACCCATGTTGGTGCAAGGGAGGGTGGTGAGCGCCCGCGCGCATGAAATTATTGCCTCATTATTCAGCCAAATAGTGGTAGGGAACACAAGGCAACCCACACCATTAGATTAGCATTTCCTCATGCACATGCCGAATGGCTGACTCGCAGAATTGCCTCATGCATATGCACATGTGATTGGGCCGCAGCAACTATCCAGATATGTCTGTGCAGCTGTACGCGAAAGAAGGTTGCACGCAAATTGACATATTCTTCAAGATTAATGACGTCCAACAGGCAGTGTAAAAAGCTTACCGCGTGCATCTACACTGGGCTTCGCGGGGATCGGATCTTCAAACACGGAGCGTTGGCCGAGTCATTGCCTGAACCGCTTTCGCGTAAGGCGCTGAAACCTGGCACCTAAGCTCGCAGCCCTTCCTGGTGTGGAAATGAATCCCTGTAGAATCTGACGAGAGCTGGTACACTAGCTAACCAAACATCACGCAGGCTGGCTGATCTTATGGACAAAACACAAAGTAGATTGACAAAGCTGTGCAATAGCAAACTCATGGCATGTACTATACATTGGTATATGCGTAATTTTAGGATCTAAGGGGAGAAAGCCAGACCCATTCGCTCAAACATTCCCATGAAGGTACAGGGTCTACCCTCTCCGCGGTGGTTTGTGGTTAACTATTGGGGCTACTTAGGTGCTGAAGTAAATAAACCTATTTGTTAGGGGCAATAAATAAGCACCTTGGCCAAGCCCACTTCAAATTACTTTTAATATTTTTATTACCAACCAACATAATCAACCCAACCAACACAACCAACCCAGCCACCATCACCGCCACCGCTACCGCCGCTGCCGCCTTTAACTAAAACCAGGCATAAAAACAGTCCGTCTCGTCCATCGAAGGCCATGCCCGGGACCGGATGACAGTTGTCGGGGGGCAAGACATTACTGACCAGGGCACTCCATGGCAAAACTACAGGACTGCTAGGGCCTATAGTCCATTAATTAGCCCCCACAGATACTGCAGCTAGAGTTTTGTTCTGAGGTTGTTGTTGTTAATTCATACTGTATTTACTCTAATTAGAGTATGATAAAATCCATTTTTCCTCGATACTCCGCGGTGTGAACCCGACGTGTCCGCCAAGCCCTCCTCTCAGTCAAATGTACCATCCCTTTCTCCTTCCCCCTATTTTAAAGTAATTGGCCCCCCTTCCTAGAGTAGAACCTGCACATCCCGTCATCTGACGACAACCACTTGAAACAAAATCCTTGCTCACACTCAGTCCAGGGTCTCTTTGATGTTATCGCAGTGGAATACCCCAACCGCCAAAACAGAGTAAGGCAGGACATTTGGAGGTCTTGAAGTGAAACTCCCTAGGCCATACACGGCTCGCTGACCATCGTCGGGCTTGGCAGGAACAGGGGGGTGGAAGGGTGATATTATCGTAAGGCCGCTTCTTGAACTTCGTCCTAGTGGTGCCCGACAAGCGGGTCTTGATTCCATTGTACTCAGTTTGAACAGCTTATACGGAGCGTGTATCTCAGCACTCACGTTTCGTGGGGTTTTTTAGGCAGCTGCTTGACGGAACTTCACTGATACTGCACTGATAGACCTTTCCGGACCTCACGTACTGGTATATCCACAGCCATGTTGTAGGCTTCGATAACTGGCGTAAAACATCGAATGGCGAGTTGCTGGGTAGACTACCGGTCGATGTCGATGCTGAGTGGTAAAGAGAGCTTCAAACGACAAGATACACTTGGAAAAGCAAGCGGACACAGACAAAAGGGTATGGAGTGAAGCCAAAGTAACACCGCGCTCCCCCCCAAAGAGGGGAAAGCTTGGCAAAACCAGGCGTTGAGTGTGGTTGTCGAAGGTGTGTGTTTTTGTTCTGAGGTTTGGTTACTTTACTCATCCGTGGTAGAATGTCTTTCTCTCCCGGAACTCTCATTCCCGAGCCGGATATATATATCAGACCTTGGTAAACCCTAGTCAAGACTACGGTCATCTGTACCGGGCCCAAGTCCTAGAGTTTTCTACCCAGAGCGGACCAGTCCCTACACACTCATACCCCAGATGGGACGACGATGTCCCCGGAAAGACTAGTCCAGACAGCCGGTTAGAAACCTTATGCCGTAGTATAATGTAGAGGCACTTACAGATGACAGGCACGTACGTACCATCATTAGCAACTACAGGAGGTTTCAATATCCTAAAAAAGAGCTAAAATATCAAAGACGTGACGCCAGGCATAGCTTCTAGATAATTTCCACACAAATTTCGCAAAGATGCGAAAAACTGGCTACCTTTATCGACATTTCCGTCTTTTCGGCAATGTAAAATACTCTTCCGGCGAAAACCTTACCCCGGTCGTCGGAGCCTTGAGCATTATTTGGGTTTTGTAATGACTGCTTTTCGATTTCCGTAGTCATCCCTACTGCTGTACCGACGAAACACTCTTTACTTCCGGTGGGGCCAGATCAAATAACCTAAAAGCATCTCTGCTTTGTTCTTCTTATTGATAGAGAACGTCAGTCTAAACTGGAAATAGTCGCTGTGAATACACCCTGGTCTTGTCATATTGCGGAAACGGTAGTGTCATAAAGCTAATGAGTAGAGATAGCAACAATAGCTTGAGAGAACGGTAGCTGTGACAAGAGAGGAGACAAGTATAATACGTGTCGACGTGCGTTTCTAATTTATTCACGAATAATTCACAAGGCCATACCTGAACCCTCAGCGCATCAATAATCTTCTAGAGTTTAACTAACTACCCTAAACTTTTTAAACATGCCATACAACTGCTCAGTGCAATAATGGCTAAATATATTCAACAATTCCACTCTGCGCACCCCCCACCCTCCACAATCTCGCAGCCCTACTGCAAACATACACTATCCAGCGCCGTCCAGATAGCACTATTCTTGACCACACAACCCCCACCTTCACTCTTGGTGCAACCTTTTTCGAGCATGTGCGCAATATCCACCAGCTTTTCGTCCGTTGTTGCGTGCTGAATTAGCATCTCATACGCCCTGGAGCATGGAACCCCGTCTTCACCGGCGGGATAGGGTGCTGATCCATCAGTGTCAGGGAGGTTACGAAGATCAATCGACGGGTTGAGTTTTAGCTGGCTTAGTAGTTGACAGGTTGAGGGCTCGAGAGACGGAGTAGAGGTGATGGTGGGAGGTGTTTCAGCATTCTTGGTATTACATAGTGATGGCGTATTGGCCTATTAGGAGGTTAGACGTACTCGCTATAGACAGCGCAAAGTTCCGCAATCGTACCACTGGATCCAACTTACTACCACAACCATCCTTTCCCTCACCAGCAGAGTCACCACCAGCATCCTTCCTTGTTTCAATCTCTTCCAGCACTCCATCATCACCGCGAATCCATCTCTCCACAACATCCTCCCCGACATGAAGCGCGGCAAGCAAAGAACGTAGCCTTTCGTTCTGCGCGGCAACTTTCCTCGCTGTCCCTTGCAGCTCGATACTGGCCTGGATCCCGGCCTCGCGGTGCTGCTGACATCGCCGTTCAAGCTCACAGATGTATTGCTTTTGCCGCTCGCGGGAGCGCCGCTTGTTGTCGCGCAGTCGGGCAAGACGCGATGTGTCCTACGGATGTTAGCTAGAAAGAGACGCTGTCTCTATAGGAGCGTACTTTGGGCGAGCTTCCAGGCGCGTCTGCCTGAGGGTGGTTCTTGGGAGGTCGTATTTCGCTGGCGATAGGTTCCATTGATCGCGTTGTTGCGGGGTTGGGGAACGTGCGATGGCGTGCTCGCTAAGATCCGTGTAGATGATCGACGGCAGGGGTAGACTTATGACAGGGATTGACGAGCTGTACTCATAGTGACTACGAAATTTCCTCTCACTAGCCAGCCAATCAGAGGCTGGGTGTCCGTCTCTCTGCTACACCAATCGGAGGCTTAAAGCAGGCTTAGTTTGGCGTGCACGAATAACGACAAACAGCAATATGGCATCCGAGGAAGCACCAAAAACCACCACCCTCACCTCGTCCGGCTCTGACGTTGAGCGAGCATCCCCTCCACAAACCCATATACCCTCGGACGATGACGGCCTGGAGGACAACTCTAATGTCCCGAAGCTCTCTCTCCTTAAAATATTCTGGCTTTTCTTCTGGCACTTCGGCTGTTTTGCCTGGGGGGGACCTGTGGCCCAGATCGCACTCATCAAGGAACGTCTTGTGCTGAAGGAGAAATGGATCACTCTGGCTCGGTTCCAGAGGGTCTTCTCGGTGTATCAGATTCTACCGGGTCCCGAGGCGGCAGAGCTGTGCATGTTTTTTGGGTGTCTTTCGGCAGGGAGGTATGACTCTTACAGGCCCTTATGCCGTGTCTATTGAGAGCGAACTAATTGAACAGGTTGGGAGGAATCATGGCGGGGCTAGGATTTATGCTTCCTGGCTTCGTTCTCATGGTCGCTGCGAGCTATCTGTACGCTCGTGTCGGGTTTGCGAATGTCTATATCCGAGCATCTTTCCGGGCGCTACAACCAATAGTTGCCGCAATGGTAAGCACCCATTCTCGATAATGACCACACTTCTAACGCTCTACTCCAGATCCTCCGAGCAACGCACAAGCTGGCCGATCACACGATTCTGCACCACCAAAAACGAACTCTCAATCCCTACCTCTTGATAGCCGCAGTCTTCACCGCCATAAACACGGCCTTGCGCATCAACATGTGCATTCTGCCACCCCATTCCTCTCCCACCACCGCTGACACAGCCGCAGCTTCATCTCCCTAGCCTTCTACGGCATCTTCTACACCCTAATCGACCGGCGCCTCCGAATCCCCGCCGGAATCCTCTTCATCCTCCAATACGTGGGCTACGGCCTCTACGTGCACTTCCGCGGCGTCCCCACCCCCACCTCCCTCGGCCTGGGTATCGCGCACACCCCCAGCATCGCAAACCTCTTTGTCCTTGGCCTCGTTGCAGGAACCTTAAGTTTCGGTGGCGCATACACCGCAATCCCGTTTATCCAGGTTGAAGCGGTACTGTTGGGCGGGTGGCTACCGCAGAGCACGTTTATCGACTGCATCGCAATCGGAAACATATTACCGGCGCCGCTTGTGATTTTTGCAACGTTTGTGGGGTTCCAGGGCGGGTTGCAGGTGGGGGGGTGGGGAGGTGCGTTTTCTGGGGCGGTAGTGATTACGTTGGGGATGTTTTTGCCGTGTTTTTTGTTTACGATTGCTGGGCATTCGTTGCTGGAGAAGTTGGTGAGGAATAGTGTAAGTTTTCTCCTTGTGGTGTGGTGAATGGGTGCTAACGAGGGGGTAGTTTCTGGCGGCGTTTTTCGATGGGCTATGTGGAGCGGTGATTGGGGTTATTGCGGTTATTGCCGCGGAGATATTGAAGGCGTGTATTGAGGGGACTACGGCGTGGGATAAGGAGGACCAGAGGTTGCAGGTGACGCGGGCGATGGAGACGGGATCAGCGGCGGTCATTTATATGATCACGTTGGCGGTGCTTTATAAGGTTACGCATAAGTATACGGCGATCTTTTTAGTTGTTTTCGGGGCTGTTGGGGGGCAGTTTGTGTTTGTTGATTGATTTACCGGACTAGGAGGTTGGAAATCGAGGGTTGGTTTTGTTTGTGTTATCTCTGGGCTTGAGGTGAACTGTTACAAATTTCGGGTAGTCCGCTGCAAAATACATGACGTTTTCTTACTAGTTTAATCCAGGCTGCTGCTACCCGAGCCTCTTCCACCGAAAACAATTCACATTGTCACTTTCTCTCGCTGCGAGTCCTATACTTTTTCTTGTTGTGCTGCTAGTGTTTTAGTTCTTTTCGTTTCCTTGCTGCAAGTCTTGTACTTTCTGACTCTGTCTTTCTTTCGCTCCCTTACTATCTATATTTTTAGTTACGGGCTTAGAATCTCTAGCTCAAGGCTTTCGTTTTGTATTGTCTACCATGTACTGTGCGAATAATAATTCCATGGCCAATACCTTCACTCGCTGTTCTTGGTATTCGTTAAATATGTAGGCCATGGAGTGTCAGTGGCGGTCAATAGTCTGAGAAACTTTTGCTCTGAGGAATTGCAAGCAGAATTTTATTTCCCGGAAAATTATCTTCACGAAACGGGCATCTTTGTACCCGGACGCGACGGACTTTTGGGAAGCCTGGTCGAGTGCACTTGGATACACCGACTACTGGAAGCGGGGTGGCAGGTCGCCGAAATCACGACGTCGGTCAATCTATTAGTGTGAACCGTATCTTCGGACGTGATGGGTTCTCACGATATTTCATGCCTAAAGTGTTGACAATTTCGGCCATCTCTCCTTCGGCCACAGTGAACAATTAAATCTTGGCGAGAGCAGACCTCCGATTCAGTTTTTCCACCGGAATCTGCAGCCCGATTCCCATCGATTGTAGACGTATATGTACGCACACATTAGGTTCTGTGCTGCTCATACTAGTCACGGCGATGGTGGTGGTCAAGGGTCGCGATAGTCCGTCAGTCCGCCAGCCTTTCAGGTGCCCACGTCGTCGTCTAGTCTCGAGCAAGGTGCTATAAGACTAGGGCCTTATCTGGGCGACAGGGTGATGCCTAGGGCTGGAGTTACTGGTTCACCTATAGTTATCCAGTTATTTCGACTGAGACACAGTGACGTTATATCTCGAATGTGTAGATGATCGATTGGGTAAGTTATACTGTGGATTATATACCATAGACGCGGTTGGGTGGCATATTGGATATCAGCCGGTCATAACAGTATCACTCGCGTCATGAATGCATCACTCGGAAGACCGCTGGCACCAATAGTGCCGCAGTCTAGAAACCCTCAAGACGGTAAATCACAGTCCGGGGTAGGGCAAGGTCTTGCCTAGACGAAACGGACTTTTGCGACGCCTGGTGGTGGTGATGGTGGTGATGGTGGCAGCTACATGAGTATGGTGTTGGTGATGACAGTGCTGGCCAGTGGTGGGAGCACTTAGACGAGTAGATTGGCTACGTCAAAGTTTCCACAGACAAACAATTACCTATCTCGCCAAAGCTTCCATCCTTGATGGCTCCAAGCTTTGGTCACTAGTAACCAAAGCTTCCGGGGAAAAATTTACTCACCCTTATGCGCTCTCTCAAGCGCTCTCGAGCGGAAGGCCCAAACCTGGATGACTATGCGATGATTATGGTCAACTAAGGACCGCGCGTCGCACAAGGGTGTCGATTTGCACTTTCGCTAATGCAGGATGCTTTCACATACTCATTTCGGTGAGGTATTGCTAAAAAGCCATGCTCACCTTGACCCACAGAGGTTTTCATGTAGTGCAGCCCGTTGCCATGCAGATTTGATGGCCTTAGGTATTATTCTAAATGTTACACATATACATAGTTCTCGATTTTACTTGAAAACACCGGATCCCTCTGAGGGACACACCTTAAATTTTCATGAATTTAGGCTGTGTCATCTTAGACGTAGGCAATCAATTGATTAAACGGAGAGAATTGGTTCAACAGTTTTTGCTACAGATATATGATAGGTCTCTTTAACAATAACATTATGGACGCAGAATTCACATAGAATACATAGTATGGACAGGTAGTTTAATACTGGAACCTCTTAACGCAGTGAGTGGATCGATGATGGAAGCGCTATTGGGGGATGTAATGGACATGGTGGATATGATGGACATTGCAAATAACTGATGTCTATAATCGAGCGGATACCGTACTTAAAGCTGCAATCGACACAGTGGATGCAGTATATGCGATGGATGTGGTGGATGTGGTGGATGTGGTGGACGTGGTTGGGATTAACGTTATATGCCCATCAATGTTGCAAGCGGTACAGGTCGCTGCGCTCGGTGTAGTCAATGCGACGGACTCGGTGCTTGTGGTGTTAGGTGAGGCGACCTGCAATCGACGTAGCGGGTGCGGTGGATGTAGCAGACCTAGTGGCGGTAGCGGACGGAGTTGGGATCGACTTTTGATGTATAATGTTCAACTTTCGAATAGGGTTGGGTATCGTAGTAACTTGAGCTGAGAAAACTATTCAAACGGAAAAGTGGGTTGTGGCTAGCGACCGACCTCACTGCGGATTGTAAAAAGATGAGAATTGTCCAGCACATACGCGTTTTTGTAGATGTGGGTGGGTGCGGTATGGTGGGGGCCAGATAGTGGAAACGCACGACCATTCGCCAATCAGGGAAGGATACGTCAAGTGGGTTGAATTGATCATGCATGTCCTCTTTCACTCTTGAGCTAAGTTCACCATGCGCTAGCGTGAGCATGCATGATGTATTTTTGGTTACACTCTGTCGGGTGCGGTGCCCCGATTTGAACTCAATTACATGCAGCTGTACGTCGTCACAGATGGCTGAGCGGTGACACAGAGCGAGCATCTGTTGGTTTTGGTTATTAAACATTGATTGGTAGTGTACCACAAGAGCCTGGAGGTGTACTCGGATACTTCCATAAGTTGGGCACGCCCCATAAAATGCAGAAATTCTACACCTCCACCACCACAATAGAGAGAAATTCCAAACGAGAAAGCAGTGAGAATGTGTCATCATAGATGCTTCTATGAAGTTTTCTCAGAAAAATATTAGCTATTTGGTAGAAGACGAGGATCTTGACATTTCTCGTTGTATGGGGGAAAAAAGTCAGGCGCACTTTTGCCATGTACGACGGCGCGTCATGCACCCTTGTATCCCGTAACCAATCACCCCATGCAACATATGTGCCCCGCCAAGCAATCCCCACTTCTCGGATTGAAATTATATTTTGTATCCTGTTGGAACTGCAAGGTTTATCAGAAATATGGTTTGCTGATCACAAGGCCTCTGGAAAAAGGAAAATACAGCCACCAAGCCTCAATGCGTGTGCAAAAGAGGGCCTTACGGTTACCCCGCTGCTACCGAAGAAATGAGGATTAGATGAAGCGTGAACTTCTCCTCAAACCATACCCTTCAACGTACTGAATCCTGCCTACTTTTGAACATATTGACAACATAGTGGCGCGCTCAAGAGCCTCCATTTTTTTGTATCGTGCACATCCAGCGATCGCAATACTACCATCAAGTCAAGTACAGCTGGACTACAAGCGAGAACACAACAATTAAAAGTATCAGTTTTATACAATGGGCAGCCGTCGTGAATACCAAGGCGCGACGCACATTGAAATCCACAACTCGGTTTTCAATGATGGGCAGCGGTTCACCGGGTGAGTCCCCACCAAACTTGTACAATGTGAGGACAGTTTGCCAACATGGTCTCTGTGGTTATACTTAGCAGTCAGATTAGAGCCGATCGAAGATTGGTGGGGCTTGGGCAGCAACCGATATCTCGGATGCGGATCCGGATTCGATTTCCGTGGATCAGTCCGAGCAAGAAGGTATCCGACAAATCACCTAAAGAGTCAAATATAATTATAACTGACTGTGAATGAAGCCGAAGGACGAACCTTTCGGCCTCTTACAACTTTACCCCCCTTTGCGTCCCGAGATGCAATTTGAAATCGAGTATTGACAAGTCGTGGAGGCAATCCTAAGCTTAGCTGACTTCTCTAGGATTGTCGCGATCCATGGACTAGGCGGCGGCGGCCGAATAGGGACATTTACAAGCACCAGCGGAAACCACCTGTGGCTGAGGGATTTCCTTCCTGAGGACCCTCTTGTAGCACGCATGAAACCTCGAATTTCCACTTTTGGATATGATGCTTCTGTTGCTTTTGGAGACTCCGCTTCTCAGATTCATAACTTCGCTGGACAACTCTTGAACGAGCTACACCACATGCGACAGGAGTCGAAAACCACTGGAGTCCCAATCGTTATCGTAGCTCATAGTCTGGGAGGTATTATTGCAAAACAGGTTGGTGGATGATGTTACATGCTATCTTAATGATCTTCTAACTTTCTAGGCGCTTATAATGGCTCAAGATCCGAAGAATGATTACGGTGAAATTAAGGAAAGTATGAAAGGGATGGTATTCATGGGAACTCCACATTTGGTGTCAGAGGCTGCAGCGAAACAGTACTTGCAGGATCTTGCTAAAGCAATGCCTATTAGAGGTGTCAGACGCAAATTATTGAAGGCTCTAAAACCAAAGTCCCTGGAACTCACAAATATTTCAGGCCGTTTCAAACGTCAAACAGTCTCAATTCAAATTGTATCGATGTACGAACAGAACCCTACCAAGCGGAAGATACTAGTGAGTTATTCTTCGCGGCCGTTTGCCTACCTCTAGCTAGAGCATTTCTGGTAGGTTGATGAAGCATCTGCAACACTGGGAATTATGAATGAACGACTCTTTTCTGTCCCGCGCGATCACTTCTGGATATGTAAATATACTTCCCGAGACGAAACTTCATATACCATGGTTTCGAATGCTATAGTTGGATTGCTTGAGGAAATTCATCGTATGTTACAAAATGCTAATTTCAACTTTTTATATATTAACTTTGAACAGGATCTGAAAAACTTAAATCTGAACAACTGGAATTACAAGGTCAGTCAATCTAGGTTCATCATGGTCGTCTATGCTGAGTATTTCAGAGTGTCTCGGAAGTTTGTATTTCCAGGACTACCAGGCGCGGAGGCTAAACATCTCCGACCGGGATTCATGCACATTTGAATGGATCTGGAAGCATCCGGGGTTTGTAAAGTGGGAAAACAGTCCATCTTCGTCGCTCCTGTGGTGCGTTTGATCTATGGTACTTGCTGCCAGTCGAAGCTGATCGATGGCATGTGTGTAGGTTACAAGGAAAAGCAGCAAGTGGGAAGTCGACTCTGATGAAGTACATACGTATGGACCTCGACAACAGACTCCGCGACTTAGCTTCCAAAAATGCATCTGGGCGAATTGTTATCGACTTTTTCTATAGCGATCGAGGTGGACCTGCCCAGCAGGGACATGAATGGATGCTGCGATCCTTACTGTATCAGCTATTGAGTACGCACAGCAATTTGTGGAACTGTTATCGAAGCAAATTTGAGGAGTTCAGACAACTGGGCCATCAACACTGGCAACTCCAGTCACTCAAGGAAATGTTTAGTATCATAAAAGCTTGCCGCCTTGCCCTTACAATCTATGTACTGATTGATGCAATGGACGAGTCTGATCAACAAAAACGAGAAGAGATTTTAAAGCTACTATCTGATGTCTGCGACTCTGAAGGCTGTCTGGTTTTGAAGATTCTCGTTGCCAGCCGGCCCGTAACGAGGATTGCAAGTGCGTTCAACAAATACATTACGATCACTCTGGAAGACGAGACAACGGCGGATATAATCCGCTTCACTTCAAAAAGAATGGATGGGATAGGTGAAATTCTTGGCACAGATATGACGGAAGTTCAAGACATCCATGCTATGATTGTTGAACGATCGCGCGGTGTCTTTCTCTGGGTGCAATTGGTCCTCAACGAGCTGGAAAATATGGTACACGATGGTTGTAATTTATTCCAAATGAAAAGGGTACTGGAATCTCTTCCACAGGACTTGGATGCCTTTTACGCTCATATGCTTGAGAGCCGCCTGCCAAAAATAGGAACATCAATGCACACTGAGACCTTGAAGATGCTACAATGGGTTGCGTATTCCAGTCGTTCTCTTACTCTCTTCGAACTTACTGAAGCCGTCGCTGTTGCAGCATCTGATTCGTGCGGTACTTCTTTGCAATTAATCATGATCAAGGGAGGAAGACCACTTACACTCGATCAGGCGAATCGGATGATATTAACGAGGTGCGGGGGCTTTCTGGAGGTAAAAAATGGGATTGTGCAGTTCATCCATCAAACGGTTCGCGATTTCTTATTCAATCTGCCTGCGACATCCTCGCTTTACATATCGGAGCGTGAGAGTATTGAGAGCATTGCAACTACGTGCCTCCGATATCTCAAATTTATCAACGAACAGATTGCACAAAAACGAGAAGGATGGCAGTGTGCTGAGCGGGAAACTCAGGAACATAATAGCATTTATCTCGACTTTCTGAAGTCGTCCCGACTTGCTTTACTCAATTTTGCAGCGTATACCAATCCCATGTACCGCTCAGACAAAGCAAGAGACAATCCTGTCTTTGGAAACCTCGAATCAGCTCGCCAGGAGTTTATTCTACTCAATAAGAATTTCATTCAAAGAGCGATCCATTCCGACCGCACTGCCGACATTAATTGTCTCCTACAGTACGGAGTGGAGATTGATCGGGAGGATACAGATGCTATTTGGTCATTTCTTGCAAGTAAAAGCGTGGATCATTATTGTTTTCTTGCTTGCGGAGGCTATTCCTATATCATCAACTGGCTTATTAATGTCTGTGAGTGGTCGATCGGAAATGCTCTGCGGTATGCTTCTTCTGAGGGCCATGGGACAGGTATGCAATATATTCTGGAGTACGGAGTTCCTGACATGGACATATTCGAAGCGGTCAGTAAGGCTGTAAAGAGTGAGCAGTGGGGGATGCTGGAGATGATGCTGAAGCACGGGTTTAAGGAGGAAAACATGTACAAGGCTTCTTATAATGCGTTCCGGAACGAGTTCGCTGGCAGTGGAGATAGAACAGCGCGAATACTACATCATGCTGCGTCGAAAGGATATGTGGCAATAGTTAGGTTTTTCCTTAAACACGGGGAGGAGATAAGTTGTACGGACGATGATGGCCGGATAGCGTTGCATTTTGCAGCTGAAGGGGGCCACGAGGAAATAGTCCAGCTGCTCCTAGACCACGGTGCCGATAAGGAGGCTACAACCAACAACGGGTCGACGGCACTGCAAGCAGCGGCACACCATGGTCATCTAACTGTAGTTGAACGACTCCTCCAAGCCAATGCTGACGTCAACGCTACTGCTATCCACGGGAGGACGGCATTGCAGGCAGCGGCAGAGGGTGGTCATCTGGCTGTAGTTGAGCGACTCCTCCAAGTGAATGCCGACGTCAACGCTGGTGCTGCTGCAGTACACGGCAGGACGGCACTGCATGCAGCGGCAGAGGGTGGTCATCTGGCTGTAGTCGAGCGACTCCTCCAAGTGAATGCCGACGTCAACGCTGGTGCTGCTGCAGTACACGGCAGGACGGCACTACATGCAGCGGCAGCGGGTGGTCATCTGACTGTAGTCGAGCGACTCCTCCAAGCGAATGCCGATGTCAACGCTGGTGCTGCTGCAAAATACGGCAGGACGGCACTACATGCAGCGGCAGCGGGG
>Ga0307515_10011096_pt1 | contig 17141 bp, 8 predicted proteins | sample 17_EM_MG_FD_194513 | JGI IMG/M metagenome (GOLD analysis project Ga0307515, IMG submission 194513) | Populus trichocarpa ectomycorrhiza microbial communities from riparian zone in the Pacific Northwest, United States - 17_EM | ecosystem: Host-associated > Plants > Roots > Unclassified | place...
AAGTAGTGGATAGCTGTAATCTTGGACCACTTCCAACTTCCCAAGTTCAATTAAACCTTGGTTCTTGGAATTTCCTTTAATTTATTGCCAACCCCCCTTCGTGCACACCAAAGGCCAAAACTATTTACATATTTTATTTTTTAATATATTTCTTTCTATTTCTATTTTTTAGATTTCTTTCTATTTCTATTGCTACAAGCATGATATTTAGTTCTTATTGGATTTTTTTAAAAACTATGAATGACTAACTGTTAGAGAATAGGTGTGAGTAAAAAAACCAAAAAAATCGAATCATAAAAAAAAACCGATTAGAATATTTTTTAAAATTTTCGGTTCGGTTCGGTTTCGGTTTAATAAGCCTGAAACCGAAAAAACCAAACCGAACCAAACTGGTTCAGTTAAAAAAAATATAAATTCCAGATATATATAAATCACAATTATTCTAGATATATATTAAAAATTATAAAAGCAGTAAATTATTTAAATATATATAAATTCATGTGTATAGATGATATCACCACCATCATCACTATCATCACCTCTGTAAATCGGATATTTTTTGTTTGCCTCCATCTCTGTTTTTTGCGAAGGAAAAAAATACTCACATGCCTGCACTCATTTTGATAATTACAGGCAGAGCTCCATCAAGGGGAATACAATTATCATTCCTACTTCTTTTTTTGTGTGGTGGTAAACACGTATTGCTGATGATTTTAAAGAGTCTAGCTCTTGAAATTGACAGAAGAATAAGTGTGTGCTATTGTTGATACGGTGATGTGTGTTTTTCGAAATATATTAAAATATTTTTTTATTTTTAATATTAGTATATTAAAATTATCAAAAAATACTTGAAAAAAATATCAATTTGATATTTTTTTAAAAAATATTTTTTTAAAACACATCTAAATACAATTAAAAATACAATACCAAATATCCATTAAATGGGATTCATAGCTAACCTAACATGTCGAGTTGATGGACTTAGCACCCATTTGGTATTGTGGTAGCAGTTGTTTTTTAAAGTGTGTTTTACTTGAAAATGTATCAAAATAATATTTTTATTTATTTTTTAAAACAATTTAAAAATACAAAAATAATTAATTTGAAGCGAAAAAATAAAAAAATAAAAAATAATTAAAAAAAAAACAGGCTTTAAATCTTAAAATCTAGATGAGTACATGATATCCCACTCCTTATAATATATATATAAAAAATCTCTCGTAAGAAGGTAAACGAATTTGAATTTAAATCTAAAATATCAACATGAAAAGCAAAATCATCACCCTTTTGAACCAACACATAAAATATCCAATATTCAAATCACACATGCAATATAAAAACTTGGGAGAAAGCTGAATTCTTGTCGTGGAGGAGATTCTCAAGAACACACACACACATACAAATATAAATATAAATATAAATATAAATATAAATACAAACCATCAATCATCGAGAGAAAATAAACTAGCTTTGACATTATTTATTGTGACAGGTGGGCGCACAAAGGAATACAAAATTCTTATATATAGCATGTAGAACGTGGGGTTTTGCTTGGCACTCGATGATCCTCGCAATATTAGCCATTGTTGGCAGAAAAATACAAGCCCTAGTGGGCCATTTTTTTTTTAGTTTAATGTGGGTGTTCGGGTCAGTTTGCGCGTACCTCGACTAATCCCACGGACCCTGAAGTTAACGACCATGTAAGCCTCCAGTGGCCATCATATGAGCAACCACAAGGCTCGAACCTGAAACCACAAAGGGAGTAAACCTCTTGATTCCAAACTCTTATCACTAGGCCACCACCTAATCGGCTATTCTTGAAAAATCAAAAGTAGGGACAATTTTTCTCAGCCTCTATTGTTTTTAATGGACAGTAGCGCTTGGCTTGCTTTTTTATCGTGGCATCCACATGCACTCTTATCTGAATAAAAATGTGAATTTAAATTTCTTTATTTTTTAGAAAAATATAATTAAAGTTAGTGCCACACGCTACAGAATCTTGTGTGATTTTCAACTCGATTGATTAAGACTGGAAGATTAGAAAATTAAAAATTAAAATATAAAATCAGGACCACATGACCAGAAAAAATATATATAATTTAAAGAAAAAACACAAACCGCCGCAATTAATTACAAGGAAAGTGAGTTGAATGAGAGAGGGGGTGTTCCTGGTGAAAAGGAATTCTGATTGAGTGGTGGCTGAGTCGAGTGCACAATTTAACGAGTTGTCACTTTACATGCCCGGTGGTTTTGTGAAGATGAAAATGAAAACGATGTGCCGAAATAAGAGTGGAGAGTCGTATTTAATTGATTTAATACAAATAAAATAAAATAAAAATAAAAATCAATGATGGTTACTTCTCTCGGTTAGAGAGAACACAACTCCCTGTTCTCAACCTCCACCTCTCTTCTTTTACCAGTGCGCGGATCCATCAAGAAAGATCATTATCTTATATGCATCTATGAATAAAAAATGATAAATTTATAATTTGTTAAATTTATAAAATAATATATTTTAAAAAAAAATATATGGGTTCCACTTGATATTTAAATTAATAATCTCATTGTAAGTCAAAGTTCTATATTTATATATGATTCAAATTCTTATTTGTTTTCTTTTAAAATTGATGACTTCTGGAGCTTTATCTCTAACTTTTTATAGTGAATTAAAAAGATATAGTGTGGTCTTTGAACATCTATTGTCCAAGCCAATATTGCAAGATTTGTTGCATCTAAAACATTCTCTTTTTGGATTTGGATCCTAATTTCATAACTCTCTAAAAGATTTTAACAAAATTGACAATAATAATGAATCTTGAAAGCCGTATGATCCATTCAGCACAAGGAAGAATCTTTGATGTTATATTGGATGGCAAAGAAAAATAATTTAATATTTTTTAAATTTTTAATGGCTTTTAGACGAGCAAACAATTATCAACAAACAAGAAATACTGTTTTTTAGCATACTTGCTAATAAATTATAAATGGATTTTCTAAAAATTATAATTTTTTCTATATAAATGATAGAAAATTGGAACTAATGGAGAGGGAAAAAAAACAATTTTCTTAGGCTATAGATACATGATAAAAGATTATAAAATTTGATAACTTATTCCTAATGAATCAAAGTTTGTTAGTAAAAGCATTACCTTTAATGAGATTAAATGCTGAATTTGAAGAATGTAGTTGGTGTGGATTCTGTTTTAAAAGCAATTTTTTTTTCCTAACAAAGAAATTATTGTAGGATTAAGATCATGGTCAACTTACCATCCATTATAATTATGATATATTCTATATAAATAGTAAATTATAGAGAAATGCACCTTCCTTGATTATAAATGTATCAATAACTTAATCATATAAAATTATTAGTGTTTTCTGATTTTTTTTCCATTTAAATATGATATTTTCTGGATTATTGGATCTAAGAACCTGGTCATGCCTAACACCAATCATATTGAATGAGATTAAAAATTTTCTGGGTTATTAGTGTTTTCTAATCACAAGACTTTTTTTTATTAAAAAATATTTTAAAAAATAATTATTATCATAGTCTATAAACTAAAATAACACATAAGCATGATGAATGGGATTAAAAATTCAATACAGCCCTCAAACAAAAACACACACACACACACATATATATATATATATATATAAAATTGACCCACCGACAGGGCGAGAGGAAGGTGGGTGTGACATTAATATCTCTACAGTATTCTTGACTAAATATTTTTCATTTGCACTATTGTTCCTTTAATTTTCATACAGAGCTAGGAAGCCGCATGTTTTCATACCTAAAATAGACAGGGTAGATATGATAAATGACTATAAATAGAATCTAGAGAGAAGCATGTGTATGAGGAAGAGAAGACAAAAATGAATTGGTCCATGGATATTCATAAATGAAACTGTAAATAATGTCAGGAAATTATTTTTCTTGAACTTCAAACGTTTTCTGTCCTGACCGAAAGATCCAAAAAAGTTGTCCTTTTATGGAATATTTTATTTTGCTGCATCTCTGAAATCATGTTTAAAAAATCAAATTGCAAACGAAACAAATTGAAGTACTTAAAATATGGTTAATCACATCATTTTCTCGTATTATAGAATTTTTAATCAATCAATTCTTTCAAAAAAACATTTTTCTTAAACGAGTTGGAAAGTCAATTCGATCGTTTTCTAAATATTTATCCAAGTATACCTCTAATTAATTCTTATCCAAGTAGACACTATGCTGTATATATTGTTAAAAAAATATAAACTAACAAAAAATATCAAGATTATAAAAATTTTCTTGATATTTTAATTAAATCTGATACAAAATTTTAAAGATTTTTAATCTGATTTCTTATCTAATCTATATTTAAAATTAAATAATATAGGAGTTAGTTTGATATGACTAAGTAGACTTAAATGATTTAAAGATATCTTGATCGATCAGCAAAAAAATTATAAGGATGAAAATAAATAAAAAATTGACATAAAAATTTACTATCCAACTTCTTGCCTAACTTGAATTTAAAATGAAACTATGTGGGAGTTGTCTTGATATAATTCAGTCAACTTGAACGGTTGAAAGACATTCTGACCGACCAATAAAAAGGTTTAACAATATAATTGAGAAAAATAATAATGAAATTGACATAAAAAAACCTACTGACTCAACTTCTTACGTAACTCGGGTTTAAAATTAAATGTTTTTTTCTACATGTTTTTTTGTTTGCTATTATTGTCTTTTTTTCTCATATAATTTAAATAAAGACAACTTATTTAGTAAGTCGGGATTTTAACTCAAATTATTGGATTTCTTTAAAAAAAAACATTCTAGTAACACTTAAATATTTTACTGGAAAAATAATATGAAATATAATAATATAATGAGGACACCAACCCAGTAAATTACTAAAGGGAACATTTGAGGTTGAGAGGAAAGAGATTAATTAGTGTTTAAATTAAAATAGGCTAACAAAAGTCAAAGAAATATATGTTTTTAAATTCGAAAGATTAAGTTACAATTGTATTCTAAACTTAAGGACTGAAGAATAATTTGCTCTTATTAATTTCATGGCTGCTGATTGGCCAAGCTAGCAACTCCGATCATAAAGAGCATGATGGCTTCAATTTTTTCTCAAGTCAATGATAAACTTTTCTTTTAATTAAGATTGTTCTTGCATTTAATTATTAGTTAATTATAATTAAGCTCTTCGTTTTTACTCCATAATGTTTCATGATAATATTCCATGACCGGCCGGGTTAGGTGGGAAATCAACATATGACTGACTTTATTTATTTGTTGGAAGTATTTTAAATATTAGTTTTGATATAATTATGATCAAGTTTCCTTCAAATACATGCAGCATAAAATTTCTATTTTTTTTAATTAATATAATCCAATCATTAATTCTTCACCCAGGAAGCTAAAACAAGCAGGGGATAATAATTGATTATTTTTTTTATTTTTCTCTTTCTGTTCCATGCATATACATTTAAAATATTTTAATTACATATTAAATGATGCGAAAGTGGAGAAATCAATTATAAACTCTTCTTCTCTGGTTAATTAATATATAATTAAAATTTGTTTTGAGGGGCTTTTTTTAGTATTCTTAATTATTGATTGAATGATTGTTTTAAGTTTTTATCATATTTATTATTTATTATTCTTGACGGATTATGCATCATGACCAAGTCTCTACTGCCATCCTTTTATTCTCCTTGTGCAGAACATATTTTATAATCCCATAATGCAGGTATTATGATCAACAAATCTGCTTTATTTTTCAAGAGAGGTTATGGGATTATTATTATTATTATTATTATTATTATTATTATAGGGCTTTTGGAAGATTTATGTGGTTCTGGTTTTTTGCTTAATAAATGGGAATGCAAGATTAAAAAAAAAGTCATTGTGATGCTTGGACTAACTGTTTAAAATCTAATTAAAGAAAAATTTAGAAAAAACCTAACCGGGGATTTATATATTTACCGCAGAAAAGGAAGAAAAATAGAAGGAAAAAAAAACAAATGATGAGCATGGATGAAACAGAAAATTAACTAAACATCTGCACATTAACAAAACCTAATTGGTATTGAAAAATTACTATAGCTCTCAGCTCATTAACTATATTTACTAGAATAATGTAATAAAATTTTTGTTTCTCAATCCAAAAAACTTTACACTGGCTTTTAAGGGTATTAAATTCTTTTTATATGGTCTATTTGTTATTTTTAAATTAACTAGAGATAAATAAATATTTTTCTATCTTAATTGCATAATGAAATGACCAGAATATCTTTGAAAGCAAAAAAAAAAAAATTGATGTTAAAGGGTATTTTTGTGTTTTCATAATGTTTTTTTCACTGATAATTTAAGTTGAGGGGTAATTTGGCATTTGATCAAACATAAAGAATAATAAACAATTAAAATGCACAGTAAAACAATGAAAATACCCCTAAATAAAAAAAATTAAGCCTGGGTTTAGGGGGTGTTTTTATTTTTTCACAATAATTTTTTTTTTCATTAGAAAGTTAGCTTATGGAAACTTTTTTATTTAACTAAAAAAAAGGACAAAAAAAGGACATGCTTGTGTGGCATACCTGGAGATGCATGAAAGTCTTCTGAGCCATTCGGGCTACACATGCGACGCCTCTTAGGGTCTAAAAATACCTTTTTGTTGTATCATTTTCCTGTTGGTATGACGTGTGTCTATGATTTGTCACTTGTGAATCTTTCTTTTTTTTTTTTTTTTTTCTCTCTCCTCCCATGAAAATTATAGTTTGGCTCTCTTTGTTGTTAGTTTTTCAACTTTAGTCCATATTCTTTTGATTTCTCATTTCTTGTCTTAGTTCTTTTATAGAAGTTTTATTTGTTTTTAATTTTATCATTGAATCACAATTTACCAAATATTATATTCTCTAATTTAGTCCTCGTTCTTTGGATTTCTAATTTTTTACCTTGATCATTTTGTAAAAGTTTTATTGATTTTTAATTGTATCATTCAATTTAAATTGTTGGCATTATGTTCTTTAATTTGGTCCTTATTATTTTGATCTCTAATTTTTTTTCTATCTTTTTGTAAAAGTTATTATTCTTTTCAATTTCATCCTCTAATTACAACATTGTTTTTAATTTTTTATGTCAATTATGAGCCTCATTCTTTTTATTTTTGGTCCTTTTACTAAATTGATTTTTTTTTCAATTTCACCCTTCAATTAAATATAAAATTTATTTTTTATTTTTATTTTGATCTTTGTTCTTTTAATTGCTATTTTATAAACCATTTTGTATAATTGAAATTTTGTTTTTTCAATTTCATCTTTCAATAAATGATTAATTAATAATTGGATTTCATAATTTTTCCAGATGAGGTGTTTTGGGTTTATTGACTCAGGTCACGGGTTTGAAAAGTTAAGTTAATTTTTTTTATAGCAAAAAAGTACTTCATAATTTTCTTTAGTTTTTTTTTATTCTGTTATTTCAATCACATGATCTAGGTCACAGGTTCGACGAGATATTCTGGATTGGTTCAACCCTAATTAGTGTGACTACAAATTTGTCATGACCAATTTTTTATGTTTTTTTTACCCCATCTCAGAACCCGAACATCTTTTTTTACACAAAAAATAGTCTGACCGTGCGGCGAAGCATGAGCATTGAGGCTAGTCTCCTGCTATACTATATTAAGATTTATCTCTTTCATTCCACATCCCTTCCTTTCTCCCCGTTTGAACCTTCATTAGGCTCAAGTGAGATGAAGTTCGGGACTAAAATAAAGAGCTATACAAGAATAAAGGACCAAATAAAAAAAATAGTTATCAATTAATACGGACTAAATGAAAAAACAAAAATATGATGAGGGATCAAATTTAAAAAAAGGCTAGCATGTTCTAGCATGTGAGGAAACCACCATGTTTAGATGGAGCATGTGGCTTTTTCTGGGACCCAATACTGTTTATCTTTGATGTCTTCAAAATAGTCCCGATAGCCTCTCCATTCCAAGACAGCACGTGTTGTTGGTTAAGACAAGACATATCTTTGACGATCCTTTTTTTTTTTTTATCTCTTATTTTCCTTTTATTCTCTCCTTCACTTCCTCAATTTTCATATAAGACTTAAAATACTACTAGTGGTTGTCCATAATAGTTTGAGAGGGAGGCTACAATGTATCTTTTTATAAGAATTAGGTTTTTTTTATAAGACATGTAAGACTTCCTCTAGGACTCAATATCACCTATCTTTGATGTCTTTAGAATTGTCTCATCAACCCTTCCATTCAAGATGATGTGTGTCATCCATTAAGACACGACGCGATCTTAATAACTCTTTTTTTTTTCTCTTTTTTTTCTCTCGCTCTTGATTTTTATGTAAGACTTGAAAAAAAAAAACTATTGTGACCCATCACAGTAGTTTACGAGGGAGGCCACAATTTATCTTCTATAAGAGTTATTATTTTTTATATAATTTGTAATTATAATTGTAAAGTGATAGCTAGATATCTTTTCCAAGATGTCTCAAACACAGTATGCTTTGATGTTTATAATGGTAGATAATAAAGTGTTATCTTGTTGTTTTATTTTGATCCACACAACCTATACATTATCAAGGAAATTCGTTAGTGCAATTATGGTATAGAAGATCAAAACAATTAGCGAACATAGTTAGGTAATACTATAATAAGTAATTTTTTTTTATTAAACCTAGTTAACCTGGCTCATAACCTGGTTTAAAACGCAACAAATTGACGTATCAATGTGTAATTTCTCCTATCTTTACAATATATATATATATATATATATATATATAAACAATTCATGAATTTATCTGATTTCTTTTTTAGCATATATATATATTTTTTTGTTTGGAAATCTTGTTCCAAAAAGGCTAATTAGAATTCAAAAAAGCGATTACTGCTAACTAAATTAGTTAAATTAATATCCCCACAATTCAATTCTTAATTTCTTGAAATTAATCCATTTTTTTTTTAACCCAAACTACTTCCCCATACACCGACTTGAAGCCCGTGCATAATTTAACCATATAGCCACGTGGTGTAATATTATTGCGCCTTGAGAAGATCCCCGTGTCACCTGTTAAGGATAATATATCTCCTAGAACTAAAAAAAAAAGGAAGGAAACAAAAGATTCTTCTTGAAATTATATATTTTTTAAAAATGTTTCTCGTGAATTGATATTTCAAAGTCACAAACAACTAATTACAAGAGCTAAAATAAATCAGGAGCCTGCCACGTGTTACTCAAAGCAGCCAATATGACTTTGGTTACGCAGGTGGTGTCTCACCGGCAACACCAGGTGGTCCCAATCGAACTTAATTTCTTTACTGTAGAAAGGAATCTTTGATCAACGGCCTAGATCTTGTGTGAAGCATAAAGTTACAAGAAATGCAATTCACTCTACTATTTTTCAATGGCTTATCAATCCCAACATCCGAACTCCAAGTCTTGCTAGTTAGTCCTTCAACTTAAAGGTGAAATTATAATTTATTTAAGAAGTTGTGTTCACTAAATTGATTTTTTAAAATTAATTAAAACGATTATCATATATATATATATATATATATATAAAATGTGTGATCATAGCCTTGTAATATTCACTTAATTTTGATGTTGAAATCATATTTAAGAAATTAAAAAGTTGTGCTGACTAAATTGATTGTTTTAAAATAATTAAAATGATTATAATTTATATTAAAATTTAATTTTCATACAATAATGTAATAGTTATAAATACGATGGTGTTGAATCGAATTATTCAATCCATATATGTTATGGGCCAGTCTTGCAAAATAAGAATGAAAATGGAGTCTTTCATACAAATATTAATGGATTATATCCCTTAGATAGATTATATTAATCTTAATCTACCCTAATTATATCCATTTCTTTAATTAAAGAGCCAATAAAAATAAAAAAAAGAGATAATATCTATATAATCAAATCCTCAACTAATATTAATAACCGAACAAACCCTATGAATTTATGGAACTTATTTGTGAACCCTATGAATTTATGGAGCTTATTTGTGAATTTATGGAACTTATTTGTGAACCCTATGAATTTATGGAGCTTATTTGTGAAACCTAACTTAGGCTTGAATGAAAATTAATTAATTTGTTATCTTTAACTTCTCATTATATAATTCTTAAAAGGGTCTCAATTGTTAAGCTGTTTAATATCCTGTAAAAAAATCTTCATTAAAATAGAATTAATATAATACTTGAATGTAGTAGTGTTTGATATTTGCAATAACGGTTATTTTTTAAAGTGATTTTTTATATAAAAATATATTAATATTTTTAAAATTTATTTTTAATATTAGTACATCAAAATAAAAATAAAAATAAATTTTTTTTTAATTTTTTTGAAAAGCACGGCCGCCCTAAAACAGACCGGCTCTATAAGTTACAGGACTGATTTAGGAAGTCCTTCAGAAATTGGTGACAGCTTTGAAAGTTGATCCAAAGCAAGAAACTGATTTGATAGTTAAAAAAAAAAAAAACCCTTGTATTTCTGACACTCAAAGTTGCCATAAAAAACCAGTCTGTGTCCCCATCTGTTACTCTTTTGTCTTTCTCTCCCTTCTTTGCTTTCTCTGCTTAAAGAAGCAAGCAAACATCATTTTTCTCTCGTGTGTTCTTCTTTGTAGTGAAGAGAATTAATTATTTGGTTTGAATTAACAAAAAGTTGTGTAAGCTCCTGATTGGCTCAGTGATGGAGAGAGATTTCCTAGGTCTGGGTACGATAAATAATCCTCTTACAATCAAAGAAGCGACCACTGATACTCCCAACAAGGATTCTGGTATGCTATCATAGTTTCATGTCTCTTTTTGTTGAATTCTTTTTTTTTTCTTTTTTATTCCAAATTATATCCAACCTTGTGTCGTGCACTGATATTTTTATCTTAATAACCCTAAGCAATATCCTTATATTCTTCTTTTTTTGTTGAATATATTGTGATTCTTGAGTTTGCTCTCCTGGTTGCTCATAAATAGAGAAAATGAAAGAGAGAAGGAGTGTTTTTCTCTTCTTTTCGACCTAATTCTTATCTTTCCTATCTCGGTGTGCGTTTATTTGGTTTCTTGAGTTCCATGTCGAGATGGGTTTTGCGTTTCTTCTCTTGCCTTGGAGAACTAGTTATATGTGGAGGTGAAACTGCAATTAACCCTTTTCTTTTCGTTTTTTATTTTTATTTTAATTTTTGGGGTTTGTTTTCTTTTATTTTAGATTTCTGAGGAGTCAAACGAGGGCTAAGCACATGCTTTTTCTTCCTTCAAGAAGAAACCTCGTGGTGAAAACTAATAAAAAATAAAAATTAAAAGTTTAGGGCACATGGTACAAATGTGAGAAGCGAATGGTACAATCACTTTAAAGGGAGTGTGGTGTTTTTTTTTCTTTTTTTAATATAGGAATATTAAAGTCATAAGTACTCAGGCGTTAAATTTACAACTGCTCGTTTTTTTCCCCAAAGGTGGCCTTGGAATCAGATTTTTCTCCGTTAACTTGTGGTGAGTGCTAACTTGCGTATGGGCGGTGTGTTTCACTTGTGGGTCAGGTCAGGGGGTCAAATTGATTGGCGTTCTTGTATTGCTTGGAGTTGGAGACTTGGTTGTTGAAACATGGCTTTTCTATTATTATTATTATTATTATTATTATTATAGTAATTATCATATTCAGTCTACTTTCTTGACTTTTCAAGCTTGGTTGTGTTGGGGTAAGAAAATAAGAATAAGATAATGTTTTTGGTAACATGCACATGAGCTGTTAAATGTAATAATATAAAGGTTCATCTTAAGGTTTGCCTTAAAAAAATATTAAAAAATTGTGTTTTTGAATGGTAGTGGCAGACAGATACAATGTGATTGAAATATGTCCGTATCAGGTGGGATTAAAATGTTTTTTTTTTGGTTTTTATAACTTTAAAATGTGCTTATTCTGATAAGCAGTAGTGCTTGCCCAGGTGCAACCAACTTGTTTATTAAAATAATCGCAAATGTAACATGGGGCATGAGGCTTAATTGTTGTAGCCCATGGTTTTGAATTTTTTAGAGGCTTCATTGTTTTATTTTTTACTTTGAATGCAAGCTCGTGAGATCATCAATTCTTCTCTTTCACAGTCTTTATTGAAAGGTATCATTAAACAATTCCCTTTAGATGCTTAATTATTGGATTTAAATTATTGTTTATTCATGTGTGTACTCTGTGTCGTGTGCCTGTCTATAGTTGTTTCTGTGGAAAAAGTTTTAATAATATTTTTCTACCTCGCCCGCATACGATTTCTCTTTGATTATATCAAGATTCTTTATAGCCATATTGTTAATGTAATCTACTGTTCTCCTTCAATGAACAGTGGCTGGCAATTTTCTATTCGGTTCTTGGTTTTGAGTGTTTAAAATAGATTTTATTTATTTTATCAGATCAGATCTTAAGTTTAATTGGAGATTACAATCATTAACACAGCTAATAGGACATCTTTGCCAAATTTCTTTGGTGTTGCAGTAGCCATGAGAGGTTCAGGGATGCAGTGGTCTTTTTCAAACAAGGTTTCTGCCATTCCTCAATTCTTGTCATTCAAGTCTTCTCTGGAAGATAAACCAAGAAAGGCTGTTCATGATCCTGTAGCATCTTCCTCTGGCCTTATGTCTATTTCAACTGCTGATGCTTTTGATTCTAACCAGAAAACATACTCTGGCTTGGTTCAGGTTTGTTGCTAATTCCCTTCTTCAGGGTATAAAGACCACTTGTATTCCCTTCTTACGAGTAAATGGATATGAAGTGGTGAAAGTCTTAACCTTCTTCAGGATCAATATATGTTTTTATTTTGTTTTGCTGATTGTTTGACCATTGCCTTCCTTCTACAAATTGTAGAAAAACATGGCTATTGATAAACAAGCTGGAAACCATTATCCTGTGACAACCTATGGTACACAGCAGTTCGATGCCTACTCTGTTAATCGGCCACAGGATACGAGGATGTTCTCAATCTCCGGCCAACAAAATCAAACAATCACCGTTTCTATGAGCTCCCCCATCCTGCAGTCCCATTTTCCTCCCACAGGACATAATATGCTTTCTAATTCAATAGTCCCAAAACCTCTGGGAGGAGTTCCAGTCATAACCCCTACATCTGCTCTTCCCACTCTGAGTTCGATCATGGGCACCACTGATCTTAGGTATCTCAAAGTCTGTTTCTTTTTTCTACGTGCTGTTTTATTCAATAATCCCTTAGACATGGCCGGAACTGGAGAGTTAAACTTGAATCTGTTTTGTAGGGATGGTACTAAATCCTCTGGAGCACCTGCTCAGTTGACCATATTCTATGCTGGTTCAGTGTGCGTGTATGATGATGTTTCTCCTGAGAAGGTATCTATCCACTTCAGAGCCTTTTGAATCTTCAAAGGTTTTTTTTTCCAGTGGAGGTGGATTATTATTAGTATTATTATTATTATTTATTTACTTATTTCATTAATAATTTACTGTGTATCTAGGCTCAGGCCATTATGTTTTTGGCTGGAAACGGTGGGTCTTCTGGAACGCCGAACAAGCCAATCTCTACGCCTCAAGCACAGGCACCAATTCGTAGACCACCTGTCGGCGATATTTTTGCTGGGAACAAAAGTAACACTACAGCTCCAATCTCATGCATTCCCAGCCCTATTTCTGTGACCTCTAGTAACACCAACGATTTAGCAACAGTTAAGCCAGTAGTATCTTTAGCTTCTTCTGTTAAACAAACAGAGCCCCCCAAACCACTTAATTCACCAGGGCCTACTTCTGCCACGCTTGTTCCAGCAGGTATGACATTGTTGGCTTTGTCCATGCTTTACTTTTAAAATCTATGTTTCATACAATTATTGAGTATGTTTATGATAAATTGATAGTATTATGATGGAAAATCGCTTCTCTCTTTGCAGTGGCTGTACCTCAGGCTCGTAAAGCATCGTTGGCTCGGTTTCTGGAGAAGCGCAAGGAAAGGTTTGTAGCTGTGACTTCAATCTATGGCAATAACTTGACTCAGTTTTCCATCAGATGTTAAAGGCTCGTCTTGATCAGAGAACGATTAAAAAAATAAAATGCTTTTGATGGCCGTCAAACCCCAAGGGGCAATGTTGGCAGAAAAGATAATTTGAAACGATGTGAAAGAAAAGACATGGTCATTGAGGATATCATGGGGGAAAAATGAGAAATCATGCTTTTAGGATCTGATTCTAACTAATAATAGAGTTTTTTTCATCTTTTTTTCTCACTTTGGTGCTGGTACTTGAGTTTCATGCTAAAATGATATTCTGTGGGTGCATGCAGGGTGACGCAAACTTCGCCATATAATGTAAGCAAGAGGTCTCCCGAGAGTGGTTCCCATGGATGTGATGGTGCAAGTTTATCTATGAATTTCTCTAGCTCTTACCCTCTCCCAGCCAGCAACTAGCAGTGAAAACGGGCCGGGGACTCTGACCGAAGGGATTGAAACCGAAGTATAAGAAAGAGTGATCTTCAACGTCTATTTTCTGTTCTAAGTTGTAAGCTCAATTCTTTTAAGGAGATAGAATCTTTACTTTAGATATATGGTTCTTATTATTAGTAGAAATTTGGTAAATTTTGTTTATGATAAATGTTTTAATCCGACAACACCCTAGACCACTTGTAACTTGTCTTAGCTTCCATTATGCTGTAAAAGTAGCATTTCTCATAGTGGAAGATATTTCTATATTTCCGTCTCTTTATTTCTAGTTCTACATTTGATCAATGGAGCAGTGCATTTTTCCAGTAGATGTCCAAAGAGCAACTGGAGAGGTTCATCATTAAATCAGCAACTGCAAGCTGCAATCTTCCACATTGTATTCCGATAAGATTTTTCTTTTCTTTTCTAATGGGGAAGAGGTTCAAGACCAATTACGTTATCTCATGAGCCAAAGAGGAAGAGTTTTTCCTTTGTTTTAGCTTTTTCATATTTTAGCCGACCATTACCGCCTTTTCTCAACATGCGTCGATATCTGTTACAATCAGCTTAATTTCAACTGCTAACCTACGGGATATTTTGATCATTTCGAATTTCAACCATTAAATTTATGGCCAAGGAGAGGGACCCTTTTGGGACGGCGTGGCCACTTGCTGCCTGTCAATTTCGGATGGGACTACACTAGAGCGATTTGACGCCATTGTTAGCAAATGAAGAATGCAGAAGATTTCGACCAAGAAACCATTTTCAAGGAGCCACAATCTTCCCCAGAATCAAGGAAGATGGTGATGTATATACCTGCTGCATGGCTTCATCAGGATTCACTTGTTTTGGTGGGCAAGGTATGGCACGGAATGCAAGTCCAATTTGTTTCCCATGAGCTTCCATCTTTAGTTTCTGACGCACTTCAGCTTGAAAGGTGTTTAATACTTCTATACATATTTAATACTTGAATTATAAATTAACAATTAAAATCTTTTCAAACACATCCCTTTATGAAGCTTTATTTATTTTGGGTCGGGGAGAGAATCGAATCAAACTCTCTATAGTTAAAAGGGATTTTAGGCTTTAAAGTGAATACTGATTGTGCAAGCAAGGGGAATCCACAGGTAGAATTTTTAGGGCTTTTGCCTGCAAAAGAGGTGCTTGCCCCTTCGTGAAGGCATAACTATGGGGTTATTATCCACGGCTTTGAGTTAGCATGGGAAAAGGGCTACAGGAAAGTGATTTCCAGGCAGTAATTAGCTAGCCTGTTGCTTTAAAAAACTTGGTCTTGAGACTCGAATGCTCCCCTTCTTTGCGAAATTCACTTCACCAACTAGGTTAAAGGCCATGGGAGGACATGTACCATGCAGCATGTATACATGGAGGGTACTGCATGTGCTGATCGGCTTGCTAGATATGTAGCTGCTAGGGATAAGGATTAAGCACAGGTTTTGAAAGTGTGATAGTGATTGTCTTTTAAAATATTTTTTTTATCTATATTAAAATAATATTTTTATTTTATTTTTTAAAAATAATTTTTATACCAGCACATCAAAATAATTTAAAAACACAAAAAAATATTAATTTAAAATAAATAAAAAATTAAAATTTTAAAAAATATTTTTAAAACACAAAAATAAATATCTTAAATAATTTGGTTGGGCATGGTTCCTCTTTGTTACGAGCAGAATATGAGGCTTCCAACCATAGTGTTTGTGTTGTGTGGGTGTTGCTGTGTCTTGTGTCTTGGGCCTTTGGCTTTGCCCTTTTTCATTACCAAAAATTGTAAAAGGATTTTGGGCTATAGTATGTGAAATCAAGATGGTTTTTTTATAAAAAAAACTCATAAAATTAATCGAGATGGATGTAAACTGATTCAAATATCGATGATGATGATGATAATAATAATAATAATAATAATAATAATAATAATAATAATAAGATGGCTCTTCCATTATATCTAAATCACCACAAACTTATTGGGGTCTAATTTATCATAAGTCATTCTCTTGTGGGTTAGAATAGAAGGTGTCAAAAAACATTTTTATCATGCAATATTAGTGAATATACACTTAATTATGTTATAATTGATAGAATGATGTTTATATATATATAAACTCTCAATCTCTCACTTTTTTTGAAAATTCGATTATGAACTTTGTTATTCCATTACTTGTAATTATCATTTGTCATCTCCCAATGACGTAAAAGGAATAAAGTCATGCTAAGATTTGGCTATTAGTGTTACTCGATTTCATAAAATTTGCTGTAAATTGTATCAATTTTTTTTAATATAAAAAGAATTAAAAATACATGGATGTGTTAATGCATTTTCTATATGCTGGAAATTTTTTTATTATGAGTTAAAAAAAATAATAACTTTAATTGATCAGAGTTAATCCAAATTAATTTATTAAATCCGCTACTCAAGTCATAACCTGATTTGTTCAATAACATTGTTTTTTTAAAATAATTTTATTTGAGGTTTTTTCAATTATGTAGAAAGAGAAACGATACACATAAGAAGTGAGAGGGAGTATTATTTTCATTGAGTTTGCAATATATCATATACGAGGATAGTAATGTCATTATACATAATTTGAAAATTTAGTTTGATCAGGAATTAAAAATGTAATTTTTCAAATAATGGAGATAAAACAAAAAAACAATCAAGAGACTCAAT
>Ga0307515_10011098_pt1 | contig 17139 bp, 12 predicted proteins | sample 17_EM_MG_FD_194513 | JGI IMG/M metagenome (GOLD analysis project Ga0307515, IMG submission 194513) | Populus trichocarpa ectomycorrhiza microbial communities from riparian zone in the Pacific Northwest, United States - 17_EM | ecosystem: Host-associated > Plants > Roots > Unclassified | place...
TAGTTTTTACTATCCTTATACCCTTTTTCCTTACTAATCCTACTAGAAGATTTCTGGGGAGATTAGGCTAAAAGGTAGTAGAAAAACTAGCTCCTATTTACAGTTTTGGTATTAGTGGTAGTAGTAGTAGTTTTAGTGTTTCTGTCCGTGCCTCGCTTATAAGCTAGGGCCACCCTTAGAGAAAATTTTCTGTTGGGAAAATGGGGTAAAATGACAAATAAATCCACCTCTCGCTCGCTAGGTAGTAGGAATTAGGTCTTAAAAGTTGGAAAATCGATTGTTTTTAATGGTAAGATGGGTATGCGTAAGTTTTGGAGTATGGCGCTACCTTTTGGTAAGGTTGCATGTTATTGCTAAATATATTACTATTTAATAACCTTTAATAAGCTAAGAGATAGCTTAGCTAGTAGGGCTCTATAACTAATAACGAATAAAGTCTTATATAAGTTAAGCCTACTGCTTAAGCTAAGTAATAGTATGCGGCGTTTCTGCTGTCTATATAACGCTATTAGCTGCTACTAGTGGTAATGGCGTTTTAATAATAGTAAGCGATATAAGGACGCGCTCTAGATAGAATAGAATAAGTCCTATTACTTAAAATCTACTTCTAATATTTTGCTCTAAGAAGACTAACGTGTGTATACGTGGGTAGATATTAAGAAACTCGTCCTTATTAATATAAAAGACTCCTTAGTAGGCGAGCTCTCTAACCTTATATCTATACGCTATCTTAAGAGGAGAGAAGTAGCCAATATTAAGAGGCTATAAGAGATAGGACGTATGCGTAGGTATATAGAGACTAATAATCTTGTTCTCTATATAGTACTAGTTAAACTTAGGTATAGCGTAGCTACTACAGCCATTAAGGATAAGTAAATAATAGACTCCTATTATATAAGGCGCTATATATTTATTAAAGTGCTTTAGCCACTTAAATCTAAGCTTATTAGTTGTTTAGCTATTATTACTTAGCGCGATTACCTAGTTAGTAGGTAAACTGCGATACTAGCTTACCTAGTAGAGCTTTCTAGATAGGATAATAATAGGTAGGATAGACTAGCTAGATATATTAATAGCTTTAATTACCGTTACCTAGTCGCAATTACTAGGCTATATAGCAATTACTTAACTAATAGTGTTAGAGCTTATAAAAACCTTTAATATAGCAGCGACGCCTATTATAAATCCAGTCTTATTAAAGTCATAGCTGTCTTTATTAAGGATGCCGTACGCCTAACGCGTCTCCTATATAAGCTTAAACTACGCGTTAATTATAATAGGATCCTTATATTATGCGCGCTGCGAGTAGAATTTCCTATTTTACTTTATCTAAAGCTCTAACTAGGTCTTAATAAAGCGCGACACCTAGTACTTACTAATAGGTTAAGGTAGAGGATTCTAGCTATAGGCGGCGAGCAGAGCGTCTGCTATCCGCCATACGTTAATAATCTAGGGGGGAAATCCTTATCAATTAAGGTCTAGGGTTTACTAGACAAGAGACTACTCTTTAGTAAAGAGTAGCTTCCGTTTCTTTGCATTAACTATAGCTTAAGGTAGGGCACCTACAAGGCGGTCTTAGAGAGTAGAAAGAGGAGTATTATATAGCTTTGCAGCGCTAAAGACATATTAAATTTGTTTCCTTTAAATAGCAGTAACAGCTAGAGATAGTCTTCCTTCTTTTTAAAGCGATTGAGATTGTAGTATTAGGCCTATAGCTGGTTAAACGCGCTAAGATGCGTTAATTTTGGTGGGGCTACTAGATAACTAATATTACTAAATAACTAATAGAACACGTTATAAATATAGAGCTTATTAAGAAGCAGAAAAGGCAGCGTAGAGGACAGAGTAAGACGTTATATAGTAAGGCACGAGTTTTATTAGTAAGGGAGGCTTTATAAAAGAACTAAGAGCGGGAGCAAAAGGAGTAGGTAGAGGCCGCTTAAAAGGAACGCCGTATAGCTCTATAAGGTGTTATAGGCTTCGCGAAGAAGGTATGGAAGGAACTACTAATGCAGAACGATCTTTTTGTATAATATTAATACGGAGGTCGCTGCTATAAGTTCTTGCACCTTCCTAATTAGGAAAGTAGCCTTGACCGCCTAATAGCAGAATACTTATTTTATTATAAATTAACTAAAAGCTACCTAAAAGGCTTTAAATAAAATGCGATATTAATGCGTTTGGTTTATTAATTAATTAGCTATATATTTTAAACGTCGCGAGCTTTACACAACCGTACAATCCTGCCCTATACTGGCTTCTCTACCAACTCTATAAGCTCCTCTAGTAGAGACTCTACCTCTTATCGCTACCGTCTTCCTAATTGCTTAATATTTGTTTATATAGACTTTTGGTGTTATAGAGGCTCTAAAGGCTCTATAGAACAATCTATAGGTAGTAACTTCTCTCTATTAATTAAGCTGCTAGTAGAGGCCCTGCCCTTATCTAGAGGCTCTATAGAGGCAGTAGTAAAGCCCTTTTACCTTACTAGCTTCTTTATAAACTAATTAATTATATACTACCTAATATTTACTACTTTCCGTTAATCCTCCTACGGCTACCGCCCTTACTACTACCTATCCTACTACTGCCTAATTTAAGGCTCTATAAAGCTAACTTTAAATATTACCTTTCTAGTATTTCTACCCTTTATATTTAGTTAATTTTAAAGCTCCTATAGCTAAGGAGGAGGAGGCTTAATAAGTAGTAGAGGCTTAGGAGGAGGCTTTTAGGAGGAAGGCTTTTGGGAAGAAGGCTTTAGCTAAATAGTAAGTAGCTAATTAAGGGTCTATTAAGCTTAATATTAGCGGCGCTACCTTAGCTTAGGATTGCTATATAGAGGCTCTAAATCTAGGAGTTTATTTAAAAGCTAAGGCCCTATTTATATACGCTCTAAAAGCTTTAGCTTCTGCGGTTTTCTTAATAGAGGCTTTATAGGGTCAACTTAATTAAGCCCTAAAAGCACCTACTATCGCATATAAGCAATTATATCGCGTTAATATTACGCTATACGCTTTAAAGCCTTCTAATTATAAGCAGAGTTAGTAGCGCCTTTAATATAGTTATTGACACCTCTATAGCAAATTACCTCTTAAATATATTATAGTGTCACGGGACACTCCCGTAACACCTTGCATACGTCCACCTGTTTCCACCAACTTAGCAATAAGAGACCAACCATAAGACGGCAATCTAACGGCAATCTAACGGCAATCTACGGCAATCTACTATATTCTGCCATATTCTGCCAAGTCCACCAAATCCTGCTAAGTTCTGCTAGGACCGCTGCCCAAATCCTATTCTGCCCCGTACACGTATTAACTAAGCAACTAAGTTAACAATATATACCCTTTCCTCCCGTTTTCTTACCTTCTTTTTTTATGCAACGTCTTAACCTCCTTATACAGTTTATATATATAGCTTAATAATATCTACCTTGCTATATATTATCGTCGCTTATACTTACTCCGTAATACTATGTTGCGTTAACTACCTATACTACCGTCGACATGCAGAACAAACCTAAAGCCCCTATGACGGCCGCTAGTATTATAACCGTACTCTAAGAACAATTGGTAGGGATATAGAAGTCTTTTATAGACGCCCTTAAATAGAACCAAGCTACTTTAAATTAACGATAAGCCGAATAAGAAGCACGATACTAGCAATTAATTAAGGACCTCTAAGAAGAAGTCCGCGCCCTTAAGATGCCCATGCTAGGACCTTAAGACTAAACGCTATTTCCGGAAATAAACACGCGAAACGCGAGCCCCGAACCCATAGTAGCCACTTACCCTAAGCCGACTACTATACTAAAACAATCTAAATAACTACTAGATCCCCTGGTATTTACTAGTAAACAATAAGAGCTCTAATTATTTCTAAGCCAGCTTAAAAATAAGCTAACTAGTAACGCTAACTATTACCTAACTAAAGCCAACCGACTCTGTTACGCCCTAAGTTGACTAGGAGGAGATATAGCCGACCTTATTAAACCTCTTTAGCTAAACTTAGTGTAAAGCCTAGTTATACTTCTTAAAGCCACGTATAGTAACCTAAACTGCTAAGCTACTACTTAAAGAAAGATAAACTATATAACTTAAGGAACAAAAAGTTTCCTAGTATACTTCTCCAAATTTAACCGTTACGCAAAGGAAACAGAATGGAACGACTCCGTACTAATTAACAGCCTTATCAAATCCCTAAGCCCTAAACTAAAAACCTCCCTAATAGGCGTAGACCTACTAGGAGCCCTTAATGCCTGCGTAAACGTTATTAATAAACGGTACAATAATATACTACGCCTGATACCGAAGCCTACCCCCTAATATAATACGGTAACCCTATAAACGTCCACTAAGCCATCTTAGCTTAAGCACCCTAACGCTATGGATATTAACACTAGGACCCTAGGATATGCCCTACTAGGGTCCTCTAAATAAGAATAACGCATTAAGCTAGGGATCTACTTTAAATATGGAAGTAACTCCTACCTCTCTAACTACTACTCCGCCCCTTTTTAAAAAGACCTATAAATAGCTAACGCTAGCAGCCTACCACCCTAATCCTCTAGCTACCGTCCCCGATCTTTATCTGGCTCTAGCTTAATAATTAGTAAGCACCGTTTATAAGGACGAAGCTCTAACTAATGTCCTATAAGAACCCCACCCCAATTGCCTCCAAAAGGAAGGTCCTAGAGCTAAGTCGCTTTCTAGGATGGCTCTGCTATAGGATCTCGTTAAACGCATTTAACGTTATAAACTCCGACTCTTAGGACCGTAGCATAACTATTAACTATTATCTTTAGCAGAATAGTTAATAGGCTAATGCTTAAATCCTAATTAATATAGGAGCTAGCGGCATAGGATTTATTAATAAGATCTTTGTGTAAGATAATAGTTTTACCCTAACCCCCCTTAACCAGTATATTAATGTATTTGGATTTAATAGCAAACGCACCATCTTAGGCCGTATTACCTATGTGGTAACCCTAAGACTCTAATACCTAAACTACGAAGAACTAATTAAGCTTTTTATTACCACCCTAGGTTACTTAGTAATCCTTAGATAACCCTAGATAAAGCTATATAAGGTAACTATTAATTAGAATAACCTTAAGCTTCTATTTACCGCCTCCCGTTATAAGCAGAAGTGCTTTATAACTTGCTGCTTAGACCTAAAACTAAAATCTAAAGATTCCACCAGATTCCACTAACGTAAGATTTCTACTAATATCCACTCCACGCCTAAGGAATCCACTAGATTCCACCAGTATAAGAATTCCACTAAATTCCACTAATATAAGAATTCCACCGACACCCACTAAGGATCCGAAAATTCCACTAAGCTCCATAAGTTATTACTAAGCACTATACCGCCCTAAACTAAACAGAAACTTAAGTTTAGCACACAAAACTACTAGAAGGACTAGTATCCTATAATAAAAAGAATACTTAAAGAACCTAAACCTAAATCTAATACTAACTCCGTACCTAATACTAAACCTAAACCTAAATAAGAAACTATGGATAAGCCGAACGAGCTCGGTACCTTGGATATCCGTATAATTAGAGCTACTCCGTTAGCGTAACTTGCTAAGAAACCTAAACATATAATCTTTACTGTTACTATAGCTGATATTAAGAAGGCCTTAGTACCGAAGAAGCACACCAACCCTGCTATAAAGGTGCTAGTAGAGTACTATAACCGCCTAGAGGTATTCTTACGGAAGGAAGCCAATAAGCTACTAGAACACCGATTATACGACTATAAGATTATACTTAAAGAAGGAAAGTAGCCTAGATTTAGACCCTTATACGGGATATCCTAAAACAAACTCTAAGTACTATAAAAGTATTTAGATAAGAACCTAAGTAAAGGATTTATTAGAGTAAGCTTATCGCCTATAGCCGCACTAGTAATCTTTGTTAAGAAACCCAGCGGCGGTTTATGCTTCTATATAGACTACTAAGCTCTTAACGCTATTACTATTAAGAACTAATATCCGATCCCGTTAATATAGGAGACACTAAACTAACTAAGCAAGGCTCGCTACTATATGAAGCTTAATATTATCTCTGCATTTAACCGCCTTTATATAGCAAAAGGAGATAAATAGCTTACTATATTTTGTACTCGGTATGGACTATTCGAATACCTAGTAACGCTATTTGGCCTCGTAAACGCTCCGAGCTCGTTTTAACATTATATAAATAATACCCTACGCCCCTACCTAGACATTTTCTGTACTGCTTATATTAACAACATCTTAATATATAGTAATAACCTAACCAAATATCGGAAATACGTTGACCTTATCCTATAAGCCCTGTACGGAGCTAGTCTATAATTAGATATAGATAAATGCGAGTTCTATAAAACGGAAGTCTTATACCTTAGACTCCTTATTTCTATAAACGGTATATAAATAGACTTAAAGAAAGTCGAAGCAATTATAAATTGGTAAGAACCTAAGAACGTTAAGGACGTAAAAGCCTTTATAGGATTTACTAATTTCTACCAATAGTTTATTAATAACTTCTCCGCTCTGGTTTTACCCCTTATAGCTCTAACCTAAAAGGATAAAGTTTTTGTCTTTAATAAGGAATGTAAAAAGGCCTTTGCCTATCTAAAGGTTATGTTTACTACTGCGCCCGTGCTCTAATACTTTGACCTAAACCGAATAAGTGTTATAGAAGCCGACTTATCTAACTACGTCACTAGAGGCATCCTGTTTTAATATAACGAGGATAGAGTATTGTACCCTATAGCATACTTCTTAAAACGACTAAGCCTAGCCGAATATAACTATGAGATCTACAATAAGGAATTGTTAGCTATTATTAGATGTTTTAAATAATAGCAACCTAAACTAGAAGGCGCTAGATTTCTAATTAAGGTCCTTAGCAACTATAAGAACCTATAGTACTTTATAACCACGAAACAGCTAAGTTATCGTTAGGCCCGCTAGTTAGAATATCTATCTTATTTCCGATTCTTAATTATATACCACCCAGGCGTCTAAGGCTAGAAGCCTAATACCCTAACCCGATGCTTATAAGACGCGCTAGCCCTAAAAGAAGCGCGCTCTTACCGAAATTAGACCCTACTTCGCCCTAAACTATTTAACCCTCCTACTAAAGATCTTATGGTACACGTCCTTAAAATAACTAATCGATTAATTAAATAGATTATAGTTAACAAATACCTAAATAATGAGTTTATTTAAGAGACGCTTAAGCTAATATAAGATAGCATTAGACGCTCTAAAAAGATTTCTCTAAGTAAATATAAAGCCTGCGGAAACTGCTTATATTACCAGAACCGTCTAGTTATCCCTAATTACAATAAGCTTAAGCTTAAACTCCTTAAACACGTATATAATCTACCTATCGCTAGCTACCCGGGCTAAGGAAAGACCCTAGAACTACTCTAACGGGAGTATTATTAGCTAAATATATATAATATAACACGAAGGTAAGTCTCTAGCTGCTACACTTACCGATAAGCTAAAGCCTTATATAAGACGTATAATGGCCTTTTAAAGCCGCTGCCTATTCCGGACCGAAGATAGAAGGATATCTCAATTAACTTTGTTATTAACCTCCCTAAGAGTAGAGGCTGCGCGAACATTATAGTAGTTATAGACAGACTATCTAAGATAAGACACTTAATCGCCTACCCCAATATATTAACGCCTACTATCGCCTAACTATTTCTGGATCACGTATAGAAACTCCACGGACTCCCTAAAACGATTATCTCTAATAGAGATAAACAGTTTATCTCTATATTTTAGAAAAAACTAACTACTTAACTCCGCATTAAAGCACTATTATCTACCACGTATTACCTAGAAACGGATGGTTAAATAAAACGCGTAAATGCTATAATGGAATAGTATGTTCAGATATACACGTCGTATTTATAGAATAACTAAATTAACTGGCTCGCATTCGCCGAGTTTACTACAAATAACTCCGTCTCGGAAACTATAAAAGTCTCCCCGTTCCTGGCTAATTACGGCTAGCATCCACAAATAGGTTTTAAACCCTTTAGCAATATTCCTCGCCCTACTTATCACGCCTTATAAGTCGCAGAAGTAAATAAATTTATAGAGAAGATAGAGGAACTATAACAGTTCCTTACTAATGAGATAATATAGGCTTAAGCTGTCTATAAAGCCGCAGCGAATAAGAAACAAACCCTAGCACCGGCCTACTAAACTAGTAACTTTATCTAGCTAGATATAAGAAATCTAAATATAAAACAACCTATTAAGAAACTTAATTAGAAGAACGCTAGCCCTTATAAGGTTAAAAAGGTTATCTTTCCTTATGCCTACCAACTAAAGCTCCCTAATACGGTTAAAATCCACCCCGTATTCTATACGTTAGTCCTCCGCCCTACTGCCCCCGTATTAGACGCCCTGCCTAAATAGATATAGGACCCTCCCCTACTAGTTAAGGTGGACGGTAAGAATAAGTACTTTATTAAAAGAATTAATAATATTAAGTACGATAAACGGAAACGCTAATACATATATCTTATAAAGTGGAGAGGCTATACTAAGCCCTTATGGGAACCCGTTAACTCTATAGGACTTATATAAGCCGCAGAAGACTTTTACAAACTTCACCCAGAACTACTATAACCCCATCTCGCAGAAGCTCGAGTTTAAAGGGGGGGTACTATTACGGGACACTCCCGTAATACCTTATATACGTCTACCTATTTTCACCGACTTAGCAATAAGAGACTAACTATAAGACGGCAATCTAACGGTAATCTGACGGCAATCTACGGCAATCTGCCACATTCTGCTATATTCTACCAAGTCCACCGAATCCTACTAAGTTCTGCTAGGACCGCTGCCCGAATCCTATTCTGCCCCGTGCACGTATTGACCAAGCAACTAAGTTAACGATATATACCCTTTCCTCCCGTTTTCTTACCTTCTTTCCTTACGCAACGTCTTGACCTCCTTACACAGTTCATGTATATAGCTTAATAATATCTACCTTGCTATATATTATCGTCGCTTGTACTTACTCCGTGACATATAGTATTCGCTTAATCTAAGCTTAAATTCGCCACTACTTAAGCTCCTCCTAAGCCTACCGCTATACCCATTTAGCTTCTACTTAAGACTTTAGTACTCCCTTCTTTATAGTAATTCGTTTAAAATATAGCTAAGCTAGCTTAATTATATTTAGATTAGGTAAATTACCTAGCCAAATAAGACGCTAGAGGTATACTGCGTTAAAGTAGATCTACTAGTAATATAATGCATAAGATAAAGCCTTATCCTCTTAGATAATAGTATTTAGGCGGTTAATTTAATACTTAACGCTAAAAGGAATAAGGATTAGTAGGAGGATTGTTATTAGATAGCGGTACTAATTAAAACCACCTTTCTCGCTAGTTTATTTAAAGGCGTTATTTACTTCTATTATATAGAGCTAAGGCTTTTAACCTGGCTTATTACGAAGCTTAAGTTATTATATACTAGTATTAAGGTCCTAAGCCTTATAAAGCTCTAGCTTAATTATATTATTAATTGCTTTAAGCTTACGCTTTAAGGCCTCCTTTTCTGCTACAGTTTCTGGCTTCTATATATGGTAGGGCGACTTCCGATTATATAAGAAGGCGCCCTAAAATATAAACTCTGTTCTTTTAGGAAAGCGCGGTTAAATTACCTTCTTATTTACCTTCTTACTAGCTAGGCGCTAAAGCCTATAGCTACCTCTTTAATAGCCTAAAACTACCCCCGTTTTATCGGTCTAGATAATATTTTTTTAGTCTTTAATTGTCTAGTGCTAATACTATAAGGCGAATTATAGGCGAGCTTCTCTTATCTCTGGTAAAAGGCAGGGCTTTCTTATTAGCTTTGTCTTGCGATATCTATGGCAGCGAAGAACTCGCTAGATGGTTTTTACGGAGCAGCCGTACTTAGCAGTAATATACGCGGAAAACTTCTCTCAGCCATATTAATTGGAGGTAACTTTCTTAATTATTCGCAATTTAAACTTGCGGTTAATCTTAATCTTTCTTCCGGCACGAGGAGCGTTAATAATATAGCCGTTGAGAAGAAGAGGACGAGACACTGGGTCCCAGCCACGGCTGCGGGCTTTTAAGAAGATATATTGTAGAGTACGACGCTTAATTTGAGTAATATTTTTAATATAATCGAGAGTTGCTCCCATAGCCTTTATAGCCAGGGCCTGCGCCCTGGTCGCGAGCTGATGAAAGCCCATTATTAGCAAAGTTGTCGGGTGACGGAGGCAATTGAGGGGTGGAAGTATTCTGCCATTAGGCGGTCAAGGCTACTTTCCTAATTAGGAAGGTGTAAGAACTTATGGCAGCGACCTCCGTATATTTGACAAATTTGGATGAGAGTCCGTGCATACGAGAGCTCTGCTCCAGGGGTGGCTCGACCGGGTGGCTAAGACGTTACGTCTAATGAGTTGTTTCCTGCTAGGATAAACCGAACGCTCAGTCTTTACCTTTGCTAGTGACACGTCTGATCTTATTCAAGTGAGGTATTTATACCCACGGTATAGACCTGATCCGCGCGATTTTGATGTTGTGTTTCAGCGGTTGCCTTCCTAAGGTATGCAAGCTCTATGGTAGTATCGTACAGGAGACAATTTGATTGGTCCTCTTTTTGTCCTACAACTGCGAGTAATGCTGTATCCTCAACTCCTGGCTGCTATTTCCTGGATCCTGCTTGAGTCCTTCGAGGAGGGTATCTATGCTGGGTCATATTCAGCCAATTGTCAAACTGCCTAGGCATATAAGTCTGTAACCTCCCAGTTCATATCTTGGCTCTTTACAACCTTTCCGTCTAAGCAGTAAGAACAAAATTTCAACCAAGGCATTTTGGCAATTTCCATCATGGAAGATCCATCCGAGCAAGCCGCCATCACCGCAACCCCAGTGGAAAATGAAGTCGTCATGCGAGGCAATGGGAGTTATAATAAAAACTCGGCAATACAGCACATAGCAGTTATGCCTGCTCTCGAATTCATTCCAAACCTCTCCAATCGTAAGCTCAGCATCTGTTCGCCAAGTTTAGAGAATCCTGGACACCCGCCTGCCAAATTTTCAGTCTCCTCCCTATGAGGTTTCCATGTACACTGGCAAGACATTCCCGCATCCTCAAGCATAGTTTCCGATAGCATGACCCGAAGTCACTTTTTCTGCATTGGTTCCATATTTACTACCAAGCAATTGTGGTATCTACCTCGAATAAAGCGCATAGAGCTGACTAACTCCATACGGCAGGCAAGGAATTAACTCTTGTTGACTATGGCTGTTCGCAAGGCGCAAACTCGTACGTCAAATGCCTGGTACCCTCAAGTCATGTTAGACTGACACATTACGCTCAATAGAATCATACCCATCAAGCACCTACTTTCCCCACTCCCCACACACTCTACCATCCGCCTCATTTTCAATGACCGTCCTCTCAATGACTTCTCGACCCTCTCAAAAACCATCAAGCGTAATGAAGCCACCCTTTCCCGCAATGGCGAACTCCAGATCTATCCCTCGATAGTACCGGTGAGCTTCTTCCACCAGATCGCCCCCGATAACTCGATCGACATCGGATTCGCCTGGTCCTGCCTCAACTACCTCGAGTTTCTGCTGCCGCCCCTACCCTCCACGGACCTGCAGGAACTGGTTAAACAGCGCGCGGTACGGAGCGCGAAGGCTGCGCACGTCGATTTGGTCAAGCTGTTGCGGCTGCGCGCGCGCGAGATCAAATCAGGTGGCGTCTTCATGAGCGCAATCCCGGCGCGCAGCAGTTCTGGCGTCCCAAATGTCGCGCCTGCCGCGGCGGCACTGATGGCGGCGACCCTCGAGATGGTGCATGCAGGTCGTATTTCCCAAGCGCAGGTCATGGGACTAGATATGCCAGTGCATGAACGCAGCATGGAGGAGATGGAGCGAGTGTTTGCAGAGGTAGAAGAAGTATGGGGGAAGGAGGTGTGCTTTGAGAAGATGATCCAGCATCCGGCTGTTGCGGAGTTGGAGGTAAAGAAGAAAGCGGAAGGGGTGGATTTAGAGGAGCTGAGCAAGGAGTACGCGAGCACGGTTGTGGATTGGGCCATGTCGCCGCTTACGTGGTTTTTCGTCAAGACGCTAAGAGCTGGGGATGGGGAAATGGATGAGGAAGAGATGTTTGCGCCAATGACGGCGGAGGAGGAGGGGTTGGTGGATGAGCTCGCAGAGAGAGCGAAGAGGGTTTTTGTGATGGACCAGAGAGATGGAATTGTTGAGCAGTGTTACATCTACTTCAAGCTGGTGAGGAAGTGAGGGTTTAGGAGGTTGGAAGATTGAACAGGTGGATTTCTTGCTTTGATGAATAACTATCAGCTAGAGAAAATGACAGCGGCGCCCTTCAAATGCAACACCAGCAATGAACACACGTCATAGTATATGAAGTTACTGATATTTTTTCGTTATTGTAAGAGACTATTGGAATAGGACCAGATAGTTTATTTCGTGATAAATGTATTTATTCTGCACATAATGTTGCAATATATTCGACTGGATGTTCTATCCTTGTGTGTGGGCAGTAGAAAACGCGCTAGTCTTAATTAAGTTAAGCTCTAATCGCGCATCGCGTCTTCTAGAGATTACACTTCCACCAGCAGTTGCAAACGTTCCTCCTAGTGCCTGAAAACTGCAAAGCTCCACAATGGCCTCTAGAAATCGCCAAAGTACCGCTGGCCCCAGCAGCCAGCGCCGACCTCCCACCGCCGTTAAATTGCCGCCTTACGAACCTCCAATCCATCCTCTCAATAATGCCGCCCAAAGAGCCCTCAACGACCTCCATCGCGACCACTCCCTCGCCAAGCTCAAGAAACATTACGCCGATGCTAACGAAACCATTACATCTACCGCAGGAATTATAAATGACCACCTTTACGAACGGGAAGAAAGTCAGCGCAAGCGCAAAGCCAGGCGGGCCCACCAAGGCCTGGAAGAGGACAATGAAGGGGTGGAGGAGCTCGAGCAGCTACGGCAAAAAGTGGACCGCATGACGCAGAGGATGGAGGAGAGTGTGCGCAAGATCATCGATGGGGAGACGTTCGTCAACAATATGGAAGAGAGTATCCAGTACCTGCAACAAAACGCCGTCAACTTAACCCAGCAGCAATCGCAGACGCAGGAGACACAGCGCTCGCAGCCGCGGCGACAAAGAAGAGGCGAGGCATCCGGCTCCGAGGACGAGGACGAGCAAAGTCCAGGTCCTACGCCCTTGGGCGGAGAAGATATGGAGATCACAGGCCCGAGTGTCATGCTGCAGAACCGCCTTCAGGCAAGCAAGGATAAATACCAGGCGCTTTCCCACCGCACTCGGTATGCGCAGCATAACTCCTACATCGGATTCCGGCGTGTCGTTCACGATGCACAGAATCCAGGCGAAGACGCACCTCCACTTCCACACGCTTCCACCTGGTTTACGGAGTCTGGCTCTCCAGCACCTGGTATAACGTCTCGAGATCAGAGGGCAGGGGCGGGAGCGGAGGAGGATAGCGATGATGATATTGCCATCGCAAGAGAGCGTATTAGTACAAAGTGCCCACTCACCCTGCAAGAGTTCAAAGACCCAGTTACCAGCGAGAAGTGTCCGCATACATTTGAGAAGTCGGCTATTCTTGATATGATACGGCAAAGTACAAACAGGCTGGGTGTGGGTCCAAGGGCGGGCGAGAAGGCAGTGCATTGCCCTGTACCGGGTTGTGATGAGGTACGCCATGACCCAATCCACTCCGCATCTTTAATTGTCTACTGTCGGATTTTCATTACACAATCAGAGTTGCGCTTACCTGCTTTACGAACAGATGCTCACCGCTCCCGACCTCAAACCGAACCCCTTCCTTGTCCGCAAGATCCGCCGCATTCAACAATCCCGGAATGCGCCCTCCGATGACGAAGATGAGGATGATGAAGGAAATTTAAATCCTTCAAGCAGCCACAATCGACGCCTAGGTTCTACTATGCGACATACTCAGTCTCTGCTTTCAAGTCCTGCCGCCACGAGGCCAAGTGGAAATGGGCGAGGGAGAGGTGGGGGAACTAGGGAAAGCCATTTAGAGGAACAACAGCCGCCTATGAGCTCGGTGGTGGTGGATTTGGGGGGAGGTAATAGCGATGAGGAGATGGAGGACTGAATTTTGCTCCATAACTTATAGGAGAATGCAACACGATGTTGGAACGACCATATCGAAATAACAGCGCCGGAGATCACGACGCTATCCTACCCAGCTTGGGGCTCTGTTTGAACTGATAGCGCCAAAGCCTTGTAGAGAACATAGCTCAATACTGCGAGACCGAAACTTTAAGCCTTGCATACCACAGCACGCATATTTGAAGTCTTCGAAGGCTTTTGGTTACGATTAGCAGCCCACGTATCGCTCCCGTATGCGCCACTTTGTTGAAGGAGAGAAAATAATCTTGCTAATCAGTTACCCGTTTTAGCGCGAACATTACTTTAAGGTCGATCAACGTATCACGCACACGTGAGAGATTCTAGAGACTATTATATTATAGAGGATCCCAATCCTTACAGAGTTTTGCATAAAGGTAGCCCCATTGCTGGTGAAATACACAACCCATAATAAGGCCTCATCAGAGTCCTCCCTAAATTCGAAGGCAGAACCCGTATCCAAGCTGTGAGTGCTATTTTTGTTCAGTAAAGAGAGCGCTGACGATATATCACTTCACCCAAGCTGTCCCCAAGTTACTATTAGCGAGCATACTCATCATCCTCAACCCTTTGGCATTCACTATATAATTAGTGCATATGCTCTTAGTTCGGTTACACCAGGTGGTGCAAGTTTTGTAAAGTATGCATAAATCGCAACAACCACTCTTGCAGGAAGACCATGAAAGGGTGGATCATCAGGTGACATTTGAGGTGTGTCGTATCAAAACTTGTAGCAGAGGAGAGTATCGTAAGAATCAGGAGAACCTGCATACAGCTTGAAGTGGATATAATATTCATTCAGGGAAGCGGTGTCCGTCTGTTGAGCATCTGTTATTTCAAGAGCATTTGAGTCGAAGTATTTGGAGCATCTCGTATAGGACTGAGGACCAGAACCCATTTTCAAGCATAGGCCAGTGAAGATTGAGTGCTGTAATACTAGACCCGAAACCCCTGAAAAGCTGAATAGATAACAACTCATGGGCAAAGAAATGTTTCAAGGAGAGAGCTAATAGTTCTGGGAACTGGACGTCCAGAGAAAGTTGTAATAGGAAGAATGAAACGTTCTTTTGGGGGAAATCGAAGTCCATTGTGAATTTGCGAAGGCCAAGCGCATGTGATAGGAATCGCGTCACTCTTTCTACCTGATTCCCCAATTCCCTAGAGTTTTCGGGAGGTGCATATATTGTAGAAATCGGAATGGCTAGTGTTTGGAGATTATGCGAAGGAAATATATGGGATCGGGCTTGTCGAATGGGATATAAAACGCTAGTGAATTAAGTCCGGAGCACGAAGATACTTTGATTAATCGCAAGTGGATGTCATTAGCTTAAGGGCGGGAAAAGTTGTGAAAGGTACCAGTCTCAAGAAGCAGCTTCCGATCTCCGTAAGTTGAACGAGAACCTGCCTCAGGTATTTCATCATAGAATCTACTCTTGAATTCGCGAAATTCAGTGCTGGTACGGAGGTGCGTTTCAAAAGTCTTTGCCGGCCCTGCCTAGGTTGAGCCTAAAGAGCCCGCATATAGCCGAAAATTGGGCGCATTCTAAGCCGGTTCTGGGGGACCTTAGGCGCCATTGGGCGGCTTCTAGCCCGTTGCCCTACCAACCTTAAGGCAGCTCTTCGTGTACGTAAACATTGGCCGATATTGGCACGTGCGCAACCCCCCAAAATAGCTTTATTTATTCGTAAACAACACAACTAATCCTCGAATAACTCAACCAATATGCCTCCAATTCGATCGCGACCTTCGCGCGCACGTTACTATACGCCTCCTCCTGATCTGATCCATACGCCACATACAGATATCAAAACGCTGTCGCGTTGTGGGGTGCTTTATGCACGGCTATTCTCACAAGCTACTGGCCAGCGTATCTCATCTGCTACAATACGTGCAGTAACAGGAGTAGCTGAGCGTGACTAGAGTCGCATTTTAGCTTCAAAGCAGGTTTGAATGACACATAATATCTCTGATTCGGGCCCTGATCCGCGCGGTCGAAAGCCAGCGATTTTACGTAGTGATATAGCCGCTATTGCACTTTATCTTAGCGACGATGAAGTAGATATCGACGACAAAGGAAAGCCATAGACAGATATCGCAGAGGACGCAGGTATTGAGCTTCAACAGACGTGGCATTTTAAGCCTCCTGGCTTTCGAACACTCAAGGGACGAACGATTCAGCGACACTGCAAGGAGGATGAGGGAATCATAAATGCGATCGCAGAAGAAGAGAAGGAGTTAACTAAGGCGCAAGCCGATAATTGGAAGGAGTTTATTAACAACGAGCTACCAAAACGACCACATTTAGAGAACTGGAAAGACACAGCTGTTTGTGATGAGCTTCACTTTGGAATCGGCCCTTAAATTACTAAACGAATTAAGAGAAAGCAAGGCCCAAAATATTGATATAAACCAGCAAACGTTTATCGAAAGAAGATTACAGCTAAGGACACAAAAGCGAAGGCACGAGAAGAGGAGCATTTAAAGTTACTGAACGTCTTTGTAGTTATTAGCTATAACTAGGTTGAACTGAGTAGGAGGAAGGCTGGGCTGAGAACGGGAAGGAGGATGAGTTGAGTACACTAGAAAGGTTCGGGAACGGGGTTGTCTGGGTTTGTCATTCCTTGGTATAACAGAATTTTTGCATGGCATACCTTTCCTTAAGTGTACGCATCGCGATGAATTTTGGTCCGCATCCTCAGATTGATATAAGAACACATAAACAGTGGAATGGTGAAATGAATTTTACTCTATCAAGCAGTCTAAAGTTATCTATCAGAACATTGATTTGGGCTTTTTTCTCTGCAATTAGATTGATAAGATTTCCAGCGTTGAGTTTTTTCCGAGTTTAGGAAGCACATTCGTCGTCTAAGCTATCACACGCGTCCCCCATTTGTATTAGCATTTATCCTGATTCCTC
>Ga0307515_10011099_pt1 | contig 17138 bp, 14 predicted proteins | sample 17_EM_MG_FD_194513 | JGI IMG/M metagenome (GOLD analysis project Ga0307515, IMG submission 194513) | Populus trichocarpa ectomycorrhiza microbial communities from riparian zone in the Pacific Northwest, United States - 17_EM | ecosystem: Host-associated > Plants > Roots > Unclassified | place...
CAGCGGCTGGTATGAGTCTTGACCGTATTCACAGAGACGCCGAGCAGATTGGCGATCTCGGGTTGCGTCAACCCGCTGCCGATCATCGCCGCCACGCGGGTCTCCGCCTCGGTCAGGCCGAACATGCGACCCAGATGCTGCGCCTGCCGGGCCGTCTTCGCCGCCGGATCGACGATTTGGACCAAAACGCGGGCGCCGTTATCGACCGTATCCCACAGGGAAAGGGTCGCCGGCGCAAGCGGGGTGACCATCACAAGGTAGGGGGGCAATCCGGACCGCCGAGATACGGGCAATACACCGTCGAAGAGGCTGTCGCTGCCACGCGCCGTGGCCAGAGCCTGGCGGATGGCCAATGTCAGGCTCGCGGAGGCCGCGCTATCCGCTGCTACCAGCGCGGGACTGTCGCCCCACCCCATATACAAGCCGTCGCCGTCGCGCAGGAGGCTTTCGGCGGTTGCGTTCATGAACATGATCTCACCTCGCCCGTTGAGGAGGATAGCCGCATCCTGCATCGTATAAACGAGGCGGCGTGAGAGTTCGGCGCCCCGATCCAGTTGACCGCTCTGGAGAGACAGGTCCATGGCGCGCATGAGATGCGGCGCAAGCCGGGTCAGCCGGTCTACGGCCCGCCCGACATGTTCGTCCTGCCGGCGCGAGAGGAACAACGCGACACCACCGATGCCGCCGCGCTCGTGCAGGCTCGCATGGGGAACGAACAACTGGTTGAAGATGTCCTGGGGCGCGCAGATGTCGGTATAATAGGCCGATCGGCGGATCGCCGGCGCATCCACAAGACGATTACCCACCTCGATCTGGCCGGGCCTCACCTTCTCGAAGGCGCGGGCATAGGGGTTTCGGGCATAGTGCTGAAGGTAGAGCGCATTGAGATCATCGCGCATCCTGCCGGGAATGAGAAAGCTGCCGTGGCCCTTCGGCGACTGGTAGACGATGTTTCCGGCAGTGGCGCCAATATAATCGACGATCGCACACAAAACCTGCGGCCACAGCTGTGGCTGCGCCGCCGCCTGATAGACGGTTCCAATGATCTCCACCTGGTCCATGCCGCAACCAATCAATCGCATGCTGGCCGTTCAGGAAACGAAAATACATGTTGCGGCGCACAATGACAACATCGGTTTGGGCGAGATGTTCATCCACTTTGCAGCCATGCATTTGGTCTGGACATGAGGTCAAGGGAGAAATGTCCACGGAGCGCTTCCGCGACCACCTTGAATACCGGAGAGTTCTGTTGCCGACTCGGGTCGTAGAGATAATACAAGATATGCCTTGCGATACCCGGCGATATTGGCAGGAGCGCCACGTAGAAAAGGCTCAGCTTTCGCGCTTGTCCGGGATGATCATGACACATGCCTTTGCGTCTTTGCCACCAATCGCGACCCGTGGTGGAGGAACCCGGATCAAATTGCTTACAGGTCCTGTCGCAAATTTCCGTGCTTAACCGTATTTTGACCGTCGGAAGAGAAATTTCGGGCGTTGAGGCAGCAGCTGTGGATCGCAACGACCGCAAATTGTTGAGATCAATGGCCATCTCTAGGCCGCCTTGCTTGCCGCCGGCTTCGACAGCATCATGCTGGCGGCCATTTGACCGATCATCATCGACGGCGCATTGGTGTTGCCGCCGATCAGCGTCGGCATGACGGACGCATCCGCGACACGCAGATTGTCCATGCCTCGCACCAGCAACGTCCGCGGATCAGTCACCGCCATGGCATCGGTGCCCATCTTGCAGGTGCCGATGGGATGATAAACCGTCAGCGCCTCCGCACGTAGATAGGCAAAGATCTCGTCGTCGCTATGCACGTCCGGGCCTGGCAGCATTTCGGGGCCACGCAGAGCGTCGAACGCCTTGTCGGCAAAAATAGAACGAGAAATCTTGATGCCTTCGATCAGCGTCAGCGCATCTTGCTCGTCGGTGAAGAAATGATGGTCGATCTCCAGCGCCTTGCTCGCATAGCCTTTGCCTGTAGACAACCGGATTTCGCCGATGCTTTTCGGCCGCAGCACGCAGGTGTGGATCGCATAGCCATGCCCATATTCCACCAACCGACCGCGATGGCTGCGATAGCCCGGCACGAAGTGGAACTGGATATCGGCCGGCCCGTCGCCTGCAAATTTCGTCTTGGCAAAGCCGCCAGCCTCGACATAGTTGGTCGTCAGCATACCCCGGCGAGCGCCGAAATACTGGAATGGCGCGGCAAGCATCGCCGGCAGGTTCTGGATTGACAGACCGAGCGTCCGGTTGCTTTTCGAGCGCACCGTGATCATGCCATCGACATGGTCGCGCAGGTTCTTGCCGACACCGGGCAGATCCACCAGCGGCGTGATGCCAGCAGCGGCGAGTTCATTTGAGGGGCCGATGCCGGATATGAGCAGCAGCTTGGGCGAGCCGATCGCACCAGCCGACAGGACAATCTCGCCGCGGCAGCCGATTGTGCGCTCCCGACCGTTCTGCAACACGCGCACGCCCGTGACCTTCCTTCCGTCGAGAACCAGCGACAGCACTTCGGTATCGGCGAGCGTGGTCAGGTTTTTGCGATCGGCAACCGGCTTGACGAAGGCGGTATGCGCCGAAAAACGACGGCCGCGATCCTGCGTGACATTGTAGATGCCGACGCCGAATTGGCTCTTGCCGTTGAAATCCTTGTTCTCCGGCAGGCCGACATGCTTCCCGGCCTCCACGAACACTTTCGATACTTCGTTCGGATCGCGCGGGTCATCCACCAGCAGTTCGCCAGAAAAGCCGTGATAGGCAGGATCCTGCTTCAGTAAGTTGCGCTCGAGGCCTTTGAACACCGGCAGAATATCGTCATAGGACCAGCCGGCGCAGCCGAGCGAGGCCCATTCGTCGTAGTCTTCGCGGGCGCCTCTGATATAGATCATCGAATTGATGGCGCTCGATCCACCCAGTGCCTTGCCACGATTGACCGGCAGGCGGCGGCCGTTCAGTTCGGGTTGCGGCACGCCGACATAGGCATAATCATAGCGCGGATTTCCATAGAGCGACAGGATACCGGCCGGCACGCTGACCCGCAGGCTGGCATCGCTGCCGCCGCCCTCGATCAGGCAAACGGACTTGGAGGGATCGACACTCAACCGGTTGGCCAGCACGCACCCCGCCGAGCCGGCACCGATGACGATATAGTCGAAGCTCAATTCTTCGGTCATGCCAAAACTCGCCCTTGCGCTCAATGCCCACCGTTGTTTTTCAACAGACCAAGGATCTCGCGCTTCATGGCGATGAAGTCAGGCTCCATCACCAGATCCATGTCGCGCGGGCGTTCGAAAGGAACGGTGAGATCGGCAAGAATCTGGCCGGGGCGACCGGACATGACGAAGACGCGGTCCGCCAGCAGGATGGCCTCGTCGATGTCGTGGGTCACGAACAGGACGGTCTTCTTCGAATGCTCCCACACGCTCAGCAGCAACTGTTGCATCGCATGCCGGGTCTGGCTGTCGAGCGCCCCGAACGGCTCGTCCATCAGCAGCACCTCGGGATCGTTGGCGAGTGCACGCGCAATCGCCACACGTTGCTTCATGCCACCGGACAATTGCGAGGGGTAATGACTGCCAAAGGCCGCAAGCCCGATCTCGGTGAGATAGTGATCGACGATACGGTTGCGTTCGGCAGCCGGCATGCCCTTTCGGCGCGGGCCGTATTCGACGTTTTGTCGAACCGTCAGCCATGGGAACAGCGTATAGGCCTGAAAGACCATGCCGCGATCGGCTCCCGCATCGCTGACTGGCCGGCCGCCGACCTTGATCATGCCGCCAGTGCGCCCCTCAAGCCCCGCAATCAAATAGAGCAGGCTCGACTTGCCGCAGCCCGAGGGGCCGACGATGACGCAGAATTCCTCTTTCTTGACATTCAGCGACAGGCCGTCGAGCGCCAGCACCGCGCCTTCGCCGGTGCCGTAGCGCAGCGCGACCTTTTCGACGGATATGTCGGAGCTGCGTGTCGCGGTATTTGGATTGTTCAGCATCAGCATGGCCTTAGTTTGCCCACGGGGCCGCGACGCGACGCAGCACTCGGAAGATCTGGTCGGTCAACAGACCGAGAATGCCGATCATGGCAATGGCCATGAAGATGACGTCGACCTGGAAGCCGCGCATGGCCTTGAGCGAGATATAGCCCAGCCCCGAGCGCGCGGCGACCAGTTCGGCGACCACGAGATAGGTCCATGCCCAGCCCATCGTCACGCGCAATACATCGAAGATGTTCGGCAGGGTCGCCGGAAAGACGATGTGCCAGACAGTGTCGCGACGGCGCGTACCCAGCGTATAGGCTGCATTGACCAGATCGCGTGGAACCGAGCGTGCGGCATCGGCAATCATCACCACCTGCTGGAAGAAGATGCCGAAAATGATCACCGAGACGCGCTGTTCTATACCGATGCCGATCCACAGGATGAACAGCGGCACGAAGGAGGTGACCGGCAGATAACGGATGAAGTTGACGAGCGGATCGAGAAAAGCCTGCACGACGCGATAGGTGCCCATGGTCAGGCCGAGCGGCACCGCGACGATCGAGGACAGCACAAAGCCGATGATGACCACCTGGACACTGGCATAGGTGTGTTCCCACAGTGTGCCGTCGGCGGCCAGCGCCAGCGTCGTGTTCAGAACCTCGTTCGGCTTTGGCAGGAACATCGGCTTGACGAAACCGCCGAATGTCAGCGCGAACCAAACCGCGAGTACCGCCACCCAGACAGCAATACCGAGGAATACGACGACGCCGTGCGGAATGGCTTGATAGGGTGTCGTCAGGGATTTGAAGAAAGTTCGATCGTTCACCTGAATGCTCCACGCGGGAAAGGCTTTCGCTCCGACTGAAGCAATTGCGATGCCAGATTTTCGCCGAAATCAAGAATGATGAGCCCAATCCGGCTCAGGGGCGAAGGAGGCGGCGGCATGCGCCGCCTCATGAAGTCCCTTATTTGGCACCAAGGAAGGTAGTATCGACGATATCGTCGTATTTCACATCCATCTTCAGCTTCTGCAGGCTGCTCCACACTTCACCGCCGAGGGTGACGAGCTTGCCGGCTTCGCCATCCTTGCCGTCCTTGAAGAATTCCTTGTTGCGTGCTTCGCCATAGAAATTGACGCCTGCCGCGGACGAAGCGAACTCCTTCGGATCCTTCAGCCAACCGCCAACGCCTTTGGCCATGACTTCATAGGCCTTGGCCTGGTCCGACTTGATCAACTCATTGGCCTTGTAAAGCCCCTTGACCAGCGCTTCCACGTCCTTCGGGTTCTTCTGGATGTAGTCGCAGCTCAGCTCGACCACATCGACGATCACGCCCGGTGAAACCGACGAATCGATCAAGACCTTTCCCTTGTTGGCCTGCTTCGCAAGCGTCAGATGCGGCTCCCAGGTGACGGCGACGGGGATGCGATCTGCCATGAAGGCAGCGGCGGCATCGTCAGCCGACATGTTGGTTATCTTGACGTCCTTGTTGGTCATGCCGTTCTTCTTGAGCAGGATTTCGAACCAGAACTGCGAGGTCGAACCCTCGTTCATGGCGACTTCCTTGCCCTTGATATCGGCAAAGGACTTGATGTCTGACGTGACCAGCACGCCGTCGCCACCATGGCTGTCGTCCAGCGCATAGACAGACTTGAAGCACAAGTCCTTGGAGCGGTACTTCATGATTTCATCGATGGTCGAGGCGCTGCCATCGAGTTCGCCGGCAGCCACGGCTGCCATGTAGAGCGAAGAATCTTCAATGATCTCGAGATCGACGTCGAGGCCGTTTTCCTTGAAGTAGCCCATGTCGCGGGCGAGAAACAGCGGGCCGTAGCCGACCCAGGTGGTCATGCCGAGTTTCATGCTGCCGGCATGGGCAGTGGACATTGCTGCAAGCGCGACACCGGCCGCCAGGGCCACGGTGCGCAGGCGTGAGGACAATTTGGTCATAGCGTTCCCTTTTGATTATATGTCGCTGGCTTCTGCCGCGCCAAAGCTATGATCCGCCCGATTTTCTTCCCAGTCTACATCGGCGAAGCTTAAACTTTGTTCCGGTGTCGAAAACAAAGCACGGTTCCTTCGTCGCAAAAACAATGATTTTTGGTATTGCTGATTAGGAAAAACCTAAGCACGTGCAGACTTTGGCGCGGCGCCCAAATATTAGTCACTCAGCGCTTCTTCTGCCCCATCGCCGGTGGCACCATGCCCGGAATATAAGCATCGGAAATGAACGACCGCGCATGACCAACAAAGACGGTCAACAAACGTGACTTGCGGATTTGTTTGAGCGTTGCGAGCCCGATCGTCATCGGCCGGTGCTCGCCCGAAAGCCGAACGCGCACCACCTTGCGCCCGTCGAGCGCCAGATCCGATCGCGGCGTTACATTGGCAAGCGTGTAGCCATAGCCATTGGCGACCATCGTGCGGATCACATCGGGATGGGAAATGCGGAAGGCAATGTTTGGCTGCAGCCCTTCCTTCATGAATATCGCCAGGAAATATTCGGCGCTCAGCGGCAGGTCAAGCAGTATCAACGGCAGGCTCGCCAGTTCCTCAAGCGTCACAGCCGAATGACGTGCCAGCGGATGGTTATCGCCGACCACCGCATGCACCGGCAGATCGACCAGCGGCGTGAACTCAATATCGGTCGGGATCTGCAGGTCGTAGGTGATCGCCACGTCTATCATCGCCTTGTGCAAGCCTGACAACAGTGTCTCCTGATGATCGGCATGCGGCCTGATGTTGGCATTCGGGAAGCCGGTCTTGAAGGAAATCGCCAGCTCCGGCAGAATCATCGGCGCAAGTGTAGTCAGGCATCCGACGTTGAGCTGCCCGCGCACCTCGTCGCTGGCCTCCGAGGCCACGGCATAGAGCGACTCCGCCTGGTCGATCAGTCGCTTGGCCTCGATCAGCATGGTCCGGCCAGCCGGCGTCAGCGACAGTCCCTGCGCGTGATGCCGGACAAACAGCTGGACATCAAGCTCCTGTTCGAGCTGCGAGATCGCCGTGGAAATCGACGGCTGGGAGATATTGATGCGCTCGGACGCTTGGGTAATGCTCCCCGCCTCGCCGGCTGCGATGAAGTACTCAAGCTGTCTCAGTGAAAAGCGCATGCGGGCCGTGGGCGGTTGTTAATCGTGAGTCAGTAGTGAGCAGTCAGTAGGATGTAGTCAACAGCAGCCGGCGCACAAGCGTGCGTTGCCTCGCGCCCAACCATGGCCCACACCGCCGGCTATCCCCTACTGACTACTCACTCACTAATACCGAATCCACACCGTCTTCAGCCCGGAGAACTTGTCGAATGCATGCAGCGATAGATCCCTGCCGATGCCCGATTGCTTGAAGCCTCCGAACGGCGTCATCGGTGAGAGCGCATCGACTGTGTTCACCGACACCGTGCCGGCCTTCAACTTCGCAGACAGGCGATGGGCACGGGAAAGATTCGCGGTCCAGACAGAAGCCGCAAGACCGTAGATTGTATCGTTGGCCAGCGCCACCGCCTCGTCCTCGGTCTCGAAGGTCGAGACCGCCAGCACCGGCCCGAAGATTTCTTCGCGCATCAGCCGGTCATTGTGGCCGACATCGACAAAAATTGTCGGCTGGACGAAACAGCCCTTGCCATCGACCGACACCCGTTCGCCGCCGGCCACAAGCCGCGCAGTCTTGCGGCCCTCATCGATGAAACCCATGATCCGCCGCGTCTGGTTTTCATCGACGATCGCCCCCATTGTCGCCGTGGGGTCGAGCGGATTGCCGGGCGTATAGCGCCCTGCCCGCTCCACAAGCTTTGCAAGAAAGAGCTCGGCAATCGACTTCTCGACGTAGAGCCGGGAGTTGGCAGAACAGACTTCACCCTGATTGAAGAAGATGCCGAACGCCGCCATGTCGGCCGCCGCATCCAGATTCTCGCAATCGGCAAAGATCAGGTTGGGGCTTTTACCACCGCATTCCAGCCAGACCTGTTTCATGTTCGATTGGCCGGAATAGGTCAGGAACATCTTGCCCACCTCGGTCGAGCCGGTAAACGTGATGCAATCGACATCGGGGTGCAGGCCAAGTGCCTTGCCTGTCACCTCGCCAAATCCCGGAACAACATTCAGCACGCCTTCCGGCAGACCGGCCTCGATGGCAAGTTCGGCAAGCCGCAGCGCCGAAAGCGGCGATTGCTCGGCAGGTTTGAGGACGACGGAGTTGCCGACCGCGAGTGCCGGTGCGCATTTCCATGTCGCCATGTCGAGCGGGAAGTTCCACGGGATCACTGCGCCGACGACGCCAAGCGACTCACGGCGGATCATCGCCAGGTTGCCGGGCTCGGTCGGGGCAATCTCGTCATAGAGCTTGTCGATCGCTTCGCCATACCATTGGAAGATCGCTGCTGATCCAGGCACATCGACGGTCGCGGCGTCATTCACAAGCTTGCCCATGTCGAGGCTGTCGAGCAGCGCCAGTTCCGGCAGATTGGCGCGAATGAGATCAGCGAGCCTGAGCATCACCGCCTTGCGCTCGGCGGGTGACTTGCCCGACCAGCGGCCATCGTCGAATGCGGCGCGCGCAGATTTGACGGCACGATCGACGTCGGCGGCATCACAGGCCGCGACCTTGGTCAGCAATCCACCGGTGGCCGGATTGATGCAGTCGAACGTGACGCCCGACAACGACGGCACACGCTTGCCATCGATGAATGCCTCGCCGCGCAATGTCAGGCGGGATGCTTCTGTCTGCCAGTCGATTTTGGTCATGTCGTTCATAAGAATCTTTCCAATCGTTTGTCTGCCCCTCATCCGGCTGCCGCGCCTTCACCCCATCTGGCCGTCGATTGACACCCTGGTATCGAGGCGATCGCAGAGCAGATTCTTTCGCCCCGCCTGCGGGGAGAGAGGGCTAGGGTGAGGGGCCAACATTATTCGTCGCCCGGCACGCCGTAGCTCGGCGCGGCCGTCGGATCGAGCGCGCGTGTCACATAGGCATTGAGCTGCGGTTTGTAGAGTTCCCAGAGATCGGCAAGTGCCGTGATCGGATCCTCTTCGTGCCAATCAACGCGCAAGTCCGCGACCGGCCAACTCACCTTGTCGACCACCAGCATGCCGGCGGAATGCACGGGTCCTGCTTCGCCACCAGCGGCCACGGCTGCCTGCATCGCAACGATAAGCCTGTCTGCCAGATAGCCGGTCGATGCTTCAAACGCGCGCACCATCGCTTCTGGCACGTCCTGGTTCGCCAGCAGATTGCCGGCCGCGACGCAATCCTTGCCCTCGAAGGTCGAAAAAACGCCGAGCGCCTTGGCGCCGGAATAGGACGCGGTGCCGCCATTGCGATCGATTATCGCCAGTTGCCGGAATTCAGTGAATTCGTAGCCATCGAGCAGTTTTGCCAGCGTATCTGTGGCCGAAAGTCCCTCGCCCAGCAGCAGCAGTCCCTTCTGGCCGAGAGCGGGATCGGTGATATTCTGGCTCGCAACCACGCCGGTGTTCGCCTTGGCATGCGCACATCTTGCGGCAACGGCCGGTGATGAGGAACTGATGGCGATGCCCAGCATGCCGGTCTTTGCGCAGCGCGCCGAAATCGAGAAGGTCATGCGCTTATGCCTCGTCCGGAATGACGGCGATGGCGTCGATCTCGACCAGCCATTCCGGCCGCGCCAGTGCCGAGACGACGATACCGGTGGAAACCGGGAAAACGCCCTTCAGCCACTTGCCGACGACGCGATAGACCGCCTCGCGATAGCGCGGGTCGGTGAGGTAAATGGTGATCTTGGTGACATGGGCGAGTTCCGAACCCGCCTCCTCCAGCAACATTTTGATATTGGCCATCGCCTGTTCGGTCTGGCCGGCGGCATCGCCGATCGCGACACTTGCTGATGTGTCGAGATCCTGGCCAATCTGGCCGCGCACGAACACCATCGACCCCTTGGCAACTACCGTCTGGCAGAGGTCATTGTCGAGCTTCTGTTCCGGATAGGTGTCCTTGGTGTTGAACATACGGATGCGTTTGTGAACAGGCATGTCAGTGACTCTCAATTGAACATCGAACGGGTGATATCGCGAAGGCTAAGCATTCCAGGCCATTGGAGCCACATCTCTGCACGGATGGAAAGAAGGCTTTCCATGGACTGTGCATTTGAAATTCCGAAGTACGAGGCCGCCTTGTTTAGACAGATCGGTGTACGGCCGTCGGTCCGTGACCTTCAGACTGCACCGGTGATCCTAGATCAAAATATCCAAAGCAACGGCGAACTAAATCATTATTTCTCGAAGCAATCGCTTCGATTAGAAATTGCCCTGCCCCGCAGGCGGGATGTCAGGATTGCGATAGAAGGAGCCGGTGCATGACGGTTGAAAACGTTGGCACGCTAATCGTCGGTGCAGGCCAGGCCGGGCTGGCGGTGAGCGAACATCTCACCAACAACCATGTGTCTCACCTCATCGTCGAGCGAAACCGCATCGCCGAACGCTGGCGCAGCGAACGTTGGGACTCTCTCGTTGCCAATGGCCCGGCCTGGCATGACAGATTTCCCAGCATGGCCTTTGCCGACGTCGATCCCGACAGTTTCGCGCCGCGCAACAAAATCGTCGACTATTTCGTTGCTTTTGCTGAAAAGATCGCCGCGCCAATCCGTTGCGGGGTCGAGGTCAAGACTCTCAGCAAGCTTGAGGATGGTTCGGGCTTTCGCGCAGAGACATCCCAGGGTGTGATCGAAGCGAAAAACGTCATCGTCGCCACCGGGCCGTTTCAAAAGCCGATCATTCCTGCCCTTCTACCGGCAGATACCGGCATTGTTCAGATCCACTCTGCCGCCTATCGCAATCCCGCGCAATTGCCTGCAGGGGCCGTGCTTGTCGTTGGTGCCGGCTCCTCGGGCGTGCAGATCGCCGACGAACTGGCCCGTGCAGGACGGTCGGTTTATCTTTCGGTCGGCCCGCATAACAGGCCGCCCAGAAGCTATCGAGGCCGTGATTTCGTCTGGTGGCTGGGGGCTTTGGGGCTTTGGGACGTCAAGACCAACGACCCGGCACTTGAACATGTGACGATCGCCGTCAGCGGCGCACGTGGCGGCCACACCGTCGATTTCCGCGACCTCGCTGCCAAGGGCATCACACTTGTCGGCCGGGCCGAGGCATACGAGGACGGCATGATGCGCTTCGCACCGGATCTGGCGAAGAATATCGCCGCGGGCGACGCAGACTATCTCTCCGTGCTTGACGCGGCAGACGCCTATATCGCCCGCGAGGGACTGGATTTTCCGGAAGAGCACGAGGCCCGCATCATCGGGCCCGCGCCACAATGCGCGATCAAACCCGTCCTAGAACTCGATCTTGCCAAGGCCGGAATCACATCGATTGTCTGGGCGACCGGATACAGGCTCGATTTCGGCTGGCTCAATCTCGATGTTTTCGACGAAAAAGGCCGGCCTGCACATCAGAACGGCGTCTCAAAGGTGCCGGGCCTTTATTTCCTGGGCCTGGCATGGCTATCGCGGCGGGCGTCCCCGTTCATCTGGGGCGCATGGCATGATGCCAAATATGTCGCCGAGCAGATTGCAGAACGCGCTCGGTAGCAGGTGTGAGCATAGCCTCCCCAACCCTCTTTCCCGTGCTGCCACAGGAATCCAGCGCACTGAAGTCCTTGAGTGCATCCAGGGAGGTAATGAGGGAAGAGACGAACCTAAGCCGCGAGGCGTTTCGTCAGTCGCGATAACATCGCCTGGCACTGGGTGAGCTGGTCGATGCTGACGAACTCGTCCGGCTTATGTCCCTGATCCATACTGCCCGGGCCGCAGACGATAGCCGTCGTCGAGAGCGCATCCTGAAACAGCCCACCCTCGGTCCCGAACGCCACCTTGATACGCTTCGTCTGGCCGGAAAGCGTGATGGCTTGCGTGGAGATGGCACCTGACGCGTCGGTGCCGAGGCCGGGATATTCATTGAAGATATCGAGCCGGATCTCGGCGTCCGGAAAGCGCTGCCGCTCCTTGGCTGTGATCGCCTCGGCCCGCTCGAAGAACTGGTCCATGATCGTCCTGGGATTGTCGCCGGCAATGTTGCGGATCTCAAACAGCATCTCGCATGTGTCCGGCACGATATTGAGCGCCGTGCCACCCCTGATGACGCCGGCGTGCAGCGTCGTATACGGTACGTCATAATCCGGATCGCGCAGTCCTGTACGCTCGATCTCCGCCTGCATGGCGCGGATTTCGGTGAGAAAATCCGAGGCAAGATGGATGGCGTTGAGCCCGGTCGGCGCCAGTGCCGAATGCGCGGCATGGCCGCAGCAGGTGGCGCGGATGCCGGTCTTGCCCTTGTGACCGGTGGCGACCTGCATGAAGGTGGGTTCGCCGATCAGTACCCATTCGGGCCGAATGCCGGCCTTGGCGAGTTCGCCCAGCATTGGCCGCACGCCGACGCAGCCGATCTCCTCGTCATAAGACAGTGCAAGATGCAGCGGCCGCGCAAGGTTCGCGTCCTTGGCTGCGATCAGGGCTTCGATCGCGCAGGCGACGAAGCCTTTCATGTCGGCCGTGCCACGGCCATAGAGATTGCCGTTGCGGGCCGCCATCCTGAACGGATCGCTCGACCAGGCCTGGCCCTCGACCGGCACCACGTCGGTGTGTCCCGACAGCACGACACCGCCGGCGCCCGGAGGACCGACAGTGGCAAACAGCGAGGCCCGGTCACCGCCCTCGCCGGGATAAAGCGCCGCTTCGATTCCGCCCTGCCGTAGCAGCTCTGCGACATAGCGGATGAGGTCAATATTGCCGTCGCGGCTGACCGTGGGAAAGGCGATCAGTTTCTCGAGCGTCGACAGAACCCGGTCCATGCCAAACCTCCTGCTTCTCGTCTCAGAGATCCGCCATCGCAGCGAGATAGCTCTTGCGAATATGGTCTGAACGGATGTCCCAGACAACCGCCGTGCCCTTGGCGACGATCCAGGAATCGCCTGGGCCATAAACTGTCGTCTTGCCGGTGGTTTCATCGGTGATCGCGAGATCGCCGTCAAGCAGCGTCGCATGCTCGTGAAAAGCATAGACGACGCGATACTTGCCCTTGGTGGCGCTGTAGAGCCCGCCGGACACTGCTGTCTCCAACGTGCCGAACAGCAATTTTCCGGCGACCTTGATCGGGCCTTCGATCGTCGTCGCGCCGATGTCTTCCGGCGTACCCCAAGCATCGAGTTCGATCCTGTCCATCGAGAGTTTGAAAGGCAGCATGTGGTGTTTCTTCTTTTTATGTCGGTTTCTTATATCAGGGGCAGAAGTTCGGCGATCTCGCGCTTGAACGGCAACTGGCCTTCGGCAAGCGGTGCGCCATCGAGTTCCTCGGCATAGCGGTGGCCGGCGTAAGTCGCATGCGCGATGGTGGCCGGGGCCTGGGCATCACCGATCGCCACGATGCTCTCGATACCTGCATCCGCCCACTCGTCCTGGCGTGCCTTGAGATCAAGCAGCAGTTCTTCGTTCGGCAGGCGGGCAGTGACCAACACGACGGCATCGACGGCAACTCGCTCCTGCTTGCCGGTGAAGGTGCAGGCCAGAACGGTCTCTTGCCTTCCTATCGATTTTACCAGCGTAAACGAGCGGATCTTGATGCCCTTTTCCAGCATCCGCTTCTGGATGAAATGCTGTTCCATGGTGTTGCGCGTCCAGGTCGAGGCCTCGGATGCCGGCGTGACATAAGTCACGTCGCAGCCCTTTTCGGCCATCAGTTCGGCCATGACGCCGCCCATATAATAGTGGTCGTCGTCGAACACCACGACCCGGGCGCCGGCGGGACAGTTGCCGCTCATGACATCCGTCGGCGAATAGACCGCTGCCCCCTCCTCGATCGGGATAGGCAGCGTGAACGCATGCCCGACACCATCCTTGCGCCAAGTCGCACCTGTAGCGATCGCCACGCGCGGAATGCCAAAGCCCAGCACATCATCGGCGGTGAGCCGGCTATCAAAATAGATATGGACATTGGCAAGCTGGTTGAGCTGCAGCTTGCGATAATCGGCCACGCGGATCCAGGCGGAGAGGCCCGGCAGCCGCGATTCCTGCAGCACGCGGCCGCCGAGTTCCTTGTTCGCTTCCGCCAGCGTCACTTCGTAACCCCGCTTGCCGAGCGCCTGCGCCGCCTCAAGTCCGGTCGGCCCGCCGCCGATGATCAACACCGGCTTTTCGCTTTGCTGGCGACGGATCTTTTCGGGGTGCCAGCCCTTGCGCCATTCCTCGGCCATGGTCGGGTTTTGTGTGCAGCGGATTGGTGACTGGGTAAAATCGCCCGATACGCAGATATTGCAGCCGATACATTCCCTGATGTCGTCGAAGCGACCTTCCTCGATCTTCTTCGGCAGGAAAGGGTCGGCGATCGATGGCCGTGCGGCGCCGATCATGTCGAGAATGCCCTTGTTGACCAGGCTGACCATGCGGTCGACTGACGTATAACGTCCCACCCCAACCACCGGCTTCGAGGTCAACCGCTTGATGCCCTCAATGAACGGCTCCTGCGCGCCCTCTTCCGAAAAGCGCGAGGTGCGGCTGTCATTCTCCCAGCCGGCCAATGTCACATCCCAGAGATCCGGCAGGTCGGCCATCAGGCCGATCATGTCCTCGACCTCTTCCTTGTAGAGACCACCCTCGCCCAGCAACTCATCGACCGAAATGCGAACCGGCACGGCGCAGGTATCGCCGACAGCGTCTTTGGTTTCCTCGGTAATTTCGCGCAGCAGCCGGATACGGTTCTCGATCGGACCGCCGTATTCGTCGGTGCGCTGATTGTAGCGGCGCGACAGGAAGTGATGCAGGAAACCGAGGGCATGCGCGGCATAGACATAGATCAGGTCGAAGCCCGCAAGCTTGGCACGCTTTACGGCGGCGAGATGCCATTTCCGGACATTGGCAATGTCTTCCTTGTCCATCCGACGCGCCTGCACCGGATCATACATGAAGGTGGCCACCGGCAGATGCGCAGGTCCCATCGGCACTTCGCGCGAATAGAGGTTCGAGCCGTTCATACCGTTATAGGCAAGCTCGATACCGGCGAGACTGCCATGCTCATGGATCTTGTCGGCCATCCGCGCCAGCGCCGGGATATCGCGGTCGTCCCAGAGACGCAGCTCGATGAACGGGGTAATTTCGGATGTGTGGTGCAGTTCCACCTGTTCGGTGCAGACGACGGCCCAGCCGCCCTCGGCCTTGACGCCGCGCATATGCGCGAGCGCCGTCGGGTCGCGATAGCCCATGCCGTTGCAATGCGGCACCTGGTAGAAGCGGTTGCGCGCCGTGACCGGGCCGATCTTGACTGGTTCGAACAGCACGTCGTAGCGCGCGGGACGAGCCAATTTCGTTCCCCAACTCAGCATCTCGTCCATTTCAGCGGTTCCTCAAATCCAGTCAGCATATGAGCCATATTGCCGAGCTTCAGGAAAGTAGTGAAAAAAACGCGATTGCTTCAGAAAAACAAAAACAGAGTGTTATGCGGGCGTTATCCGATCCAAAAACCGGGTGACCATATCCTCGCCCTCCACAGGCTCGCTGCCGACCACGGCTGCTACCGCGAAGGCAATCGCTGACGACAAGGGATTATGGCTTGTGGCACCGGCGCGCAAGTTCATCACCAGCGTCGGGCAGAGAAACAGCGCCGACCGGATCACCGTGCGCCAGTCGTCGGGCAACAGCCCGCGCGCCTTCAACTCCGCCAGCAGCGGCCGCCACAGATAGTCCGCCTTCACCGCCAGCAACCCCTCCCGAACGCGGCTCGGCTGCCAGTCGGCATCGAGAAACAGGGTGCCGTTCTCGTAGTGCACCCTGCCAGAATAGCGGGACGCGGCCTCGGCGGGATCATAGAGCCAGAGTGGATGTGCGAAGATGTTGTGTAACGTCGTCTTGACCTCGGCCAGCAAGGTTGGAACGTGTTCTCCCGCAAAGGCGGGATCGAAATAGGAGAGTTCGGCTCCACCCGGCCCTGCACTGTACCAAACATTGGCATTGTGGGCATCGCCATGCGCCACCACACCTCCGGCATCGGCCATATGCTCGGGCTTCAAACGGTCAGCGGCACGACTGAAAAGCTCGCCGATAGTGTCGCTGTAGCGGACGCCGTTAACGACGATGCTTGCCGTGGAAAATGTGTCCCAATCAAGCTCGACACCGGGAAATGCGAATTGCTGGCCGACATAGAAATTCCTGTAGCGGCCGCCGGGAAATGTGGCGGCCGGCGGATCGATCAGCCGTTCGTAGAACAGCCGATGAATGGGTTCGCCCGCTGCCTGTGCCGGCGTGATCGGATGCAGCGTCCGCAGATAGACCTCCAGCAGCTTGCCCGACAGCCGGCGCTCTGCGGCAATGGCCACCGCTTCCGCCCGTTCGTCCGGCACCAGATCGAGCCCGCGCAACACATCTGAAAATCGCGGATCACTGCGTCGCCGATAGATCAGAATCTGTTCGCCGGGCAGCACGGACATATGCAGGGGTTGGTCCACCGGCAATCCGGCGCGGGCGAGGATATCGGCCCGGTAATACTCGCCGGACATCACCTCCTCACCTTCCTCCTGATGAAACTTGAAAAACAGCCCCTCGCCACCCGCCTCGAAGAAGCCGTTCAACGAGTTGAGGCTATATTGGTCGCGGTTGATGACGACGTTGTGCGGCTCGAGTGCGAAGAGTTCGCGCAACAATTCAGACAGCAGGGAGACTGCCGCCGATTCATCGTGGACGGCTAGGCTGCGGATCTCGGCGGTCCGGCTGATGATCATCGGTCACCGAAGCGGATGATGGTTTTCAATCCCGTCACCTCGCCGCCAAGCAACCGCGCATAGGCGAAAGGCACGTCTTCAACGCCGATTTCCCTGTCGATTAACCGGCTCAAGGCATCCGCCAGATCCGGCAGCATGGCGACCGCATCGGGCAACTCGTCCTTGAACGCATGGCAGCCGATGAGTGCGATCTCGCGCTCGACCAGCTCGTTGGGGTCGAGATCGATCCGCCCGTGGGTGATCCCCACCAACGCCAGCGAGCCGCCGCCGCCAAGCAGATCGAGCACCGTCTTCAGAACAGTGATATTGCCGGTAGCATCGAGAGCGTGGCGCAGCACCTTGTCGCAGAGAGCGGCTGCGATGGCACCCTTGTCGAGATCGACCACGGCGGCACCACTGACTTCGGCAACCAATGCGGCGCGGG
>Ga0307515_10011100_pt1 | contig 17137 bp, 18 predicted proteins | sample 17_EM_MG_FD_194513 | JGI IMG/M metagenome (GOLD analysis project Ga0307515, IMG submission 194513) | Populus trichocarpa ectomycorrhiza microbial communities from riparian zone in the Pacific Northwest, United States - 17_EM | ecosystem: Host-associated > Plants > Roots > Unclassified | place...
GATTAATTAGGATAAAAGCGGGGCCGCCTTTTGGAATATAATGTATATATAATGCAGGGTCAGTTCCGCCGTTCAAGCCGTTCAAGCCCGTTCAAGCCTCAACCAGTTCAACCAGAGGCTGGTACGGATATGCTATGCTATGCCTGTTATGCCTGTTATGCCAGATGATGATAGCTGCCCCGAAAACGGGACAGTTTTTCTCATGATGCGGGTATCGAATCACCATACTCGTACTGGGACACGGGACACGAAGCAGTCCTCAGGGTCGAGAAGCTGGCCAGATGGCCAGGTGGACGCGAGGACGTGAGGGATCGAGTGTTTTAGACGAGCGCTGGAAGAAAATGGGATGCCTAGCTAATAGGGCGCCAATGCCAACTGAATTCTTCTTGTTTGAATGGTGTATCCCGTATGCCGAGCCTGCCCGACACCCGAACGAAAAAGGGCCGCATCGTTAAAATTTGTTGGGGGCTGATGGGGGGTTGATGGGTGGTGGGTGGTGGGATTACGGCAAATCACGGTATATCACGACCAAACAGGTTCGTTTGGAGCATATAAAAGGCGCGGAAAGGGGCGCATCTCGCACGAAGAAGAGGCTCCGCTGTCCAAGGCAACGACAGGAATGACGCGTGGCAACCGCCAACTGAAGGGGCGAAGGAAAGAAGGGAAGCAGAAGAATGCCCATAGCCCATGAGCGTGACCCTCAACGCGTTTGAATAATGCGCACGCTCCCTGATTATCCCCAGCGTCCGTTTTTCGCTCCCTTTCCCCTCTTCCTCCCCACTCTGTCCTCCTCCTTCAAACTCACCTGCTGAACAACTTCCCTGTTCAGCCGTCGTTGGTCTCCTCTCGTCCGACCCTGCCCTCGATCGGTCTTCGCCACAACCCGCGTCGATTCCAACGCCGCTCGCTCCCCTCATCGTTGGACCATGCCTGCGTTTATCCCCAAGCAGAAAAGGCAGACCTCAACGTGTGAGTGCTTCGTCCTTCTCCCCCAACATTTTCTTTGCTTGCGGCATCGACATCGACATCGCCCAACAAAACAAAATTGGTGGTTCAATTGGCACCTGTGTTTTTGATGGGGTCCACGATCCTGCCATACATACAAAACCCAATCGTTCTCATGCCTTGTCTCTGTTGAACGCGAGTCTGCCGGAACGTGGGTGCTAATTGCCGTTCAACAGCAACAGCATGTCAAAAAAATGGCGGATTTTACAAGTCGCCCGCAAACGGAGACAAAATTGACATGGCAGGAGCGTCAAGTTCGTCGGTGAAGGTTGCTTGGGATATCTTTTGCCTCAACCCCGCACCAGACCAGGTCGACATTTACCTCTTCTCCCCCGAAAAGGCGGCCAATTTAGGACAGATCACCGTCTGGAGCAATGTCCCCTATATCCTCGGTCAATTCGACGTCCAGCTCGATGCAGCCATGTGGAACTCGACCCCTTCGGTCGATTTGCAGGTCCAGGTCATCCAGGCCGGCACCCCGATTTTCCTCAGTCAGATTGCCGCTGGCCCTGTATTCAAGGTCGTAAATCCGAGTCCCTCTACAGCCTCTGCGTCGACAGCGGCTTCTAATTCGGTCACAGGTGGGTCCAATTGCCGTTCTCTCCTATTGTCCCTTTGTTGATTGATGTCTTGCAGGCGCAGCTTCAACTTCCCAGAGCCAGTCCATCTCAGATATCTGGCACGACTATGCCACAAAATTCGCAAACCACGGTCTCAGCGGCGGAAAGCTCGCTGCGAGCATCGTGATGCCCATCCTCGTTGCACTCTTTGCCATCGCGGCGTATGTGTTCTTCTCCCGTCGACGCGAGGCTCGGAAACGTGCAGCCTGGAAGGAGGAAACCGATAAGCGCATGTCAATGGTATCCACGGACTGGCAATCCATGTCGGCAGCAGGCGCAGCGGCGATTCGTGGTTCATTCCATACTCCACGCGGTTCCATACACACGTCGCGTACGCAGAGCATGCTTGCGCTTGATGCTGCTAACGGAGTGGCCGCCCCTAGTCCCCTCAGGAGAAATTTCGCTGCGGAGGACATTTCGCAATTGGGTCCTAGAGCACGAGCGCTCAGCGCTGCGGCTGCAGAGGGACGTCCACTTGCCAGCCTAGTCAATGAGAAAGCTCTGCCCCTGCCTGGTGCTACTACTGGCGCTGTCCCTCGCATCCGGTCAAAATCGACAGCTGCGTTGGATGCCGTTGCTCCCTTATTCGGTGCCAGGGCAAAGGCACGCGGCCGTACCACCTCCGCCTCAGGTGCTATGGCCCCAGTGATGGCAACTACTGTGCGGCCGCCAGTGCCGAGGGCGAACACCGGCCGTAGCGCCGACGACGCACGGCCGAGAACTCTCTCGGCTGCCTCGAACAACCCGTTTGCGGGGGCCATGGCGAAACGCGACTCGCAGGGCTTCACCTCGTCAGCGGCGCCTGGTATGGCGTTCCCAACCTTTACCACGGACTCTCGCACACGCGTGGATACCGAAACGCGCCCGTTGGATAACGCCTCCCGTGCGAGAGTGGGCAGCCGTGTCTCATTTGCGGATGCTCTGAATGAACGTCAACGCACCCAGAGTAACTTCTCTAAGTATCGCACGATGGACAATGCGAGTTTAGATGAATTTGGTCTCGAGACTTTGCCCGCTTTGGCTTGTGAGCCTCTTCCTTTTTTCTCGCCATTGATATTTCCGTATCCTGACCTCGAATCTTCAATTTCTTCTTCCTCTAGTGATGCGAACTCACTCCAATGAACTCGCCCATGCCGGTACCGCGTTCCCCTCGTCGGATGGTGGCCATATCCTCGGCCCACGCGCCCAGTATATGTCGGCTGAGTACAGCCCCGGAGCCGGGTCCAGGGGCAGCGGTGTAGGATCGTACTTTGGTTCTGCGCCCTTCGCCGAACATGGAGAAAGCCCCGACGCTGCGCTGAAGAGGATCGCTGCCCAGAGGCGGGATTCTGTGCTTGAATCCATGCGGGGAAGCGAGGGCAGAAGCGAGGGTAGCAGTCACAGTGGGATCTTTGGATCTCTCAAGCGCGGTTTGGATCGGTTCCGCAAATAGACAAGGCGAATGACCCCTCAGAGGGCGATAACCGTGACCGGGTTCTGATGCGAACCGGCCACTTATACCTTATATACCAGCACCGCGATTGCATCCACTCGCGCCTACCACGACCCGCAAGTAAATATCGAGAAGAAGCCAAAAAAAACTTCGATGTCGTCCTATTTCGACACTATTCGACCAACGCCAGCTATTCGGAAAGATCAATAGAGACCCAACTACCCGCGCTCGCCTTTCGTCGCTGCTGCTATGGGTGATGGACGTTCCATTTACGTCGTTCTCATTATTCTTAACGCTTGACCAAACCAATCAACCCATATTATCTTCCGGACGGTGGCATTACCCCTCGCCATCCAAGTGCTCACCACCGTGCCGTTGTTCGAAATACCCGGATACTTGAATTGTACCAAAGTCGCTTCGAACCAAGCCACTCCGTGCATGCACGAGATGACGTAGTCTATTTTCCTTCCTAGTCTCTCTACGTAGTGCACGTTGTGATTCGTACTACCCGCACTCTCCACGCCCACCTCTACGATAGAATGTTCCCCCCCCGCCCCCAGTCATCCTCCGTTCTGGATGGGGGCGAATGATCCTTACTTACTTAGCCACTTACGAGCCTGCTCGTTGTCTCCGAACAATCTTGGACTTTTTTTGGCACACGAAGAATGCAATGAAGAATGTGTATTGGCTGAACAATCGTTTGCTCGAGAGTACAGGATCTATTGACGACTCGACTCAACTCGACTTGGCGATGAGTTTGAGATCATTCCACCACCGTTGAAAGTCTCCACCCCACCCTCCGAGGCGTCTCCATTTACCCCCATGTTCCACTGGCTCGCACATTCTCTCATATCTGCGCCTAACACTTGAATGGTGGGTAATGCACCATAGGATGATGGAGTTCTTGCTTAAGAACACTTCTCGCCAGTCTTCGTCACAACCGGGGGCACATGGTGGACCAATTCTGGAGAGTCGCATGAAGGTGCGCCAGAGCAATCGGGGGAAGTAGAGTAAGAACGGCGGGTCAAGCCCTAGTGCAATCCAGGTCAGTAAAGAGGGGCTATGTACGCCGTAAAGTTTAGAAATTAAGTACAGAGCACGTCAGTGGCAACGGCTAAACAGTCTGTCTCTCCGAAGACGCTGAAATAGTTGCCCTCCATTACCCATCCGCTCTGATACTCGTTCATCTTCTCATACGTGATACGTTTCATATCGTCGTTCGGGCGCTCTTTCCAGCCTGGGCTAATCACTCGGGGGGTGAGTGCCGTGCCACGCACATGACGGACATGTCACGAGCCGCACCACCAGTGTATTTCGTCCAGGTGTATCACTGGGAGGTTGAGGAGCGCTCCTACTTTCTTTGCCGCGGTGCTTTTTCCGGACCCGCTATTTCCAACGATCCGGATTCGGTACACACCGTCTGCATCCCCAAGAAGAGCAGGCATGGTCAATACAGCTGACTGAGAACGCGTTTTTTTATGAGGTCGTTTGAGGTCGTTGGTTGTCCCCGCAATGGTGGTGTGGAAACAACGTTCAAGCGCTGAGCGCTAAAATGCCGAGCGCCAAGGGCTGTGACCCGGTCATATAATGCTTGGGTGTTTAGTGTGTTTTTGAAGATGCTTCAAACAAATGACAGACTGACCCGTACTCTTGCTTTCATGCGGGAAGTTTGTCGAAGTTCAGGCCAATACCCTAGCACCCCAGGTTGTCCTTGAAGATTCAATGGGGCCAATTCGCAAAGCCAATAGTTGTTCTCCACTTCTGACGTATTCTCTTGTTAGCCGAGAGTAGGCATGGTACCAGGGATGTCGAGGAATGGTAATTTGGGTTGTACTCTTTCATCCTCAGGATCACCCTTTTTGTATCCATTTTCGGAAGTGACCCTATTCCTCCTTTGCAGGTACGATCATATGCGCCCCTCCTTCGGCCTCGCTCGCACATCGCAAATTAAAAATTGGATCGACACGGTTTTCGGAAACGAAGTAGAATGAGCATGTCGTGGGGTCTACCAGCCTTCTACAATGATACAGCCTAGGGGGTCGAGGTCAATGGTGCTATCCGCCCGAGCAGGCGCAGCACGAATGTTACATAGGGCGTTCTCCTTTGACGGCCTGTTCAATGTCGAGACCCCATTGGTATTATCGACACTCATAGAACTGTTATAGACCACCAGGGTTGCTGGCTGCTCCACGACTGGTAGGGCATTATGAATGGTAGTCCTTGGAGTGGCAGGTGGTGACGTTTTGACAGGTTTGCGCCGCGGTTGAGTATATAAGGCTGGGCTGTTTGGCCCAACTTTTTTTTTTCCTTAGACGATACTCGAATCAGGATCTGTATGTAGAAACTGACTCGACGTCTTGCACGCTATCTCGTGCTTCACATTTCACCTCGCGAAGATGATTTCACGTTGCCTCGCCTCGACTGAGAACTATGCCCCATCGCCGATTTTTTTCGGTGGGGGTTTCGAGGACGTCGGGTCGCTGTGTCGGGTGGGCTACTTGTAGCACGCTCGACCGCCGGTCCAGCGAGTGCAGCTGAGTCTGAGCAGGTGTCCTTTTAAATTTTCTTCGCCTCTCGTTGCCTTGTGGCGCCGCTGTGTCGGGCACTGCCCACCAATGTAGTTTATTCCTGTACAATTTACTTTATGTCAAATAAACTCTCCTTCAACTATGAGCTTTATTATCAAACCACAGAACAAGGGCCTAACGGCCCGCCCGAGGTCGTCCGGAAAATTTTCTTTCCTATTAGCGGCGGCATTACTCTCGAAAAAATCAAGCACAGTATATAGCTGGAGCTTGTATAGAGAGTGCAGCACACACGCGAACCATCGAATTGATACACAATGTTACAAATATTTTATAAGCTTTCACGTTCGAATAACTACCCAGGCCTGCAGCCGAAGTGATGGTACCGAAGTGATCCGAATGGACAATACAAATCCGGATTCCTTGCCTCCAACTGTGCCTTTGGGCGTGACCGCACGGGCCGCACGGCGGTGAGGGTCTCCTTGCCTCCACGCTCTCGCTGGCTGTCTGGATTGAGAGAGAAAGAACCGGGTTGGCTTTCTGTGCTCGAGCAGGAGAAATCCCCTGGTTTCTGTGTCGGAATTTAGACTGAAGTGTGCAAGCTTCAACCCGCTCCGGTGATATCACTACACACCTCTTGGCTACATGGCATGAAATACGGCAGAGGAGCGAGTTTTCTTAACGAATTACGTGTCGAGAACATTTAAGATTGATGCAAAATTATTGTATGAGTAGTTGGATGCCTAAAGCTCGGCCCAAGACGGCGGGCAATTTCAACCATCCGGAGGATGGCTATTTGATCCATACTACCTCATATCTGGGAAATATTACCTTTTTATGGCCAGTGTAAAAGCGACTCGTGTGATGTGAGTATTACCGCTTGACTCTTGCTTTGGGGCGGTGGGTTACGCATGGTCCGCATCAGCCCTATCACCAACGAACGACCGCAAAAACATTTCTCGTTAAAGAATGAAATGACATTAAACGTTGCACACTGCATGAACTCGGTCCTCCTTCAGAAAGGAAACACAATCCCATCAGCCCCGCGACTGATTACCATACGCTTCCATCATGTTTCAGCTGTCGTTGTTCTGCTTTTACTTCCCCGCTTAACCCTGAATACCCCCGGTAGCACCCGTGTTGGCGATCCGGGCGGCGGCGTCGGCCTCTGTCGTGCAAGTGATGCTCGTGCCGGGGCTGTTAACGAGCGGGAGCGCAAAGCACTGGGTGCCTCCTGCGCACTGGCTAAGTTGGAAACTACCATTGACGCACTGAGCGAAACTGCCCTCGACGCATGCCTGTTCAGTACCCTGGCACGGCGAGTTTACGTTGAGAGCGCTGAACTCGGCATTCAACTCCTGTGCGTCTATGCCGTTCTGGAGAGCGAAATCACTGTTACCTGCTACGGGTGCAGCAGGAGGCTGTTGGGCTTGTGCGGGTGCGGGTGCGGGTGAGGCAGTGGGTGCAGCTGCAACACTGGGTGCAGCTACTGTAGGTGCAGGTACGTCCTGAACATTGGCGTTATCATCCCCAGTGATACCACCGGTGGCACCGGTGGCGGCAATACGAGCTAGAGCATCCTCCGGAGTGGAGCACGTGACAGTGGTGCCGGGGCTATTGACGAGTGGGAGGGCGAAGCACTGAAGGCCGCCTGCGCATCCCACTACGACGAACTGGCCATTAACGCATTGAGCGAACTGGCCATCAACACATGCGTTCTCGCCGTCGTTGCATGGGGAGTTCGCGTTGAGAGCCGCGAATTCGGCACTACCAAGTTCTCATTAATACTCGATCCAGTCCATGTCTAGAATCACTACGTACTTCTGCTCCTGAGCATCCAGGCCATTCTGAAGGGAGAACTCCCTGGTTTGGCGAGCAGAAAGAGGGAATCCGGAGACGGAAAGGGTGGCTGCGAGCGAGGCAGCGATTAAGGAGGAGAAGTAAACCATATTGCGACTTGGAAAGAAAGAGGAGATTTGTGTGCAAGTTTCGAGGAATGGATGTGTGTCAAAAGAGCTCCGGGCTCAGAAGGAAGTTCGTCGTGGAAGGGTGAAGAAACGGAACGAAGGTCACCTTGGAGGAGTGTAGGTAGTCGACGACCGATGGCCTTATATCGACATGCACCCTTGCTGACAGGTGTTCAAACTTTTTGTCCGCTTGCCCGGACGCACGCGAATACTGTACCATCTAACAACCAGGATCGGCGTTTCCGGTCAAGTTTGGTCACGTTCCCTCAATAGCAACGCTTCACCGTGGATCACCGTACACCGCCCACAACCAGAAAATAGGACGAAGAAAATATAGGACACTCCGGCCGCCCTCCTCATTGAAGCAATAATGGAAGGCTATGAGAGGTATGACCACCATCGAAGCTTAGGCGACTGAGGGCGTTGGAGCATTCACAGCAGTGATTGGGTGACTACTAATCTCCATATCTAATCGAGACTCGGGAATGCAGTCTAGCGTTTCTTATCCATGCTTCGAGACTATCACGAGAGTACTGAAAACAGACCTGGAGAAATGGCAATGAAACAGTATCGGTTCGGCCCACGGTCGAGGCGTTGGCACGGTTGGTAAAGTGCCTGTAATGGGTACGAGCGTGTGCTATGCGCGTCCGGTCCACCCGGTGGCGAAGAGCACACCACGCAACAGTACTGCGCCTGGGTGGAGTATAGTTACTCCAATCAGAGTCTGTATTGACAGTATTTGTAGTGCCTACCTAGATATACGTAAATCTGATTACATATTGTCTTTATTTTTGTCCACTCAACACCACCCGTCAGTCCGGACATTCAAGGTGGCCTCGAAACGCCGGTCCACTCCGCTGATTCGATTCTATGTTTAAGGCGATGATGTCGGCACTCAGTCAGTGACGGGACAGGACTGGACAGAGCGAGCCCAAGCCGAATTAGAGAACGACTGAACTCTCCGCTCAGCGCGCCCAAGGATTGTTGAGGCCGCTCCGTTGCCAGACAGTCGGACAAGTCGGCTATAGGTGATACTGCGTAGTGCAAGCCGCACCGCCCAGCAGTCACTTTTTTTTTCACAAAGATACGAAATACGAGGCGATGGCACACAGCCGGCTCAGACTAGGGCTTCGCAACACCACACCACCACCAACACGACGGCTTTAGCCTGACTATTCAGTTGACAAATCAAAGACTCGGCAGTGACCTTACGATGTATTGGGACATACTGGATTGCAACGACTCATAAGTATACCACTAGATTGCGCAAAGGAAACCCGGCGGATGTCCCAAGTGACATGAATGTGGCATGACTGAATTCGACCCTGCGCCAGTTCCCTCTTACATGACAACAGGATGAACGAACTCGAAATCTTCTAGCAGCAATTACCCCGCATGAAGAACACAATCGCCTTCCCCATGATCGTTGTAAGCACCGAATGCGACCTTGAATACCAACGTCAGGTCCCCGCAAGCGGTCGGTCTGACTGATGCGAGCTTGCCGTGCCTATCGAAACTGATGCGCCTCTCTCCCCTCCACCCGCAGAGACCGATGACAGGGTACCTCCAGTAGTCGCTTTGAGTTCACTGATTGCCCTGGTCAGGGTTGATGAAATAGTCTATTACCCATGCGATGCAACCGTGCATGCAGCTGCACTTTCAATGATGGCGTTCTTATCGAGCGATTCTGAGGCGAGAAAATATCACTGATATGAAGCCACTAGCGATAACCGGAGAACCTGGGAGGGCGTTTTGCATGAAGAATAAAATCATCGAAGTAGACACTGGGTTGAGTCGATGATGGGCGTTCTTCACTGTACCCCATAATGTAGTCCTCAGAATGGAAGATCGCTTAAGAGATTGACTAGTGATAGTGGCCAACACGTCAATAGCTCTCAGTGGTCTGGCTTGATTGTTGCGGCTTGATTTATTGTTGCGGCTCGATTACGGCTTCTCTCATCCACATGCACATAAGCACCCTATTCCCTTCCTAATGGAAATTGTTCCTTTCGTGGTCTTTCGGCAAGCAGGACCGAATGTGGGCTGATTTGCCACCTTTCTCTTCTTGCCCTTCTCCAATGGACCAAATTCTGAGGACTCTTTGTTCACCCTCTTATTCGTACTTCCCTGAAACGCGGTTTTGGCTTCCTTTTTGGGGAGGTTTTGAAGCCGGGACACTCTCCGCCGTATTCCAGCAACCTTGGTCACCCAGAGCCAGTTAGAGGTCTATGTGTCCATCTCAAGGGACAGGGCATACCACACCTGTTTCACGGTAGCGACCGTCATGTTCGAGGGCAGGACTAATTCATTGAAGATCCCCCACTCGACTGAGGCCGTAAAATGTGTGTTAGCTGACAGCTATGAAGGCAGATCCGTCAGAAATGCTCCTGCGTCTTATACCTGCGCCTCTCGCCTCCCTTGTGCACGACTGGGGTACACGAATGCCTTCCGGGTGTTGGTATAGAGGCTTCACGGGTACAAGTTGTTTATCCTTCGATGGCAGCTTTCTCATTGAGCGATCTAGATGTGATCGAGAAAAGAGAATACCGCTGGGCTAGGGCTTCTAGGAGGTCAATTGACATGGGGGGAAGGACGAGAATAGTCCTAATAAGCAGGGTGAGTCTGAGTCGGGGTGCGGTGGTGAGTTTTCTTTACTGTACCCTCTAATGTAATTCCCAGGAATGGCAAAACACTTGTGAGATTAAATAATGGCCAACACATCTATAGCGGCGCTTAAATTGCTCTTCAATGTGTATGAGAGGTAATATAATAAACATCACGATATTATGCCTTCTTGTGGCATCATGCGGTTTCGTTGTGATTTGCTATATCCTCGATTTTGTGATACCATCAACTAGAGTGGGTGAAAAGGACTTGGGCTGCATCCTCACTATCTATTTACTCTTCTTGGGCTTCTCCGCAGGACCAGATTTCTTCTGCTTCTTTTTCTTAGGCTTCTCCACAGGACGAGATTTCTTCGGTTTTTTCTTCTTGGGCATCTCCACAGGACGAGATTTCATCATCATCTTCTTCTTGGGCTTCTCCACAGGACCAGATTCTTCATTGAAACGTTTGCCCATCTTCCTATTCCACACCCTCAGAAGCGCGGACCTCGCTTCCCCTTCCGGGAAGGTTTTGAGGTCGAAGTAGTCTCCGCCGTTCTCTAGCAACCTTCATCGCCAGAGCGAGTTAGATGTCTGTGTGCCCGTCTGAAAAGGTAGGACGTACCACTCTGGATTAACAGTAGTGACCGTCCGAATGAACGATTTTGATGTCAGAACAAACTCATTGAAGATCACCCATTCGGGCCGTGTGTCAAGGCCGCAGGATGGATGTAAGGTGACGGGCTATGAGAAGGCTCTATCAGAAAGGGACCTTCTCGCCTTCTGTCTCCGTCGTACCGAATTGTCCTTCACGGTCTTATACACGCCCCTCTCGCCTGCTTTGTGCGCAACTTGCATGAAGTATCCGCTTACGAGTGCCATCCGTATGTTAGTGTAGAAGCTTGAGTTAGTCGCGGATTTAGAGATGATTTCGATCTCGAATTTCTCCATTTGTCGTTGTAGTTGTGCTCGGACATTATCAGCCTGTAGCATTGCACGCTGCGAAATGAAGTTGCTCCAGCACCAGTTCTTGTCATTTGGTTGATCTGCGAAACATATAAATAACTATAGTCCGTGGTGAGGAATGCAGGAAACCCACTCTGGATGTAGGAATTGTAAACATTCAGCAGAGTGAGGTGATCATCATCTGGGATGGTGAGCATAGCCTTCGCAGCGTCGGCCTCTTTCCGTTGGTTTGGCGGTCGCAACCAGATGTTTGAAACTACAGAGACCGATCAGGGCGAGAGAGCACGAATTAAGGACAGACATACCAGATAACATGGATACAATGGTGAGGATCTCATTGCTGCAACTGAATTCCGGGCTGACAATGAGCATTTTCGACATCTGCGGGTCAAGAGGGAATTCGGCCATGATAGACCCTAAGGTCGTAAGGTTTCCATCGTCATCCAGCGCAGCAAGGTAGTTGAGGAGCTCGAATGCTCGCATGATCGACTCCGGTGCCGGATAATCGAAATAGTCGAACCGCACCACATCCTGCGACTCGAATGAAGTCCCCGTTTAAGGTGAAACAATCACCTATACGCACCGTGATGCCCAGCTTTAGCAACGCGAGAACAGTATTCGCCAAATTGCTCCTCAGAATCTCGGGACATGTCTGCTCTTCGAGTTCCTTGACATAATCCTTTTCGGTATACAGCCGGAAACATTTCCCAGGTCTTGTTCGCCCGGCTCGACCTGCCCTTTGCGTAGCCGAGGCCTTGGAGATTGGCGAAACAAGAAGCGATTCGGCTCGAACGCGAGGGTTGTAGACTGTCTGCTTCGAGAAACCTGGATCTACGACATATACGATACCGTCGATGGTGAGGGATGTCTCGGCGATGTTGGTCGATACCACAACTTTACGTCCTTGTGGCCCTCCTGGCCTTGTCGGTGGTGGCGCGGAGTCGAAGATCTGTTGCTGTTGCGCGGGAGGCAAACTCGAGTAGAGTGGCACCACGAGTAGTGGACCGACAGTAGAATCACGGTCGCACAGGTCCTGCGCCTCAATTCGGATTTTTCGACAAGAGTCCTCGATCTCCTCTTCACCAGTAAGAAACACCAATATATCTCCGGGCTCCTCCGCCTGATGGATGAACATGACTGTTCGGAGAGCTGCCTCGACGTAGTCTGGTTCAGGCGCTTGGGTGTAGAACACCTCGACGGGGTGTGTTCTGCCGGGGACTTTGAGCAGCGGGACGGGGTTCTCTTTGGAGCCCAAGTATCTTTGAAATTTTCGCACATCTAGCGTGGCGGACATGACGATTACTCTGAGGTCCGAGCGTCGCTTCGCGACCTCTTTGAGGTGACCCATGAGGATGTCGGTTGCAACGGTGCGTTCATGCGCTTCGTCAAGGATGATAGTAGAGTAGCGAGAGAGATCCCTGTCGTTCATAGCTTCTCGTAATAGCCTGCAGGTGACGTTAGATTGATTTTTCAGTGCGTCGACGACGTTGGTCACTCACATCCCGTCGGTCATATATTTGAGAAAGGTCGTCCCTGGTTCCGTCATGTCCTCGAATCTAATCGAATATCCTACTTCCTTCCCGAGCTGCACATCCAACTCGTCGGCAACACGTTTTGCGACTGACATTGCCGCCACTCGTCCAGGTTGCGTGCAAGCAATCATCTTGTTTCTCATGTGTGGTAGATCGGAGTAGCAAACAAATTGTGGTATCCTGGGAACAAGGTAAGTCTCAGACCATTGCACGACAGAAGCAACAAACTGAGTGGTCTTCCCAGAGCCAGTCACCCCGACCATCACGGTAATTTGTGTATCGTTAAACTATTAAACTGTCAGTATATCACCTTGTCAAAACATCTCAAGTCAGACGCGCTTACGATCTTATAGAACTCGTCCATGTACCCGTAAACTGGGAGCTTCTTTCGGGTTTCCATGATTTTCTTATACTGGGCTGATACCGGTTGTTTGGTAAATGGGTTCACGTCGCCCTCCATGGCTTTGCGAACCTGCTCTGCTGTAACTTTGCGTGGACTCCAGCCATGAAGAGGACGTACGGCACCGCTGACGCTATTCATCGCGGTTCGGTGGGCCAGGTAGGGATTCTCCATGTTGGAGTTGGAAGTAGGCGCCAAGTATTATAGCATAATTTGCCAGCCTCTAGCTTTATTTCTGCTTCTTCGTCAGGCTCCGAAGTCGAAGGGCCCACGAGTCCTTGACATGTTTGAATGTCATATTACGATATGGTTCGAGCCGTCGAGCGTTCAGGTGGGTAACGTTGTTGGGTTCAATTTCGGAAAAGGGGCCCGAGCTTTGACATACACCTAGAACGAGCGGAATTCACTGGAACCCTTCACACCGTTAAATATACATCTCTGCCTCCTCAAAGCAGCCGTCGAGCAATTGCTGGCAAAATGCTGTAACGGTAGGGCATACATTCGTCGTCCTGAGAATAACAAAGTCGACTGTATTTCGACCCTGAGATGTACCGGTGGTCAGTGGTAGCTATTGATGCACTCTGCAGACCCGTAGAGGAGCGCAGGTCCTTCCTCAAATCTATCATCTTCTTAACTAGCCAGCTTTGTCGAGAGTCAATTGTTGAAACGATATGAAGGACCCAAGATTCAGCCTTGCTGGTGCTCTTGTCATTGTTGAAGGGGAAGATGCCAGCACCGAGACGATTATGGGTAGACCCAGGAGAGTCCAAGGTCATACAAATGTTTGTACCACATGATAACTTTGACACCGGCCGAGGATGTGGGACACGGTGATTTGCTCAGAAATTTCAGGCGATGAAAGGTCAGCGAGACTAATAGAGCTAAAGGGCTTACGTCTCCATGGTCAAACAACCGGCAAGGGTTACCCAGATATCGTTCGCAAAGAAAGAAAGAAAGCTAGGAATTCAACTACGTATATCCAGAGGAGATCTACAAGTAGGTCGTCGTATAAGTGGTCGATGGGCCTGGGACTGGTTGTTGTTGTTGGCCGTTCCTCTTCTCCTTTTTGCGCTTCTCTACAAAGCCAGGACCTCCGTCGACGCTCTTTCCCACGCTCTTATTCTTAACTTTCAAAAGTTCAGTCTTCGCTTCTCCGTCCGGGAATGTTTTGAGGTTGAAGTACTCTCCGCCGTACTCTAACAACCTAGAGTATGAGAATGAGTGGGATGTCTCTTTGTTCATCTCAAAGGAAAGGGCTTACCATTCTGGCTTCACAACAGTGACCGTCCGGATGAACGACTCCGTCGTCAGAACAAATTCATTGAAGATCACCCACTCAGGTGAATTGTTAAGGCCACAAGATGGGTGAAAACTGACGTGCTATAAGGGAGCTCTGTCAGAAAGGGCCCTCCCTGCCGTCCCTCCCCCTCGTACCTGATTGTCCTTCAAGGTCTTATACCCGCTCCTCCCGCCCTCTTTGTGCGCAACTTGCATAACATATCCGTTCACGAGCGCCATCCGGATGTTATTATAGAAGCTTGGGCTACTCGCGGGTACCGAGACAATGTCGATCGCGAGCTTCTCCATTTGTCGTTGTAGCTGCGTCCGGACATTATCGGCGTGCATCATTACACGCTGCGAGATGAAGTTCTTCCAGCACCAGTCCTTGTCGTGTTGATCTGCGGAGGATATGAATGACTACAGTTCAGGTCGAGGAACGCAGGGGACATACTCTGAATGTACGCATTGTAAGCGTTCAGCAAGGTGAGGTGGTCACCATCTGGGACAATGAACATAGCCTTCGCAGCATCGGCCTCCTTCTGTCGATTTGGCGGTCGTAGCCAGATGTTCGGAACTGTACACATCGATTAACACAAGAGAGCACGACCAAAGGATAGGTGTACCAGACAGCATTGATACAATGGTAAGGATCTCATTGCTGCACCTGAAACCCGGGCTGGCAATGAGCATTTTCGACATTTGCGGGTCAAGAGGGAACTCGGCCATGACGGAGCCTAGATTTGTGAGGCACGCATTATTGTCCAGTGCGTCAAGATAGTTGAGGAGCTCGAGTGCTCGCATGATGGTCTCTGCGGCCGGCGGGTCACACCAGTCGAACCGTACCAAATCCTGCAACTCGAATAAATTCTCCGTCCTGAGGTGAACCATCACCCATACATACCGTGACGCCTAGCTTGACTAAATCGAGAACTGTATTCGCCAAATTGCTCTTCAGAACCTCAGGATGTGTCTGCTCCTCAAGCCCCTTGGTATAATCCTTCTCGGTATACAGCCGGAAACACTTCCCAGGTCTTGTTCGCCCGGCTCGACCTGCCCTTTGCGCAGCGGAGGCCTTGGAGATCGGCGAAACAAGAAGCGACTCGACTCGAATGCGAGGGTTGTAGACTTTCTGCTTCGAGAAACCTGGATCTACGACATATACGATACCATCGATGGTGAGGGATGTCTCGGCGATGTTGGTCGATACCACAACTTTTCGTCCAGGTGGCCCTCCTGGCCTTCTCGGTGGTGGTGCAGGGTCGAAGATGCGCTGCTGCTGTACGGGGGACAATGACGAATAGAGCGGCACGACAAGGAGGGATCCGACCATTGGGTCCTGGACGCACAGGTCCTGCGCCACCATCCGGATTGTTCGACAACTGTCCTCGATCTCTTCTTCACCTGTAAGGAACACCAATATATCTCCAGGCGCCTCCTCCCGATGGATGGACATGACTGTTCGGATAGCCGCCTCGACGTAATTGGGTTGGGGCTCCTCAGTGTAGAACACCTCAACAGGGTGCGTTCGGCCTGGGACTTTGAGCAGCGGGGCGGGATTCTCTTCGGAGCCCAAGTATCTCTGAAATTTTTCTGCATCCATCGTGGCGGACATGACAATTATTTTGAGGTCTGAACGGCGCTTCACGACTTGCTTGAGGAGACCCATGAGGATGTCAGTGGCGAGGGTGCGTTCATGAACTTCGTCGAGGATGATAGTAGAATACCGGGAGAGGTCCCTGTCGTTTATCGCCTCTCGTAATAGCCTGCAGGCGAGATAAATTCTTCAATGCATCGAAAAGGCGGGGCTCTCACATCCCGTCGGTCATATATTTGAGGAATGTCGTTCCAGGTTCTGTCATGTCCTCGAATCGAATCGAGTATCCTACTTCCTTCCCGAGTCGCACGTCCATCTCGTCTGCGACACGCTTTGCGACTGACATTGCCGCCACTCGCCGAGGTTGTGTGCATGCAATCATCTTGTTGTTCATATGTGGTAGATCGGAGTAGCAAACAAACTGTGGTATCCTATGATTCAAATTAATTCTGGACTGCCGATTCGTAAAATGCAACGCACTGAGTGGTCTTCCCAGAGCCAGTCTCCCCAACAACTACGGTAATTTGCGCATTATTAAACTGTAATGTCGTCAGTTCATCAGGGCCCTTCCAGGCATCCAAACTTTGAGGCGCCCACTATGCCATAAAATGTCTGCATGAACCCGTAGACTGGTAGCTTCTTTCGTGACTCCATGATTCTCTTATAGGTAGTTGATACTGGTAGCTTGGTAAATGGGTTCACATCGCTATTCATCGCTGTGCGAACATGCTCCGCCGTGATTTTTCGGGGAGTCCATCCGCGAAGAGGGTTTACAGCACCACTGACGCCATCCTTTGATGTGCCTCCTTTCTTGCTATTAAAAAGATGGGCGAGGTAAGGATTCTCCATATTGCAGTTGGAGAACAATTGCCAACCTCTGGTCCCCAAATGAGCAGACATAATGACTACTTCTTCGTCAGGCTCCGAAATCGAAGAATCCCCTGATAGGGATGACACATTGAATTCCATGGTTTGCGCCGTCGACAACAGATCACTGAGGCTGGGTAAATCGGAAGCCTCAGAAAAGTGGCCTGAATCTTATGTGTACCAAGACCCAGTGTGTGTACCAAGACCCAGTGTAAGTGTACATTCATCACTGAAACCTTGCATAGGATAAGCGCCTCATCGCACGAACACTTCCAATCCCGGTTCCAAGAGCTTCCTTTCTAGAAATATATCATGGTATCTATAATATAGGCATCCAAGAGGTCC
>Ga0307515_10011101_pt1 | contig 17135 bp, 16 predicted proteins | sample 17_EM_MG_FD_194513 | JGI IMG/M metagenome (GOLD analysis project Ga0307515, IMG submission 194513) | Populus trichocarpa ectomycorrhiza microbial communities from riparian zone in the Pacific Northwest, United States - 17_EM | ecosystem: Host-associated > Plants > Roots > Unclassified | place...
GGAGGCTGTCGACGCGGACACCGTCGGAGAACTCGACGACCAGGCCGCCGGAGTCCTTCTGCGTGCCGAGCAGCTCCTTGGCCTCGTTCACCGAGTACGTGTGGCCGTGGCGCCAGTTGACGCCGGTGATCACCGTCGGCACGCGCCGGCCGAAGAAGCGGCGGACGTCCAGGTGGATCTGCTCTTCGCGGACCGGCTTGCCGAAGTCGACGTCGTCGATCCTGGCCAGCCACAGGACCTTGTGCTCGCACGGGGTGCAGCAGGTCTCGCAGCGGTCGTCCTTCGGCGGCGTCTTGGTGGTGACCCGGACGCAGTAACTCTCCTCGGTGTAGCCGAAGTCGCAGTCGGAGGTGTCCGCGCACGCGGAGTTGAAGACCGTCCTGGTCGGTTCGACCGCGCGCTCGGTGTACTCGACGCCGACCCACACCGTCGTGGCGCCGGTGCGCTCGTCCTCGTGCAGGGCGTCCCAGAGGTCGATCGCGCAGCTGCCGGGCACGAGCACCTCGTTGCCGTCGCAGTCGACGCCGAGCCCCGAGGTGATGCGCACCCTGGCCTGGTGGTCCGTCTTGTCCTTGTCGTCGTCCGGCGGGGCGGGTTCCACGAACAGCCCGCACACCACGCCGTAGCCGAGCAGGCAGCGCATGCGCAGCTTCAGCTTCTCGCGGAAGTACTCCTGCTCGCGCTGGAAGTCGCGGGCGGTGAGCAGCTGGCCGTGGAAGTACCGCAACCTCCGGAAAGGCTGTTCCTGTGTTGTTGCCTCGGTCATCTCTCTTCTGTCCTCTCAAGACACTCGCGTGTGGACCCCGACCGCGGACACCACGCCGACGCTCACGCCGTGACGTGCGCCTCGTGGCCCGGGCCTCAGTACTCCGTCGTGGTTCAGGCGCACCCCACCCACCACGGGCGGTGGCAGCGGGACGAACGCGGTGTCCACCCCGACCGTCGACCGGGTGCCGACCACAAAACCCGCTCCGCCGGTGCGCACCGAACCCCTCGTGTGCGCGGGCGCCTGCCGGGTCACCAGGCGCCGCAACGCGTCCTCGTCGGCCGAGCCGGCGGGCAGCAGGACCCGGAACCGGTGGGCGTGCTCGGTGAGGGGGTCGGTGTCCGGGTCGCCGAACGCCCGCAGCGGTGTCGCGCCCAGCGTCGACGTGTCGAGCCGGAGCCGCGACGACGACCGGCCGAACAGCCGCACCGAGCCCAGGCCGCGGGCGTTCACCGGTGCCGCGGTCGCGCGGACCTGCGCCCAGTGGCGGTCGCCGGCCAGCTCGTCGATGACCGGCGTGACGCCGAAGACGATGCTGATCGCCTCGGTCAGCGCGCCCGGCGTGCCGCGCCGCCGGTACAGGCGGGGCGCGGCGGCGATCAGCTTCCGGCGCGTATCCGCGTCCCAGCCTGCCTCGAACGACAGGCCGAGCAACCCGGCCAGCCACGGCAGCGCCGCGTCGGGCACGCCGGCCGGGTCGAGCAACGCGGGGTAGCGCTCGATGACCCGGTCGATCTCGGCCACGGTGGCGTCGAACAGCGACAGGAACCGCTCGGTGAAGTCGTCGGCGGCCGGGTCCTGCCGGAACGCGGCGGGCAGCAGGTCCGCGCTGGTGGAGCGCGGGAAGTCGAGCCGGATCCGGTGCAGGACCGGGGTCGCGGCGGAGTCGCCGGACAGGCGCGCGCGCACCGTGAGGTGGCGGCCGGGCGGCTGGTCGACGAGGAAGTCGGTGACGCCGGCGGGCGCGGTCTGCCAGTCGCTCTCGGCGAACTGGTCGTCCTCGGACACCACCACCGACACGGACACCGCCGTGCCCGCCGGCACGTCCGCCTCCACCCGCACCCGGTGCCAGCGGCAGCGCGAGATGCCGCTGTCGATCAGGCCGGTGGTGAACTCGCCGTGCGTCACGAACTGGCCGGACTCTGCCGCGGGTTCCTCGCGCGGCTGTCCCGTCCAGTCGTAGCACGAGGTCGCGTCGCCGTCCGGGCCCTTTTCCTTGAGGCAGAACCCGTCCTCGGTCGCGGAGATGAGGGTGCTCGGCGGCAGCGCCGCGGCCAGTTTGTCCAGTGTGGACAGAGGGAACCGGTGGTGGCCGCGGTAGATCCAGAACCGGCCGTCTTTCTCGGTGAGCAGCCAGACCGTGCGGCCCGGTCCGGTGCGGATCCCGATGATCTCGCCGTCGACGTGAGTCCGGACGACCTCGCAGAGCCGCCCATCAGCGCCGTACCGCCAGAGCCGGTCGCTGCCTGCGCGGGACACGAGCACCTGCTCGTCCGCCGCGAGGGCAACGATCCGAGCGTGCGGCAACCTGATCACCGCGGTCAGATGGTCACCCTCGTTGCGCCACAAGAGAACCCGGCCGGAGTCGACCACGGCAACGCGGTGGCCCCGCGCGGCGACGGCGATCGGCTCATGTAGCAGTCCGGGATCGCAGTGGGGGGCCCAGACCGGCAACCAGCCGCCGGCGCAGGTGTCCCGGCGCAGCAACCGGTTCCCGGACAGCAGGTACCACGCGCACGGCCGGCAGCCGGGCGCCAGCCGCGGGTCGGGGAACCACGGCAGCAGCTGGGTCCGCGTCGGGCCCTCCGGAGACTGCCCCGCGTAGGCCAGCCGCACACCGGCCGGGTCGCCGAACCCGACCACGTCGGTCACCTTGGCCACGTCCTGATCCCACCCGACGACGTCGTCGAGCAAGCGGAAGGTGACTGTCGTCGGTGTGCACGTCATGATGTCTCCACCGGGATCAGCAGCGGGCGTTCCGGCCAGACCAGGTCGTTCGGCGGGATCGCGTGGTCGGTGCACGGCGGCAGCCGCAACCCGTCGACGGTGAGCGAGAGCCCGGACGCGGCGAGGACGCCGTCCACGGCCAGGAGCCGGCGCACGAGCGGGGTGTGCCGCACCGCGCCGCCGAACGGCCAGCCGCCGCCGTTCTCCCCGCCCCGCAACGGATCCAGGTAGGTGGTCACCGCGTCGGCCGCCCGGGCAAGGACGGCGGCCCGGTCCTGATCGGCGTCGAGCACGACCCGGGCCTCCACGGCGACCCGCCGGAACGCGACCGGGCCGGTGACCACCGTGACGCCGGCCGGCGCGACCTCGCGGGTGAGGAAGTCGGCCACCGCGCGCAGAGTCGCCGCGGACGGCACGGGCGGCTCGCCCGAGTCGTCGACCGGCGGCACCACGAGGACGCCGACGACACCGGGGATGGGCGTGCCCGGGAACTCGGGGTGCAGGCCGGGCACGCCGTTCGCGCGGGCGATCGAGGCGCCCGGCGCGCGCAGGGCCAGCAGGCCGTAGTCGGCCGGCGCGACGGCCCGGCCGCGGGACCGCAGCTCCCCGACGCCGCGCCGCATCGCGTCCTCGTCCGGTTCGGCGTCGGTGCCGCCGGAGGCGGGGAACGGGTTGTTCACGCCGGTGACGAACGGTCGCGCGGTGATGACGCCGTTGATCGCACCGGCCGCCACGGCGCCCGCCTTGCCGCCGCCGACCCGGTACCGCACGGCACGCACGTTGCGGAAGCCCGGGGGCACGGGCGCGCCGTTGACGCCGTCGCCGAAGGTGACCACGCCGGTGTCGTAGTCGACGACGAAGACCGGATCGTCCGGGCCGTACGCGGCCAGGCTCGGCACCTCCTGCCAGCGCGAGGCGCTCTCCCCCGTCGTTCCGAAGAGGTCTGTACTGGGGTCGTCGTCGACCTCGATCACCACGCTGCCCGCGAGGATCGGCACCTGGCTCAGCCGCATCTGCCGCCGCTCGGCCGGTGTCACGGGGTCCTGGATCGGCTCGAGCGGCTCGTCGAAGATCGTGTGGGCGGCGGTGGCGGCGACCATGTTCAGCCGCAGCCCCGACACCAGCGGCGGCGCGACCGTGAAGCTGCCCTGCGCCACCTGCAGCCGCAGCCAGCGCAACGCGGGGCCGGGGCGTGCGGTCGGCGGTTGGCCGGGCGCCCACGTGCGCGGCAGCCGCAGCTCGACGGTGCCGCTGGCACGCAGCCCCGCGGTCTCGTCCCGCACGATCTCGGCGGGCACGAACCGCCCGCCGTCCAGCACGTCCCAGCGCAGCAACAGCTGTGGCGGCAGTGGCAGCGGAGTGAGGCCGCCGGCGGCTGCGGGCGTCGGCGGCGCGGCCGCGATCACGAAACCCAGTGACAGCAACGGGAACGGGCTTGCCGTGCCCGCCAGACCGAGCCACAGGGCGTTGCCCGGCTGGGGCTCCGCGCCGAACGGCGGGAACGGGCGGCCGGGCCCGTTCGGTCCCAGCGGGACCGGCTCCAGCGCGCCACCCCGCTGCACCGCGATCACGGCCAGGGTGGCCGGGGTGACGTACAGGTCCTGATCGGTCTCGTAGACGACCTGGCCGTCGGTGCCGGTCGCGGCGGCCTGGAAGCCCGCGGGGACGAGCACCGACGCGCCGTCCGGCGGGGTCACGGTGAACTCCAGCAACGCGGCGGCCGCGGTGGCAGGCCGGCGGCGTACGCCCGCGGTGTTGAGGTGTTCGGCGAGGATCTTCTCCGGCAGCCGGTTCACCCGGGTGAGCACGGGCTCGGTCTGGGTGCCGAACAGCCGCACGAGCGCGACGCCGGCGTCCTGCCGGTCGAGGTTGGTCCAGTCCGGCGTGTAGCCGGGGATGCGGTCACGCACGGCGGCGCGGACCGCCTCCCTCGTCGCGTCGACGAGCTCCGGCTGCACGCCGGACGGCCCCGGGCCGGGGACTATGCGTCCCTCTTCGTCCGCGTCGCGCTCCCACCAGACGTCGGTCATATCAGGCCCTCCCCCGGCTCGACGGCGGGCACGACGTGTGTGCGGATCTCCCGCACCGTGGGCAGATCGCCGTCCCGCAGGGGCACGTCGTCGCACGTTTCCCCGGGATCCGCGCCGTCGATGCCGATCGCGACGGCGGCGACGTCCGCCAGGTCGCCGAGCGCCTGCTGCGCGGCACGCAGCAACGCCGAGGGCCGCAGTGCCTCGCCGAAGGGCCAGCCCGTCTCGTCGTCGCCGCCTTCCAGGGGGTCGAGGAACCGGCGCAGCGCGTCACCGACCACAGTGGACACCTTGATCCGGTCGGCCGGGGTGCCGGACAGGTCGACCCGCAGCCGGACCACCCGGTACACCGGGGTTCGCACGAACACCTCGGCGGTGAGCAGCCGGGTTTTTGCCAGCCGGTCCGCGACCGCGCACAGCATGCCCGGGTCCGGCTGCGGTGCGGGAACGACGTCGGACCCGACACGGGGCACCGACGGGACGATGTGGACGGACACCGCGCCGGGCACCCGCGCGCACGGGAAGCCCGGGTGCTCGCCGACCGCGGCGTAGGCCCGGCCGACCGGCACGCCGGGGGTCGTCACGGCCAGGGTGACGAAGTCCTCGGCGGTGACCGCCCTGGTCACCTCGCCGAGCGCGCCCGCGGCACGGTCACGCGCCTGCGCCACCGTCTCCGGGTCCGCACCGCCGTCGGCCTGCACCGGGTTCGCGCCACGCACCGGCACGGAACTCTCGACGGGCAGCCAGTTGTCGGTGCGGCCACCGTTGCCGTCCTGGCCACCGCCGATCGTGTATTCGACGAGCACGTCGTCGGTCCGGCGCGGGATCCGGCCGGTGAGCCCGTCGCCGAACACGAGCGCGCCGTCGTCCCGGTCCAGCAGGAAGATCCGATCCCGGGAAGAGCCGAAGGTGAAGTCCACCACCGATTTCCACTCCTCGCCTGCGAGCTCCAACGCTGCGGTGAGCAGGCGGTCGGCCGCGTCCGGCAGCACGAGCTGCTGGCCGGGCAGCTTCAGCCAGCGGTCGATCTGACCCGGCAGGTCGGATCCGGTCACGGTGCGGCTCTCGACGTGGCGCGCGGCCGACACGTTGACCGCCAGCTGCAGCAGGCGCGGCGGTGACGCGTAGGTCGCGGCCGGGGTGGACACCACCAGCCCGTTGTCCATTGTGGACCACTCGGCCGGTGGCCGCAGACGGACCACCCCGGACCGCCGCAGGCCGCCGGTGCCGTCCTGGACCTCCGCGAACGCCCCGGAAGCGTCGGCGCTGGGCCGGAACCACGACCAGGTCAGGTCGGCGGGCGGACGAACGGTGACCGCCAAAGGCGACCACGACGGCGGCACCGGCGAGTCCAGCTCGAAGAGCAGGGACAGCCAGCCGGACGCAAAGTGGGCGCCGGTGAGCGGCAGGGTGAAGCTGGCCGAGGCGGCCGAGCCGTCGCTGCCCAGCAGGGGAACGCCGCGGCCGGCGAGCAGGTCCGCTGTGCGGTCGCGGTCGGTGAACACCGTCACCTCGCCCGACACCGGAAACGCCGTCACCTCGTCGTCGAGGGTGAACCGGATGGCCGCGGCCGGGTCACGGGCGAAGACCGTCCCGGCGGGCACCACCACAGGCTCCGGCGATTCGGTGGTGAGCGCGAGGACCGTGGACGCCGAGAGCGCGGGCCGGGGCAGCTCGAGGCCCAGGAGCTTCAGGATCGCGACGACGAGCTCGTCCGGGGCCTGGTCCAGCCAGTAGAGCCGCTGCTCCAACAGGTACGCGAACAGCTCCAGCAGCGTGATCCCCGGGTCGACTGGCGCGTGCAGGGTCCACGAGCCGTCCGACTCCGCCGGGACACGGCGGGTGATGGCCGACATCATGTCGGCCCAGGTGAGATCGTCGAGCTTCGGCACGGGCAGCGTCATGGTGTGCTTCCCGTCAGGCCGAGGTAGAACGGGAACACCAGGTTCGCCTTGGTGTTGGTGCGCCGGATCCGGTATTCCACCGAGACCGTGACGCGGGACTCGTCGGCCGGGTCGGCCTCGGCGAGGACACCGGAAAGGTCCACCCTCGGCTCGAATTTCCGCACCGCTTCGGCGATCGACCGTTCCAGTTCGCGCAGGTTCTGCACGCTGCCGGGCGCGAACACCGACTCCTGCGCCTTCGTGCCGAGGTCCGGTCGCATCACGCGCTCGCCCGTCGCGGTGAGCAGCAGCGCGCGCAGGCAGTGCTCGATGCTGGTCTCACCGACGGCGTAGGAGAGCCGTCCGGCCTCGTCGGGCAGGATCGGGAACCGCCAGCCGGTGCCGAGGAAGGGCTCGCTCACGTTGCCTTCACCTTCTTCGCGAGCACGGACGGCGGGAGCGGCGACGCGGGACCGGTGGCGCCGCCCGGCGCGGGGTGGGTGTGCTGGACGAAGGCCTGGAGCAGCGCGTTGCCGAGCACGACGGGCTCGGTCGAGCCGCCGCCGAGATCGATATCGCTCGCCTTGACGGTCACCGTCTTGGCCTCGAGCGTGATCTCCCCGCTGTCCTTCAGCACCACCTTCGCGCCCGCGGCGGTGCTGATGGTGATCTCCTTCGCCTTGTCGTCGAACAGGATCTGGTGCCCGGCCTTGGTGCGGATGATCTTCTGGTCGCGACCGTCCTTGTGCGCGGTCGGCGGTTTCTTCTTGCCGTTGTAGAGCCCGCCGAGCACGTAGGGCTGCCGCATGTCGCCCTGGAAGAACGCGACCAGCACCTCGTCGCCCACCTCGGGCACGAACACCGAGCCGTAGCCGGCGCCCGCGTGGAGCTGGCTGACCCGGATCCACGGGCTGACGGACGCGCCGCCGTCCAGCCAGTAGTACTTCACCTTGACCCGGCCCTGGTCGTCCCCGTCGTTCTGGACGACCTCCGCGGGCGCGACGCCGTAGTGGCGCTGATCGTTCTGCATGGCGCGCGGCATGATCGTCATGGCTTGTCCCCCTGGAAGATCTTCCGGCCGGTGAACGTGGTGAAGAAGCCGCTGGTGTTGAGGGCGTGCTCCACCCGCTTGACGAAGTAGGTGCCGGAGAACCGCTTGCCGAGGCCGAAGATCTCCAGGTTGTCCCCCGGCGCCAGCTCCGGCAGCCCGGCCACGCGGCCGGTCGCGGTGATGAACTCGTACGCCCGCTCCCGCAGCAGTGCGATGGCCAGTTCCTTGGCCTCCTCCTGGCTGAGCACCGGCGCGTCCACGATCACCTCCTGGCGACCGCCGGCCGCGGTCTCCGCCGCCTGCGGCCCGCTCTGCCCGTCGGCCGAGTTCTGCCCGCCGGGCAGGTCATTCGAGGTCGCGACGTACTCGATCGGTTCGGCCTTCACCGGGTCCCAGCCGTGCACGGTGAGCTTGCTGACCTGGTCGGAGATCGTCATGGTCGGGGTGAAGTCGATGAGGTTGGGCACCAGGCCCGCCGGCTGCCCGCTGGGCCCCGTGGCCAGCCCCGGGGCGTAGGCGAGGCGGAACACCCGGATGGGACGGCTGTCTCGGCCATCGGTCGGTTTGATGAAGAACAGCTTCTGCACGCCCGTCTTCGGGTCCGGCAGGATGTAGCAGTCGAAGTCGATGCGCTTCGCCCGCTCCATCAGGAACTGCGCGTCGGACTGGTTCTTCTGCACCACGAGGTCGTGCCGCGGTCCCTCGTGGGTCGTCTGGAACGCCAGGTGGTTGCGCCGCGCGATCTGTTCGGCGATCTCCCAGTCCGTCTTCCCGACGAAGTTCTTGTCCTCCTCCTTGGTCGGCTTGCGGTCCTTGAGCGCGAGCATCCCGTCCACGCAGGTGATGGAGACGGTCGGCGACGCGCCGTCCGGGAACTTGGGGGCGAGCGAGCTGATCGTCCCCGTACCGACGGTTAGCAGCTTGTCCGCGTAGCCGAGCCGGACGGAAACGTGCGTGCCGATCTTCAGCTCCTTGGAGTCGCTGTGCTTGAACTTCAAGGTGACGTCGTCCCAGTTGTTCAGCTCGAGGTCGAAGCCGGACATCTCGTCGAGGTCGCGGTGCACCTTGATGTCGAGGATGTCGTTCTTGGTCTTCGGATCGGCCTGGAGACCCTCGACGACCACTTCGAACTCGGGGGCGTAGCGGTCCGGGTCGGCGATCTCGGGCTGGGTGCCCGCGGGCGCGGTCATCACACACCCCCGCTCACGGCAGCCGGGGCACGGTCAGCACCAGCCCCGGCCGCAGGTCGCGGGGATCGGAGATCCCGTTGGCACGAGCCAGCTCTCGCCAGGCATCCGGTCGCCGGTACACCGCGGCGGAGATGCGGTCCCACGTGTCGCCGCGCCGCACCACGTAGCTCTTCTCCACCGTCGGGGAGGATCGCGGCGGGTCGAGGTCCTGCTCCCGCGCCGGGCGGTACTCCTTCAGCGTGATGTCGAGCTGGGCCCGCAGCGGCACACCGTTCTTCGCGAACAGCACGTAGTTCACGTCCAGCTTCTCCACCACGCCCCGGAACACGGTCTGGTCCCAGACGAACTTGACGATCGGCGGCGCGTGCAGGGTCTCCTGGGGCCGCATCAGCCTGCGAATGTTGTCCACATAGGACTTCCGGACGTCGTCCAGCGTATCGGAGGTGTCCACCAGCGCCTGCACCGACAGCGACTCGCTGCCGCCCCGGATGTACTGGATCGGCGGCGATTCGAGGCCGGGGATGGTGATCTCGGCGAAGGTGTTGCTCTTGCTCAGCTTGTACTCGGTCGGGTTGAACTTCAGCGGGATCCGCTTCGGCACGTTCTGCGGGTTCTCCGGTTGCTCGATCTCCAGGTGCGCGTCGGCGCCCTGGCTCACCGAGGAGAACGGGGTGATGCTCACCGGCGGCCTCCCGTGTCCCCGAGCTTGCGGTCGTCGTCGCTGCGCTCGGCGCGGGCGCACTCCTCTTCGTACAGCCGTGACCACGCCTGGATGTGTTTGTTGAACAGGCGGGCGAACAGGGCCCCGTCGTCACCTTCCACCTGAAAGCGCACCTCGAGGTTGTGGATGATCAGGTTCTTGGGCACGCTGTGTCTCCTACTGTGCTGGTCGTTACTAAATGCGCTGTCTCCTAGATGACGGCCGTCAGGCCCTCGTGGGCGATTTCCAGTGACTCGATCGCGACCGCGTTCTGCTCGGCGTGCAGGTCCGGCCCGCTCCACTTGGCGGCGAGCCCGCCGTGGAAGATCCACGACTTCGCGGGCAGGCCGGCCTCGTCGAGCATGATCACGGCGCCGTCGCGGCGGGCGCCGAGCGAGTCGTGCAGGCCGGTCTCGTACCAGGACCACAGCAGGCGGTCGCGGACCACGCCGCGTTTCAGCGTGATCGGGTTCCACGAGTGGCGCAGTGGCAGCCGGTGCACCGAGTCGTTGCGGCCGCCCTCGGGGTAGTTCACCACCTCCAGCTGCGCGCCCAGCCCCGTGACCTCCTGGAAGGCGCCCGACGCCACCACCTGCAGCAGCAAAGCCTGCGCCGGCGGCAGGTAGACGTCGGCCGCGGAAAGCGTCACGAGGAAGCGGAACTTCGGCAACGGCTCGTTCAGCGCGAGCAGCTGCTCGACCGGTGTGCTCACTCTTCGATCACCTCCAGACCACGGTCCTGGCCGAGCACGAGCCGCAGCTGGATGAACTCCATGGGCACGGCCGGTGCGACCTCGATCTCGCACACGACCTGCCCGGGGTCCTGCTCCGGCGGGTTGTTGGTCTCGTCGCACACCACCTGGAACGCGTCCTCCGGCCGGCTGCCGGCGAGCGCGCCGGTCCGGAACGCCTCCAGCAGCACCGACGTGATCGCGCGGACCAGCGACAGCCGCAGCTCCGGCGAGTTCACCTCGAACACCAGCGGCGCGGCGGCCCGCCGGATGGCCCGCACCAGTAGGTGCAGCAGCCGGCGGTGCGCGACGTACCGGCGGCGCGGGTCACCGGACAGCGTCCGCCCGCCCCACACCACGAGGCCCCGGCCGCGCACGCACCGCACCAGGTCGACGTTCGCCTCGAACAGGCGGACCTGCTGCGGCTCCGGGTACTCGAGCTCCAGGTCGACGGCGTCCAGCAGCGTGGCGTTCGCCGGTGTACTGGCGGGACCGCGCTCGCCGTCCAGCCGGGCGATCAGCCCGGCGACGTGCCCGGACGCCGGAACGGTCCGCAATCCCGTTCCCTCGAGCGAAGGCGCCCGCAGCGGCGGGTGGTACACCGCCGCCGCGGCGAGCAACGCCTCGTCGCCGAAGTCCGTCAGCGCACCGGCCCACGCCGCCACCTGGTCCACTGTGGACAACTCAGGAGGCACGTCCAGCAGCACCAGCCGGTCCAGCAACGGCGCCACGACCCCGAGCAGGTTCAGCACCAGGTCCGCGTGGTCGGCACCGGTCAGGTCGGTGCCGAGGTCCGGCAGTGCCACCAGCGACGGCTCCGGCAGTTCGGCCTGGGCCGCCACCGCGGCCGTGTACTCGTCGCGCCCCGGCGCGCTGTCCGTGCCGCCGGTGAGCGTCAGGTCCCACGACATCGAGATCGGCGCGTCCGGTGGGATCGGGCTGTCCGGCTGCTCCGAACCCACCGGAACCAGCCGGATCAGCCGGGACGCGGTGAGCCTGCCGACCACCTCCTCGGGTGCCATCCCGGCGAAGCTCTCCGCCGGCTCGCCGGGCACGAGCACCCGCACGGTGACCGTCGGTGGGCCCGCGACGCTGCTGGCCCGGTACCGCACGGTCACCCGGCCGCCGTTCGCCCACCCGCCGGGACTCGCCGCCACCACGAGGAAGCTGTCCGTCCACAGTGCACTCGCCGACTGGGCCGGCCCGGACACCCGCAGCACCCACGCGGTGCGGCCGTCGTTCTCGAAGAACCCGCGCAGCGCGTACGGCGTCGCCGACGTGCCGTCCGGTGGACCGAACGCGCCCACGACGTCGTTCCAGCTCTCGACGCGGACGGGCAGGCCGACCGGCCCGCGCCGGGTGCGGCCGAGGAACACCGCCACGTCCGTGCGCAGCGGCTCGGTGTCCGAGCCGACGCGCTCGAAAGTCAGGGAAACGCCGGGAAGCGCCACGCTGGTCATGGCGTCACGCGTCGATCAGGAGACTCTCGACCGCCAGTACGAGCGTGTCCATGGCGATCTCGTTCTTGGTCGCGTTGAACGACGGGCCGGTGTACTTCGTCGGCCAGGCCCGGTCGAAGTTCCAGCGCATGACCTCCTGGCGGTTCTCGTCGAGCATGACGATCGAGCCGGACGTGCGCCGCACCTTGCCGTCGAGGGCCTCCTTCACCCAGTTCCAGAAGCCGACGTGGCCGGTGACACCACGCTTGAACGTCAGCGCGCTCGGGAACTTCTTGAGCCCCACGAGCTTGCGGACCGTGATGTCCTCGCTGCCGGTGCGGTACTCGATCACCGGCAGCTCCACGTCCAGCCCGCTGGCCTCGGTGAATGACCCGCTCACCGCGACGCCGTCATCGCTGACGTTGGTCACGATGACCAGGAAGTTGTAAGCGGCATAGGGGTCGGGCCGCGTCACAGGTGGCATTTCTGTTGCCTTTCAACTAGACGAGCTGGGGTTCGCGGGTCTTCTGCTGGATCCGGAAGATCACGAACTCCGCCGGGAACACGGGCGCCACCCCGATCACGCAGATGAGCCTGCCGTTGGCGATGTCGTCGTCGGTCATCGTGGTGCGGTCGCAGTGGACGAAGAACGCCTCGTCCGCGGTCGCGCCGAAGAGCGCGCCGCTGCGCCAGACCGTGGTGAGGAAGTTCGACACCGTCTGCCGCACCAGCGCCCACAGCGACTCGTCGTTCGGTTCGAACACGACCCACTGCGTGCCCTCGTCGATCGACTCCTCCAGGAACAGGAAGAGCCGGCGCACGTTGACGTACTTCCACGAGGTGTCCGAGGACAGCGTGCGCGCGCCCCACACCCGCTGGCCGAGGCCGGGGAAGAACCGCAACGCGTTGATCCCCTTGGGGTTCAACAGGTCCTGGTGCCGCTTGGTGACGTCCTGCGCGATGCCGTCGGTCAGCCGGATGCCGCGGATGACCGCGTTCGCCGGCGCCTTGTGCACGCCCCGCTCGGTGTCGGTCCTGGCGTAGATCCCGGCGATGTGCCCGGACGGCGGCGTCTCGACGAACTGGCTGGTCGAGGGATCGTTGACAACCACCCACGGGTAGTACAGCGCGGCGTATTTGGTGTCGAACCGCTCGCGGAACGCCTGGATGCCCTCGATGTCGAGGTCGTCCTGCGGGTCGAGGATGGCGAACCGGTCCTTGAGCTGCTCGCAGTGCGTGATGAGCGCCGACTCCACGGTGCCGGCCCACACGCCGGGCACCGCGCAGATCGCGACCTCGTCGATGTCCTCGAGGGCAACGATGCCGGTGCGCTTGCCGCTCCCGCCGTCCGTGCCGACGAAGTCTCCGACGTCGAGGCTGTCGAACGCGTCCGTGCCGTCGTCGGCGAGAGTCAGCCAGGAGCCGGCCCTGGGCGTGGGAAACTTGGTCGGATCGGTGCTGCGGCCCGCCAGCGTGGTGGCCCGCACCAGCCGCGACTGGCTCGCCAGCGTGCCCACCACGGTCCCGGGTGCCTCGCCGGCCAGGCGCAGGTTGCGGAACGTCTCCGTCACCGAGCCGCCGCCGGGGTCGGTGAACCGGGTGTCCACTGTGGCCTCGGCCAGCCGGAGCCGGGCCGTCTCGAAGACCAGCTCCGGGGTGTTCGCGTCGAACGTGACCACGTCGTCCGACCCGATGGACACGACCTTCAGCACGGTCAGCCTGTCGCCGGTGTCGAGTTGCGTGACAGCGTCCTCGTACAGCCGGCTCGAGCCGCTGATCCGCAGCTGGGTACCGGCGCCGGCGTTGGCCAGGCGCACCCGGCGCACGGTGAGGCCGATCTTCCACGGAGCGTGCGTGGTGCCGGCCGGGAAGGTGAGCGTCACCTGGCCGGCGTCCGGCTGCGCCACCGTGACCTTGAACCGCCGGTTGTTGATCAGGATCCAGACGTCGTCCGGCAGGGGGCCGGGATCGAGACCGGGTACCGCGTTCACCTTGATCGACGCGTCGTCCCGGCCGGCGTCGACGGCGATCGCGGTGACGAACAGCGGACCTTCGTTCGGGTCGGCCAGCACCGGGAGCGATGCGCTCACCGACGGCTGGATCCGCACCTGGACCGTCTTGCCCCAGGAGCCGGGGCTCGACGCGGAGAACTGCAGGCTCGGCGTGGCGTCACGCGTGCCCTTCTGCACGTAGTCCCCGCGGGCCGTCTTCACCTCCGCGGCCAGCCCGGCGCCGAGCGTGACCCGCCCGTTGGTGGCGTCGTACGCGGTGATCGTCACGGGGCCGATCGGGACGTTGTCACTGCCGCGGAAGACGGTGATCTGGTCTTCTCTGTCGAAGCCGACCAGGTGGGCCAGCTCCAGCGTGGTGGCGCCGGCCGCAGCGTCGCGGGTGATCGCGCTGACGAGGCCGGCGCCGAGGGTGCCGGAGGCGGCCTGCGCGTCGCCGCTGGCAACCCGCTTGACGTAGAGGCGCTGGCCGCCGTTGTCGAAGAAGCCCTTGACCGCCAGCGGGAACAGCCACCAGCGACCGCCCTCGGTCGGGTCGTTGGCCCACCGGTCACGGATCGCCGGATCCGGCTCGGGCAGGAAACCGCCGAAGGTGGTCTGGAACTCCAGGAAGTTCGTGACCAGCTTCGGCTTTCCGGTGGTCGGGCCGCGCTGGGTGACCCCGACCATGCCCGCGGTGCTGGTGCTCACCCCCGCGATCGGTCGCGGCCCCGCGTCAACCTCCTCGACGTAGACGCCGGGGCTCAGGTACTCGGGCATGGCTTGGCTCCTTCGCTACTGCTGGACGATCTCGATGACGTGCCGGCGGTCCCGTTCGGCAGGCAGCCGGACGTCGAGCGCCCCGGTCCGCCCCGGCCGCTCGGTGGCCGTGAGGTGGAAGATCTGCCCGGGCGGCGGCCCGGTGACCAGCTCGCCCTCCCACCGCAGGGCGAGCCGGAACGCACCGATCGGGTTGGTCAGCGTCCGCTCCAGCCACTCGACCCGGTCCCTGCTCGTGGTGCCTCGCGCCTCGACCAGCGCGTTCACCACCGGCGCCCGGGTGACCGCGTCGACGACGACGCCGTACACCGTGCGGATGCCCGGCCCGTACGGGAACGCGACGCTCGGCAGCAACCGGACCAGCCTCGGCTCGCTGCCGACGGCGGGCGGGTTCACATCGTCGTACGGGTAGGCCAGGAACTCGACCCCGCCCACCGTCGCGTCGAAGGCCGCACCGTCCGCCGGGTACAGCGGCGCGAGCCCGATGGCGGTGAAGCGGACGCGGAACCGCTCCGGCTCGGCGCCCGGCGCCCGGCGGCGGCCGAGCTCCGGGTAGGCGATCGCGGCGCTCGGGGTGCGGATCGCCTGCGTCTCCTGGGGCACCCAGACGTTCTCGGCCGGATCGAAGCGGTCGAGTTCGGTGACCACGTCGGCGGCCCGCGCGCGCTGGGCGAATTCGTCGAACGGCACGAACCACGCCGGGCTGTGCAGGACGGAGGTTTCGACGGGGTAGAAATGGGTCATGGGCGTGCCGACCCGTTGATCGTGCGGCTCCGCACGAGCCGCAGGCTGGAGACGTCGAGGGAGTCGAGGTTGACGACCCGGACCTCGTAGTTGAGGGACAGCTTGTAGGGCTTCTGGATCGCGTACCAGATCCACGACTTCTGGTCGAGCGTCAGCGGGGTCAGCGTGAACTGCAGCGCCTCCGCGGTGCCCGCCATGCTGCCCGTCAGCTCCTCGCCGGACCAGATCGCGTCGTCGTAGAAGACCTGGAGGGCCCGGCCGATCATCTGGTGCTGGGTCTCCTGGTTGCCGCCCCACGGGGTGATCAGGTAGCGCAGCAGGAGCGCCATCGGCGGTTTGCGGCTCGTGGGCGGGTCCGGCGGCAGGGAGCGGACCGGCGGCCGGTTGCGCGAGGTGGGATCCTCCGCGATCTCGTACAGGAAGACCGTGAGCGTGGCCTGGCTCGGCCGATCCTCGAGGTCGCTCAGCACCGCCCTCGGCGGGTCGTTCGGATCGAGTCCGCGCAACGCCTCGGTGAGCCGGTCCACGATGATCGTCGAAACGTCGGCGACGACCCCGAAATCGCCCATGCCAGTCCTCCCCTTGCGGCACGTCGGAAAGGGGCTGCGACGTACCGGGGCGCAGCATCGCAGGGGTGGCGTGGCAGGTCCGCGATCCGCGCGTCGCACCGGCGTCACGGCGGCGTTCCGGACGGATGCGTTGACGTGCCCGCACACGCGACGTCGACGCAGCGGTGACACGGCGGCGCGCATCCTGCGTGGGTGGAGCCACCCGAGGAACATTCCGGCAGCATGGTCCTCCGTGCGTGGCTGGAAGGTGGCGAGCCCGGCGCCCTGCGGGTCCGCGTCTTCTCCACGGTCGGCACGAACGCGGCCAAAACGCTGGCGGTGACGTCTCCGGAGGCGGTGCACGCGGCCGTACAGAACTGGCTGGAAGAGCTCGGAGCAGGCCCGATGACGTTTTCGTGACGCCCCGTTGACGCCGCCCGACCGATAATTCCCGTAACGTTTCGCACCTGGGTCGCGAATTTCCTCAATAGGGGGTCGATCCGATCGGTGCCGGGCAGAGGTTGGGGAGGACCGATGCGCACGGACGTAACACAGATTGTTACATTGCGGCTGCTCAAGAGTTTCGCGCTGGTCGTGGGAGACGACCGGGTGCCACTGTCGTCCAGCGCGCAGCGGTTGCTCGCTTTCCTCGCGCTGCAGGACAGACCCCGGACCAGGACCTACGTGGCGAGAACGCTGTGGCCGGAGGCGACCACGACCCGCGCCAACGCGAACCTGCGCTCGTCGCTGTGGCGCACGACGCGCACCGGGCACCGGGTCATCGACGCGACGGCGCACGAGATGGCGTTGGCGGGCAACATCACCGTCGACATCCACGACGCGGTCGCCCGCGCGCACCGCCTGCTCGAAAAGTCCTGCCTGTGCGACGACATCCTGAACCGGCAGACCCGCGACGACCTGTCCGCCGACCTGCTACCCGAGTGGTCGGACAACGAGTGGGTGCTCATCGAGCAGGAGCAGTACCACCAGCTGCGGCTGTACGCCTTGGAGGCCATGGCGAAGCGGCTCACCACGACGGGCCGGCACGGTGAGGCGGTGGCCGCCGGGCTGGCCGCGGTGCGGGCCGAGCCGCTGCGGGAAAGCGCTCACCGGGTGCTCATCGACGCACACCTCGCCGCGGGCAACCGGGCGGCGGCGAAGCATCAGTACGAGCAGTGCCGGCACACGCTGCTCGAGGAACTGGGACTCGAACCCTCCGACGCCCTCCGCCACGTCCTGCCGCATATGCCCGCGCATTAGTCCGCCTGCCGAAACAAAACGTAGATCCAAGGCGGGAATAGCAGCGGAATGATCGCTCGTGGATTTTCCGCGCTCGCTA
>Ga0307515_10011102_pt1 | contig 17134 bp, 13 predicted proteins | sample 17_EM_MG_FD_194513 | JGI IMG/M metagenome (GOLD analysis project Ga0307515, IMG submission 194513) | Populus trichocarpa ectomycorrhiza microbial communities from riparian zone in the Pacific Northwest, United States - 17_EM | ecosystem: Host-associated > Plants > Roots > Unclassified | place...
CCTGCGCCCGGCGCTGAGCGAAGGCAGCCACATCACCTGCCCGCGCTGCAACGGCACCGGCCACATCCGCGACACCGAGTCTTCCGCGCTGCAGATCCTGCGCATCATCCAGGAAGAGTCGATGAAGGAAAACACCGCCGCCGTGCATGTGCAGGTGCCGGTGGAAGTGACCTCGTTCCTGTTGAACGAGAAGCGCACCGAAATCACCAAGATCGAGCTGCGGCAGCGCACCACCGTGCTGCTGGTGCCCAACAAGCACCTGGACACGCCGAATTACAAGCTCGAGCGCCTGCGCCATGACGACCCGCGTCTGGAGAACCTGCAGGCCAGCTACACGATGATCGAAGAGCCGGACGACGAGGTCTCGATCTCGCGCCGCGAAAAAGCCAAGCCCAAGCAGGAGCCGGTGATCAAGGGCGTGCTGCCCGATCAGCCGGCCCCGGTGGCCCCGCCGCCCGCGCCGGCGCCCGTGGCTGTTGCCGCACCCGCGCCGAAATCGGCGGTCGACCCGCAATGGGCCCGCACCCCGGCCGGCACGCCAGCTGGCGGTGGTTTCTTCGGCTGGCTGAAGAATCTGTTCGGCATCGGCGAGACCCCGGCCACGCCGGCCCCCGCTGCCGCGCCGGCGGCCCAGCCGGGCCAGCGTACGGGCGGCCGTCAAGAAGGCCGTGAAGGCGGTCGCGAAGGTGGCCGTGACGGCGGCCGGGGTGATCGCAAGGGCGGTGGCCGCGATGGCCGCCGTGGTGAGCGCAACGAACGCGGCGGTGAACGCGGTGAGCGCGGCGCCAAGCCGACCGACGGCAACCGCCAAGGTGGGCGCCAAGAGGGTCGCCCGGAAGGCCGTCAAGAAGGCCGTCCGGACCGCCAAGAGGGTCGTCAGGGTCAGGAAGGTCGCCAGGAAGGCCGCCGTGAAGGAGGCCGCGGGGAAGGCCGTGGTGGAGAAGGCCGTGGTGGGGAAGGCCGCGGCGAGGGCCGTCGCGACAACCGCCGTGGCGGTGCTGCCGCACCGGCACCGGCCAGCGCCGAAACCGACCGCTTCGAAGCCACCCAGCCGCTGCCGGCCACGCGCAGCAACGAAGAGACGCCCAAGCAGCGCCCGCCGCGGCCCGAGCGCGAACGCGAACGCGATGTCGAGCGTGAGAAGCCGAGCGATGCCGAGGTGATCGAGCGCACCACCGAGGGCGTGGTCGCCGAAGGCGGCGGCGCGCCGGAAAGCGAACGTGGCGAGGGCGAAGCCCGCCGCCGCCGCCGCCGCCGTGGCCGCGGTGGCCGCGATGGCCAGCTCGCTGAAGGCGCTGAGGGCGATGCCGACGCGCCGGGCACCGAAGGCGACACCGCCGCCGATGTCAGCGACGAGCAGCCGACGGCCGTACCAGCCGCGGCCGAAGCGGCCGAAGCCGCCGAAGGCGAACGCCGCGAGCCTCGTGAAACTCGCGAGCGCCGCGACCGGGGCGAGCGTGGAAACCGTGGTGGCGAACGTGGGGACCGTGGCGAGCGCGCAGAACGCAGCGAGCGCCGCGAGCCGATGGCTCAGGCCGCCGAGCTGACTGCCGATCCGATCGCCGCTGCACGCGCCGCAACGGCGGTCGCCGAGCAGGCCGTCAGCGTGCCCGCCGTGGCTCCGCCGCGGGCGCCCGCCCCGGCGCCGACGCCCGCACCGGCACCAGCACCAGCACACATCGAGCCTTATGTGCTGGCAACGGATGAGTTGCAGCGCATCGCCGACACCGCCGGGCTGACCTGGGTCAACTCGGACACCGACAAGATCCGCGCAGCGCAAGACGCGATGGCGGCCGAGCCGCAGGCGGTGCATGTGCCCCGCGAACGGCCGCCGGTCGTTGCGGTCGACGAAGGCCCGCTGGTGCTGGTCGAGACCCGCAAAGACCTGAGCCAGCTGACGCTGCCGTTCGACCCGCGCGGCGGTCAGCGCAGCTGACCGGGCTCGCCCCATGAGAAACGCCACCCTCGGGTGGCGTTTTTTTCGCCGCTCGGCGGCGGCTACATCACCGCCGGCGAGCGCCCTGCCGGCACGCAGTGCCCGGCGTCACAGCGTGCACCAGGGTCGTTGACCATCGAGCAGTCCGACACCCGGCCCGACTGCTCAGACTCTTGCTTGCGCGCCTGCGTGTAGGCGTCGACCAAGGTGCGCAGCTTCTTGCCGTCGCTGACCGCGCTGGACCAGACGGCGTAGGTTTCCGGACCCCCGCAGGCCTTGTGGCCAATCGCGATCGAGCGGCATTGGTCGTTGGCGGTGCAGGCCGCGTCGCCGATCTCCTCGCGGATCTGGCGCGACAGCGCGTTGGTGTCGACCGACGCGGTCTTGGCTGGCGGCGCCGCACAGGCCACCTGCAGCACGCCCAGCGCGCAGGCCGCCAGCAGGCCGGGCCTGCACCACGGAATCTTCTTCATGCGCATTTCCTTTGAATTAGGGGGGGGAGTGTGTCACCGAGTCAGACTGGGCCTGTTTCCACGGGTTCCCACGCTAGGGACTGAAAAACGCGCTGCCTAGACTGCCCCGCACTGGCGTGATGCCTGCAAGGGTGCTGCGCCAGGTCCGCGCTCTTGCAGTGACCCGCAAGGCGCTGCCGAACCGGTGGTGCCCTGCCCGCGGGCCTTTGCTTTTCTCTCCAACCGATGAGGAATTCGAGATGGCTTCACCCTTCACAAGAGGTCCGATCGCCCTGGCCTGTGGCCTGGCGATGGCGGCCGGCGCGGCACAAGCCGCCGGCGCTGCGGCCCGCCCGTACATTGTTCAACTGGCCGATGCGCCCGCCGCGTCCTACCGTGGCGGCGTGCCCGGGCTGGCCGCGACGCAGGTGGCCGAGGGCCTGCGCTTGAACGCACGCGCGCCGCAGGTGCAGGCCTATGTGGCCCACCTGGACAAGCAGCAACGTGCCGCGCTGGCCAAGGTCAGCGGCCCGGTCAAGACGCTGCACCGCTACCACTACAGCTTCAACGGCTTCTCGGCCCTGCTGAGCGACGCGCAAGCGCGCCAGTTGGCACTCACACCCGGGGTGCTGGCGGTCACGCTGGACACGCCACGTGAACTGAACACCAACTACACGCCGCACTTCCTGGGGCTGGACCTGCCCGGCGGCGTCTGGTCGCAAGACCGCAAGGGCACGCTGATCAAGGGCGAAGACGTCGTGATCGGCATCGTCGATGGCGGCTTCCAACCTGAGAACGCATCGTTCTACGACCAGGTTGATGCCAACGGCAAACCGGTCAAGACCGGCGGCACCTTGGCCTACGGCGTGCCCCCAGCCGGCTGGAGCGGCAGCTGCGTCGCTGCACCCGGCTTCGACCCGGCCAAGCACTGCAACAACAAGGTCATCGGCGCGAAGGCGTTCGACGCGGTGTTCAAGTCCACCGGGTTGCCGGTGGCGTGGTTCGAGTTCCCCGGCGCCCCGCGCGACGTGACCGGCCACGGCAGCCACACCTCGTCGACCGCTGGCGGCAATGCGAACGCCGAAGCGATCTCGCACACCCAGAACATCGGCCCGATCTCGGGCATGGCACCGCGCGCACGGCTGGCTGCCTACAAGGTCTGCTGGAGCTGGTTCAACGCCGGCACCGGCGCGTTCCAGAACAACTGCTGGACCGGCGACTCGGTGGCCGCGATCGACCAGGCCGTGGCCGACGGCGTCGACGTCATCAACTTCTCGATCAGCGGCTCGCAGACCAGCCTCCTCGACCCGGTCGAAGTCGCGTTCCTCAATGCCGCGACTGCCGGCGTGTTCGTCTCGGCCTCGGCCGGCAACTCCGGCCCCGGCACCGCCGTGGCCCACAACAGCCCGTGGCTGACCACGGTGGCCGCCTCGACGCACGACCGCTTCTTCAAGGCCGACACGACATTCGGCGACGGCAGCGTCTACAGCGGCGCGTCGCAGTCCAAGGGCCTGCCTGCCACCGCGATGATCCTGTCGACCGACGCGATCGCTGCGGGCAAGACCAGCGAGGACGCCCGCCTGTGCTTTGTCGGCGGACTGGACCCGGCCAAGGTGGCCGGCAAGGTTGTCGCCTGCGACCGCGGCACCTCAGCCCGCACCGACAAGAGCCTGGCCGTGCTGCAGGCCGGCGGCGTCGGTATGGTGCTGACGAACGCGCCGGCCGGCCTGCCCGGCGGCGGCTCGGACACGCTGAACGACGACGCCCATTGGCTGCCGACCGTCCACCTGCCGATCGCCAACCGCGACGCAGTGCGCGCCTACGCCGCGCTGCCCGGCGCGACCGCGGCGATGGGTGTCGCGGGGCAAGCCCCGGGCGTCATCGCTCCGGTGATGGCCAGCTTCTCGTCGCGCGGGCCCAACATGGCCACGCCGACCGTGATGAAGCCCGACATCACCGCGCCCGGCGTCGCCGTGCTGGCCGCCTACGCCGTGACGCAGCCGGACCAGGCCTACCACGACGGCGTCATTGACGGCTCGGTGGTGCCCGACACCATCGCCGAATACCTGCAAGGCACGTCGATGTCCAGCCCGCACATCGCGGGCCTGGCCGCGCTGCTGAAGCAGAAGCACCCGAACTACTGGGGCCCGGCGTCGATCAAGTCGGCGCTGATGACCAGCGCCGGCCCGGTCAAGCTGGCCGACGGAACGCCCGACACGGCCTTCGTCGGCTATGGCGCCGGCCATGTCAACCCGAACGGCTCGATCGATCCCGGCCTGCTGTACCAGATCGACCCGACCGACTACTGGCGCTATCTCTGCGGCGAGGGCCTGATCGCCGCCGACTCGGCCACCTGCCAGTCGCTCGGCTCGCTGGCCGCCACCGACCTGAACCTGGCATCGTTCAGCGCCGACGTGCCTGGCGCGGTGACCTTCCACCGCACCGTGCGCAACATGACCGGCGGCGCGGCCACCTTCAACGCCAGCATCAGCGTAGACGGCTTCAACGCCAGCGTGAACCCGCCCAGCCTGGCGCTGGAAAAAGGCCAGAAGGGCCGCTTCACCGTCACGCTGACAGGCAACGGCGCAGTACAAGGCGCGTGGAACCAGGGCACCCTGGTCTGGAGCGACGGCGCGCACAACGTGCGCAGCCCGATCATGGCGCGGCTGACCAACTTCGCCGGCCCTGGCAGCCTGGTCAGCACCAAGGTCGAGGACACGTTGAGGGCCAGCTACCAGTTCGGCTACACGGGTGACCTCAGCTCCCAAAGCGGCGGTCTGATGCCGGCCACGCGCACCGACGGCGTGGTCACCAAGTCAGCCAACTCGAACGGCGACGCGGCTTGCCGCGCCAATGAAGCCGGCACCAAGACGTTCGGCTTCAACGTCGCGGCCGGCACGCTGGCCGCGCGCTTCGCGCTTTACGACGCCGACACCTCGGGCCATGGTGCCGACGACCTCGACCTGTTCGTCTACGACCAGGGCGGCAACCTGGTCGCCTCCAGTGCCGGTGGCTCGGCCGAAGAGATGGTGACGTTGCGCATGCCGGCGGGTGGCAGTTACAGCGCCTGTGTGCATGGCTTTGCGCCGGCCGACGGTGTGAGCACGGCCTTCACCCTGTCGTCGTGGCTGGTCTGGCCGAGCGCTGGCCCGGTGCCCTTGCACGTGCGGGGCCTGCCCACCAGCGTGGCCGTGGGTGACGCAGTCAAGACCAAGTTCGGCTGGCATGGCGCCACCGCGGGCGTGCGCTACCTGGGCGCGCTGCGGCTGGTGCAAGGGGCCGACGCCGACACCGGCACCACGCTCGGCGTGACGCTGGTGTCGGTCGAGCCTGGCGTGCCGCAGGGCATGCCGGGCCTGTCGAGCGTCAAGAAGTCGGCCCTGGTCGGCCGGCGCTGAAGCAAGCCCAAGAAACGAAGGGCCGCTCCCGAGTTTCTTGGCCCCCCTCGGGGGCGGGCCGGGCACGGCCCGGTCCTGGGGGCCGCAAACATGGCGGGGCGGGAATTCTCAACTTTTCCCGACCCCTAGCCCACCTTCAAGGGCCCCTTCGGGGGCCTTTGTTTTGCCCGGGCGCCGGGGCGCTGCGGCACAATCGGGCACTGGACATTCCCACAGATTTCTTGCTGGAGCCGCCCGCATGGCCTCGATCAACAAAGTCATTCTCATTGGCAACCTGGGCCGCGACCCCGAGGTGCGTTACACCCCCAGCGGCGCAGCGGTGTGCAACCTGCGCCTGGCCACGACCCGCAACTGGAAGAGCCGCGACACCGGCGAGCGCCAGGAAGAAACCGAATGGCACTCGGTGGTGCTGTACGACCGCCAGGCCGAAGTGGCCGGCGAGTACCTGAAAAAAGGCCGCCCGGTCTACATCGAAGGCCGCCTGAAGACCCGCAAGTGGCAGGACAAGGACGGCAACGACCGCTACACCACCGAAATCGTGGCCGATTCGATGCAGCTGCTGGGTGGCCGTGAAGGCACCGGCACCGGCACCGGCGGTGGTGGTGACGACAGCTACAGCCGCGACGCCGACGAAGGTGGTGCCGGCGGTGGTGGTGGTGGTGGTGGTGGCAGCGCCCGTCGCGCACCGGCCCCCGCGCCGCGGGCCCCGGCGCCACGCCCGGCCCCGCGCTCGAGTGCCGGCATCGACGAGATGGACGACGACATCCCGTTCTGACGTCCTGAAACCATCGCCCCTGAAGGCCTGCCGCTTCGCGCCAGGCCTTTCGTCTTTTTACGGCCCGTCTGCGGCCACGGCCGCGACGGCGGCGCCCTTGGCCCCCGGGTGGGCCCAACCGTAGACGGTGTCGGCCAGGTCGTTCAGGCCGACGTGCTTGGGCGCTGAGAACAGCAGCAGGCCCACATCGGAAGCCTCGGTGGCCAGGTCGACCAGGCCTTCCTGCCCGGTCGCCAGCGCCGCGGCCTGTTCCTTCTTGTTCAGCTTGTCGGCCTTGGTCAGCAGCACCAGCAGCTTGACCTCGCCCGTCGTCACGCGCGGGGCGACGAACTCCAGCAGCTGCCGGTCCAGCGGCGTGAAGCCGAGCCGGCTGTCGACCAACAGCACGACGCCCGACAGGTTGCGACGGACCTTCAGGTAATCGGCCATCACCTGCTGCCAGCGCAGCTTGGCGGTGCGCGCGACCGTGGCGTAGCCATAGCCCGGCAAGTCGGCCAGGTAGGAGTCGGGCGCGTCCTTCGGGCCCAGCTCGAACAGGTTGATGTGCTGGGTGCGGCCCGGCGTCTTCGAGGCGAAGGCCAGCTGCCGTCGCTGCGCCAGCGCGTTGATCGCGGTCGACTTGCCGGCATTGCTGCGGCCGACGAAAGCGAACTCCGGCATGTCGCCCGAAGGCAGTTGGTCCAGCTGGCTGGCGGTGGTGAGGAAACGGGCCCCGTGGGCCCAGGCCAACGCGGTGCGCGTGGCCTCATCCGGTGCGCCGGCTTGCGGGCGATTCGATGCGGTCATGGAGCATTGTAAAATCCGCGGGTTTTGTTCGAACAATCAAGGCCTGCCGAGATGAAGACCCCTGTCGCCTTCGCCATCACCGCCAAAAACTCATGGGGCGCCCTTGCCGCCCTGGTGGCCTTCACGCTGGCGCTGCCCGTGTTCGCCAATGAGCCGGCGGCGCCCGCCAAGGTGGACCTCGCCAAGGGCCAGGAACTGTCGACCAACGTTTGCGCCGCCTGCCACACCGCCGACGGTTCGCGCGGCTCTCCCGCCAACCCGATCCTGCAAGGCCAGCACCCCGAGTACCTCGCCAAGCAGCTGACCGAGTTCAAGGCCGGCAAGCGCACCAACCCGGTCATGCAGGGCATGGCCGCCCCGCTGAGCGAAGCCGACATCAAGAACGTCACCGCGTTCTACGGCAGCAAGCAGGCCAAGCCCGGCTTCGCCAAGCACAAGGACACCGTCGCGCTGGGCGAAAAGATCTACCGCGGCGGCATCGCCGACAAGCAAGTGCCCGCCTGCGCCGGCTGCCACAGCCCGACGGGCGCCGGCATCCCGGCCCAGTACCCGCGCATCGGCGGCCAGCATGCCGACTACCTCGACACGCAGATGAAGGCCTTCCGCGACCACAAGCGCACCAACAGCGCCCCGATGCAAGCGATCGCCGCCCGCATGAACAACGAAGAGATCGCCGCCGTCGCCGATTACATCGCCGGCCTGCATTGATCCGATGCACACGCCCCTGAAGGCCGGTCTCTGACCGGCTTTTTCATTTGGACGCTTGTCGACCGCCTGCGCTCCCGATAATCCGCCCATGACCGCACCGACCGACTTCGTCGACCCGCTGGAAGCGCTCGACACCCCACCGCCCCGCCCCGCCGCCCCGAGCGGCGCGCGCCAGGTGCTGGAGCTGCTGTCGTCGATGCGCTTCGCGATCACGCTGTTCGTGGTCATCTGTGTCGCGGCCGTCGTCGGCACCGTGGTGCAACAGAACGAGGCGTTCAACAACTACGTCAACAAGTTCGGCCCGTTCTGGGCCGAGTTGTTCGGCCACGTCCAGCTCTTCAGCATCTATTCGGCGCCCTGGTTTCTGCTGATCATCGCCTTCCTGGTCGTCTCGACCAGCCTGTGCATCGCGCGCAATGCGCCGAAGATCGTGGCCGACCTGCGCAGCTTCAAAGAGCACGTGCGCGAGCAGTCGCTGGCCTACTTCCACCACAAGGCCGACGCGGTGCTGCCGATCGGGCGCGAGGCCGCACTGGCCCAGGTGGCCGCGGTGCTGGGCAAGCATGGCTGGCGCGCCCGCGCGCAGGTGCGCGCGAACGGCACGATGGTCGCCGCACGCACCGGCCGCGCCAGCAAGCTGGGTTACCTGTCGGCGCACTCGGCCATCGTGCTGATCTGCCTGGGCGGCCTGGCCGACGGTGACCTGATCGTGCGCGCGCAGATGGCGCTGGCCGGCAAGAGTGTGTTCGATGGCGGCTACCAGTTCGTCAAGGACGTGCCGACCGAGCACCGCCTGTCGGCCGACAACCCCACCTTCCGCGGCAACCTGATGGTGCCCGAAGGCGCCCGCGCCGGCGTGGCCTTGTTGACGATGCCGCAAGGCACGGTGCTGCAAGAACTGCCGTTTGATGTCGAGCTGAAGAAGTTCAACGTCGAGTACTACGACAGCGGGATGCCGCGCCTGTTCGCCAGCGAGATCGTGATCCACGACCACGAGACCGGCGAGGCGATCCCGGCCACGGTCAAGGTCAACGAACCGGCCTTCCACCGCGGCGTCGCGATCTACCAGAGCAGCATGGAGGACGGCGGTTCGCAGGTCCAGCTGAAGGCCTACCCGCTGAGCGTCGGTGGCCAGCCGTTCGAGATGAAGCTGCGCGTCGGCGAAAGCACTGGCCTGACCAGCGACAGCGGCAACCAGCGGCTGCAGGTCGAAGTGACCGGGCTGAAAGTCATCAACGTCGAGAACATGGGCGAGGCCAACGCCAACGCCAGTGGCAGCAGCACCGACCTGCGCAAGGTCGACCTGGTCAGCACGCTGAACAAGCACCTGGGCGCCGGCGTCAACCCGGACAAGGCCAAGACGATGCACAACGTCGGCCCGTCCGTCACCTACCGGCTGCGCGACAGCGCCGGCCAGGCGCGCGAGTTCCACAACTACATGCTGCCGATCGAGCTGGACGGCCAACGCGTGTTCGTCGCTGGCGTGCGCGAAGCCACGGCCGAGAGCTTTCACTACCTGCGCATGCCGGCCGACGAGAACAACAGCCTCGAAGGCTGGTTGCGCCTGCGCGCGGCGCTGAACGACCCGGCCCTGCGCGACCAGGCCGCGCGGCGCTACGCCACCCAGGCCACGCCGGAAGGCAGGCCCGAGATGACCGAGCAGCTGCGGTTGACCGCCGCCCGCGCGCTGACGCTGTTCGCCGGCATCGAAGCCCCGGCCAAGGGCGCAGAAGGGACACGGCTCGGTGGGCTGAACGCGCTCAGCCAGTTCATCGAGGCCAGCGTGCCCGAGGCCGAACGCCCCCGCATCGCCGAGGTGATGCTGCGCATCCTCAACGGCGCCTTGTTCGACTTGAATCAATTGGCGCGGGAACAAGCCGGCCTGAAACCGCTCGAACTGGGCCCGGCCACCGAAGCCTTCATGACCCAGGCCCTGCTTTCGTTGTCCGACAGCTTCCTCTACCCTGCGCCGGTGCTGCTGGAGCTGACCAATTTCGACTTCGTGCAGGCCAGCGTGTTCCAGGTCGCCCGCGCACCGGGCAAGACCTTGGTCTACCTGGGCGCGGTGTTGCTGATCCTCGGTGTCTTTGCGATGCTGTACGTGCGCGAGCGGCGCTTGTGGGTCTGGCTGGCCGATGGCGAGTCCCCCGGCAACACGCGCGTGCAAGTTGCGATGTCCACGCCGCGGCGCACGCTGGACATCGATGCCGAGTTCGACCGCTTGCGCGATGAAATGCTGGCTTCGGCCGGAGGCAAACCATGAGCCGCAGGGCCGCTCCCAAGGCGAATTCCGCAGTGCGCAGCACGGAGGCAACCCCATGAACACGACCACCACCACGCTCGACCTGGGCCGCCAAAGCCTCATGAGCCGGCGCTCCCCATCCGATTGGCTGTTCGCAGCGCTGGTGATCGGGGGCGCGGCCTATGCCTTCCGCCGCTACGGCGTGTCGATGGATGGCTACGAGAAGGGCATCCTGTTCGGCGCAGTGCCCGCGCTGATCGCGCTGGGCTGGTTCTGGGGCGCGCTGCGCCTGCTGGCGGTGGCCGTCGGCGGCGCCAGCCTGCTGGCGATCAACCTGTACGCCCGCACGACAGACAGCTTCGGCGCCGACCTGGTCGCCGGCGGCCAGGTGTTCTGGCTCAAGTACCTGCTGTCGAGCCAGAGCGCGATCCTGTGGATGGGCACGCTGTTCTTCATGAGCACGTTGTTCTACTGGTTCGGCTTCTTCTCGCGTCAGGCGGGCGTCGCGGGCAACGGCGACAGCGCCGGCCTGCGCATCGGTTCGGGCCTGGCCTGGGCCGCCGTCTTCATGGCGCTGACAGGCACGATGGTGCGCTGGTACGAAAGCCACCAGATCGCGCCGCTGGTCGGCCACATCCCGGTGAGCAACCTGTACGAAGTGTTCGTGCTGTTCTGCTGGCTGACGACGCTGTTCTACCTGTACTACGAAGCGCACTACAAGACGCGCACGTTGGGGCCATTCGTGATGCTGGTCATCAGCTCGGCGGTCGGCTTCCTGGCCTGGTACATCTTTGCGCGCGAGGCGCACGAGATCCAGCCGCTGTTGCCGGCGCTGCAAAGCTGGTGGATGAAGCTGCACGTGCCGGCCAACTTCATCGGCTACGGCACCTTTGCGCTGTCGGCGATGGTGGCGCTGGCCTGCCTGCTGAAGACCTCGACCACCCGCAACCTGTGGATCGGCCTGGTCGGCTTGCCCGCCGGCGTGTTGGTGCTGATGGGCCTGTACGCGCTGTTCGGCGCGCCGGACGCCGGGATGCAGGGCGCCTTGACGAAGGGCCTGCGCATGATCGGTGGCACCGCGGCTTTCTTCGCGGTGATGATCCTGCTGCGCACGCCCGTCAATGCCCGCACGCCCACGCCGGAGCTGATGGACGACCTGATGTACAAGGCCATCGCGGTCGGCTTTGCGTTCTTCACGATCGCCACGGTGCTGGGCGCCTTCTGGGCCGCCGAGGCCTGGGGCGGCTACTGGAGCTGAGACCCGAAGGAAGCCTGGGCCCTGATCGTCTGGCTGAACTACGCGGCCTGGCTGCACATGCGCTTGATGAAGGGGATGCGCGGCAACGCCTCGGCCTGGTGGGCGCTCGGTGGCCTGGTGGTCACGACCTTCGCCTTCCTCGGCGTGAACATGTTCTTGTCGGGTCTTCACTCTTACGGCACGCTTTGATGTTCGCCCCCTACGTGCCTTCGGCCCGGTCCCCCCGAGGGGGAGCTTCGCCATCCACCGACGACGGCGGCGGCATCTGAGCGTCAGGATGTCACGCCCGCGGCTGACGGGAACCTGGACCCGCGCGTAAGGTCTCACCGGTTTGCCCGACAGACCCTCAAGCGCCCGCCGGGCGCAGCCAGCGCGAGACACCCCATGTACCTGCTGAAGGACCGCGGTTTCAACCACCGCACCCCGTCGGACATCACGCCCGAAGCCGTCTACCAAGCACGCCGCCAATGGCTGCAGCGGGCCGCCTGGGGCTTCGCCGGCGCCGGCCTGGGGCCGTGGGCAGCAAGTGAAGCGCTGGCCCAGGGGCCGGGCAAGCTGGCCACGCTACCCGGCGCCCGCAGCGCCCTGCCCGGCTCGATGGTGATGGACAAGCCCACGCCGTATGCCGACGTGACCTCGTACAACAACTACTACGAGTTCGGCACCGACAAGCACTCGCCGGCGCAGACCGCCGGCACGCTCAAGCCGCGGCCGTGGACGGTCAGCATCGAAGGCGAGGTCAAGAAGCCCAAGGTCTACGACCTGGACGAGCTGCTGAAGCTGGCCCCGATGGAAGAGCGCATCTACCGCCTGCGCTGCGTCGAGGGCTGGTCGATGGTGGTGCCCTGGGTCGGCTACTCGCTCGCCGAGCTGATCAAGCGCGTGGAGCCGACAGGCAATGCCAAGTTCGTGCAGTTCACGACGCTGGCCGACAAGGCCCAGATGCCTGGCCTGCGCTCCGGCGTGCTCGACTGGCCCTACACCGAAGGGCTGCGGCTGGACGAGGCGATGAACCCTCTCGCGCTGCTGACCTTCGGCTTGTACGGTGAGGTGCTGCCGAACCAGAACGGCGCGCCGGTGCGGGTGATCCTGCCTTGGAAGTACGGCTTCAAGAGCGCCAAGTCGATCGTCAAGATCCGCTTCGTCGACAAGCAACCGGTCAGCAGCTGGGAGCGCGCCAACCCGAGCGAATACGGCTTCTTCTCGAACGTCAACCCGCAGGTCGACCACCCGCGCTGGAGCCAGGCAAGTGAGCGCCGCATCGGTGAAGACGGCCTGTTCGCCAAGCGCCGGCCGACGCTGATGTTCAACGGCTACGAAGCCCAGGTCGGCCAGCTGTACGCGGGCATGGACCTCAAGAAGTTTTACTGAACATGGTTGCTGCTGCTGCGATGAACCGGCTGCTGGCCCACAAGGCCGCCAAGCCGGTGCTGTGGACCCTCCTCGCGCTGCCGTTTGCCTGGCTGCTGTGGGGCGCGATCAACGACACGCTGGGCGCGAACCCGGCCGAAGCGCTGATCCGCAGCCTGGGCGATTGGACGCTGCGTGGCCTGGTGCTGACGCTGGCGATCAGCCCGCTGCGCCAGTGGACCGGCTGGCACCAGCTGCTACGGCACCGCCGCGCGATCGGCGTCGCCACCTTCCTCTACGGCACGCTGCACTGGCTGTCCTACGCCTGGCTGGACCAGGGGCTGGAGCTCAACGCGCTGTTGAAGGATGTCGCCAAGCGGCCGTTCATCCTGGTCGGCACGCTGGCCTGGCTGCTGCTGCTGCCGTTGGCCGCGACCTCGTTCAACCGCGCGATCAAGGCGCTCGGGCCTAAGCGCTGGCAGGCGCTGCACAAGGCGGTCTATGCGATCGCGCTGCTGGCGATCCTGCATTTCTTCTGGATGCGCTCGGGCAAGCATCTGTACGGCGAGGTCGCCGTGTACGCCAGCATCATCGGCGTGCTGCTGGGCTGGCGCCTGCGCAATGCATGGCGCCAACGCACCCAAGCGCCGGCGCGTCGCACGCCGGCAGTCAGCGCGGGCTAGCGGGTAGACCGCGGCGCTTGCGGCGCTCCGCAGGTCCGGGTCAGAAAGAGGCGTTCAGCGGTTGCCGTGCCCCGATTGGGCCGGCTTCCTAGAATCGCCGCTTCGCCCACCTGCGCTTCGATGCCCCATCGCCCCCTCTATTGCCGCTCGAGTGTCCTGGCCGCCGCGTTCGGTCTGGCCTGCGCCTCGACGGCCGGTGCGCAGGCCGTGGACACGAGCTTCAGCGTCGGCGTCAGCTCGGCCTGGCTGGTGCGCGGCATTCCGCTGAGCCGCAGCGGCCGGCCCGCGGTCTTCGGCGGTGCCGACGTCTATGCCACCAGCGGCTGGTCGCTGGGCGGCTCGGTCGGTCGCTTCGAGGCGGCAGACGGCCAGCAGGCTGATGCGCTGAGTCTGCGTACCGGCTATGAACACACTTTCGACGGCCGCTGGACGCTGATGGCGCAGCTGCGCCACCTGAGCTACCCGGGCTCGGACACGCTGAAGATGTGGTGCTACAACGAAGTGGGCACTAGCGTGGCCGATTCCGACCGCTGGGTGCTCAGCTGGTCGGCCGAGACCCGCCGTGGCGTGGGTTGCAACCAGCACTTCGGGCCTGTCATCGTCAGCCGCTCGCTCGAGCTCAACGGCCGCTGGCCGCTGGATGGCGGCTTCCACCTCGGGGCCGGCCTGGGCCGGCGCATGTACGGCGGCGGCCAGGGCTACCTCTACGGCCAGGCCGGCGGCGGCTGGGGCAGCCAAGGCGGCCTGAAGCTGCTGCTCGACCGCGTCTGGGTCTCGCCGCAAGCCAGACTGATCTACGGCGATTCGGCTCGCGACCGCTGGGTGGCCAGCGTGATTCAGGCGTTTTGAGGAAGGCGGGTCGGGGCGGCGGAAGGCCAGGTCAACGCCAATGAAGGCGCTGGAGCCTCGATTGAGGTGAAGGCCGTCCGATTGGACGGCATGACTTAGCGTTTGGCTCCCTCTGCCTCCCTCCAAGAGGGAGTGCCAGCATGTTTGACGGCACCCACCAAGCCTCCCTCCAGGAGGAAGGCTCCAGCATGTTTGACGGCCCGGCCTGCGGCCGGGCCAGTGCCAACGTCCATCGCGCTTGTTCATCCGACCTAAGGCGGCGTGTGATCGCGAGACTTTTTTCACTGCGGCACACAACCTTCTTCAGCCGAGACCGGTACTGACCGATCACTGCAGCAGGACCCGCCACGCGTTTCGCCCAATGTTCAACCCCTTTCGCCGCTCGCCGCCGGCCGCGCCGGCCACGCCCGACGAGACCTGGATCCGCCGCATCGCCGATTCGCAAGATCGCGCCGCCCTGGCTGCGCTTTACCGCGAGTACCAACCCAGGTTGGTGCGCTTTCTCAGCCGCGTGACGCGGCACGACTCGCTGATCGAGGAAGTCGTCAACGACACGCTGTGGATCGTCTGGCAACGCGCGGCCGATTACCGCGGCGAGGCGCGGGTGTCGACCTGGATCATGGGCATCGCCTACCGGGTGGCCATGAAAGCCCTGCGCGATCAGGCCGATCCCTGCTGGGGGGCCGGCGACGACACCGACCTCGACACCCTGCTGGTCAGCGACCCGCGCGCCGACCGCGAAATGCACGACTGGCTCGCCAAGGGCCTGGCCAAGCTGCCCGCGGACCAGCGCCTGACGGTGGAGCTGGTGTACGGCCAGGGCCACACGCTGGAAGAGACCGCCACCATCATGGAATGCCCGGTGGGCACCGCGAAGGCCCGGCTGTTCCACGCCCGCGTCAGGCTGCGCAACCTGCTCCCCGACCTGGCCGGCGAGCCCGAAACCGCCCGCGCCGAAGGCACCCACGATGAACCCTACTGACATGCGCATCCACCAGGAGACCTGGGGTTTGCTGCCCTGGCTGGTCAATGGCCGGGCCGACACGGCGCAGCACCACCGGGCCGAAGCCCATCTGGCCGACTGTGCCGACTGTCGCGCCGAGCTGGCGCGCGAGCAGCACCTGGCCGCCGCGATGGCCCAGCCCAGCGTGCCTGGCCCCGACCTGTCGCAAGGCCTGGCGCGGCTGATGCAGCGGCTGGACCAGGCCGCGCCGGTCCGCCCGGCGCGGCCGTGGCTGGCCCTCGGCACAGAGAGCGCGGGGCGCAGCGCGACGATCCGCCTGTCCACCGCGGCCCTGCTCGGGGCGCTGCAGCTGGCCTTGTTCGCGGCCGCCGCGGCCTGGTGGTTGCGCACCTCGGTGCCGGTCGCCGGCAGCGCCAACGGCTACCAGACCTTGACCCAGGCCCCGGCCAGCGCGGCGCCCGTCGGGCCGGGCTTGCGCGTCGTGTTCCACGGCGGGCACCCGATCAGCGAGCTGCAGGCCTTGCTGGTCGGGCACGGCCTCATGATCGTCAGCGGCCCGACCGAGGCCGGTGTCTTCACGCTCGGCTCGGCCGCACCGCAGCCCGCGCGCGATCTCGACGCGCTGGCCGCCGAGCTGCGCCGCTCACCGGCCGTCGCCTTCGCCGAGCCCACCGGCCCGGCGGCTGCGCGGTGAGCTGGCGACGTCGCCTGGCGCGACTGGCCCTGGTCGGCACGCTCGCCGGCGCGCCCGCCACCGCGTTCATGCTGGGCGGCTGCGTCACCGCAACTGCACCGACCGCCGCGCCCTTGCCCACACTGGTCGGCGGCGCGCCCGCCGGCGAGGCGAGCCGCGTGGTCGTCATCGCCGTGGCCAACCAGGTGGGCGAGCTACCGCTTTCGTCTGGCATGACACCCGGGCTGTACGCCAAGAAACCGGGTTATGTGGCCGGCATCCGCGCCGAGGCCTTGATGGAAGAGGTCGCCCGCAGCCATGGCCTGCGGCCACTGGACGCGTGGCCGATCCGCTCGCTCGGTTTGCATTGCGCGACCTTCCTGATCCCCGACGGTGCCTCGCGCAGCGAGGTGCTGGCCGCGCTCGCACGGGACCCACGCGTGGTGCTGACGCAGCCGCTGAACGAGTTCGGCACGCTGGGTGAGCCGGCCGCCACACCAACGACACCAACGACACCAGCGACGGCGACGCCGGCCATCGTTAGCAAGGGCACGCCGGACCTGCCCTACAACGACCCTTACCTGCCGCTGCAGCGTGGCCTGCTCGGCCTCAGCGTGCCGCAAGCACATCGCTGCGCGCGCGGCGATGGCGTGCGCGTCGCGGTGATCGACACCGGCATGGACACCGGTCACCCAGATCTGGCCGGTGTGCCGACCGCCACCGCCAACTTCGTCGACCACGATACCGCCCGCTTCCAGCTCGACCACCACGGCACCGAAGTGGCCGGGCTGATCGCCGCCCAGTCGGGCAACGCGACCGGCATCGTCGGCGTCGCGCCCGGTGCGCGCCTGATCGCCTTGAAGGCCTGCTGGGAACGCGGCGACGGCAGCGCGAGCTGCAACTCCTTCACGCTGTCGCAGGCGTTGGCGGCGGCGATCGACCGCGGCGCGCAGGTCGTCAACTTGAGCCTCGGCGGCCCGGCCGACGAGCTGCTCACCAAGTTGCTGCGGGTCGCGCTGGCACGCGGCATGGTGGTCGTTGGTGCCATGCCGCCCGGCGG
>Ga0307515_10011103_pt1 | contig 17134 bp, 19 predicted proteins | sample 17_EM_MG_FD_194513 | JGI IMG/M metagenome (GOLD analysis project Ga0307515, IMG submission 194513) | Populus trichocarpa ectomycorrhiza microbial communities from riparian zone in the Pacific Northwest, United States - 17_EM | ecosystem: Host-associated > Plants > Roots > Unclassified | place...
ATAAAAAATTTAATTTTAAATAAAAATAAAATAAATTTTTTTAAAAAAAAACTCCAAAAAACACAGACTGACAACCATGCTTGTTTTTTTAAAAATTAATACCTTTTCAATTAATTTTCAATAATTTTTACATGCTGATAATAAAAATATCAAAAATCACCTAGGAAAATTAGAAGAAAAAATTCCCAACAACAATATTTTAAAACAGATAGCATGACATCCGTTATTTCGAAATATCACATTACTTCGAATTAAAATCACATTACTGTTTTTTTATTTTTTTTGCCTTGAAATTCATTTTTCATTTCTTGAAACAAGAGCTTATCATTACAGATAAAGGTATTACATTGACAGTTGATGTTGAATTTTGTTAAAGTTCTATTTATAGCAACCAAATCAGTATTGCATCAAAATCTACCAGAGTATTACTAGCAGGCGTTCCATTGCCCCAGTAAGTTAGCTTCCAAAAACTGTTTCCATGCCCTCACTGGGCCTACATCTCTAATACTAGCAGTATGCTCCCTTGCCCTAAAGTTCATGAACAGGCCTCTGGCTGCAAAACCCAGTAGCTCAGTTGAGTCCATGTAGCCACGCATCCTTGAAATGATTATACTGTCATAAGAGAATCCAATCCTGAAGTACCGATCCGAAGAAAGGAGCTCCTGTGAAGGTCGGGGTTCACATGGTAAATCTCTTTCTTCGGTGGACACATGGCTTCCCGCGCCAAATGAACCCCAGTCAACCTGCTGCAACATATCAGCTGCCCTCTCTGTGATTCCAGCAGCAGCTTGTTGAAACTCGACTGATTGTTCCAATGCTAATTTTTCAACTTGGACTTTTAGTTGTTGCAATCGCTGGCCAATTCTTGAAGACACGGCATCATACATTTTTCCTCTTGATATGTTTTCAACACCTTCCGCATCAAGTATATCGTCAAAATGGATTGGATCACCAAGAAGCACTGTCACCTGCATGTTCCATGGACATCAATTGAGAAAGAACAATAATGAGCGCGATACAAGTATAAAATAACTAAACAAATTAGAACAGGAAACCCAAGCTATGGAAAGGTCACAGCCTATAAAAGGTACACGGGAAGTTACAAACAAATGCATTATTAATTTTGAAGGTGTGTGATGTGTACATGGACATGTCAGTCAAATTCCAAGCTGCTGTTGACTTAAAAGAATCTTTAGTTTGCAGAGTCCTGTTCTGAGAATTAATCAGAAAGGAAGTAGAAGTTGCAAAGACTATGCATACGAATACATCTGCATTTATACACTCTTGAAGGAAGTGAACGAAAAGGAAGCTTCAACTATCCCAGTAGCTTATTAGAAGAAAATCAGATATTGTAAATGCTTAAGCGAATAATTAGAAACAGTAGGAACATCTTATATTTACCAGAACAAAAACAATCACACTACGTACCCTCTTTCCAATCCTTGGGAGAGTTGCTCCTATGGGCATGATCTCTTGCATCCCAGTGTGTACAAATGGGATGACCAAAGGGACAGTGTCAGCATCAAGGATCAACCTGTTAAAGCATGAAATCAGCTATTTCAAACAGCACAGCCAATCAAAAAACACAAATGTTTTGATGCATATACGCACATATCCTAAAAATCATCTTGCTAGTCAAGGCTTGGAAAAACTCAATGCAAAACAAATTGAGAGGATAGGATAAGAGAAGTGAAGGGTATAAAGCATCCTCTTCAATTCCCTTCCCCTGCTAAAAGACCATTTCATCTTTTCCTCAAGTTCTTGTTTATCAAAATTATAAAAGTGGATCCTCTTCCATGCCTTCCACACAACTAAAACAAAACCCAAAAAGATTTAAATGGTACAGAAGGCACTCTTACCTCCCCACACCTCTCTTTGAAGAACCCATGGTTTTTCCACCATCCCGAGAACGACTACCTTCCGGGAATATGTGAACCCAACTACCACTGTTCAACTTTGCGATAGCCATGTCCATGCCCTACAGCAAGATGATAAGAATAGCATATTAGAGGGGGAAAAATACTTTGAAAACAAACATGCAAAAAGACTAGACATCCAGGGTGTGAAACTGACGACTCAAAATAGTCATCAACCTCCAAGCAAGTCCTCTTATAATCAAACTTTCCTTTTATTTTTTTGATAAGCCATTTTTAACAGCCTCAAAACCAAATAATAGAAACTTCAGCTTAAGGTAAAATAGCCATTGACATCACTAACTATGAGGACTGAACAGCAATGCAGCAAAGCTGTCAAACATCAGAATTAGGCTCCACAGCACAATAATGCGAATTAAACAAAAAGTTGGCAAGAGACAGGGATGCGGAAGAGGAGAAGACTTATTATCTTGGATGGCACCTATTATCTTATAATCTAATTTGGTCAAAATAACACAGAAGGAGCAAAAACACTAAAGCAGCAAGCAAAAGATCCAATGCTTAAAATCACTCAGACAAGTTGCATCAAGCAGAGATACTACATGCTTAGACAGCTAGCTCAATAAAATGTCAGGTATTCAACAACAGATCATCAAGTACTTCTAACACCCCATTTAAACCAATACATCACTTGACAAACAAAAAGAAACACTTTAAAAGCTCACCTTCTGATAAATCCCTTCACCACGAGCAACTGGCAATACTTTGACAGATTGGAAAAATGCAGAACTCACAGGATTCTTAAAACAGCGATCAGAAGCACAAAGCGTCCATCTCAAGTTCTGAGCATCCATCAATACACTAGGAGGAAGCAGTGAAGCAATAATAAACGGGTCATCCACTGAAGCAACATGATTGCTCACCTGCAACAGACCATTATCCTCAACAATTACCTCATCACCACAAACCCAAAACAATTCCTCAAAATAAATCCCAAAACTGCAAAGAGTAAGCCAATAGAAAAACAAAAAACACAAGCATTATTGTTCCAAAGCCCACAAAGTAGAACGACCAAACTATACCGTTAAAAGAGGCTTGTTCTTGGGTCTATGCAGCAATGCATCATGTAATTTCTCCACACCATAAACCTGCGATACCCCAAAACCCCAAATTAGTAATTCTCGCAGAACCTAAGTCCTCAAAGCCAAAGATTACAAAAACAGTTCAGTCACGAACAAAGCAATTCCTCCTACCTGAACACGATTAAGTCCGTGCATAAACACATGACACATGTTTCCAAGCAGAGGCACAGCCACTGACTGAACCATTCGTATAATAACCGATTCTTCATCAGCATTAAAGTCCTTGCTGACTGCACCCACAGAATTCAGAGGTAATTCAGTAAATACGCGTCAATCTATGGGCGAATGTTGGTATTTAAGTATGTATACGCACGTACATAAAATACAAACATCCATCTCATGTATGTACGTATTTTATTTCTTTATGGATGCATATAATGTAACAACGACACGTGTCAATGTGTATGTATGTATGCATGTGAAGAGTTTAAATATACGGTGAGGTGCATGTATGGATGTATGGATGGATAAATGAAGTAGTGGAAAGAAGGTGACCTCGTTTGCGATAGAAAGCGGAGGGGGAGTGGAGAGAATCTCGCCGAAAATCACGGAAATGGTTGAGCCACCGTTGGACGGTGGAGGAGAAGTAACCATCGGACGCGGCGGAGAAAATATGAGGACGGCGGCGATGACGATCAACCACCACTCTAAAGCGGTCTCGCAGACGGAGCTGTAGTGCTTTAGCTTTGCTCTTCCATAGATCTCCTCTTCCTAGCTCTATCCTCTGCACTGCCATTTTCACTTCATAAAGAGAGATCTCTTGCTCTTTTATTGTTTTGAGAAATAAATTTTTATTTTTATTTTGAAAGCAGAAGCGTGAGTGTAGAGAAGGAAGGGTTTGAGTTGATTAGTATTGGAGGTGAGACTTTGGGGGTTGGTTCTAACGAACGCATAAGGGAGGTTGTGCGTAGGTTAAGAGATGGCTTTTGGGTTTGGACGGTCAAGCCATGGGTTTTAAAACTGATCCTGACTTGTTTTAAATCCAAGTTAATTTATTTTTTTAATTTTAAAAAAAGATTAAAAAAATATTTTTGAAAAAATAAAATGATTTATAATCAGGTTATGGATAAACTTGACTTTTTAATTGGATTATATCAGCTTAATTTTTTATTTTTGTTAAAACTCTATATGATAAAAATCTAGATCATGGATCAACCAACCTGTCTTGTCGAGTTTGCTTGATCCAACCCCCTTGTCATGTCATGTGGATCAATTTATCTAGTCGAGTTGAGATTTTATTGTATTGAAGGTCGTGTATGGGTCCATGATGAAACGTGGCATGGAATTGAGGGACCAGGTTCCTGATATTTTGAGTCACAATTTTTTATTGATGAGCTCGTGTAAATTCAGAACAATAAGAAAAAAAGAATGGGTCGTTTCAATTTTAAGATGATTTTGGGTCAATTTTGGCTTCTGAACCAATTTCCTTCCAAGTAATTCACATCCATGTATTTAAATTTGGATTTTTATTCTTTAAAACTACATATATAAAACTTAAATCTAAATTAAATTATATATGTTTTTTTTATTAATACTAGAAATAGACTAAAAATTCAATAAATACTTGTTCTTTCGTTGAAACCTAAATTAGTATTTAAAAGGACATCATGCTAACTCACAAAAATAAATAAAATAAAAACTATTTCTCGGAAATACATTATAAATATTTAAATATTGTATCTAACAAATATTTTAATATGCAATAATACTCTGATAAATTATAAACGTCGAGATACAGTAACATATCTTACTGGGACCATATTAAAAATTTAAGACTAGAACTGGAGGGGTGCGCCAGGCCGACGCTATAGTGCAACGCGAAGGCGACGCCCGAGAGCCCCAGTAGCAAGCTACCGTGATGGACCCTCCCCCTTAAAAAATTAATTTAATATCGTGTGGGCCATTGGCCCACGTATCAGATATTAAACTGATAAGAACAGATACTACACTTGATCTTAGCCAAAAGGCCGAGAAAGGTATGAGTTGTTAAGTCGCCCGCTTCTCCTTTTATAGTCTACTTCCATACGTGTTGTTTCATTACTTACCGATGTGGGATTATAAAACATCAAATCACAACAGGATGTGAAGGCGCTGGTTTCTCAAAATCAAACACCAAGGACGGGTGTGCTTTGCTTTGGCATAGATTCCATGGTGGGTCATCTGCTCACTGCAGTTGCTAGGACTCCGGGAAGAGGATGCTGCCAGTCCTAGGGTGAAATAGGTTGGAGAAGCTCATGGTGGGACAGGAAAAACTCAAATGGTTCCTAGGGTTCTTGGTTAGTGATGATACATGTTTAGCATAACTCAATAATAATGAAATTTTGTTGATGTTCACCATCGTTGGGCATGATGGAGGTCATTTCCACTGTGGTGGAGAGTTACAACCATTGAGATATGAGACATTCTTTCTTGCATAGATAGTGTGTGTGCTGGCTCCTTGGCTCCTTCTGTAAATTGCGGGTTGTCTTTTGCATCCTTTTGTCACTGACTAAAACTAGAGAGGAGAATCATCACTTCCATAGAAGCAAATATAAAGCTTTTAAGACTAGCTAGAGTACCCTTGTTACGCTTTGGGTATTTGAACTGGATCTTGATTTACTTTTCAACGCACGAGAAGAAAGAGCCGACATTGTGGAAGCATTTTCGGTTTTCCATTATTATGAAATTTTTTAATTAAAAATTGAAAAATATTCTCAATACTTGATGAAATAAATTGAAAAATATATGAATCATAAGAGTTGTTAATGTTAACTATGGATTAAACCGGAAAACTTGATCTTCTTTCTTCTTCATGGGGATGATGGGTTGATAATTAAGTTCTTCTGGGATTTTATTATTGATAACTTTCGTCCTGTCTTTATAAACTTAGATCAGAAACTTGTGAATTCCTTTGTTCCAGACATGAATGATCTCTAATACACAATTAGCAAACCCTGACACCTGACACCTGAATAAATAGAAGTGAACTTTGTTGCTAGAAAATATGTTTTCAAATCTCCGACATAAATATAATCCTTTTCATGCACCAACAATACACACTGATAAAACTTGTGCTGTGGAGATGCTGATAGCAAAATTTATCTGCAATAAGTGCTTGGAAGAAGTTTCTATCACATTCATGAAAAACCAATGTAGAAGTTCGTCTTCGTGCATCCTAGTCATCAGAGGGTCGAGTTGAAATAGAATTTGAGCTGTGAGCGTAGCCATCATGGCTTTCCATTCTATAGCTAATAAATGAACATGTACAGTTTTAGATGTGTAAAACCCCGCCACCAAGGTAATTGATATAAGATTGCATCTAGATTTGATTTCCATGCCAGCGCCACAAACTTTGAGCCATTGATAAGTTATTGGCCACCGTGTTTAGGGATTCATGAGTCTTGATGTCTGCCAGAATGTCAAGCATTTGTTGATAATCACATTTTGGGGGCTTCTCGCAATATCTGCCACTGGAAAAAGAGCACCTACACATTGCACAAGCATTGGTGAGGTATATATGTATAGCCGAATTGGCCCAGAAAGCAACCGCATGTGATGATGTTATTTGAGAAACAAAAATGATGAAGTGCATGAAAACACGTAGTAGTATCTGACAGTGTCAGAAAACAAAGAGAGCAAGTGCTGCCTACCTTAAGCAGGACTTCAATTTTCAGCATATGAAAATCTGATAGTTAGGAACTGTATCTCCAACATTCAAGTAAGTTTACATCAACCACAACATGGCCTAAGTCATCTGCCAAGGAGAAATCTGTGTCAATAATCCTACTAAAACTTGCTTCAGCGACAGAAAGCAATGACATTTGATCCTTCATTTATGATCCTCGCAAAATTTACATATTCAGGTATAAGATCTCTGTATATGACTCCATCAGGACGGGCATCCAGCACAACTAGGATTCCTGTCAAATCAATAACAAACTGCATTACGCAGTAGTTATGGCATGAGACCTGGCTCTTCCACTTGATTATGACAGTGTTTGCTTAGATAGTTACAAGAAAAGACACGAGAATAGATAAAATTCTGTGGCACTCTCAGAGATATTATGTTTGATAAATCAAAGAAAACCAAAAACTTCATATGTTCTCAAAGGAATAATAAACATGGAGCGAATTCCAGCCACATGTTCTACTCCCTATGTTGCGTGTTCAGATTTCATATGACTGAAAGGATTAACTTTTATGCTATTCACAACAATATTATTTTGTTCTCAGTATTTTATGCAGGGCTACAACTTCAGTATCATAAATCACACCCTACTTTTCACGAGTTCCACTGTGATTGAAAATGTTGAAGACAAGAAATAGCAGAGCTCGAGAGGTAGGATTACTGTTTATGCTTCTGGATCCAGAACCCTATCTGTCACAGTAATAGAACATAGCAACTTGATACTCTTTGATTTGAGAAATGTACCTGGTGCCACCCAAGCTTTAATGGAACTGCTTGGCAAAGGAGCCAGCCAGAGACTGTTTCGCAAATTCATAGAATCATCATAAGCGACAGTAGAACCTGAGAGGGAAAAAAGATGTTAGCACAAGCACTTGCAGATTTGAAAACTTCACAACATCTTGTTTCTCTTTCTTTGATCATTTTCTTCACCAGGTGCAAGTTAAAAAGTCGACAAAGAAAAAAAAAACACTATTCAAAACTAAGAACAAAGGAAATGAAGGGATGAAAAATTGTTATTCTGAGTTGGTTATATTTAATACAGTAGATTTAGAAATTAAGGGGCTGAAGTTGTTATTCCTATCAAGTAACAGCCAGTGGACTTTTTTCCATGCAAGTTTTACCAGTTTACCTGTTTGACAATATCCCATGTTGTATGGAAATATTTCTTTATCATATGCTGGGTATTCTCTGGCATGGAACCTGCAAAATGATTAAGGAAAGGTTAATAAAACAAGCAGCAAGTCGTCGGGAAAAAAAAAACCCTCTTTTTTTCACAGAGTTTGATGCTCATCCATTGACGAAAGACTACAGCTATCTTATTGAACTATTTGCACTTCCTTTACCAATTGATAAACACGCGAGTACAGTTCAGTCTCTAAATGATTCATACATGGATACATATCTGTCTGCCGCAAATAAACAAGTCTATATGGGTGTTCAAGGCCTCATGCATTGATGAACAACACCAGCTCATGCCTTAAAGATGAGAAAACCATCAACTATGTCATTGTATAACATCTTCATCGCTAATTTTTTGTCAAGTTTAACCACACAATCATAGTTTCCAATGTCTAGTAGCAAAGCCACATCATCCCCAAGGGCACTAATGCAAACTAAATGTCACACAAGAATCCATCTAAAAAACAAATTGTAATCTCTACCACACAAAACTTACAATATACCGAGTCGTCTTGTTTCAGCAGCAATGAAAACATGACCATGAAACAGGTCAAATCCATTCAAAGACACATCAAACCCAGCGGATGGTCCTCGAGCAACAATAAGCTCAAACAAAAAATCAAGAAAAGAATTCAACTCCTGCAATTTAACAACAAAATGATAGTAATTAACATAAAAGCTAAGAAATTTCAAAAAAAAATAAAAAGCAAAGAAACCCTTTTAAGATGGATACAAAACCTCACTTATGAACCGTCTTCCATGTGGTGTTCTAGTAAGCTCACATTTGTTCTCTTTGCATCCTCAACATCAGGTAACTATATATAACAATGTGTTCCCTGTACCAAAAAAAAAGACTCTGTTTTCCCTGTAGCAATGATCGTGGGAAATAAGACAATCTAATGTCTAATATCTGAACCTTTAACCATGAGATGAAGCAATGGGCTGTTGTGCATGGGCGAGATACATGTCATTGTATCTAGGGTATGTCTTGAACAACCTTTCGATCTAAAACAGTTGTAAAATGACAAAATCTAGTTTGATTAGCTTAACAAAGAAACTGAAAAGGTTGCTTGGAAAGTTAATGGAATTATGGAGGAGAACCACAAAATACAATCTAGCATGACAGATTGAATCTTGAGATGATCGATAAAATTGTACAGAATTTCTATGTTGCTTGTGATAGGTAGCTATTTTTGTTCATATTCGATGCTTTCTACCCTTTAAATACGTTCTTCAACACCGATTTTACAGAGTTGAGATGCTTGGTGTATCCAGGATTGGCTCGTGCACCATGACAAAGCATTATCGGTTGCTCGGTGTATCCAAGATTGGCTCGTGCACCATGACAAAGCATTATCGGTTGTTCTAAAGGGTTAGGCAATTCTTTCTTTCTGTGGAGGAACTGGCATTCCCCGACCCACCTCTCTTCTCCTTCAAGGGAAGAAGGAATGATGACACTAGAAGGGCTCTACAACTTTAATGCCAGCTGTTTTGTCCCAATCCTCTGGGGGCATAACATCTGCCATTATCTTTTCCTGACCTTGCCAAAGAATCTGGAGACAGTAGTGGCATTGAAGAGATAAGTCAACCTGCTAGAACATCCATTTGAGCCGAACAAAACCCCCCGGTGTAGAGAGAGAGAGAGTGTGCTTGGCCAGAAGTTCTGTGAGGATGTCCTTGTTTATTACTGCCTGAAAAATAATGATAGTAGAATGGTGTTTAGAATTTGAATTACAAGAGGTGACCTCACAAAGTTCTAAAATCAGTCTTCGGAGAACAAAAGCAAAGAAATTAAGAAAAGACAACAAATCCTCATTCTTCAGATCCTAACTCGAATTACAAATCAACAATCATTAAGATGGCCCCTTATTTTGACGGCCGAAGAGAACTAGGAAAATGAGCACAGAATAGATAGAAAAGTACAGAAATTGCTTTTGGAATGTGATGGACAGTAACATGAAATAAGAGCAAAATTGCCAAGTTGAAAAATAACAATGATCCTGATTCCTGCCATTCAAGCTATAAAATGGGTTTAACGAACCTCTTTGGCACGGATAAGAACATCACTAGCAGGCATCAACCCCAATGAAGGAACACGAGGCTGTTGGATCACGGCTGAAACACTTAATGTCAAATAGGAGATTGAACGATAGCATAAGAACTCTCTCCATTTGCAAATTCGTCAAGCCTACTCCATCATACCTTTTGCATGCGGCATCATGTGTCGTTTGCCCTTTGTTCCAGCAGCCAGTAGTAGACAAGCCTGGCCACCCGCAGCTCCTAAAGCAACTGTATGTTTCTGCACAAGCAAAAGCAACCATGTGACAACGAAAACAAAACAGAGCACAAACAAACAATCATCTAAAATCATATTACTTGAAATAAAGAGTGTGTTTCCTGCAATGGAGCTAGCAATATCATAAAGGTATAGATGCATCCTGAAGAAAATTTGTAGCATGCATGCATGCCTTCTTAAAATAACATCTCTGTAAGTGGGCATCTCTACCTTTAATGCTATTGCTACTCCCCATAACTGAAAATAAGAGATGTCATAGGGCCATAGTAATTTTTGAAGAGAACCCCACCTCATTCTTTAACTGCATCATTGAATCATGGATGGCAAAGCCTTCTGTCTCCATTCCAACCTGAATGGTTAGCATACAGAAAGTACATTAAAAAATAACAGTGGATGAAAAGATTGGGAGAGAAGCTTATAGGAATACTACCCCAAGAAGTAATTACAGAAAAGGGTGAGCAAACTTGAAAGATAAACATACATATCATTATGAATGTGCAATCTATGTCATCTAGGATTCTACGTGGGTCCTAATTTGTTTCATGATGCAGAAATACCAAACTAGTGCCATGTCAAACAACTCAAAAATTATATTATATATTACATAATTTTCTATGTTGACGAAGGATTTTCACTATACCAATAAATTAAGGCGAGGGATGCTAAGTTCTCCAAAGGTTTAGAGTAGACCAATGAACACGAACAGTTCAAGGTTCTTGCTTTGCATGCTAAAGTGAGGACTCAAAAAGGTAGCGTTTCCCAGGATTTCTGCCTTCTTGCAAGAAAAAGTATGGCACCCCATTTCATGAATGAGGGTCATCACAACCATTTCCCACAGGAGGCCTGCTTGAGAGACCACATCCACACTGATGCCAATTTCCCTTTCTGAAGTCAACCTTACTGCTAGATAATCAAACACTTTTGTAGAGGAACTAATCCATAACAACCTTGCTCCCCAACACAAATGGGCACTTAGCATTAGGAAATTTACTTGAATGAGTTTCCCTAACCTAGGCATTAAAACTAGCACATCAGACTGAAGAGTTAACTTCGTTACACAACTCATCCATCAGCTAATCTGACGGTAGGATTCACAACCCCATTGACTTATTCTTGCTCTCAGCTTTACTCGCCAATATCCAAATAGATGAGCCAGAATTAATATAAGGAAATAGAAGGAGAGAGTGAGCTGTCAAGGGCAGCAAGTAGTGGCTGCCATTGCAGCACTGCTAAGAGAGAAAACGAGTGAGATTAGAAGTTAAGTAGACTGGATGATTCCTCATCCTTCATTGTTGTGTTTTTCTTGTTCTCTCACTAAATAATAAGATTGGCTTCTTCATGGATGTATGATTTGTCGAACCACCTTCAACAGGCATTAATCATGAACACCCTCGGTCCACAACAAGTTGTGCCACTAGAAACATTGCTAAAGTACATCACTGGCAGAATTTCTTATCAAGATATCAAACATAGAGTTAAGCACGCTGTAAGCAGAGATTTCATAGTAAGCGGGTTGAATGTTTTCATTTGAATAAAGGTCAACCGATAACAAATCAACTAGGTTAAATCATGTAAACTTCCACCAAAATCTAGCCTAGTTCAGCTAGGTTTAGATCTAATAACATTGCTCAACAGTGTCTCGTTTCCTTCAGCGTAGCTTCAAACCAATTTAGGCATGGCTTTTTCTGGCAAGCCATTGTGTAGTTTTACTGTTTTAGGGTCGTGGATTTCAATATTGGGTTGGGCTTTTATTTTCAATTTAGTGAAAAACAAATCAGAAAAAAGATTTCATGAGACGACGGCATCTTTATCGGCATATCAGCCTCTCCCTTTAGCTTGTCGAATCCATCAGGTCAAGGGTTTCAAAGGCTAGTGGTGTGGTGGTGGAAGCTAAATGAGTGATTAACCATTAGTTTTTCTGGTGGTTTCTTTGAGGATTCTTTTTGGCGATTCTTGATGCTAGATGTCCATTGTCCCTTCTTTTCATCTAGAAGGAACCCATTTTTATTCTGCGTGGGCAGTGAGCAAATTGCTCTCAGGAGATAAAAGTCAAGACTCCATACTCTCCATAGTTTAACGTCATCCGTCAGCGATGCATTCCCGATCATCTGTAAGCGATGCATTCCTGATCATCGATGCATTCCTGAGCTTCTTAAAATATGGTCTAATAGGATGATCCAATTGGATTTTATTTTGAATTGCTTTGATATTGATCGGCTAAATTCGAATAACCTAGACATCTGAAAAGTTTAAAAAAATTAAAAATATATTTTTTAAATAAAAATAATATATTCAAAATAACTCGAGAATCAAGCCTAGAACCAGTTCATATGTTTGGTTCTGCAAGCAAGAATGTACTTGCAAATCAAAAACATAGCAGTAGAACTTAAAGAACACCTCAATATTTTTCCAGGTGATTAGCACTTGTATCCACATGATCAAATTTATTAGTTCCCTTCACAGAAATCTGTATAAAAAGCATCTAAATCAGTACACAGAATGCTGGGTTTTCCTACATGCAGATAGCAGATCCTATGAAGGGATGGGATCTGAAGATGCTAAATAGTAAATAGACTGCCTGTATATAGAAAAGGAAGAGAAACAAAACAAGCAATGGAAGACAAGTTCAGGAATTCACATGATAAATCATCCATTGCCATGATTGAAATAGAACCCAAAAGACAAAATTAAAACAAAATATCCAAACGTGAAGTCTGGACATGCCTTTCCATATACAGATACAACCAAGTCATTAGATAGTTTCAAAAAAATAAAAAGAAAACGTTCACACTTAATATCCCAATTGTAAAGAGCATCAGACATCAGACTTGTGTCTAGCTGGAAACCAATGGGGCTGATTCAGGCACTTCAACGCTAAAGACCTTAGCAATCTTCTCGGTAGGCACCAGGGGCAAATACAAGGATACCTTGTATCCCTTCTCTGCAGTGCTGAGTATGGTTTGATTGTACTTCTCAGAACAAAAGGCAGCAGTTGGCACAACCACCTGAGCCACTTGAGGGAAGAGTGGGAGCTGATTGAGCTTGCGCCAGGCAGAGACAGCAGCTTGTTCTGCCTTCGGTTCGTACTTGGAGTAGAGCTCCTTGGCTGTAGGCTCGTACTTGGAGTAAACAGATTTTGCCAATTCGGAGGCAGTTTCTTTCACACCAGCACGCTGAACTTCAGAAGCCACTGCTCGAGCTGCCACTGGAGCATTTTGAGCTGCCAAGAGTGCTCGGGATGACACCTGTTTGACGAGTGGGGGCACATGGTTGTCCATATTAGTGACAGATTCATCCACCTGCAACCAGGGAAGGTTTCAATTCACAACCAAATCCTCCAAAACCATGCATGATTAATTAAACAAGCCTAAAATTTCAATTCTATCACCATAAGGTATATAGAAAAGCAGACAATCAGATCATAGACTAATCTTAGCATCTTCAGAGAGGCAGAGCATTCTTTCTTTCAAAAAACAAGGTCTTTATAAATGACCAATCTGGTTCCCATGCCCTCAATCTTATCTTATGACCAAACAAAAGAAAAGAACGACTACATACATGAACTCAATTACAAACAATAAGCAAAGAATCGGCTAACCAGAAGGCAAAAAAAAGAGCATAAATTAGCTTATAGCCATGAAAAGAAAACTATTTTCCTTATCTAAATCATCATAAGCAATCAACACAGCAAAAAAAATTGGAACCAATAAGACCTAGGATTAGTCCATCCTCTTCAACCTCATTGACAACACTCACCCTATCACAATTCACAACAATCTAACTTACAATACTATTTTATCTAAATTATAAGCAATCAACATAGCAAAACAAAATTGGAACCGATAAGAACTAGGATTAGTCCATCCTTTTCAACCACCTCAATAACACACCCTATCACAATTCACAACAAACCTTACCATGCCACTTTCATCTAAATCATAAGCAATCAACATAGAAAAAGAAAATTGTAAGAACAAAAGCATCCCGTATAGAAAAAAGAACACAAGGCCACGTACATCACCCTGCAATTGTGCGATCTTCATCATACGTGCATTAAAAAGCATATAATATCTCATATCAAAAACACAATAGCCCACATGCACCACCTTGCAAATGTACAATCTCTATCATCCGTGCACCATAAAGAAACTCATAAACTCACCTTGCGATCAACAAACTTGAGAACCTCAATAGGAACTTCACGAAACTTATCATAAACAGGTCCAACAACACTCTTAACGGTCCCCTCAACAGTCTCCACACCGGGCTTCAACGGTCCAGCCTTGTCTTTAGCATAAATATAGAGGTTTGTAAACGTCAACACAGCATGTACTGCAGCCACTTGCACAAACTGCAAGTACTTCAGCCTCCTCTCCTCCTCCTCTTTGTCCTTCAAAAACCCAATTTCCAAAAACTCAATCAAAACAAGATCCCAAAAACCCAAAAAAGAATTTTAAAAAAAATCAATCCAAAAAAAAAAAAACCAATTCAACAACAATACAAAAAGAAAAAGAAAAAAGAAAAACCCTTACCAGTTGCTGTTGCATGTTGACATCATTTTCAGCCATGACGAGGTTGCAAGAAAATTGATCAAAGCCGGTTGAGAAAATTATGGTTTCGAAATGGGACAATGAATTAAAATAAAAGGAGGAATTTTTCTATTTATAGAGGGGATTAAGGAAAGGGCACGGATCTCGGTGTGAAATGGGGAGCACGGGAATCGGTGTGAATGGACGGCTACTGGGAGAGTTGGACTGGCACGTGGAGGGTTGTGATTTGGTGGAATTATAGCTGGCATCAAGGGGTAGTTTACTCCTAAACTTAGTTGCTAAGTTTGTGTGCTATGGGAAGGCAATGATCGTACGGACACGCTTTGTTGTCGAATTTTCTAGAAAGCTTATTAAGGTAAGCTTTTTGGTTTACCATAAATTGATTCAATTCTCAAAAACTTTCCATCGGTCGTGGGTCGTTTTCATTAATATTAAATTCGGATGTTATTTATTTGTTCGATCTATATTGTTGATAAAATTATTGTATTACATAAAACAGAGTAATTAAACTCTACTAGGAATATGATTTGATTCTATTCAAAACTTCAATATTAGATGGATTAATTTGAATTAATTTTAGAAGAATAACAAAAAAAAATTAGCATAGCTTAAATATAATCGTGTTTTTCAATATATATTATACACACAACCGTTATTAAAAATAGTTATTGTGTAATAATGTTTTTTTCTTTTGCAAAATAGTTAACTTTGTTAATAATCAACTCAAAATTATATAAAAATACAATGACTAAAAAATAAGATTTGAGATCCAATGATTAAGGAGATACGATGACATGGAAGGAGAGAAATATGGAGGGAGAAAAAAATGGAAAGAAAATTTTCAACTGGACAATTCTAAGCCCACCTTGAAAAATCATTAAATGAGGTCATAGTTAATCCTGAACAAAAACTCAGACAAATTACAACTATATTTGATAGTCTTTGAAGGTGTAAGTAGAATCATCTTGTCGAAATCTTTCTAACGATATTAAGTGTGTCAAAAACAGAGCTTAAGTGTATCCTGATGATCTATTATTTTTTTAGCACTAGATCTTGAATTTCATTTTTTATCATTGAATTTTCATAAATATTTAAATTGACTTTTGTAGTTGTGAATTAATTTTATTTGGAATGGACTTTTAAAACAACCACTATTTTCAATAGCAATTGTGTAGAGTTGTTATTTTCAATGGTTATTGTTTTTAATCATTGTTCCTGATGATGGTTGTATTCAAATTATGTTATTTTCAAATATTTTTTAACATGTATTGTTTTTTTAATTTTTTTTATTAAACTTTAGTTAGAATTACAAAAGACCCTCATTTGAATAAAAAAATTAAAACAATAATAGTGGTTGCGTTTATGTTATTTTTTAAATACTTTTTTAACATGTATTATTTTTTAAAAAATTTATTAAACTTCAGTTATAATTACAAAAGACCCTCAATTTTTTTTTATAAAAAAATAAAATAATGTCATTTTATAACAAAAAAAATAAAAATTCAAATCAAGTTTTATTCAAATCACGAGTTGACTCGTCATGTGAATTTAACTCTCTTCAAGTTAACTTTTCTTTGACACTTGGTTCGAGTAAAATGGCGAATTAATCATGTTCTGTTATGAATCCAAACACCTAGCCATATTAGAATTAATAATTATGATATAAAAAGAAAAAAAATACAATAAATTTAGATAAATTTACCCCTTTTCAGATACTTCTATCTGATTTGGCAATATGATTTTTTTTCCCCTAAATAGTCCCGTGTAGAAGAAGCAAATGCATGTTGCGTCAATGATAAATCTCAAACATAGACGACTTTACCAAGCAAATGCGAAATCAAAAGTTTTTTATTCAACAAATGATCTCATAACATCATCAAATATTCAATTTACTGATTTATCATCCAATTACATGGACCGAAAATATTCTAGCACCGCGGGATTGTAATTATCAAACGAGTCCTTGCTTGGCAAGTTGATCCCGTAAGGGTCTCGACAAAAATTTAATTTGAATTGATTTTAAGATTAATCTAATAAAATGTAATTAATTCAGTAAATTTACCAATAATTTAGTTAAATCTAGTTAAATCTATTTGGGTTAAAATTAAATATTATTATTTTAATAAAAAAATTAATTTAGAGTAACTTTTTATCTATATAGAATTTAGACCACGTTATTCAATTAGATATTGTACAAGATTTAATGTGTATTTGATATCTTGATGTAAAATATTTTTTTTAAATATTTCTTATTAGATATTTTTCAATTAGATATTGTACAAAATTTACCAATAATTGTTTTTTTTATAATTTTTTTTATATTTATACATTCAAAATCACTAAAAAAAACATATAAAGGTGAAAACAGAAGATATTTGGCGTCCGATTAGATTCCTAGTAACCATGTCAGGAACAAATCAAAGAAA
>Ga0307515_10011104_pt1 | contig 17133 bp, 10 predicted proteins | sample 17_EM_MG_FD_194513 | JGI IMG/M metagenome (GOLD analysis project Ga0307515, IMG submission 194513) | Populus trichocarpa ectomycorrhiza microbial communities from riparian zone in the Pacific Northwest, United States - 17_EM | ecosystem: Host-associated > Plants > Roots > Unclassified | place...
GCGCCTGCGCGGGCCCTTTTTTTGTCGCTTGCGCAGCATCCACTGCCTGACAGCCGGTCAGCGGAAATGGCACACTGGCGCCCTCGAGCGAATGAGGTGATCCTGCGGTGAGAGAGCGGCGATCGAATCTGGGAAACCGGGCCGTTCTCGTGATCGACGACAACGAAGCCGTGCACACGGCCTTCGATGTGCTGCTGTCCTTGCACGGCGCTCGGGTGCTCGCGGCCGCGACACCGGAAATCGGCTTGGAGATTCTCGCCCGCGAGCCGATCGACCTCGTTATTCAAGACATGAACTTCCGCCGCGAAGCGGCCAGCGGCGAAGAAGGCATCCGCCTGTTTCATGAGATTCGTCGCCGTCACGAAGACATGCCCATCATCCTTCTCACGGCATGGACGCACCTGGAAACCGCTGTCGAGCTCGTAAAGGCCGGCGCGGCCGACTATGTCGCGAAGCCTTGGGACGATGCGCGCCTTCTCACGACCGTACGCAATCTGCTTGATCTGAAGTTCGCACGGAGCGAAGCGCGCCGCATACGCGACGAGCGGCGCGATGCCCGCGAAGCGCTGGCGGAGACATTCGATCTGCGCGGCATCGTTTATGAGAGCGAGGCAATGCATACCTTGGTGGCAACGGCCACTCATGTAGCGCATGCCGATGTGCCCGTCCTCATCACCGGCCCCAATGGCGCGGGCAAGGAAGTGCTGTCGGACATCGTGCAGGCGAACTCTCTCGTACGCGATCACGCGTATCTGAAAGTGAATCTCGGCGCGTTGCCCGCGGAGCTGATCGAAGCCGAGCTGTTCGGCACGGAAGCCGGCGCATTCACCGGCGCGCGAGCCCGTACGGGGAGATTCGAGGCCGCCGATGGCGGCACTTTGTTTCTCGACGAGATCGGCAATCTCTCGGGCATCGGACAGGCAAAGCTGTTGCGCGTATTGCAAACCGGAGAGTTCGAACGGTTGGGATCCAGCGTCACACGGCGCACGAGAGTGCGCATCATCGCGGCCACCAATTCCAATCTGCGTCAAGCCATTCGCGAGAATCGCTTCCGCGAAGACTTGTTCTACCGACTGAACGTCATCGAGCTGGAAGTGACACCGCTTGGCGAGCGGCGCGAAGATATCCTGCCTTTGGCGAGATTCTTTCTGCAAAGCGGCTTCGAGCTGACCCCAGAAGCGGAGCGCGCGCTCACGCGTTATCACTGGCCCGGCAATGTGCGGGAGCTGCAAAACTCCATTCGACGCGCATGCTTGCTCTCGCGAGAGCACGCTATCGATACTGCGGCGCTCGGCTTGCCGGCCACGCACTACTCCCAACCCGATGAGCCGGCGGTCGACCGACAAGCCATCGAGCAGGCATTGGACCGCGCGAATGGCGTCATCGCTCACGCGGCGCGCGAGCTGGGCCTGTCTCGCCAGGCTCTTTATCGCCGCATGGAAAAGCTCGGCATCAAGACGGAGGCGGCGCGGCCTCCCTCACATAGTTGAAGGCGCGTCGCTCGCTAGCGGGTCGCACCGCGGTTGCCCTCGGATTGATTGCGGCAATCGCCGCCGCCGCGGCGGCGCTCTCCGCTCGGTGGCTACACGGCACCGCCATCGCCGCACTGACGGGTTTTCTCATCGCGATTCCGTTCGGTCTTTGGCTCGCGAAGCGCATGACGAAGCCCTGGTCGGCAGTCGTGCTCGCGGTGCGCGACGGCATCACCAGCCTGCGCGATCGCGATTTCAGTGTCAGTATCGCGAGCACGGCCGACGATGAGTTGAACGATCTGGTCGCGGCCTACAATTCATTGGGTGATTTGCTTCGCCGCGAGCGGCTCGATCTGCATCAACGCGAATTGCTGCTCGACACCGTCATTCAAACCACGCCGCTGGCGTTGGTGCTCACGAGCGATGCCGGATGGATCGTATACAGCAATATCGCCGCCCGGCAGCTCTTTCTCGGCGGCCGCAAGCTGGAAGGGCACGACTTCAACAAACTGCTGGAGCAGAACCCGCCGGCGTTGCGCGATGCACTGAGCACCCGGAGCGACGCACTGTTCACTTTGGAGTGGGCGGGCGAGCAGCAGGTCTACCACCTTTCACAGCGGAGCTTTCTGCTCAACGCGAAACCGCATCGTCTGGTGCTGCTGAAGCAACTCACAAGGGAGTTAGCCGCCCAGGAAGTGGCCGTGTGGAAAAAAGTGATCCGCGTGATCGCGCATGAGCTGAATAACTCGCTGGCGCCGATCTCCTCACTCGCCCACTCGGGCCGCTTGCTGATTCAAGAACCCGATGCCGGCGCGCAGCTCGATCGAGTGTTCTCCACCATCGAGAACCGAGCCGCCCATTTAGCGTCGTTCATCGATGGCTACGCACGCTTCGCCAAGCTGCCACGGCCGCGCCTTGCGCAAACGACATGGCCGCAGTTTCTCGCCCGCCTCGAAGGCGCGGCGGCGTTTCAAATAACAGGCACCCTTCCGCAACGCCCTGCAGAGTTCGACGCAAGCCAACTCGAACAGGTCGTCATCAATCTCTTGAAGAACGCCATCGAATCAGGCTCCCCACCGAACGAAATCCAGCTCGCCGTGCTGGAAACCAGCGACGGCTTCCTGCTCGAAATAACCGATCGCGGCAGCGGCCTCACAGAAGAAGTGCTCCGCGATGCGCTGCTCCCCTTCTATTCGACCAAGCCCACCGGTACTGGCTTAGGACTCACGCTGTGCCGCGAAATCGTTGAAGCGCACGGCGGACGCCTGAGTCTTGCGAATCGCCAGAACGGCGGCGCGATAGTCAGCGTTTGGCTACCGTTCGACCCGGAGCCGGTGGCCGGACCTTAAATTCGATGGAGCATCACCGCTTCGTGTGCGCGCTTTGGGTCTTGTCCGGCGCGATGCGATCGATGCGGGCCAGCTCGTCAGGAGAAAATTCCAAGCGTTCGAGCGCGGCGAGATTCTCGCGAATCTGCTCGGGCGAGCTGGCACCGATCAAAACGGATGTAATTTGCGGATGACGCAGCACCCAGGCAAGCGCCATCTGTGGCAGCGTTTGTCCCCGTGCCGTGGCGATTTCGTTTAGCGCACGGACCTGAGCTAGCACAGACTCCGTGACATGCTCGTTGCGCAGGTACGCCGAACCCGCGGCGATGCGCGATCCGGACGGAATGCCGCCGAGATATTTCGTCGACAACAAACCCTGCGCAAGCGGGGAAAACGGAATGATGCCGAAGCCCAACTCGTCCGCCGTCGTGAGCAACCCGGCTTCGATATGCCGATCGAACAAACTGTATCGCGGCTGATGAATCAGCAGCGGCACGTTTTGCGCACGAAGCAAAGCTTCGATCTCCCGCGTGCTCTGTGGCGAATAGGCCGAAATACCGACGTAGAGAGCTTTGCCCTGCTGAACGGCGCTGATGAGCGCGGATGCTGTTTCATCCAAGGGTGTGTCCGGATCGAAGCGATGGGAATAAAAAATATCGACGTAGTCGAGCCCCATGCGCTTGAGGCTCTGGTCCAAGCTCGCCAGCACATACTTCCGTGAGCCGCCGCCTTGCCCATAGGGCCCCGGCCACATGTCCCAACCGGCCTTGGTGGAGATGATCAACTCATCTCGATATGCGGCGAAATCTTCCCGCAGCAAGCGCCCAAAATTCGTCTCGGCGCTGCCATAAGGCGGGCCGTAGTTGTTCGCCAAGTCAAAATGCGTGATACCGAGGTCGAACGCGGCGCGCAGCATCGTCCGCTGCCGATCGACCGGCATGTTGTGACCGAAGTTATGCCATAGACCCAGAGAGACGCGCGGCAACACCAGCCCGCTGCGACCGCTGCGACGATAAGGCGTGCGCGAATACCGATCCGAGTCGGCGATGTAAGTCATGTCCTGAAGCCCTCATGAGAACGCGAAGCTGGGGGGCGCCTTGCGGCGGCTACAAATGAGCTCGCGGCATTTTCTCATGCGCCACGTGCCATAACCTTAGTGCGGCGCGACTATTTCACTTCTGCCGGACGATGACTTCTTGCCCCGTGTATTCGATCGTCTCATCCGGCTTGGCGTCCAGCTGGGCACCGGCTTGGCCTTCCGCGATGAACCGAACATGAAACGTGCGCTTCTCGATCATGCCGGGATACTGCCCTTGCTGAGCGCCGATGGTGAGCTCGCGCTTCTTTGAATCGTACACAAGCTTGATGACTGCGAACGCACCATGCTCGTAGTCGTAATTCAAGCCTTCGTCTTCGTATAACGTGAATTGACCGTCACGGCCCGTGTAAACCTGAATGGTCAGTGGACCTCGCGGCTCCTGTCCGGTGAATTGGATCTCAGGACCGGTGGGAACAATCGAGCCTTCCAGCACGAAGATGGGCATATGCGACAGCGGCGCGTCCGCCGAGACTGTGCGGCCGCCTTCGGTCTTCTGCCCGGTGTAAAAGTCGTACCAATTGGCGCCGGCGGGCAAATACACCGTACGCGATCGCGCTTTGTATTCGTATACCGGATTGATCAAGAACGCCGGCCCGAACATGTATTGATCGCCAATGTCGCGCACGCGTGGATCTTGCGCGAAGTCCATGACGAGCCCGCGCATGATCGTATAGTCGTTGTGATAGGTATTGCCGCCCAGCGTGTAGACGTACGGCATCAAGCGATAGCGCAGCTTGTCGTAATCGACCAGCGAGTTGTAGACCTCCGAGCCTTGCGGCGCGAGATTGTAAATCTCCCGCAGCGGAAACTGCCCGTGTGAGCGGAATAGCGGCGAGAACGCGCCGAACTGGAACCAGCGCGTATTGAGCTCGCGCCACTCTTCCAAGTCTTTCGCGTTCGGCTTTTCATACCGCGTCTCGAGCGCGAAGCCGCCGATATCCGTGGTCCAGTTCGGCAAGCCTGAGAGCGAGATGCCGATGCCCGCTGCGATCTGATCGCCGAGATCCGACCACCGCGACGCCACGTCACCGCTCCAAGTGGCCGCGGCGTAGCGCTGCAACCCTGGAAATGCAGAGCGCGTGAGAATAAACACTCGCTTGTCCGGGCTGGCCGCGCGATCGCCCTCATACACACCCCGGGCATGGATGAGCGGAAACGAATTGAAGAGCTCGGCGGAAGGGCCCATGGCCGTCGGCGTGATGAGCGCCTTGCGCTCATCCATGTCCACATTGGACTGCGGATCCGGCTCGGTTGCATCGAGCCACCACGCATCGATATCCAGCTTGTTCAAGGTGTCATTGATCTGGCGCCAATAGATTTTGCGCGCCTCGTCGGCATACGGATCGTAGAACGACGACAGATAGCCCGGCCCCACCCAGTCTTTGATGCCCTGCTCCACGTTGCGGTGATAGATGAAACCTTTCGCATCCAGCTCCTTGTAATGATCCGTGGTCGGATAGAACTTGGGCCACACCGAAATCATCAGATGCGCATTATTCCAGTGAACTTGTTTCACCATGGATGCCGGATCGGGAAAGCGTGTGCGGTCGAACTCGTGCGAGCCCCAAGAGTCTTCTTTCCAATAAAACCAGTCCATCACGATGTTGTCGATCGGAATGCGGCGCTTGCGGTATTCGTTCAACACACCGAGCAGCTCCGCCTGCGTCTTATAACGTTCGCGGCTCTGCCAAAAGCCATAGGCCCAACGCGGCAGCAGCGTTGCCTTGCCGGTGACCGTGCGATAGCCGCTGATCACCTCGTCCGCGGTATTGCCTTGCACGAAGTAATAGTCGATCGCCTGACCGACTTCGGAGAAGAACGAGAGATTGCCCTGCTCGGCCGCGGGCAAGGGATCTCGATGCAGTAGGGCAAGATAGCCGCCCTTGCGATCCCACTCGATGCGAATGGCGCGAGCCTCGCCCGGCTTCAATTCGACGGTGAAATTGCGATACCAAGGATTCCAGTCTTGCCGCCAGGCGTCGATGACCGGCTTATTATCGATGAACAGCTTGTTGTAGTCGCTCGCGTACAAGCTGAACTTGTGCACACCGCCCGTTGCCGATTCGATCTTTCCTTCCCACACGATGCGCTGGTTCGGCGCCTTCGCGATCTCCGCTGGGAAATTCTTGATCTGCTTGATGTACTGATAATCGATGTCGCGCTCGATGCGCTGCAGCTTCACTTGGCCGCCGACGGAATAAGTGGCCGTGAGCCCGCCCTCCTGCCCTTGCGCATCGTAGAGCTTCAAAGTTTTCGACAGTGGCTGCCACTCGCGAGGATCGCCAAATCGCGAGATGGATTCATTGTCCCAAAGAATGCCGTAGTGGCGGCTCGACACGACGAAAGGAATGGCCACATCCATATTGTGCTGGGCCAGTTCCACGTCTTCGTTCTTGAAGTTGAGTTGCCGATTCTGGTGCTGGCCGAGCCCGTAGAAGGCCTCATCGTGCGGCGACTCGAAGCGCTGCCGAATGGCGTAGAACGATTTTCCTTCGACCTGAACCGGCTCGAAGCTGCGCCCGTTCTCGATCTCCTGAGTCAACACTTTGCCGGTCTTGTCTTTGAAGATCACGCGACCCTGGTCGAGCAGCACTTCCGCCGCCAGCTCGCTCGTCTTCACGATGACCGTGTTCTCCCGTTCCGACACCGAGAATTCCGGCGAATCCTCGCGCGCCTCGACCATCAGGCTTTTCGGCAAAGTCATCTCGCCCGTAGGAAAAGCCGTGACGCGGATGACTTTGGGCGCGACGACCGCGACGCGAAGTTTCTTCGCCGTGCCGCCATTGAGTGTAACGACGACACCATGGGTCGTTCTGACATACGCCTGCTCTTTTTGCCCGCATGCGCAGGCGAGCAAGACGACGGCGAAGCTCAGCAGATAACGCGGCTCAATTCGCATGAGTGACTTTTCCCACTGCAGGTGTCGTGCGCTCGACCGCCGGCCGAGCCGGTACGGTGTCGAGCCGAATTCTCGTCTGCGCGGACGCAAGACCGTCCGAGCTTGCTTTGAGTGTCAGGCTGGGCTCGCCGGGCAACGGCAAGCTTTGCACGATCACTTGCGCATAGCCGTTGAAAAGGCTGCGGCGCGCGCCTTTCTCAGGCTCATGAGAATTGGGGTCGCCATTGCAAAGCCCGATGATGCGCCCGCCCGTGATCTCGAAATTCACCGGCAGGCTCGCGGTCGGCACCGGCCGGCCTTTCGCATCTACCGCTTCCACCGTGACCGGCGCGGCATCCCACCCATCGCGCGCGAGGCTCGGTCGATCGGCCGACAAGCGCAAGCGCACCGGCTCGCCGGTCGTCTCGACGCTGGAACGTGAAACGACTTTCCCGCCCGAGCGCCCGATTGCCTCCAAGCGGCCCGGTGCGTAAGGCACTTGCCACGCAGTCATCTCGTACGGGTCCACTTTCTGCTCGGAGACGACTTTGCCATTGAGACTCAAAGTGACGGTTTCCGCGTTCGACAGCGCCATGACTTTGATGGCTTGGCCGTCTTTGCCCGGCCAATTCCAATGCGGCACCAGCTGCAAGACCGGCTCGCTCTTCCATTGCGCTTGATGCAGCCAATACGCCGTCTTCGGAAAGCCGCACAAATCCATGATGCCGAAGAACGAGCTCGCGGACGGCCATCTGAACGGCGTGGGCTCGCCGTGATAGTCGAAGCCGGTCCACACAAAGCCGCCGGCGACGTACGGCCGCGTTGCAATCGCCTTCCACGCGGCGCGATGCGTCGCGCCCCACGGCGCCGCCTCGTCATCGTAAGACGCCATGATGTTCTTGGATTTGTCGGTAACGAACTCACCGCGTGTCATGAACGCCGATGTGTCTTCGGAGCTCGTCAGCGGTACATCGGGACGCGCCTCGTGAAACTTATCGTATTTGTCGATCTGATAATTGAAGCCGACGACATCCACGGCTTGAGACACATTGATGGGTGTAAACATGCCGTCGTTCATCGCCGCAGTCACGGGCCGGGTATTGTCCAGCCGCTTCACGAGCGCGGACATTCTTCGCACCATCTCGTATCCGCTTTCCGTCCCCTGCATCGGCTCTTCATTGAACACCGACCAGAGAATGATGCTGGGATGATTGCGATCGCGCCGGACCAGCCACTCGAGCTGACGCATCGTGTCCGGGCTGACATTGAAGTTGCGATTCTCATCCATGATGAGCATGCCGAGCCGGTCCGCGGCGTCCAAAAGCTCCGGCGCCGGCGCGTTGTGAGAGCAGCGCACCGCATTCGCACCCAGCTCTTTGAGACGTCGCAAACGATAAGTCCACAACGAGTCCGGTACCGCGGTGCCCACTCCCCCGTGATCTTGATGCAAGCAAACGCCTTGGATTTTCAAGGGCCGATCGTTCAGCGAAAACCCCGTCTGCGCGTCGAAGCGGAAGTAACGGAACCCCGCAGTCGTCGTCACGGCATCCACAGTCTTACCGTTGCGCAGAATCGCGGTGCGCACGCTATACAACACAGGCGTATCGACCGACCAAAGCGCCGGTGAAGTCACGGCCAACGACAGCTTCGCGGTCGACTCGCTCAGCGGCTCGACGCGGGCGGTGCCCGCAGCGCTCGTTACACGCGTGCCCTTTGGATCGAATAGCTCGACCTGCACATCCACCGACTCGGCCGTCTTGCCGACGTTCGCCAGCGTGACTTCAGCCGGTATCAGCCAACTGCCATCCGCTTGCCGTCGCGGATGCGCATACACGCCATCCGTCGCCACATGCACCGGCGCCCGCTTTACGAGCCAAGCATGCCGATAAATCCCGGCGCCTTCGTACCACCAGCCTTCCATCGGCTGCGCGTCGACGCGAATGGCGATGACATTCAGTGCCTCGCCGTATTTCGCGAATGGCGTGATGTCGATGTTGGAAGCGGCGTATCCCGTGAAGCTGCGCTCCACGACCGTACCGTTGAACCAAACGACCGCGTGCGTCGCCATAGCGCCGATCTGAATCTCGACATGCTTGCCGCGATCCGCCGGATCAAGCCGAAGCGTACGGCGATACCAGCCCACGCCACGTGGCCGATAGCCTTGCGATGTATTGGTGTTCGGGTCGAACGGCCCCTCGATGGCCCAATCGTGTGGCAGATCCAGCTCGCGCCAGGACGAGTCATCGAACCCCGGCGCTGCCGCGCCCCAAGCTTTTCCGGCCTTCGCGTTTTCATACGTTTGCTCGTGCTCTTTGAGCGTCGGAAATTCCACATCGCCGAGGTGAAAGCGCCAGCCATAGTCGAGCGAAAGCACTTCGCGTCCCTCCGTCGCGGCACTCGTGGCTTTATCCGCAACAACATCCGCGGCGCGCACCGCGCCACCCGGAGAAACCCATAAGGCAGCCCCAATTCCTGCAGCGCCTCCGAGCACCAACGCACCGATCCATGTTCGTAGGTTCATCGTGTTCCGTCTAATTAATAGGTGGACAGCCGCACTCGCAGCACTTGCGGGACCGAGGTGAAATTCAATCCCCAATCGACCTGGTCGCCATTCCATACGCGCAAGAAGCGCCATTCTCCGTCGCTGTATTCTCCCTCTTCGACACGGAGAAACTGCAGCTTCAGGCCGCTCTTGGGGTCCGCCAAACCGAACTCCACGCGAGCGTGCCTGCCCGTCACCAGGAACTCATTCTCGCCAAGCTGCGCCACCAGCGCGCCTCCCATGGGCTTTGCATTACCCGGCGGCTCGGCGTTGCCGAACTGCCCGAGACCATAGGCTACAGAGGCGCGCCACCGCCCTTTCATGGGCAACACCTGCCGGTGCGTGGCCGCACTCTCAGACACCGCGAACAGCTTGCCTTCGAAGCTCAGCTTCGCAAGCTCGCGAGCCATGGGCCCCACGAGCCGATAGTTGAGCGCAAAGTGCGCGAGGACCTCGTCATCGACCTTCGGCGCTCCCAGCGGGAAATTCGAATAGCCGGTGAAGTCCATGCCGAACGGCGCGAAGCCGATGCCTTGATGGCCCAGCGTCGCGAAGAAGAGCGGCGCGTAAGACATCGCATTGCCCGTCTCCGCGACGAACAGCGCGTTGTCCGGCCGTGAGTACAACTCGAGCACTCGGATGTAGCGCTCGAAGTCGGGCATATAAATGTCCGGTGCGATGAGATCGATGGACGGGGCCGCGGCCTTCCACACGTCGATGACGTTGTCTGTCGGCCCGCCGCTGGAATACGTCGTCGGCGGTGAAGGCTTCAGCGGGTCGCGCAAAGCCGCGTTCACATACATCGGCAGCGCATATTCCGCTTTGCCCGCGGCCGTGACTTGCTCGACGAAGCGAGCTATGTGCCAGGCGTGAAAGAACTCATCGGCGTCCGCGCCGAGCGATTGCTTCCATGAGCCCGGCTTCTTCTTCAGCGCTTGCAGCAGCTCCTTCGGTACCGGGGCGTCGAACACTTTCTGCGCGGCCGGTGAAAAGTCCCGCACGCTTCCGTAGGTTCCCGTCTCGTTTTCGACTTGCACCATGATCACGGTGCGCTTTGCGTCGATCGATTTCAGGTGCCGCATCAGTGCGGCAAACGCCTTGCGATCCGCGGCGAGCGTCGCCGCGCCCAATGGCGAGAGTGAGCCCATTCGCTCGCCTTTTGGATTGATCACGCGCGGATACTTGCCGTTGTTGACCTTCACCCACTCCGGCGCATACATGAGGTTGTTGTTCTTCCATGTGCCGAACCACAGCAAGATCACGCGCACGCCGTGCTCGCGCGCCTGCGGCAGCAATACGTCTAGGAAGGAAAAATCGAACTGGCCTTCGCGCGGCTCGATCTGCTCCCAGGCGACCGGCACTTGGACCGTATTCGCGTGTAGCTGGGCGATAGCCGGCCAAACCTGAGGCAGCATGCCCGGGTAATTGCTCGAGTTGTTGACCTGCGCGCCGAGGATCAGGAAAGGCGCGCCGTCCACCAGCAGGGCGTGGCGGCCGTCTTGATGAACGAAACTCGGTATCGGCGCCGGACCGGAAGCGGCCGCAGGAGCCTCTAACGCATAGAGAGCGGCGCACATGAGCACCGCCCACGCCCCATTCCGCTGCGCGGACGCACGCATTAATTGTCTTAGCATCCCGACGAAGTCCCCCTCTTCGCTTAGATTCGCCTGCCTGGATCCGGCTTTAGTGCCGGTATCGCTACCGTCCGCGCGCGAACCGTTACAAACGGCGCTAAGATCGCATGGCAGCGCTGTCAGAGGCTAGCTTTGTCCCAGGACGGCCATCCAATGAAAAAATGGCTCGGATGTATACGGCATTCCATATAAGAAAGCGTCATGGTAGGCGGTAAAGGCAGCTCGTTTCTGCGTTCGCGGCTGAAAATGCGGCAGCTCGCGCTACTCGTTCATCTCGACGATGAGCGCTCCGTGCTGCGCGCGGCTGAAGCCGCGGGCATGACGCAGCCCGCCGCTTCCAAGCTCCTTAAAGAGATCGAAGACGCGCTCGAAGCCCGATTGTTCGAGCGCTATGCGCGCGGCATCTCGCCCACCTGGTACGGGGAAATCGTGGTGCGGCGTGCGCGCTCGATTCTTTCCGAGATCAGCCTCGCACAAGAAGAAATCGCCGCACTGAAGGCCGGTGTATCGGGCCAAGCGGCTATCGGCACAGTGTTGAACCCCGGCGTCAATCTGGTCCCCGCTGCGGTGGGTTTATTGAAGCAGCGCCATCCCGGCATGCTCATCAGTATCGAAGTCGATTCCAGCAAGCCGCTCGTCGAGAAGCTTCTGCAGGGCAGCCTCGACATGCTGGTGGCTCGCGTGCTCGACTCGCGCGGCGCCGATGAGCTGCAATTCGAGCCCTTGGCGCATGAACGGCACGCCGTCATCGTCGGCGCACACCATCCGCTGGCCAAGAAGCGCAATGTGGGTCTGGAGGATTTGGCCGAGCAGCCGTGGATTCTGCCCGCGGAAGGCAGCATCGTTCGCGACCGTCTCATCGCTCTGTTTTTGCAACGCGGGTTACCGGTACCACGTAATGTAGTCGAGACTTCATCGCTGCCCGTCATCACAAGTTTGTTGGCGAACACGCAAATGGTGGTGCCGCTGCCGGAAGAATCTCTCCACTACTACACACAAACCGGCGCGATGAGCGTGTTGATTCCGGATCTCGGTCTCGACATCGGTGTGTTCGGCATCATCACGCGACGCCGCCACAAACTGTCTCCCGGTGGACAGTTGATGCTCAACGCCCTGCGTGAGGTGGCCGCGAAGCAATACGCCGACCATTCATTTCGCTAAGTCTTCTGAAAGCAGCTTACGACGCTTTCGACTCACGCGCGAAAGGGGCGGCTTTTGCCCGCTACTTGTAGACCCGGTCGATGGACTCGACCCAGATCACTTCGCACGCGCCGGCGCCGGTATCGAGCCGCGAGAGCGATGTGTTGATCGTGCCGCCGTCGGGACGGACGAGATCGATTAGAGAGCCTGAGATCGTGACGATATCCCCCTTGTGAACGCGCGATAGCTGTCGCGCGATGCTGGAGCTCGCGGGCACCATGTGCCAGTTCGATGCGGAGCGTTGAATCAGATCCTGCTCGATGGGCAATTCGTCGGCTTGCCAGAAAAAGAAGCGGCCCGATTGACTGACACGGATCGACTTCAGCACTTCAGTGTCGGACATCGGTCCCCAGCCCACCGCAAAATCCACGGGGCTCATCCGCGCCCACTCGCCGAGCCAATAATTCTCTCGCGAAAGAACACGTACGCGGGCAGTGAATTTCGCACGCGCGGTAATTTTAAAGCCGTCCTTGGAAAAACTGTCGCCCTGATCGAGTTGCGTCTGCAGCGGCTCATCCGGAGCGAGCACGCCGGGCCGCCACTTCGTCTCCGTGTCGGAGAACCATTGCCACACGGCGAGCAGCATGACTGCTGTAATAAAGAGTGGTTTGAGACCGCGCATGACGCGCGCGATTGTCTCGCTCCGCCGACAGGCGCCTCGTGAGGGCGCGCACAGAAATCGGTCGAGAGGCCCTCGTGCTACAGCCCAGGTTCACGAACTGCGACGCGCGCCTCGCGTCAACGTGATCGCTCGAGCTGCGTTGCACGCGTAGGACTAGGGCCTGTTCACACTTGCGGACCTGGTGCGCAGGCCGCAAAAGTCACGCCTTTTGCGGCCGAAAACGCAGCTGATGTTCCGAAAAAAGCGCCGCAGGCGACTTTTTTCCAATGAACGAAGTTATGGGGCAACGATTTCGAGGGCGCAGCATGAAATCTCTCTCCACGGCTTGGCGTTATACAAGTTTTGCATTGATCGTCACGGTCGGATTGGCCAGCTGCGTCGTGGTCCCTGCTCGCGGCGAAGGGCGAGTGATTCGCGTAGCGCCGCCGCCCGCGCGAGTCGTGGTCGTGCCGGCTCCACGTCGCGGCTATGTATGGGCGCCCGGCTATTGGCGCTGGAATGGCAAGCGTCATGTGTGGATCGATGGTCACTGGGTTCGCGAGCGCCGCGGCTACCTTTGGGTCGCGGATCGCTGGGACGATCGAGGTGGACACTGGGTTTACGTGCCCGGATATTGGGAGCGCGGACGCTGAGTGCTCCATCTGCGCAGCGATGTATCGATCAACCACGCTGACGGCAAACACAGACAGTTTCTGCGCATCGTAGGCATGTCGTTTATGCGAACACAAAAACTGAGGCGAGAGATATTGAGTAAGCATTGAAAATGGCGCCTGAGTCTGCGGTCTCCGAATAGAGTCACTTTAAAAGCAGACAATTAGATCAGCGTACACGTTCAAAGACACATCAAACTCGCACTTGCGACAGCCGAAAACTTCATTCGTTCAAACACACGCATCCGTCGGATATGTGCAGCCGTACCGTGACCGTACGCAACACCGTTAGAACGGTTGAGGGCACAATGGATACGCAAGGGAAAGCACTCCGAGCAGCGGGGTTTGTCTTAGGTTCAATCATTCTGGCTGGATGTGGTGGAGGGGGCGGTGGTGGCGGCATGATGACGCCGAACAACCCACAGCCGACGGGTAGCGATTCGTTTGCTGTGACCAGCGCGAGTCGACTTCTGAGTTTTAGTCGATCGTCTCCCGGCACCACGAGCGCCATGGCGATTACAGGTTTGCAGGCCGGCGAAACGATCGTCGGCATCGACATGCGTCCCGCAGATGGGCAGCTTTATGCCCTGACCAGCGCGAATCGCATGTACCTTATTAATACCTCCACGGGCGCGGCGACCGTTCGATCGCAACTCATGCCGGCTGCGGGTATGACGTTCGCGGGATTGAACGGCTCGAGCTTCGGAGCGAACTTCAACCCGGTGGTCGATCAGTTGCGCGTGGTCAGCAATAGCGGCCAGAACTTGCGCATCAATGTCGATACCGGTCTCGTCAGCGTCGATGCCAATTTATCGACCTTGGGTCAGCCGGCTAACAGCTCGGCTCGAACGGGCACCACGGCCGTTGCGTACACCCAGAGCTTCTCGAATGCCTGCCGCACGATCGTTTCGCTCATCGATACGTCGCAGGATCTATTGCTCACATCGTCGAATCTCACGCAAGGCGTGCTCACGACGGTGGGCCCATTGGGTTTTGATGCCTCTGCCATCTCGGCGTACGACATCGTAACGGGTACGGATGGATCGAACACCGCAGTCGCCATTCTTCAAGTCGGCGGTTCAACGCAGGTCTTCACTCTTAATATCACCGCTGGCGGCACCATGGGAGCCGGCGTCGCACTCGGCGGCCTCAACAGCGGTGAATCGGTGACAGCCCTCGCGATCAACGTGCCGACCACGTCGCCGACTCAAGCCGTCGGCAACATGATTGGTCTCTCCGCGTCCAATCGTATCGTCTCGTTCAATTCGGCGAGCCCAAGCCGGCTATGCACCAGCACGACGACGACGGGCTTGCAGCCTAACGAACGCTTGCTCGACATCGACACGCGGCCGTCGGACGGCCAGCTCTATGCACTCGGCAACAGCGGTCGCGTGTATACGATCAACCCGACGACGGGTGCGGCGACCGTGCGATCGACGATCAACGGCACCCTGAACGGTGTCGAGTTCGGCTTCCAGTTCAACCCGATCGCGGATCAAGCTCGCGTTGTCAGCGATACTGGCCAGAACATCCGCATTAACGTCGACACCGGTGTTACCGCGACAGATACGAGCTTGACGCCGGCCGGCTTCACAGTTCCGGCACTCGCCTACAGCAACGGCTTCGCGGGCACGACTTCGATCTTGGCTTACGTGCTCGACTCGCAGGGCGATCAGCTCTTGAGTCTGGGCGCGCAATCCGGAAGTGCCGGAAACGGCGATCTCGCGATCATCGGTTCTCTCGGCGTCGGCGACATCGGTTCGGTCACAGCGCTCGAAATCAACGGGGTCAATAACCAGGCGCTCGCCGCCGTCAACGTTGGTGGAGCCGCGACATCGCTGCTCACTCAGGTCAATCTGACCAGTGGCACCGCGACTACGTTGGGCACTATCGGCGGCAGCGAGGTCATACGCGGTCTTGCTGTGACCAGCGTGCCGCAGACAACGGTTGTCGCGGCAACAACCGACAATCGCCTAGTGACGTTCTCACCCGCCTCCCCTGGGACCTTCACCAACAACAGTCCGATTTCCGGATTGAACAACGGTGAAACGCTGGTCGGCTTGGACTACCGTGTATCGAACGGCTTGCTCTACGGTTTGACGAGCACCGGCCGCGTGCTCACGGTGAATTCGAGCACGGGAGCGCTTACTCCCGTATCGAACTTCGCTGCCGATCCCACGGATAACTCGAACCCCTATGCGGCGCTAACCGGCGCGGCGTATGGCTTCGACTTCAATCCGGTTGTCGATGTCATCCGCACGTTCAGCGATGCGGAAGAGAACTACCGCGCTCCCGCGGATACCGGCAGAGTCGTCTCCGACGGAACACTGAATCGCGCACCGTTCTCCGTAACGGCGGTGGCATACACGAACAGCTTCACTCCGCCGAGCACGACAACGCTGTACGACATCGACACGATGAACGATGTGTTGTTGATTCAAAATCCGCAAAACGCTGGCTCGCTGACTCCGGTCGGCCCGCTGGGGGTGGACGCGGGAGCGGTCAACGGCTTCGAAATCGTGGGACCCGCGGCGGGACCGAACACGGTCGCCTTCGCCGCGCTATCGGTCGCGAATGGTCCATCGGCGCTCTACAACATCAATGTGTCGACCGGTCGGGCCACGCTCGTGGGTCCGATCACGCTGCAGAATGCGACCGACCGCGTAACCGGTCTGTCGGCTCCCCCGAGCGCCACGGCGCCTGCGGCGAACAGCACGGTGTTCGCGATCGTCAATGGAACATCGCTTACATCCTTCCCGCGGAATGCGCCGGCTGCGGCCACTACGCCGAGACCTATCACTGGCCTCAACGCCGGCGACTCGATTCTCGGTGCGGATTATCGCCCCGCGAATGGACTGCTCTATGCGCTAACGAGACAAGGCGTCGTCTACACCATCGACACCAATGCCGCAGCGGCAACTTTGATAGCGACGTTGCCGGCGAATACGCTTAGCGGCACGAACTTCGGCATCGACTTCAGCCCGCTGGCGGATGCCATTCGTGTGATCAGCGACACGGGTCAGAACATCGCGGTCAACGTTTCCACGGCACCGGGCACGGTGACGGTCGCGACGAGCCTGAACTTCGCTCAGCCCGACATCGTTGCGCTGGGATACACCAACAACTACACCCTCCCGACCGGCATCCCGTCGCCAGGCACCACGGCGATCGTGCTGGATTCCTCGACGAGCAGCACGTACATCGTCAACCCAACGGGCCTCGGCACCATCCTGCCCTTGGGCCGACTCGATCCCAACACGCTGTTCACGAAGACAGCCGCGCTGGACATCGTTGGCGGCACGAATGGCTTGGTGCTCGCGGCGATTCAGCCCACCGATGGCACCACCCCGCAGACGCAGTCGGTGCTGTACACGATGAGCCCGCTCAACGGCATCGGCTCGGTCCTCGGAACGATCGGCCCGAACGGCACACAAGCCGTTAGCGCGATGGCGGTGCAGCTGAGGTAACCGCCCGCACATAAAGGAAGCCTGAAAAACTACGGGCCCTGTCGGTGAACAACCGGCAGGGCCCGTAAGTTTTTGCGACCGGAAAGTAGCGAAAGTCGCGCCTTTTGCCCACGGACAGAAAGCGCCGTAGGCGACTTTCTGCAATCGAACGAGCAACCGCGTGCTTACTCGAGACGCGCATCCATGGTGATCTTCGCGTTCAATACTTTCGAGACCGGGCAGCCGGCCTTGGCGTTGGCGG
>Ga0307515_10011105_pt1 | contig 17133 bp, 7 predicted proteins | sample 17_EM_MG_FD_194513 | JGI IMG/M metagenome (GOLD analysis project Ga0307515, IMG submission 194513) | Populus trichocarpa ectomycorrhiza microbial communities from riparian zone in the Pacific Northwest, United States - 17_EM | ecosystem: Host-associated > Plants > Roots > Unclassified | place...
TCTATTAACTAGGTTTAGAAACAGTTATAGAAATAGATATATTAGACTTTATACTAAGGGTATACTTTATATAGAAATATCTAAATAGATAGCATTTAGTGGTATACTATAGTCGGAAGATAATACCACTAGAGTTAAACTATAATATCTATAACAAGGAGTTATTAGGTATAGTTATAGTATTAAAGAAATAAAGAGCATTCTTATAAGGTATAGAAAAACTATTTATAGTTAAGATAGATTATAAGAACTTAATAGGATTTCTAATAATAAAGGAACTTAATTAAAGACAGGTTAGATGGGCAGAGGTGCTTATAGAATACTATTTTAAGATTTAGTATATTAAGGGTATAGACAATACGCGGGCCGATACGTTAAGTTAAAAGGCTAAACTATAAAATAATAAGAAGCCATTAGGGGCTTTACTGCAAAAAGATATAGATAGGTTAATTAGGTATAATTATCTAAAGATTATAATAACTTAAGAAAATAAGTTAGAAAAAGTTTATAAGTTACTAAAAAGCTTTTAAGTATAGAGAATTTTAAAAATATAGCTAAAATATCTATAAACGGATATATATGAAAACCAAGAAGTAAACTATATCCTAAAAAGTATAGCAGAGCACTTTATAGAAGATTTCTATAAGGGACTAACTTAAGGACATAATGGAGCTATAGGCTTAGTATTAAGACTCTAAGAGGAGTATATTATTAACAGAATTTAAAAAATAGCTAGGAAGGTTACTAAAGAGTATTTAAATTACTAAAGGAATAAACTAATAAAGTATAAGCTATATAGAGGGCTATAACCTATTAAAATACCAGAGAGACTATAGGAGGTTATATTATAGGACTTTATTATAAAGTTGCTAAAATTAAAAGATCCTATTATAGGACAAGATTATAACGCGATCTTAGTAATAGTAGATAAGCTTATAAAGTAGGGATACTTTATAGCGTGTACAGAAGAGATATTAGTAGAAGATATCGCTAAAATCTATATTAAGGAAGTGTTTATAAAATATAGAGTACTAAGTAAGATCGTATTGGATAGAGATTTAAGATTTATAATAGTATTTTTGTTAGGACGCTAAGGTCCTTAGGGCATATAGTAACGTAACAATAGTAGTGAGATGCAAAGAGTATCTAGTTCTTAATAAAGTAGAACTATAGAACTGAATTCTGCTATTCTCTAATGCGGGGCGACTACGTTTTGTAGGCGCCTTGCCTACGCCTCGCCTGCGCTAAGCCGGTTACGGCCAGTGCGTCTCTATAGCCTAATAATTACCCCCCCCCTTCTTAAGCGGCTGTCCTTAGCCGACGCTATTATATAATAGGAGTGCTATTATTGCCCTTCTCTAAATAAAAAGTTTTTAATAAATTTAAGTAAATTAAATAATATAATAATAGGGCAATGTAATAATAGGATAATATAATAATAGGACCTTATAGAGATCTATAAAGGTAGGAGTTCCCACCTAGGTAGGACATTAGATTTCCCTTCTAATTTCATTTTAATTCGTTTAGCCTGCGACTTGCCTTCTTTATAACTTCTAATTAATTATAAATCGCAAGCGCTAAGCCGTCAGTTCGCCTGCTTACGAGTCTTCCGTAAGTATTTTTTATATTAGCTTATAGCTGTCGCTAACCCTGCTAGGCGCCGTCGAAGCTCCTACACCGCTCGCAAGCTGCTCCCCTAGCTTTGCTAGAACTAATCTGCCTCTATTATACTAAGCGTATAGCTACTGCTAAGCGGGCCACTTATAGTAAGCAGGCCAACTACAATTATGGGTACTACTAATAACTAAATAAGTCGTGCCAACTAGTACGTCTAAGTGCGTTAGTTTAGGTTCTAATAGCTAACAGACTAGGTCCCTAAGGCCTTCCATAGCCGCCTAAATAAGCTACTCGCCTTTATTAATAGGGCTAAGCGCTAATAGGTTACTAGCGGGGACATAGCTAACCTTAACGCTCGCGTTGCTACCGCCTAGAAGTCCTTTATAAAGGATATTAAGGCCTTAGTATACACCGGCGCCAAGCACGGTCTCCGCCAGCGCCTAAAGGGCAAAAACTTTCCCCTACTCTAAGTGCAGGAATTATAGGCCATCCGTTATACTCTTAAAGGAATTCTTAACATAATACGCGCTTTAGTACGTGTCGTAGCGCAGGTATTTCGCCGTTATAGTATATGCTAATAGTACCTATAGGCCAATATACCTCCCATTGTAAGGGATAAGGAGGAGGATAAGGGTGAGGAGGATAAGGAGGAGGGAGAGGAGGAGGATAAGGGTAAGGAGGATAAGGAGGAGGGAAAGGAGGAGGATAAGGGTGAGGAGGATAAGGAAGGAGGGGAGGAGAGGGAGGATTTAATGGAGCTGTAGAGTATCTATATTTCTGTTAGCGTATTACCATCACTCCGCCGTTATTCCGTCGTTACCCCACTAGTAGGGCGTAACCTTAGTTATAATTAAAAGTTTTTTTATTTTTCTACCTACTTTCTTTTCCGTTTACCCCTTAGGGTAAAGTAACTATTATATATCTTCTTTGCGTCCTTATCGATGTCCTTTACTAAGACCTATTCGTTATATTCTTTTAGCTAGCCTTTTTACTTAACCAGGTACTGTAGGGTCTAGTTATATCCCTTTCTTCTACGCACTTCTTCTACCTTATATTAGTTCTTTTGGTCCGCTTAATTGTCTAGCTTAATAAGCCCTAGTAAAGGGTCTCTAGTAGTGCCCTTACGTTATTTATATAGCTCTAGTAAGCTAATATAAAACACTAGGTAGATACAGTAAGACGTAGGTAGATATAGTTAGTATACTTACTTTCTAACTAATTTAGCTATACTAAAAGGTCCAATAAAGCGTGCTATAAGTTTCTTACTAGGCCTTTTTAGTTTAAGGTTCTTAGTTAATAGCAAGACTAAATCCCCTACTTTATATATCTGTAGTTAGTAATAACGATTATAGTATTTTACCTACGCCTCGGTAGCGTATTTCTAGCGTTTCACCAGCGCTTTACGTTTAAGGGATATCCTTTTAATCCTTTTAGAGGCGGCTAGAATAGAACTACTATTGTCCACCTTAACCTCGTATTTTAGACGCGGGTAAAACCTATAGTAGGCATAGAACGGGCTTATACCCGTCTTACTATATTTAGCATTATTATAGGCGAATTTAGCTAGCAATAAGAGGCCTACCTAGTTACTTTACTTTTCGTTATAGAACACACAGAGGTAATACTCTAAGGTTTAGTTCTGGCGTTCTATTTACCCATTAGTTTGCGGGTAAAAGGCTATACTTAGCCTACGTTTAATTTTTATAGTAAAGTATAGCTCTAACTAGAACTTACTAATAAAGATACTACTGTAATTAGATATAATCCCCCTAGGGGCTCTAAAACGGCGTACTACTTTATTAAGGAAGAGATCCGCAAGTTCGGTTACAGTAATAGTTTTTACTATAGGCAGATATAAGGCCATCTTAGTATAGCGGTCGACTATTATATATATTGCGTTATATACCTTATTGCCTTATTTACTAGGCAGTAGGCCTATAATAAAGTCCATTATAATCTCCTGCCACAGCTAGTCTAGGTAAAGCAGCGCTTAGAGCTCGCTATAAGGGCGATATTAAGGCGTATATATACATTGGCATAAATTATAGGTAAAGATATAGTTTATAACGTCCGCATTTATACTAGGCTAGTAGTATTTACATAAAAGTAGATTTAGAGTCTTTTTCTTACTAAAGTGCCTAACTAGGGCATTATTGTAGTAGATCTATAGGAGTTCTGTATAAACCGCTGGGTCTAGGGGTATATATAGCCTCCCGCGGTAACAAAGTAGTCTAGCGGAATTAAACTACCACACTAGCTTTAAGCGGGCGCGTTAACGGCGTCTTGCAGTATCTATACTATTACTGCGCTTTTGTAGTATAAAGTTATCTTTAGTCTAAAGTCCTTTAATAAGCTTAATAACTGTTTCCGTACTAGACTTATAAGCACTCTCTTAAGTACTAGCTTCTCTAACTTAGGTCCTCGTTATACGCTACTTAATAGCATATATATAGGTTGCCTAGTCAAACTGTAATGCTATATAGCCTAGGCGTACCGCCGTTAGGTTGCCGGCTTATAGCCGTAAAAACGATACCTTTATAAAAGGCTCGTTTTCTTATATACCTAATAGGACTTTTACTTTAAGTTAGTGGCCCTATATTCCCAAAGTCCTTTAGAGCAATAGTAGTATAGTATCTTCTTCTAGCGGACCCCCTGCGCCTAGGGGTTGCCTTAACGGCGCGTTTACGGGGTTCGTTTTTCCCGCCCTATACTTAATAACAAAGTTATAGGTAGCTAATACTATAGCCCACCTAGCTTGCCGTTTATTAAGGGCTTTTACTTTTATAAAACCCTTTAGATTATTATAGTCTGTGAGCACTTTTAGGTGGCTTAATAGCCCCTTAATATAGTGTCTCTAATGCTTAAAAGCCTCTATAATAGCTAGTAGCTTCTAATTATAGGTCTTATAATTACGCTTTACTAGCGAAAGCTTCCTAGACTAAAAGGCTATTAGATGCTAAAGACTACCTTTAAATAGCTATAATATAATTACTGCTAGGCCTTGTATAGAGGCATTAGTCTCTAACCGGGTTGGTAAGCCTGGCGTATAGTATTATAAAAGCGGCGCCGTCGTAAAGGCGTCGTAAAGCTGGCGCATCGCCTACTCCGCCTCTTTAGGCTAACGGAGAGGCCTAGCTTTACAGCCGTTCTTTACTCCCTTAAGGAGATTAGTAATAGGCTTTATAATAGTAAAGTACTTATAAATAAACTAGTAATAAAAGTTAGCAAAACCTAAGAAGACCTAGATATCCCTATAGGATTAAGGGCTCTCCTACTTAGTAATAGCTTCTACCCGGCTAGGATCTATCGCTATGCCTTTAGGACTAATAATATATCCTAGGAACTTAACCTCTTATACGCCAAACCTGCACTTCTTAAGGTTTGCATATAGTTGATATTACTATAACCTATATAGCACTTCTAGTACGTAGCGCTAGTATTCCTCTAGATTTTTAGAGAAAATTAAAATATTATTAAAATAGACTATATAGAAAACGTCTACTAGTCCTAATAAGGCCCAATTAATATAGCCCTAAAAGGTCGCTAGTTTATTAGTTAGCCTAAAAGGCAAAACTAAATACTTAAAGTGGCCGTAATGCGTACGGAACACCGTCTTTTACTTATTGCCCCGACGGATACGAAGGCAGTAGTACGCATTCGTTAGGTTTAATTTAGTGAAGATCTTAGAACCTACTAAGCGGTCCAAGGTCTTACTAATTAATGGTAGTACGAGACAATTTTTAATCGTCACCTTATTAAGGCCTCTATAGTTTATATAGAGCCGCAGCTTCCTATCTTTTTTAGGTATAAATAGGATAGGTACCCCTACGGGACTAGTACTTAGTCAGATTTAGCCTTTAGCTAAGGCGTTATCTAAGTACTCCCTTAGTACCTTTAGCTCCTTAACTAAGAGGTTATAGAGCGGCCTATACAGGACCTTCTGTCCCTCTTTTAGGTCAATAGTATAGTCGCCCTAGTGGTATCGGGGTAGCTTTCCTACTTCCTTATATAAGAAGATATCGCTAGCTTCTTTTAACTATAGGGGAAGAACCGGCAAGCTACCGTTATCTTATTTACTAGGCATTAATCCAGTAATTACTAGGGCGAAGACCCTAGATTCCCTTTAGAGAGACTCCGCGAAACCCTTAGGGGTTTATAGCAATAGGGATAAGCCGTCTAGCTTCTATTACTACGCCTTCGCCTTATAATTAATAAGAAGTCGGGCCTTCTTTAACCCTAGCATACCTAGGGTAACAGTAGGGGATGCGTTAGCCATTCTATAGCAGATAAGGGTTACTTCCCTTATCCTGCCCTAGTTATCCTTTATCCTTAATAGTACCTTATAGGCTTTATAGCAATATACCTAAGTTTTATTTAACTAGGAGTAGGTAGGTAATTCTATATCTAGTGTCTTAAAGTTACACTCTATTACAAATCGCTAATTAATTACATTTACTTCGGCGCCGAGATTAAGTATTACTGAGGTCTCCTTCTAGGTTTACTTAAATAGGACTTCTCCTAAGATAGTAATAGCTTCCTTATAATCTAGTAGTAGCTTACGCCCTATAGGTATAAGGGGCTCTAAGGGCGCCTGCCTTTTCCTAGCGTTAAGATGGCGTTTACACTGCTTAACTGCGGCTGGTACTGTTATAGCTTTAGGCACTGTCGCCACTAATATCCTAGCTTGCCACAATTTTTGTAGTTCCCCTTAGGTTGGGTTAAACCCCTAGCAGTACTGCTTTGCCCCGCTATTACGTCGCTAGCGGTGGTTTTAAAGTCCGCTTTCCCTAAGTTACCTAATAGGGTGGTCTTTATATTCAAGTTTATGGCGTGCCTATTACTTCTAGCCTATAGGGCGCTCGCGCTCTTCTGGTTTTCCTCTAATAGGGCAGCTAGGGAAACTAGCTAATTTTAAGTTTATAGAAACTCCTAATAGTTAGTAACCGCAAGCCGTAGCTTTAGCCGTAGCTTCGCAAATAGGTGTATTATTAGATGCTTTACATTATAGGAAAGATTAATTTATGCTTTTAAGGAGGTTAGGTAAGCAGCAAACTCGTTTATAGGTTAATTAGTTTATTGCATTGCCCTTATATATATTAGGGCTATATAGAGTTCTCAATTAATAGGACTTTTAATTTAGTTAATTAGGAATTCTATTAGCTCCTTCTAGGTAAACTACGTATCTAGATGGTTATCTTTATACTACAGCTAAAGGGTTTGGTTAGTCCCCTTTATATATTATATAGTAAACGCGACTTTAGTATTCTTATCCGCGAAGCCGTTATACTCTAGGCAGAACGCTAGCTTTAAGCTATCGCGGAAGTCTTGGTGCTCTTATATAGTCTTACTATAATATAGAGCAATCTTCTCTATTTTAACGGCCCGTTTTAACGGAGCGCCTATTATATTAGTAGCCTTCCGCTTAAGGTTTGGACGCATCTGGCTACGATCTAAGTACTCTAATAGGATAGTTTAAGGTTGTAGATCTAGGTTAGGAACGGAAGTCGACGTCACCTTGCCGCGTTAACGCCGTTTTAGCACTTCCACCTCTTCCCTAAGTAAGTATAGTTTTCTTTGCTCTAGGAGTTATAGCTTCTCGTTTTCTAGCTATTATATTTCTTTCTATATATCCCCTTTATTTATAGCTTCCGGTTCTGTCTGGGACGATATAGGTTCGCCTATATTATCCTAGGGCTAATCCCCAGGCTCGGTAGTACGTACTGCGCTAGTACGCCCTCGTCTCGCCATTAGGTCGATAGGCTGCAATATAGTTAATAAATATAGGTCGTCTTCTCGACAGAGGGTTGCCGCTATGTAGTCGTGGCCTTAGCAGACTGCTGTGTTGTCGGGCCACTACCCCTGAAAAGGGATAAGAATTTAGTACTGTTAGGACGCCAAGGTCCTTAGGGTATATAGTAACGTAATAATAGTAGCGGAATGCAAAGAGTATCTAGTTCTTGATAAAGTAGAACTATAGAATTAAATTCTGCTGTTCTCTAATGCGGGGCAACTACCTTTTGTAGGCGCCTCGCCTGCGCCTCGCCTGCGCTAAGCCGGTTACGGCTAGTACGTCTCTATGGCCTAACAATTTTAGGAGGTATTCTTAGCGGAGTAAGGAGTTAGAGCAGCAACTTTTACCGCATATTATCCGCAGATAGACGGTTAAACGGAAAGATTAAATTAGACACTAGAGCAGTATCTAAGGCACTATATTAATTACGTATAGAATAATTGGGTATCGCTATTACCAGTTATATAGTTTATATACAATGTAACGCCTTAAGAAGGAATAGGTACTTTACTATTTAAGGCGAATTATAGATATAAACTAAGAATATTATTATTACTATATTAAGTAAAGAATAGAGACATTAATAAATATTTATAAGAACCTTACGGAAATAGTAAAGGTAGTATAGCAAAGGATAAAAAAGTACTATAACGCTAAGAGATTTAAGGGATTAGATCTTAAGGAGGGAGATAAAGTATAGCTACTATATAAAAATTTCAAGAGTTAACAACTAAGTAAGAAGTTGGACTACGTTAGACTAGGACCTTTTAAAATTATATAGAGGATTTTACTAGTTACGTTTAAGTTAAACCTACCAGCCAAAATAAAAATCTACCCTATACAGTATATTGTAATGCTAAAGCTAGTATACGGGAATGTTAAGCCACCGGTCTATAAGGCAGACACGTATAAAGGATAAGAAGAAGATAAATAGTAAGTTTTAAAGATTATTAGTTATAAGGACGTTAATAATAAAATATAGTATAAGGTAAAGTAGATAGGCTATAATAAAACTACCTTAGAACTACTAAAAAATTTAAAGAACGCTATAGGAAAGGTATAGGAGTATTAGAAGAGAATAGGTTAGGTAATATTAATAAAAAAGGATTGCTAAAAAATAAGTCACCTAAGGGGGACCTAGGAAGAGCGACTGCTAAACTACTTAAAGTTGTTCTCTTTATAGGAAGAAAGTTAGTTCTTTTATTACTAAGTTCCTGCAGACCTTATTTTATAAGTTTCCACTCCTTAAAACGGACCTTCTTACGTACTTTCTTAAGATAAAGCAGCTAAGTAGACGCTGCGATGTGAGCATTTAAGGCCTTCTATTCCGTATTTTAAGAACGCTTAAGCTTAGTAAAAGCCTACGCTAGGTTACTATTAAGCTTCGTAGTAGTAGATTAAACATAAGACCTTATAATAAATTACTTAGGGAACTTAAAGACTATTAAGAGTTATAGGACGCGTATACTTAGCGTTAGAAGTAAAGCGAACGTTATAGGACGAATAAATATTTGCTTTAGTGCACTTTAAATAAAAGAACGGTTGCTAAGATAAAGGACTCGCTAGCGCAATTGTTATGCCCAAGCCCAACCCACTCGACCATACAAACCACCAAAAAGGTAGCAGTAGTGTCTCGCGACTGGACGGGCTGCCGGTTGGAATGTCTTATAAGCTCTCTAGCCCATACCGTAGGTATAGGTAGCGCATTATATAATAACTGCACCCCCTCCTAGGGCGCATGTCCTTAGGCGCCTAGACTACGATAAATAGCTAGCCTTTCGCTAGGTGGTCTTGGCCACGCAGCGCGCGAGCTACCCATAGCACCCTAGCTGCAATCGTAAGGCGTCCCCGCTAGTACCCACAAGTACTAGTTATTAAGCTATAAGGTAACCTTCTAGCAAGCACGTGCGATACCCCGCACTCAACTACAGGCAGTGCAGTCGCTTAGGCTGTCCCGTACTCGTAAATGCTTAACCCTGTACTAGATTAAATACTAATCTCCGGGTAGTTATAAGATATATTATTATACCTAAGCCTAACCTACTCGACCATATAAACCATTAAAAAGGTAGCAGTAGTGTCTTGCGACTGGACAGGCTGCCGGTTGGAATGTCTTATAAGCTCTTCAGCCTATACCGTAGGTATGGGTAGCGCATCGCATGACAGCAATATAGACTAACCCCTTTTTCGCATAATAAGAACACGGAAATAGTATTATTTTACCTAGTAATAACACTACGGCGATAGTATAAGCACGATAGGCTATAGAAGAAAGAGAAGTTACTTTAGGTATAATAAGTAACAATATTAACTAAATTAATTAGATGGATATTACACCTCTAGTAAACGACTTAGAGATATTTAGAATCTTTAAGGACGAAGATAAAGAGGAGGGAGATGGTATTACGGACGCTTTAAGTACAATATTACGACTACTTAGAGAGAAGTTAGAAGAAGCTAGTTAGTTAATATAAATATAGTCTAGGATGGAACCAATAGAACTATATAATAAGGAATAGTAGCCGAGTTATATAATGTAATCTATATAATCTATATAATTTATATAATCTGTAATAGAGTAGATAAAGCACACGTACCTTACGTATAAGGAGGGTTTCCTAGCAGTACGGTTATGTATTTAAAGGACCATAGTCCCTATATTAGATAGTTCTTTCCTTATAGTAATTCTTAGAATATAATTGGAGTTAATTTATTAGGCAACCACTCTACTAGTTATTATTACGTTATTGACTTACTTATAATACCTATACACCTAGCCCAATAACAAACCCATCGTAGTACTTGCTACAAGGTTCCGTTATAATATTTAGTATTGCTAATAGGGGTAGGGAGCTTAGCTGGCTATTAATTCGACTCCCTATTTCTAATAGCCCTAGTATAATATATACTAGGTTCTTAGGCTAGTATAGGTTTACACGGAGTCCAACTTTTACCTTCTCTATATAAATTGTCTCCTTTTTATATTTAGGACAGGTTAGTAACTAGGAGTTATACTTTCCTTAGCAGAGGGTGCACTTCTACTAGTTAGCCTTGTATTTTTTTATATTATAATCTTAAGTGGAGCATCTTCCGCATATTTCTTGTTTACAATATTAGGTTCCTATATATCCGTAATAGTAGCATTTAAAACATCGCTTTACTAGGTAGGCTCTATTAAACCTTTTAGTTTTCTTATAGGTACTATCCTAGTAAAGAACCTCCGCGTATATCGTAGTATTTGCACCTAGTATAGTCTTAAATTCTAGCACTAAAGAGGCATCTCTTTACTTCTCCTTTAGGGGCCTAAGCCACCTCTAGCTAACAATCCTATAACTACTAAGTACTCTCTAATTTTCTAGCTTAAATTTCCTAATAACGGCCTCCTTCTCTATATTATTAACTAAACGTATAGGTATATTATGTGTAACTACTCCGTATATAGGCTTAATTACCTAAGCACTTCTCCCTAAGGTCTTTTTATCTCCGTATCTACGCAAGTCATCTACCTGCGCTAGTATTTCTGTAAAAATAATGACGTCTCCTAACCTAAGGATCCGTGGCGCGGTGATCCGTGCCTTATTTATAAAAGCGTTTCCCAATTTAGATAACGCGTTATTTAGTTTTTTTAAAATGTTTTTATAAGGCTCTTTAAGTGTCTAAAGAAGCTCCGCGTCTACCTTCTTACTAAATTTAATAACTATATATCGGTATTCCGGTGCTACTAGCGTTAGAGTAACGCTAGGTAAGAGGCGGGACTATACGGACGGGGGTAGTGGTGCGGCTGCAGCAACGTTCGCCCAGCTTTAAACGGCTAACTGTGGGCTTCTGCTTTGTGCGGTAGGGGGTATAGCTGTCTTTTAGTTATATTTAATGTAATCTACTGCGTTTTTTTATAGCTTCTGTTTGGCGTTTAAGACGCGTAAAGGTCTCTTCTAGTTTCTTTCCTAAGGGCTATTTAAGGGCAGTTTTAATGTATTTTAACACTAAATTAAAGAAGGGCTTATATACCCTGTACGGGAGGGCCTTCCCGTCCGATTTTTCGTGCGGCGGAGTGCCGAATTTGAGGATTTTGGCGATTTTAACCGTGATGTTTTAACCGTGCGCGTTGTGGTTTAGGTTGACGCGTCCCACTTTAGGCCAACGACCCTTCTTTTTAGCTATCTCTAGGTATCAAACGATAGCTAGAGGGCCTATGGGAAGAATGCAGCTTGAATTAGAACGCTAGGGGTTGTGGTTGTAGAGTTATTTCAAATTTTCAATTTTCGCAAAGATTCGTGTTTTTTTTCGCGAGAGGGTAAAAGAGTGATTTGGCATTATGTAATATGCTGAGACTTTTTGGACGCTCGGTGGAGAATTCGTTGGTGATAAGGAGCAGTATGCCCGCACGTGCGCGTAGTGCACGTACCAGTCCACCGGGGGGTCTGATTTATGAGATAACACACACCCATCTTCGAAATCACAGTCCTCGGAATCATCTTCACTAGCCTGTCTCACCTTGACCTGACTTAAGGAGACTACCCAGAACTAGCTAGACCATCGATTGTGTATTAGGCGACGAAAGGTGCTATTGCCAACGGTGGAAAGAAGAAGAATCTGAACGAGGTGCCCGACATTTTCCTGCTGCGTTGAAAATGTCCCAAGCCCCGGATCCGACAATCGACCTTCATTGGGGTGATTATCGTGGAGGTAAGATATAATGCGTTTAATTTCACCTCTTGTTCCACTTACTTCAGCACCCTTCTCACCTATCTACTACAGCCATCCATGAAATTTTCGCATCCAATGCCAAGCGCTTTCCAAACAGGCAATGTGTCATTGAAACCAAGAGCCCACGAATCGCTCAGCGCACTTTCACATATCGCCAGATCAACGAGAGCTCCAACCAGTTAGCACACCACTTCTTGGCCCACGGGTGCGAAGTGGGGGATGTTGTCATGATATATGCCTATCGAGGGTCGGTTCTTCCTCTGCTTCCTCTCTCTCGTTACTGACTGACCAGGATGTAGGGTTGACCTTGTGGTTGCCTATATGGGGGCCCTCAAAGCCGGCGCAACTGTCAGCGTACTTGATCCACAGTACCCTCCAGAGCGCCAGAGGATACTGTTGGACGTTGCGAGCCCTAGATTCCTTGTCTGTATCCAGAGAGCTAGTGAGGAGTTCGGCAAGCCTTCTGACGTTGTTATGGACTTTATTGCGAGCAACCTAAGCATCAAGTCTACTGTTCCAGCGCTAGAGCTTTCTGGTAATGGGGAGCTTACCGGGGGCATTGTCGACGGCAAAGATTGCCTCGAACCCTGGGTCTCCGGCAGAGAGGAATTTTCTCATGTCCTGGTTGGCCCGGATTCGGTTCCTACTCTGAGTTTTACGAGCGGATCTGAGGGTAGGCCGAAGGGCGTCCAGGGACGCCACTTCTCACAGACCTATTACCTACCTTGGATGGCAGAAAGATTTGGCCTTTCAGAGGAGGACAGATTCACCCTTTTATCGGGCATAGCCCATGATCCGGTGCAAGTAAGCTATTCTCTATCCGAATATCCCCACTCACTTCTGTGATACGGAAGATCTAACTAGCGTATACAAAGAGAGATATCTTCACCCCGCTTTTCCTAGGCGCCAAACTAGTTGTTCCTCCGACAGATGTGATTACCTACGAGCGGCTCGCAGAATGGATGAAAGAGCACAGCGTCACAGTAACCCACTTGACTCCTGCTATGGTCAGTATGGTCGCTTCTAATGCCGCTGTCGATTTTCAGACTAAGCCAATCCGCAGGGCCAAATTCTCGTTGGCGGAGCCACAACTCAATTCCCCTCCCTTCGGAACGCCTTCTTCGTCGGTGATCTCCTGACTAAAAAAGATTGTAAGAAACTACGCGGCCTCGCACCCAATGCTACCGTGATAAACCTCTATGGCTCGACCGAGACGCAGCGTGCCGTATCATTTTTTGAAGTCCCAAGCAAAGCCAACAATCCTGCGTTTCTTGACTACCTACCAGATATCATTCCGGTTGGCCATGGTATGCTGCATGTCCAGCTCTTAGTTGTTGATCGTGAGGACAGGACCAGGCTTTGTGGCGCTGGTGAGCAAGGGGAACTGTTCCTGCGAGCAGGGGGTCTCGCAGAGGGTTACCTAGGAAACGACGAAAAGACGGCAGAACTCAATCATTCAAAGTTTCTACCCAACTGGTTTGTCGATTCTACCAAGTGGACACAGCAATATGACCACCAGATGACTTTGGGAGGTCATGAGGCTTGGAGGAAGCTTTTTAAAGGACCACGAGATCGTATATATAGAACTGGTGATCTTGGTCGACTCCGTGCTGACGGAAGTGTCGAGTGTATAGGCCGGATTGATTCGCAGGTCAAGATACGTGGTTTTCGAATTGAGCTAGGTGAGATCGATGTATTCTTATCACAGTACCAATTTGTGCGCGAAAACATCACAGTAGTTCGAAGAGATAAGGACGAGGAGCAAACACTCGTCACTTATTTCGTTCCCGAGACAAAGCGGTGGCTCCAATACCTTCAGCAGCAGGAAGATGGGAGATTCACCGAGCAGGATATACAAGATGAGTCGATGGGAGGAATGCTTAGACGGTTCAAGTCGCTGTCTGACGACTGCAAGAAGTTTCTTGCGACCAAGATTCCCAAATACGCTGTTCCTAGCATCGTTATTCCTCTATCTCGGATGCCCTTAAGTATGTTCCCCCGATGAAGCATATCCATATTTAGCCTAACAAACAGCTCCCAGATCCGAACGGCAAGATAGACAGACCCTCACTCCCCTTCCCCGATGTGGCAGATCTCGCTCTTCTCTCCAAGAGGAGGGCTTCGTCCATAACTGCTAATTTGACCGACACCCAGACTCGACTAGCTAGGATATGGGCATCAGTGCTTCCCAACCGCTCTGCACGAATGTTTGTACCGGCTTCCAACTTCTTTGATGAAGGCGGTCACTCCATCCTCGCACAGCAGATGTTTTTCCGTCTTAAGAAAGAATGGAAGGATATCGACGTACCAGTGAGCGTTATATTTCAGTCCCAGACCCTCGAGGCTCTTGCCGCAGAGATTGATCGAGCCCAAGACCCTATTGGTCTTCGCCTCGACGCGATGCCTCTCCCTGGAGACGGAAATGTTGAGGATGAGGCGTATGCAGCGGACGCGAGGGATCTGGTGCGTCAACTTCCCGAGTCCATTCGGAGTGCAGCAATAGAGTGCGACTACGCAAATACCCCTCCCACTGTGTTCCTGACTGGCGCCACGGGCTTCCTAGGCTCATACATCCTGAACGAGCTCCTCGAGGGCCCTACCAAAGCGCATGTTATTGCGCACGTGCGAGCCAAGGACACAGCCGCAGGTCTAGCTCGACTTGAGGCAACAGCCAATGCCTTCGGCCTGTGGTCCCCAACCTGGACATCTACATCCAGGCTCGAGGTCGTGGTAGGGGATATCTCCAAGTCACGCCTCGGTCTATCCCAGAACATCTGGGATCGCCTCTCCGACGAGGTAGATACCGTCATCCACAACGGCGCACAGGTTAATTGGATGCTGCCGTATTCAAGCCTACGGGCGGCCAACGTGCTTAGCACACTGGCTTGCATCCGGCTCTGCGCCACTGGAAAGCCAAAGCGATTAGCATTCGTCAGCTCAACCTCGACACTGGACAATGAGTACTACTTCCGTCTCTCGCGGGAGCTTGGAACCGCTGTGTTGGAGACGGACGACCTGGAGGGTAGTTGCAAGGGTCTTAGCACGGGTTATGGGCAGTCTAAGTGGGCGAGTGAGTTTGTGGTGCGCGAGGCCGGACGGCGGGGCCTCGTGGGTGCCGTTGTTCGCCCGGGATATGTCACAGGGGATCCGAGATCTGGCATTTCGGTTACGGACGACTTTTTAGTCCGGCTGTGGAAAGGGTGTTTGCAGGTGGGAGCGCGCCCTAACATTGCAAACACGGCCAACGTAGTTCCTGTCACGCAGGTCAGCCGCATCGTTGTCGCCGCGGCGTTTCATCTCCCTGCTGCTCTCGGGCAGCTCTTGGGCGTGGCTCAGGTTACCAGCCATCCGCGCCTGACGCTAAATGATTGGATTGGTGCTCTTGAGGGGTATGGGTATCCTGTGCCAATGGTATCGTATCAGGAGTGGTGCACGAAGATCACGGAGTACGTAAGTGACGACGCCAAGGAAGAGCATGCTCTGCTCCCACTCTTCCACTTCGTGGTGGGAGACTTGCCTGGGAACTCCATTGCCCCGGAGCTAGATGATGCGAATGCAGCAGCGGCGCTGGGGCCATATGGTAAAGAGACGGGTAATCAGGGGGATCCTCTAGCTGCAAACACCGTAGATGCGCAAACTCTCGGCATGTACTTGGCGTACCTAGTTGCAGTGGGCTTCCTGCCTGCGCCGGTGAAGAAGGGCGAGTTTGAGTTACCAAGGGTCGATGGTTTGAGGTTACAGGTTTTAGTTGCAGGACAACTTGGTGGCAGGTCTGCAAGGCCGTGAAAAGTGGCCGTAGAGCATGAAGGCGCCCGGCAATGGCATTATAAATCTTCAGTTTCTGATATATACCACTTAATTATAAAAAGCCCCCCTTATATAAAACCCATATATAAAATGTAAAGGCTTTAGTAATAGAATTAAATCTATTAATAACCTACATATAAAGATTTTAAATTAAGGAGAAGGAATAAAATTATTAGGGGCTATTTAACAAGAAGCCTTTAAAGGGCCGCCAAAGCACTAGCATTAGGAAAACTAGAAAACGGCAAGGGCTAGCCTAGGGCTGGCCCCAGGTACTATTAGCTAAACCCATTGGCCTACTTATATACACTTGTTAAAGCTAGCTATATAAAGATACGTTTTAAAAGTCTTTGCCGCTAAGCCAGCCTACCACTAAGGCAGAAAAACAAGATTCTGCCACGTTATTAAGCGTTTTACCTATTAACCTCCTAGGAGCTTTAGGTACCTAAAAGCCTCTAAGTCCCAGTACTAGTCTTAGTAGCCTTAGGCTCCTAGGATTAAGCTTTAAGGAGCCTCTAAATTCTAGGAATAGTTTTTTTAAAAGCCTTAGGTTCCTAAAAGCATTACTCCTAGTAATAGTCTCCTAGTAGCCTTAGGCTTCTAGAAATGGTCTTCTAGGAGCCTCTAAGTCCTAGAAATAGTCTCCTAGTCTCCTAAGATCCTTAAACTTTTAGGAACCTTTAAGTTTTAAAAATAGTGTCTTAGGAGCCTTAGACTCCTAGAAGCTAAGTGCTAGTAATAGCGGCCTATAAAAAAAATATGCAGCTTAAAAAATATACTAGCTATAGAAAGTATATAGTTATAGCGCCTAAAAGCAACTTATAGCCTAGGAGTATTACCTTAAGACTAATATCACTCTAGTACTATCTGGAGTAGAAATATCCTCTTAGGATATCCCTACTAAACCTATAGTAAAATAGTCTACCTAGCGTTATACCCTATTGTTAGTAGTTATATAATAGGGGCTTAGAGGATAATACATTCCTATAGCTTAGATTAAGGCTCTGTACTTTATAAAGCCATATTAGGCAAAGTTTAATTAGTATTATATTCCTAAGTCGTTTCTTAGCCTATAATACCTCTCTCGCCTATAGGCTAAAGTAGTCCGTTTTAGATCAGTCTGCTTTAAAGCGATCTCTAATTAAGCTTTCTAGTTTTACCTTAGCTTGTTATTACGTGTGGTTATATACTAATTAAAATAGGTATAATTTTCC
>Ga0307515_10011106_pt1 | contig 17131 bp, 1 predicted proteins | sample 17_EM_MG_FD_194513 | JGI IMG/M metagenome (GOLD analysis project Ga0307515, IMG submission 194513) | Populus trichocarpa ectomycorrhiza microbial communities from riparian zone in the Pacific Northwest, United States - 17_EM | ecosystem: Host-associated > Plants > Roots > Unclassified | place...
TAGCTTAGTTAAGGGCGGTAAGCGGAACTAATATCTTTGCGGTAAAAAATAGGCAACCCTATATACTGCCTATTTTTAAGTTATTTATTTAGTTTAGGGACCAAACTATCTAGGGGAGAGGAGTACTATTATAGCACTAACCTAATATATACTGTTTTATACTATCTTATACTATTTCCTACTATTAGCTAGCCTATTACTAGCGACTTAGCGGCCGGCCCTACTATTTATATATAATACCCCCTTTCCACCTTCTTCCCCTCTTTATACTATAACGTAGTTATTTAGTCTACTTTATTGCAGCACTGTAACACCCTATAATTTAGCTATTAAAAGGCTAACCTTTAGACTAAGTTGCCTTTAAGGGTTAAAACTATATAGGGAAGAGGATAAAAGGATTAGATCTATATTACTAGATTAGTTAAACCTTATTTTAAGCTAGCTACTACTTAATCTTAAAATAGTAAATAGTGATAGGAATGCTATCGTTATTTAGACCTACCTCTTCTTACCATATAACCTACTTCTATAAGTTCTTATTAAAATAGTAAGCCTTATTAATACTAGTAGTATAGCACTAGCGTTTATAGATAAAGACCTGCTTATAAAAAAGTATAATATTATAATAAAAAGACTTTTAGTCCTAAAACTACTCCGCCTTACTAATAGACTCCTATCCGGGTTTATTACCCACTACTTTATAGTAATAATAATAATTAGCCACTATATAGAATCTATACTCTTCTACATTATAAAGTTATTACCCTCTATACTAGTAATTCTTAAAATGCCCTAGCTTAAAAAGCATAACCTAAGGGCAGACTTCCCCGCCCTAGAGCTTAAGTTTAACTCTAATTACTATGCCTATAACTATTTCCTATAGCATATTCCTAACTATAACTAAGTAGCATTACGCGGACGTATTATATGGCTAATGCTTAAATACTATTAGCTAATAGTAAAAGAGGTGCCTAATACTAGTAAGCTAATATATATAGTAAACTAAGTAGAGATTTTAGAAGACTAGACTACTACCCTATCCCCTAAAAAATAAATACTACTAGAACTATAAGTCCCCTATATATACCCGCTTAACCTAAGTTAGCTAATAAGACACCTAACTTTAAGTTATTTGCTATATATATATTCGACTACACGTATAATAGCTAAGGGCGTTATAGCTAAGACTAAAACCAGAGCAATTAAAACTTCCCCCCTGTAACGCCTAACCTTATACTTATCCCCCACGCGTACTATATAGGGCCGCCGCCTTATTTCCGCCCCCCTAGGCTAATTAAGCCGTGCTAGCCTAGCTATAGCACTAGAGAACTAAACACGCCCTAATCTAGACAATATTAGATATACTTATACCGTAAATTTTACCTAGTTCTATAAACAAAAACATATAAAGGTAATAAGGATTTATATAGCGGAGCTAGTAAAACTAGTTAAATAAGAAGAGTATTAATAGCTATTTAAGGAGCTGCCTATAGGCCTAATAGAAGTACCGAACCTATTAAAAAGGGTTTTCCGCCAGCTAGTAAAAGGCGACTATATAATAGACAAAGCCCGTAAAGCGCTACCCCCTTATTTTTATAACTTCCTTAAAATAAACCTAAAAATAAAGTCTAAGTTTTTACACTGAAAGATAGTTAATACTAATATTAAGAAATTTTTAAAAGGTAAACTAGGATTAACCTATAAAGATATTTTATAACGCTTACTAAAAGAGTTTCGCGAATATATTAAATACTTCCTCCCTAAGAATATAGATAAGCTGCCCCCTTACTAACTATAGGACTATAAAATTAAGATTATACCTAGAAAGTAGGCCCTATATTATAAAAATAGACTACTCTTACCTACTAAACTTAGTTGTGTAAAGAAGTAGATTAACGAGATACTAGATAAGGGTTTTATCCATAAATTAACCTTACTAGCCGCCGCACTACTCCTTCTTACTATAAAACCTAGCAGCAGTATATAAATCTGCTATAACTACTAAGGCCTAAATATAGTTATTATTAAAAATTGGTATCTGTTGCTACTAGTCCGTAAGACACTTAACGCACTTTATAGTGCTAAGTACTTTACTAAGCTTAATATAATTGCTGCGTTTAACTAGATCTAGATTACGGAAGGCTATAAATAGCTTATAGTATTTATTACCCAATTTAGGCTCTATAAAATATTAGATATACTATTTAGTCTCTATAACACACCTGCTATATTCTATATAACGCCCTTAATAACTACTATACTGCGTATCTTAATAATGTCCTTATCTTCTTAAAAACACGCGCTAAGTATACGAAATATATAAATAAAATTCTCTAGAGACTTGGTAATACTGGACTCTAGATTAATATTAATAAGTCTAAGTTTTATGCTACTAAAATAAAATACCTTAGCTTAATTATCTTAACTAATAGCATAATTATGGACCTTAAGAAGGTGTAGGTCTTATAGGAATGGAAGGACCTAACGTTAATTAAGGAACTATAGCAATTTCCTAGCCTTACAAACTTCTACTAAAAATTTATCCAAGGCTACTCTAAGGTAGTTAAGCCTATAACTAGGCTACTAAAGAAGAGTATTAGCTGGTTATAGGGCCCTAACCAAACACAGGCGTTCTAGACCCTAAAAATAGCGTTTACTATAGTACTGGTCCTAGTATATTATAACTATATAAAGAAGATTATAGTAAAAACAGACGCCTTAAACTGGGCTTTAGGTAGAGTGCTCTATTAAGCCAATAAAAGTAATAAGCTTAAGCTAGTTATATTTTTCTCTACTATATACTTAGCCCTTAAATATAACTATAAAATATATAATAAGGAAATCCTAGCAATTATTAAGATACTAAAAAAATGGTGCTCCAAACTGTAAGGGACTAAGTAGCTATTTAAAATTATTACGGACTATAAGAACCTCTAGACCTTTATAATAATAAAATAATTAAACTAGCGCTAAATCCGGTAAGCTAAGTTCCTTTCCTAATTTAACTTTATTATTACCTATAGGCCTAGTACTAAAGCTATAATCCTAGACGCTCTTAGCCGCCTTTTAGGCGTTATACCTGCTAATGCTAATAATAAATATTTATAATACTAAGACCGTGTTGTCTTACTACCGAAGAAAGTTAACTTTATTATCCTAGAAGAGCTACTAAGAAAATTTTAAGACTAGAGTATTAAAGACTTTATTATAGTAATAGACCTAAAGCCTAAGAAAAAACCCCTTAAGGAGCTTATTAAGAATGCCTATATAGAAAATAAACTTACTAAAAATATATTAGCTGCGCTATATAAACGGGAAGATTATAAAGTATACTATTGGCCTAAGCAGATTAGGAAGCTGCTCCGCTATAATAAATCTAAATATTTAATTGTTGACGGCCTAATCTACTATAGGAATTGAGTATTTATCCCTAATTTACCTAAACTTTAACTAAAAGTTATATACCGCATATATAGTTTAGGCCCTATAGGTTACCTAGGCCGCGTTAAAATATTAAACCTCCTTAATTGAATATATTGGTGGTTAGGTATTTTATAGTTTACGGCTACCTTTATAAGAGACTGCGCTCTTTACTTCTATATAAAGACCCTATATTTAGTACTGCCCGATTTCCTAAAACTACTAAAACTACTAGTCCGCCTATAGACCGATATCTCTATTAACTACGTTATTAACCTACCTAAGTGCCTTTATAATGGCAAAAATATATAAATATATCTTTATTGTTATTAACTGCCTAATAAAGATAAGACACTTTATTTTTATTACTAGCCTAGATACTAAGGAGCTTATTAAAGCATTTATTTATACTGTCTATAAGTTATATAGCGCTCTAGATACTATTATTTCTAATAGAGGCTCTTTATTTATTTTTAACTTTTAGCGTTGCCTAAACTAGCGCCTAAAGGTAACCCTAAGCCCTAGCTTTATATGGTACCCTAAAATAAATAGTTAAACTAAGATTATTAATGCAGTAATAAATAAGTACCTATACGCCTTTATAAGCTTCACCTAAGACAACTAGGTAGATTAGCTCCCCCTTACTAAGTTTACTATAAATAACTAGGTTAATAAGACTATAGAAATCTTACCGTTCTTTACTAACTATAGCTATAACCTATATCTAGGTATTAAACTAGTAGGCCCCTAGCTATTAGCCCTATCTATATATATAAAGAAGGAGTACCTATAAGCTAATACTATTACTAACCGCTTTAAGCGCATTTTAACCTAACTTAAAGCCCTAGCTTGTATCTCCTAGCGACGCTATAAAGATAACGCTAATATAAAATAAGATAAAGGTATAATATTTAAAAAGGATAATATAGTTATAGTTAGCCTTAAAAATATAAAGATTAACCGGCCTAAGAGGAAGTAGAATAATGACTAGGATGGACCCTAGCCCGTCTTAGCTGCCTATAAAAAAAGTAGTTATAGTTAACCTTCTAAACTATATCTATTAATAAGTCTTTTTATACTTTAAAAGTCTACCTCTAGTTCCCTAAAGAGATCTCTAGTTAAGTATATATTAATAAAGAGGAGCGTTATAATGTTATAGGTAGGATAGCTAAAAGGGATAACAACGGCAATATTATGGATAAGTGGGAATTTAAAAAAATCCTTAATATATATAATAAATAAATAGACAAGCACGGCTTAATATATTATATTAAGTGGAAGTATTATAATAAGGAAACCTAGGAACCTAAGAAATCCCTAAAAGGGTACGAGTACATACTACTAAAGTTTTATAAATAATACCCTAAGAAGCTAGGACCCCTAGACTGGGTATAAAATAAGAAAAAGTTATACTAAAACCGTATCCGACTATAAAGATAATTTATAGTCGTTAAGATTTTATAGAACTTTAACCACTGGTTAAAGTTATTTAATTAGTTAGTTTTTTTACTAAAAAGCGCTATATAGTGGCGGTATAGAGTTCTGCTAACTTTATTCGTTAAACTAACTAATTAGGATTTTCTATGCCCGGTATAAAAAATTACTATTAGCTTATTTAAGAGCGGTAAGTAAAAGTAATATTTTTATAGTAAAAATAAGTTACTTATTTGGTTTAGGAACTAAACCTTCTAGGGAGGGAAGTACTATTACGGCACTAACCTAATATATACTGTTTTATACTGTCTTATACTATCTTATACTATTTTATACTATTAGCTAGCCTACCACTAACGCCTTAGCGGCTGGCCCTACTACTTATATACAATACCCCCTTTTACCTTATTCTCCTCTTTATACCATAACGTAGTTATTTAGTCTACTTTATTATAGCACCGTAATAGGGGTTAAGGGACTTAATACTTTAACTAAAAAGATTCCTTACGGAAAAATGCTTAGATAAATAATAGTAGTGGGAATGTTTAAAGAATATATATCTATAGTATATTAAGGATAAAAAGCGAACTAGGTATTAGCTAAAGAGTAAGCTAAGTATAATAGAATTAAGTAGCTAATAATTAGGAAAAGTAGAGGCCTATAAAACTAAAGGGAGCTAGTAGTAAAGCCTTAAACCCTTAAAGAAATTTAAGGATAACACCTAAATTTACAAGTTAATTAGCAAGATTATTAGTTTAAAGTATTAATAAATAGTAAAGTAATAAGGAACTATATCTTATTAATAGTAGTTAAGTAAATAGGACTACCTTATAGATAAAAGGAGCACTCCTATTTATTAGTTATAATTATAGGAGATCTAATAGCCTATAGAGAAGGCATTATTAACCTTAAAATAGGACCTATTTAAATAACTATTAAAGAAAAATAAATTAAAATATCTTTTAATATCCTACTATTAGGACAGGATAAGGCATTATTAGGTGTGCCTTTACTACAAGAATATAATTTAAAAATTAATTAGATTATAGATTAAGTTAATATTAGAGATACTTAATAATATAAAATGCGGTAATAAACTAAAATAGTATAGTACTAAGTTAAAGCGATATATAAGGAAACCGAGAAAGGGTTATCCTATATACTAAAGAGATACTATAAGTATAGTAAGAAACTATAAAGTCTAGAAAGTAAAAAGCTATTAAAATATATAATATAGGACTATAAAATAGAATTAGAACTAGGAATAAGTCTAAAGTTGTTTTTAATCCATAAGTTAACTAAAGAGGAGTTAAAAGCACTTAAAGAGTTTATTTAAGAAAATCTACGAAAATAATATATTAGACTATTATAGTTATTAGTAGAATATCTAGTACTATTTATACTAAAGAAGGATAGAAAATTTAGGTCATATATTAACTATAAATAGTATTACTAGGAAGAATAGGTATCCTTTACCCTTAATTAGCGAAATTTACAATTAGGTAGGTAATGCGGAAATCTTTATAAAGATAGATCTAAGATAAGCGTACTATTAAATTAGGATTAAGGAGGGGGACAAATAAAAGGCAGCCTTTTAATTAAAGAAAGGACTATATAAGCTATTAGTTATATAATTCGGACTTATAAATGTACTAACGACATTTTAAAAGTAAATTAATAGCTTATTAGAAGAATACCTTAATAAGTTTATTATAATATACCGTAACGATATTATTATCTACTTAATAACTAAGGAAGAATATGGAGAATATATTAAATAGGTCTTAAAGAGACTATAAGAAGAATAGATGCTAGTAGTAATTAAAAAATACGAGTTATTTATAAGAAAGATCAATTTTATTAGATTTATTATTAAACTAGGTTATTGTTATAAGACATACCCGTAATACCTTATGCACATCTACCTATTTCTACTAACTTAGCAACTAAAACCCAACTATAAGACGGCAATTTAATAGCAATCTGCGGCAATCTAACGGCAATTTGCTATATTCTATTATATTCCACTAAGTTCTACTAAGTTCTACTAAATCCTGCTAAGTTCTACTAGGACCACTACCTAAATCCTATTCTGCTCTATGTATATATTAACTAAGCAACTAAGTTTACAATATATACCCTTTCTTCCTATTTTTTTGCCTTCTTTCCTTATATAACGTCTTAACTTCTTATATAGTTTATATATATAGCTTAATAATATCTACCTTACTATATATTATCGCCGCTTATACTTACTCTATAATACTACATTATATTAACTTTATATACTACCTCTAAAATATAAAACAACCCTAAAGCCCTTATAACGGCTACTAGTATTATAACTATACTCTAAGAATAACTAGTAGAGATATAGAAGTCTTTTATAAACGCCTTTATATAAAACTAAGCCACTTTAAATTAATAATAAGCCGAATAAGAAGTATAATACTAGCGATTAATTAAGGACCTCTAAGAAGAAATCCGTATACTTGAGATGCCTATATTAGGGCCTTAAGATTAAATACCATTTTTAGAGATAAATACGCGGAACGTAAGCCCCAAACCTATAGTAGCTATTTACCCTAAACTAACTACTGCACTATAACAATCAGAACAACTACTAGATCCCTTAGTATTTATTAATAAATAATAAAGACTCTAATTATTTTTAAGCTAGCTTAAAAATAAGCTAACTAGTAACGTTAACTACTACTTAACTAAAGCTAACCAACTCTATTACTCGCTAAGTTAATTAGGAGGAAAGGTAGCTAACCTTATTAAACCTTTTTAGCTAAACTTAGTATAAAGCCTAGTTATACTTCTTAAAGCTATATACGGTAACCTAAACCGCTAAGCTACCGCTTAGAGAAAGATAAACTATATAGCTTAAGAAATAAAGAGTTTCCTAGTATACTTTTCCGAATTTAACTGTTATATAAAGGAAACAGGCTAAAATGACTCTGTATTAGTTAATAGCCTTATTAAGTCTTTAAGCCCTAAACTAAAAACCTTCCTAATAGGCGTAGACCTACTAGGAGCCCTTAATGCCTGCGCAAATGTTATTAATAAATAGTATAATAATATACTACACCTAATACTAAAATACGCTCCTTAATATAATATAATAGCCCTATAAACGTCTACCAAGTTATCCCAGTTTAAGCACCCTAACACTATAGATAATGACATTGGGACCCTAGGATACGCCCTATTAGGCTCCTCTAAACGAGAATAACGCATTAAGCTAGGCCTCTGCTTTAAATGCGGAAGTAACTCCTACCTTTCTAACTACTGCTCCGCCCCTTTTTAAAAAGATCTATAAATAGTTAACGCTAGTAGCCTACCACCCTAATCCTCTAGCTACCGTCCCCGATTTTTATCTAGCTCTAGCTTAATAACTAGTAAGTACTATTTATAAGGACGAAGCTCTAACCGACGTCTTATAAGAACCCTACCCTAATTACCTCTAAAAGAAAGGTTCTAAAGCTAAGTCGCTCTCTAGGACGGCTCTGCTATAAGATCTTATTAAATATATTTAATATTATAAACTCTAACTCTTAAGACTATAGTATAACTATTAACTGCTGTCTTTAGTAGAATATTTAATAGGCTAACGCTTAAATCCTAATTAATATAGGAGCTAGTGACATAGGATTTATTAATAAGATCTTTATGTAAGATAATAGTTTTACCTTAACCCCCCTTAACTGGTATATTAACGTATTTAGATTTAATAGCAAACGCACTATCTTAGGCCGTATTACCTATATAGTAACCCTAAGACTCTAATACCTAAACTATAAAGAACTAATTAAGCTTTTTATTACCACTCTAGGTCACCTAGTAATTCTTAGATAACCTTAAATAAAACTATATAAGGTAACCATTAATTAGAACAACCTTAAGCTTCTATTTACCGCCTCCCATTATATATAGAAGTGCATTATAACTTACTGCTTAGACCCTAAACTAAAATCTAAAAGATCTACTAAGATCTACTAGTCTAAAATTTCTACTAACGTCTACCTTATATTTAAGAAGTCTACCAAATTCTACTAATATAAGACTTCTACTAATATCCATTAAGGATCTAAAAATTCTACTAAACCCTATAAACAGACCCTAAGTACCATACTGCCCCAAACTAAGTAAAAGCTTAAGCTTAGTATACGAAACTACTAAAAGAACTAGTACCCTATAATAAAAAGAATACTTAAAGAACCTAAACCTAAATCTAATACTAACTCTATACCTAATACTAAACCTAAACCTAAATAAGAAACTATAGACAATCCGAGCGAGCTTAGCACCCTAAATATTCATATAATTAAAGCTACCCCACTAGAGCGACTTGCTAAAAAACCCAAATATATAATTTTTGCTGTTAATATAGCTAATATTAAGAAGGCCTTAGCACTAAAAAAGTATATTAACCCTGCTACAAAGGTACTAGTAGAGTACTATAACAGCCTAGAGGCATTTTTATAAAAGGAAGCCGATAAGCTACTAAAATACCAACTATACGATTATAAGATTATACTTAAAGAAAGGAAGTAGCCTAGATTTAGACCTCTATACGGAATATTCTAAAATAAACTCTAAGTGCTATAAAAGTACCTAGACGAGAACCTAAGTAAAGAATTTATTAGAGTAAGCTCTTTACCTATAGCCATACTAGTAATCTTTATTAAGAAACTAAGCGGCGGACTATATTTCTGCGTAGACTACTAAGCTCTTAACGCCGTTACCGTTAAAAACTAATATCCAATCCCGCTAATATAAAAGACGCTAAATTAACTAAGTAAGGCTCGCTTCTATATAAAGCTTAATATTATCTCTATATTTAACCGCCTCCGTATTATAAAAGGAGATAAATGGCTTACTGCGTTTTATACCCAATATAGATTATTTAAGTACTTAGTAATACCCTTTAGCCTCATAAACACTCTAAGCTTGTTTTAATATTATATAAATAATACCCTACGTTCTTACCTAGATATCTTTTGTACTACTTATATTAATAACATCTTAATATATAGTAATAACCTAATTAAATACTAGAAAGACGTTTATTTTATTTTATAGGCCCCATAAGGAGCTAGTCTATAATTAAATATAGATAAATACAAATTCTATAAAATAGAAGTCCTATACCTTAGGCTTCTTATTTCTATAAACGGCATATAAATAGACCTAAAAAAAGTTAAAGTAATTATAAACTGGTAAGAACCTAGGAGCGTTAAGGATATAAGAGCCTTTATAGGATTTGGTAATTTTTCTATTAACGGTTTATTAATAACTTCTTCGCCCTAGTTTCACCCCTTATAGCTTTAACCTAAAAGGATAAAGCCTTTATTTTTAATAAGGAATATAAAAAGGCCTTTACTTATTTAAAGGTTATATTTACTATTGCGCCTATACTCTAATACTTTAACCTAAACTAAATAAGTATTATAAAAGCTAACTTATTCGACTATATTACTAAAGGTATTCTATTTTAATATAACGAAGATAGAGTATTATACCCTATAGTATACTACTTAAAATAACTAAGCCTAGCTAAATATAACTATAAGATCTATCCCTTAACCCGCTGGCGTCCTCTGTTATCGATAAGATGATGGTCCGTGTGCATAGAACACCAAAAGTTCGTCAATCTAGGGCTCTTTATTGGCTAAAGTCTTATCGATAACTGGGAGCTAGAACTGGCGGGTTAAGGGATAATAAGGAGTTACTAGCTATTATTAGATGTTTTAAATAATAGTAACCTAAACTAGAAGGCGCCGGATTTCTAATTAAGGTCCTTAGTGACTATAAGATTTTATAGTACTTTATAACCACGAAATAGCTAAGCTATTATTAGGCCCGCTAGTTAGAATATCTATCCCGTTTCTAATTCTTAATTATATACTACCTAGGTATTTAAGGTTAAAAGCCTAATACTCTAACCTAACGTTTATAAGACGCGCTAGTACTAAAAGAAGCGCTCTCTTATTAAAACCAGACCTTACTTTATTCTAAACTATTTAACCCTCTTACTAAAGACCTTATAGTATATATTCTCAAAATAACTAATTAATTAATTAAATATATTATAATTAACAAATACCCAAATAATGAGTTTATTTAAGATACGCTTAAGCTAATCTACGATAGCGTTAGACGCGTTAAGAAGATCTCTTTAAGTAAATATAAAGCTTGCGGAAACCGCTTATATTACTAGAACCGTTTAGTTATCCTTAATTATAATAAACTTAAGCTTAAGCTCCTTAAACACGTATATAACCTACTAGTAGCTAGCTACCTAGGCTAAAGAAAAACTCTAGAGCTATTCTAATAAGAGTACTATTAGCTAAATATATATAATATAACACAAAGGTACGTCTCTAACTACTATATTTACTAACGAGCTAAAGCTTTATATAAGACGTATAACGGCCTTTTAAAGCTACTACCCGTTCTAGACTAAAGATAGAAAGATATCTTAATTAACTTTATTGTTAATCTCCCTATAAGTAAAGGGTATATAAATATTATGGTAATTATAGACCAACTGTCTAAAATAAGACACTTAATCGCCTACCCTAATATATTAACACCTACTATTACTTAACTGTTTCTAAACTATATATAGAAACTCCACGGACTCCTCGAAACGATTATCTCTAATAAAGGTAGCTAGTTTATCTCTATATTTTAGAAAAAACTAACTACCTAACTCTATATTAAAGTACTATTATTTATAGTATACTACCTAAAAACGGATAGATAAATAGAACGTATAAATGCTATAATAAAATAGTATATTCAGATATATGCGTTATATTTATAAGATAACTGGATTAACTAGCTTATATTTACCAAGTTTACTATAAATAATTCCACCTTAGAAACTACAAAGGTCTCCCCATTTCTAGCTAACTATAGCTAGTATCTACAAATAGGTTTTAAACCCTTTAGTAATGTTCCTCGCCTTACTTATTATGCCTTATAAATTATAAAAGTAAATAAATTCGTAGAGAAAATAGAAGAACTATAACAGTTTATTGCTAATAAAATATTATGGGCATAATCTATCTATAAAGCTATAGTAAATAAGAAACGAACCCTAGCACTAGCTTACTAAATTAATAACTTTACCTAGCTAGATATAAGAAATCTAAATATAAAACGACCTACTAAGAAGCTTAATTAGAAGAATGCTAGCCCTTATAAGGTTAAGAAGGTTATCTCCTTCTACGCCTATTAACTAAAGCTCCCTAATACGGTTAAAATCCACCCCGTATTCTACATGTTAGTCCTTTACCCTACTATACCTATATTAGACGCCCTGCCTAGAAAGATATAAGACCCTTCCCTACTAGTTAAAGTAGATAGTAAGAACGAGTACTTTATTAAAAGAATTAATAATATTAAGTATAATAAACGGAAACGCTAATATATATAACTTATAAAATGGAGAGGCTTTATTAAGCCCTTATGGGAACCTGTTAACTCTATAGGACTTATATAAGCCGCAGAAGACTTTTATAAACTTCACCTAGAACTACTATAGCCCCATCTTATAAAATCTCGAGTTTAAAGGGGGGGTACTGTTATAGGACACCCCCGTAACACCTTATACACATCCACCTATTTCTACTAACTTAGTAACTAGAGACTGACTATAAGATAGCAATTTAATAGTAATCTGCGGCAATCTAACGGTAACTTGCTATATTCTACTATATTCCACTAAGTTTTACTAAGTTTTACTAAATCCTACTAAGTTCTACTAGAACTACTACCTAAATCCTATTTTACTTTATATACGTATTAACTAAGCAACCAAGTCCATAATATATACCCTTTCTTCCCGTTTTTCTGCCTTCTTTCCTTATATAACGTCTTAACTTCTTATACAGTTTATATATATGGCTTAATAATATCTACCTTGCTATATATTATCGCCGCTTATACTTACTCCGTAATGGTTATATTAGTATAGACCTAATAAAGATTAAGGCTATAGTAAGTTAGTAAAAACTAGAGAATATAATATATTTAAGGTTATTTTTAGGGGTTTGCAACTACTATAAAAGGTTTATAGTATAACAGCTAAAGAATATTAAACCCCTTACCAGGCTTATTAAAAAAGAGGAACTATAGGTAGAGGGAAATAAATAAAAGAAGTTATTTAAAAAAAATTAAGGAGTTATTTACCTAGGAACTAATTTTTAAAATCTATTAACTAAGATTAAAAACGGTTATAGAAATAAACGTATTAGACTTTACACTAAGAGTATACTTACTATAAAAGTATAGGAACATACAGTATCTAATAGCGTACTATAATTAGAAAATAACACTATTAGTATTAAACTATAACATCTATAATAAGGAGTTATTAAGTATAGTTATAGTATTTAAAAAATAGAGAGCGTTCTTATAAGGTATAAAGAAACTATTTATAATTAAGATAGATTATAAAAACTTAACCGGGTTCCTACTAATAAAAGAACTTAGCTAGAGATAAATTAAATAGGTAGAAATGCTTATATAATACTATTTTAAGATTTAGCATATTAAAGGCACTAAGAATATAAGGGCCGACATATTAAGTAGAAAAGCTAAACTATAAAATAATAACTATTAGGAGTAATACTATATAACAGTAATAGATTAATTAGGTATAATTATCTTAAAATTATAGCAACTTAAGAATACGAGCTACTAGAAAGTAATTAGATAAAAAGAATTTAAAAAGTATAATTTAAGGATTTAGAAATGGACTAGCATAAGTAGAGAATAAATACGTATATCTTAAGGGGAATAGTGGAAGAATTTGTTAAGGATTTCTATAGGGGATAATATAAAGATATAATAGAGCTAAAGGCTTAGTATTAAGACTGTAGGAGGAGTATATTATTTATAAAATTTAGGGCTTAGTAAGTAAAGTTATAAAGGAATATTTAGATTGCTAGAGAAATAAGCTAATAAGGCATAAGCCGTATAGGAAGCTATAGCCTATTAAAATACTAGAAAGACTATAGGAGGTTATATTATAAGACTTTATTATAAAGTTACTAAAGTTAAAAAATCCTATTACTAGATATGAGTATAATATAATCCTTATAATAGTAGATAAGTTAACTAAATAGGGCTACTTATAGCATATATAGAAGAAATCTTAGTAGAGGATATTACTAGAATTTATATCAAAGAAGTATTTATAAGATATAAAGCACTAAATAGGATTATATTAGACAGAGATTTAAGATTTATAGTAGTATTTTAAGAGGTATTTTTAGCGGAATAAGGAATTGAAGTAGTAACTTTTATAATATATTATCTATAGACGGATAAATAAATAGAAAGATTAAATTAGATACTAAAGCAGTATTTAGGGCATTGTATTAATTATAGATAGAATACTTAGATATCGTTATTACTAGTTATATAGTTTATATATAATATAACACTATAAGAAGGTATAGAGATATTCCTATTTTAGGCAAATTATAGGTATAAGCCTAAAATATTATTATTACTATAATAAGTTAAAAAAAATAAGTAGTATAGTAAAGGAGAGAATAAAGACTAATAAATCTTTATAAGGACCTCTATTTTATAGCAAAAATAGTATTTAAAAAAAAAGTACTATAATGCTAAGAGATCTAAGGGACTAGATCTTAAAGAGGAGGATAAAGTATAGTTATTATATAAAATTTTTAGAAGTTAACGACTAAGTAAGAAGTTAAACTACGTTAGACTAGGACTGTTTAAAATTATAGCTAAAATTTTAGAAGTTATATATAGACTTAACTTACTAGTAAAAATAAAGATCTACCCTATAGAGTATATCGTAATACTAAAGCTAGCAGATAGAGACGCAGAGCTACTAGTTTATAAGGTGGATATATATAAAAGATAAAAAGAAAACAAATAGTAGGTTTTAAAAATTATTAATTATAAGGTTATTAATAATAAAATATTGTATAAAGTAAAGTAGATAGGCTATAATAAGACTACCTAGGAGCTACTAGGAAACTTAAAGAACGCTATAGAAAAGGTATAGGAGTATTAGAAGAGAATAGGTTAAGTAATATTAAGAAGAAGCCAAAGATAAAAGGATTAGTTAAAGGCGATAAATAAGCCGGATTACTTAAGGGATCTATCACTAGTACATAAACTGTTTCCACCTCTTTATAATTAAAATCCTTTTTAGCCTCCTTAACCTTAAGCTTATAGAGACCTTACTTAGTAAGACGCTACTCTTTAGAGCGCCCCTTTTTATAACCCTTTTTAAGACAGACTAGACGAGCGTAAGTAGTTATTAGGTAATGAAGTTACCTCGCCTATATATATTGTTCCGCATAGCTATGCCTAGCATTAAGCTAGTTACTTGCTTACCTTTTATAGGTTTATATAGCTAAGTAGTGCGGAGCTTATTACCTTATATAGTGACTAGCTTAATACCCGGGGCCTTATAGGCGAACCTTATTTGGACCCTAGGCTAACTTAGGGACAGCCTTTACCGGTCTACGACCGAAGCGTAAAGCCTTATAAACTTAAGGTCGGCGGCGGTGTTATAATTAGCTAGGCCTGACCACCTATAAGTCCGGCTGCATTATAAAGGCAACGTACTATAGCTGCTAGAGGTCTAGTATATATTATGCGCGACATGCACGTCCGCGAGCCGGCATTGCGACCGAAGCTCGGCACTAAGCCGCGCTCCTAAGCCTTACTACGGGATAGGGAATTGCGTCTGTGGACAGTCGCCATTAGGAGGAATGCATTGTTAGGTAATAAAGTCACCTCGCCTATATATATTGTTCCGCATAGCTATGCCTAGCATTAAGCCAGTCACTCGCTTACCTTTTATAGGTTTGTGTGGCTGAGTAGTGCAGAGCTTATTACCTCATAGTAGTTTATTAAGCCTTAAATACTTTCCACTCTTTAGTATAAATTTGCTCCTTATTATTATAAAGCTTTTATATTTTAGTAAGGGTAGTAGTAAGTTTATCCTTAAAATAGGACGCTTTAGATTAAACACGGAACCCTATAGTAAATTAGATAAGGAAGTTAAAGGCTTTAAAGACTAATAAAATATATACACTTAGTATTAGAGATGGATTAAATATTATATAATAACCGCATATTCGCTTATATATACTTAGTATAAAAGAAAGATTAATAACTAAACGGAGCCGCGATTATAATATATACTAACTTCCTTTTTTTATAATAAGAATAGGACGGTATAACTTTACTATGTAAAAGAATAATAGTTACTAGCTAATTATAATAGTTAGATATAAAAAAAAACTAATAAAAGGTATTAAAAATAATAAAGGGTATTAAAGTAAAAATAGGAATACTATACCTTTAATAGATAACTTAGAGATAGGAGATATCTTTAAAAAAAAAAAAAGAAAAAAAGGGGAGTAGTATTACAGACCTTATATTAGTAGTAGTATAACTATTAAAAAGAGATATAAATGGGTTAGTTAGGATAGTATAAAAGGCGCTAAAACTAATTAAGCTATAAAATAAGGGGTAACTAAGTTATATAGCTAGTTATATTATAAGTTTAAAATATAGGAATATAGGAATATAGAAACGTGGGATATACCAATATACTAACGTATTAACGTATTTAGTATATTTTTTAGGCGTAGTATTAAATACTTAAAGAACTACAGTCTCTACTTAGATAGTTTTCTTCTTTATAGTAAATCTTAGAATATAATTAGAGTTAATTTATTAGGCAACTACTCTACCAGTTATTATTACCTTATTAACTTCTTATTTATATATATACTTAACCTATTTATTACGGACGCTTTAAGTACGATATTACGACTACTTGAAGAAGAGTTAGAAGAAGCTAGTTAGTTAATATAGGCACGGTCCAGAATAGAGCCGGTAGAACCATGTGACGAGGAATAGTAACTAAGGTCACATGATGTGATACATGGGATACGCGAGGTACGAAAGGAACGTTACGTATATCACGTATATTACGTATATTACGTACAAGAAGGATTTTATAGGAGTACGGTTGTGTATTTAAGGACCCTTAGTCCCTACCTAGATAGTTCCTTCCTTGTAGTAATTCTTAGAATACAATTAGAGTTAATCTGTTGGGCAACCACTCCACCAGTTGTTATTACGTTGTTGACTTTTGTACTTGCATTTCCTATACACCTAGCCCAATAACGAGCCTATTGTAGTTCTTGCTACAAGGTTCCGTTACAGTATATACTACTAGAGTAGGCTTAGTAGATTACCT
>Ga0307515_10011107_pt1 | contig 17131 bp, 9 predicted proteins | sample 17_EM_MG_FD_194513 | JGI IMG/M metagenome (GOLD analysis project Ga0307515, IMG submission 194513) | Populus trichocarpa ectomycorrhiza microbial communities from riparian zone in the Pacific Northwest, United States - 17_EM | ecosystem: Host-associated > Plants > Roots > Unclassified | place...
GAGGCAAAGCCCTTAAGGACCGACATGGCTTTAAAAAATGCTTTTAAAAAACTTCAAAAAATTTTTATTTTATTTTTTATTTTAAATTAATATATTTTTAATATTTTCAAATTTAATATATTAATATTAAAAATAATTTTAAAAAATAAAAAAAATTATTTTAATATATTTTAAAATAAAAAACATTTAAAAAGATAATTATAACCACACTTTCACACGCACACGCTAAGCTTGAGAGCCAACGATGTCGTTCTCATATTGAATTGAAAATGAAACAATTTGGCTACATTTGTTTACGGTAATTAACTTGTTTCTGATATTTGAGAGGTGACCAGGCAGGGTACCCGTGCTAGCTGCATTTAATATAAAAGAATAAGGTATTAGCATTGGAATTTGTTTCTTAAGTATCATATAATCTTTTAATTGAAAATTTTAAAAATAATATCTAAATAAAATAAATTAACTGAAAAAAATCATAAAAAGAATGGTTAAAAGCAATTAAATATTAAGTTGTAAAAAATACACATGCAAATATTTGATGTGTAACAAGGGACACCTCTTGAATTTTTTTATTTAATTATATAATAATTAAAATGGACCTTTTAAGAAATAAAAGATATATTTTTTTAATCCAAATTCTGTTTTATTGTTCACGTAAATATTTTTTTTTCACAAAAAACATATATTTTATAGTTTTTATTAACAATGTGCTTTATTGAATAAAAACTTAAGGAAATCAAAATAAATATTCAAATAATTCAAAAAAAAAGAAAAATATTTTTTTTAATCATGTATTTCTTTTTATTTTATTTTTGGAAAAATAACATATCTTTTTTATCAGAAGAATTATTTTTTAAATACAAACTTATCATAATCTTAAAAGCAAATTATAATAAAAGAAAACAATATCAATTCATGAATGTATTAAAAAATATATAAAAATAATAAAGTTGAGAGAATTATATAAAAAACATCATAAAAACAACAAAATAAATACTTTATTCACATAGCAAATAAAAAAAATCCATATTTGGTTCATATATAATTATTTTGAAAAAATAATTTTTAATATTATTATAAAAAGCTCTAATATTATTTTAAAACTATAACATAATTGGATAATTATTAAGATAAAACATTCAATGGCTATTTTTCTTTTTTCTTTTTTCTTTTTAAAAGGTGAAGCACCTAGGTTGGAAGGATAGACTTGCATGTCTCTTCCAAACTAAAAAATCTAAATGCATTTGGGCTTAGAAGACCATACTCGCGTGCCTATTTGATTTTCATGTTGTTTGCTCATATTTTTCTTAAATGAAAAGGTTGACGCATTATTTGCCTGTAATATTTTATGGTCTTTAAAGGTGATTTTGATGATCGAAAAGATAGGGTTCAAGTTTTTGATCCCCAAAACTAGAATTTCTACATTGTTGATCCAAAAAAATGAAAAAACAATATGTCATATAAACCTTTAAAACCTAATTTTTAACCACAAAACACATTTTAATTGGACTACTTGATCTAGTTTTCTAGACATCATTAAAGGTAGAAACCATCTCTATTGAGTTCTCATCTTAAAGATAAATCCATAAACACAAGAATTTAGTCATCTAAGAGTTTTCTCTCTCTTTTTTCTTTTCTAGCAAATTTCTCTCTCTTTTAACAACAATCAAAAATTAAAATGCAAAATAACTAAAGTTTTATGACTAAAATATAAAAGTTAAAAAGAATAGAGGCCAAATATGTAAATGATAAAACTTAAGGGACCAAATTAAAATCTTTTGAGCATTTTGAACAGTTTAAGCTCTGATTTTTTTTAAAAGATAATCTTGGTCCTCGTTCTTGCAATCTTTTACTTTAAGAATAACCTAAAATTCAATTTTATAAAATTAGCCTTTAATTTAATGCTAGAATATTCAATTCCACATCAAGTATATTAGAACATGCTAATCAAAATAAATCTCAACATTTAAAACCATGCCAACTTGACTTGCCACGATGAAATTGAAAAAAATAAATTAATAAACAAAGTGTAAAAAAAAAATATTAAAGGACATAAAAGGAAAAATTGACCATAAATAATGACAGTGAAGTGTGGAGGCATGTGGTATATGAATAGTAAAAAACCCAATTTGTTTTTGTTTATTTCATAATATAATTATAACTTTCATTAATCAATTTGCCAAAATTGATTAATTATTCTTTGCAAATAGTGTCTAATTGATGCTAACATTCCTAATTTAACATTTGTTTTTAACAAATATAACTCATTGTTATCAAATTTTGTTGTTGAACCTAATTACATTTACTCTATATTTAAGAAAAAAATTGAAAAGAACTTCAAATTGATAACATTATTAAATTATAAATAAATTTAAAACTATAGAAATTAAATATGTATTTTATAAAACTACAAGGATTAAATAATTAGTTTTATTAAATTATAAGAACCAATCAATAACGGAATACATCATCAAATCACTGATTATTGTGGAAAGTGTGCAACTAACCCCTTTGTGAAATCAATGTTGTTTAGTTCATCACTAACAAATGTGATAAATCTTTACAAGAGAACAAAATCATCACAAGTAGTAAATTTTTTCTAAAGAAAAGAGTGTCGAACCCACAAGAACTAATTATGCTATTGAATATTGAGATTTATCAAAATAGTTACAATTTAGAAATAGAACTAAGATTTTATAGAGTTGATCATCTAAATTAAACTACAGTGTTTGACAAAAGTAAATTAAAAGAACAAAAAATAAAACTTATGATTATAGAGATAATAAAAAATAAATCTAGAGCTTTTGATTTCACATAGTTAGTCCCACACAATTTATTATTTCTTGTTATAAAATCTCAAATCTTCATGTTGATGATTAAAAGATCTTTTAATTATTTAATGTTTTCTCTCAAACAACATTAAAAACATTTTCACCTAATAATTCAACATATCTCTGTGTAAATATAATTATTTGAAGATTCATTAAGTTCTTTGAATTTTTTTAATATAAAATCACACTAATTGCAGTAAAGTATCTTTATTTTTTGCTTAACTAATGGTGTTTAGTCCTAAAAACTTCTAATAATATATTACCTCTTGATCTCATTATGATTTATTAAATCAAACAATAATTTGCTAGAAAATTGTAAGCAACAAGATCAAGGATAAACACTTAAAATATAAAAAAATAGAAATAAAATAACTTGAAATTTAAATTGTGCGATCAAAACTAGACTATATCAAAGCCCTCAAATAATAAGATTTAGTACATAATCAATATAAAATAAAACTATGTTCATATTAAAATACATCAAAGAAAAATTAAGAAAAAGAATAAAACTTCTCTTACTTGGAATCATTTGAAGAAGCATTCCACTATAGCGTATGGTTTCTTCTAACTCTCTCTTTCTTGTTTCTCCTCTTTTTAATGGTAAAAATAACCTCCTTTTATCATCTCGAGTCATGGTCTCTTCCCTCTCCTATCTTTCTTTGGTTCAAAATCTCCTTTTATTTGTTTCCTAATTTTCTTTTTCAAAATTGATAGGTTCTGATCTCTAACCATTATACTTCCAATAACTCAATCAATAAGAACTCATAATCTCATATTCCTAGTTTCATCATGAAACATTGAGCATCTTTATTATTTCACCATAAACTTTCCTCGATAACATCATACTTTGTGGTATCACAAACTAGCATGACCTAACATTTCACATCAACTAAAAAGTAAATTTAAACATTAAGAATAATTTAAAATAAATAAAAAAGAGGAAGAGAAGGATGAAAATACCCTTAAAAATTAATCTGAAAGTTGTTGGATCATTGTTGGTGCTGGACTACAATAATTTGACCATTTATGGCCACTAGTGAGATTTTTTTCAATGTTTTCTTGGCAAGTGGCTAGGTTTAAAATAAACCTTGGGATCTATACTTGTCATTAATGAAGGTAGTAAGGATAACCACAGCCAATAGAGCATATCAAAAGCATAGAAGGGGATGGCTAAAATTGCTTCTCCTTTATTAACATTGTCCTCTACTTATTTGATTTTCTATAAAGGTTAGCATTGTTTCTAGAATCAATGGTTACTATTGGGTTGGACAAAGAGGTTGAAGTCATTATCACCATAGTAATTTTTAGTGTAAAAAGAATGAGAGAAACTCAAGCTAAAAGAGAAAGAGAAAGAGAAAGAAATGGAAGATAAGAAGGAAAAAAAAATAAAAAAATAATTTCTGCTAGAATAAACCCATTAGATTCTAGCGGGTTGCTAAAGGAGGAAAATAAAGGGAAAGAGTGAGAGAGAAATGAATTATGGCCATTCTTTTTTAGATACATATTATCCTTTTTTTTGTGTGGGTTTCTCATTGATTACTTTTTTGTGTCTATCATTCTTTTGTGGTGTGTGTTTCTTTTCCTATCTCATTTGAGTTTAAAATTATTCTCTTGATTCTTTCACTCCATCCACACTCATTTTTTCTTTGCTTGATTTTTCTTTTCATCTCTCTCTTTTTTTCTTTTTTTTCATGCTTGCCAAAAATATGTGAAATATGTAAAATTAGCTAAAAATAATGAAAAAATAATATAATTAATAAATTTTGGACAATGATGAATTTTATGAAGAATGAATTTTTTATGTTTTGTTGGATTTCTTTTATTGACATTTGCATAAAAATTGGGGTCACATTTGGGTTATTACAAAATGAATGCATTAAAAAAACAAAAAAGAACATGAATACAATATTAAACATATGTGAGAATGAAAAAAACATTTAAATCCAGAAATGACACCAAAACACATCTAGAACTAAACATGTTAGCAAGTTGTAAGCCTTACAAGGACCTCAAAATCAACACAAAAATATAACAAAACACAATATGGTTGATAGTCAAAATCAAGATAAAATTGCTCTCTCGTATTTTAAATCCACTGAGCAACATAACCCATCCTCGTAATGATGCTTTATACACCCATTTTATTTCACCTCAAAACCTTAGTGGTCTTTGATTTCCAAAGATTTTATGGTTCAAATATAATACACTTAGAATATCAAATAAAAATGAAAACTAAATAAAATTTACTAAAAATCAAAAGTTGAACATGAAAGTGGAAGGAAGAAGGATCAAAGATACCTCAAAAGTTGCTTTAAAAACTACATAAAAATAGCAGTGACACACATTAAAGACTGTAGTAATTGTTAGACAAGCAGAGGATGCATCTAATAAAGTTAGGAAAACTAACAATTATTGAAATGGAGCTTGAAATTGTTTAACCTTAGTGATAAAGGTAATGACAATCACTACTAGAAAATGGAAGTGGATTAAAACTTTGAAGGGAGGTTGTCGAATTTGTTATTTTGGGTGTTAGTTCTTACAATGGAGAGATTGTTAGGCCAACATAAGAAACACTACTAGAGTTGTTGAATGGCAATGGCAAGGTGTTTAGTGGTGATTTGGGTTGCAATGGAGGCATGGTTTGGTGATATGGTGGTTTTGGTGTAGGAGAGGAAATGAAAAAGTAAAAGGGAGAAAAGGTAAAAAAGAAATAAAGAAAATGTCATTTAAGTGTCATTATTCCAAACGGTACTTATGTCTGTAGTTTTTTTTTCAAGTTTGGTAGAAAGATAAAAAGTTCATTTGTCCTTTATTCATATTTCAAAAAATATCCTCATCTCATCTATTTATGTAAGAACTAGATCATTAGCATGTGTTGCATTGCGGGATTGGATAAAAAAAATTAACACAAAATAAATGTTTAAGCATTGTCAACGTGTTTTCTAGTATAAAAAAATCTAACTATGTGATGGTTGACCTGATCAACTTAGCAGTTCTAGAAAAAACCTAGACGAACGACAAAGAAGTATTTTGAGTAAAAAGATCAAGACATTTTTTTTTAAAAAAAATATCGAGACAACAACATATTGGATCGACTCAGTCAATCTAATTTAACTTGTCGAATTCATGAACCGAGTTGAAGAATGATAATCCCAAGAAAGCAAATAAAAAAAATTATATTACATCATTCTTAATTAATCTCATGTTGAAGGATGAAAAAAATCAATTAAAAAAGTATAAAAAAAGATCCGCATAAACTCGGGTTAACCTGCTAAACTCGCGATCCTGGTCATAAAACCATGATAAAATTGAAAATAAGTTCAATTAAATAAAGGACAAAAAATGATTTAAGCTAACTCAAGTTAACCTGTCAAACTTGTAATCCGAGTTATGAGACAAGAATAACCTCATAAAAAGTAAATCAAAACAAATTATGAAGTCACAATCCAATTCAACCCACCTAAGCGTTATAATTAGTTTTAATTTAATAAATTGATATATTTAAAATATTTTAAATTAATTAATTTTCAAAAAAATTAAATTTAAATTAAATAAAAAAAGTCAGTCATGTGGGCTTACTAGACCGATGTACCTAGCCTTAAAAATCTATCATTTTAGTTGCTAAAACATGGTTAACCGATAATTTTCTCTTATCTTCATTGTTTTTTTAGCAATTGTTTCTTTTCTATCAAATTTGTTGATTAAAAAATAAATAAAATGAACTTTTAATTTAAAATTACAATTTATAAAACTAGAGGGACTGAAATAGTAGAGAAAGGAAGATAAGCTTTCCTAGTTTTTTAGAAATATCTTGGCTCTGCATACATGACAAAAGACTGTTTGATACGTGAAGACACCTCGTAATGAATACGACCTTTGCCCTCAAATCTCGTTTTGCTTTCCAAATGCACCACTTCATACTTTTGATCATCATTTATGCATCACTGTGCATAATACCCTCGTCATCCATCTTAACTACCATGCTGCCACTAACATCTTTTGTCCAAGATAGATGACTCAAACATGCGTTTCATTGGCAGTGAATGGACCTGTGGTTTTCAAGAGTAATGGTATTTGTCTTTTGATCTTTGATTTATACAGTGATATATCTACAATACCCTCCAAAATTGAATTTCCTTAACAAAAAGTTGGAGATCGAAACTATAACATTTTAAAAGATTAAAATATAGTCTTCACTGCACCACCAAACTTCTGGGTTTGTTGAACTACCGATCTCTCTTGTAATAAAAGCTAAAATAATTTAATGTTTCACTGTATATATATTTTATCTTTTACAGTGGATTTCTATAATAAAATTATTGTTTTATCCTTAACAATTTAAGTTTTATAGCATATTTTCAAGAGTAATATAGTATTTTTCACATAATATATTTGTTATTACAAGATTGAATAAGGAGAAAAAAGTCTTTTGATCTTTGATTTGCAGAGTGATATATCTAAAATACCCTTAGAAGAGGAAAAAAGGAAGGAGAAGGAAAAAAGATAATTGGCAAAAAGAGAAAACTACAAAAAGATGGATTAGATGTTGTGGTCTAGATCAAATTCGGACTAAGAAAAATTGTGAGAGAAAGAGAGAGGAAGAAAAAGATCTTCTTCTTCTTCTTCTTTATTTTTTTTCTCTTTTTTTTTCGCGGTGTGTGTTTTCCCTCCTCTGTCTCTTATTTGGCTTAACTTATCCTCCAAGTTTTCATTAATTTGACATTTGGAAAATTTTACTTGATATACTTAGAAAGGATTATGATATTTTTGTACAAGAAAAATATGGATAAAAAAACCATATCTTGTACCAATATTTTGACTTTTCTTATTTTTCTTTAATTTTTTTCTTCTTTTAATTTTATTGCTCTTTTGGTTTTTCACTTGACACTTTATTTTTCTCATTCTCATTTTCTTTTCTCAATTTTTATATTTTCCACTTTTCTTCTTTTATTTTTTTATGCTTGCAAAAAACATGTATAATGTGTAAAATAGCTAAAAAAAAATGAAAAAACTCAAAAAAATGACAATAGTGTAAATATAATCTTTTTGTTTATTTGCCCTGCAATGGTAAAAAGCCATGCAAAAGAGCTAATTATATTTAATTTATTTGATACACAACTATTTTAATAACCTAATATAACCCGGTTGACTTTAACAAGTATAAAAACAACTCAGACGATTCTCAATTAACCTAATATTAAAAGGATGAAATTGAAAAAAAATTAATTAAAAAAACATAAAAATAACCTGAGTCAACTCGGGGGGAACTCGTCAAACTCATGCCATAAGTAATGAGATTAAGATAATATTATAAAAAACAAACAAAAAATTAAGGGTGATCATTTTCGGTTCGGTTCGGTTTTTATCTTCAAAAAACAACCAAACCGGAAGGAGAAAAAAAAAAGAGGACCCAAACCGAACCGGGACCGGTCCAAACCGACCGGTTTCGGTTCGGTTTTTGAGGTCCAAAACCGAAAAAACCTATGGTTATTTTTCTGAAGCCGCTTTTACTTCTTTCTTTCATTCCCCTTTTAACAAATTTAGTTTTTGGCTTTGTAGGAACAACAAGATCATAACCTAGAGGAACTTCTTGAGTCTGCATTTCCTTTCTTCACTGCATCACATATTATAATAAAAGAAACCAACCCATATCAATCTTTCTTCATCCACATACACACATAGCAGAAAATTTAAGAGAATGGAACCAAACCCATGATTCTCCAGATCAAAGAAGAGCATACCAAGGCCCCTTTGGATTGGTAGACGGCGACTTTGTCTTGGGGGTATAACCAGCCCGAATCCAAATGGATTTCTAAGGGTGCCGCCAGGTTGTCTGCTGGGAGTCACAATCCTCTCCCCTTCTTCTAGGGTTTTGTTTCAGGTGGGAGATTCAAATTGTGCGTGTCTATAAGCTGTTTTATCTCTGTAAACCAAAATAGATCTTGTATCTATGAGGAAACAAGCATTTAACACTCCAACTCTGAGCCTTAACGATGACGTCAACCTTGACTGCCTTTACAACGACCTGGCCTGGGATCAACGAACTCAACTCTTACCAGGGTCGAGAAGTGTGAATGAAAATTAAAAGGGTTAGAGGGGAGGGGGCGGCTGTGCGAAAGGGAAAGCAGATAAATGGTCTGTTAGGGTTGTTGAAAAGTAAAGTAATGGGAGGAGGCGGCCTGCGGCTTGGACCGCTTGGTTTTTTTTTTTTTCATTCCTAAACTGAACCGGTTCGGTTCGGTTCGGGTTGGCCGGTTCAGGCACACCAAAACCGGAAACCGAACCGAACCAGACATTTTCTTAAATATTTTAACCAGTTCAATCGGTTTTTTTTATCGGTTCGGTTTTTTCGGGTAATTTTTTTCCGGTTTTCTCGGTTAAATCGGTTTTCCGGTTTTTTTGCTCACCCCTACAAAAAATAGATTTTTTATAAAAAAACTCAAAGAAAAAAACTAGTGAGAAAAACATTGTTACAATAAATATATAGGAATAATATTTTTATAAGAGAAATGATAAAATAACATTTTATTATGTTAAACAAAATGGTATTTTATTTTTTCTCTTATAAAAATACTAAAACACTATTCATTGCAATATTTGTTTCACTATTTTTTCCTTTGAATTTTTTAAATCCATGTTTTTTTATGAGATCATCATGATCTCATGACATATGTCATGATTTTGACAAGTTCATCCTGGTTGACTTATGTTATTTTTTTTAATTGAACTTTTTTTAATTTTATATTTTAATATTAGGTTGATTGATAATTGTCCGAGTTGTTTTTAGACCTATCAAGTCAACCAAATCATATCAAATTATTAAAATAATTTTATATCAAATATATTAAAATATATTTTGCTTTTCTAAAAACCTGTTTTTATTGAAGTGCACATGAAAAAAAAAATCTATATTACCAATTTAACTCTTTTAAATAACATCTCCCTTTGAAAATGGTATAAGAATTGAAATTGGACTCCAAGAATTGAAAAGCCAAAATAATATTTTTTTTCGTCTTATTTTTAACTTTCTATTTATCATCTCCATCAGACATGCTCTAACAATACTAGTCTGGCAGTGACATCTTCGTAAATAATCCCGAAAACCACGGGGTGTTAAAGAAGGAGACGATTGCGACTTCATTTTAGATAGATATATTTAAAGGGACCCACACTCCATTTCTTTCTCTGTCTTTTTGTTTGGTAGCTTCTTCGATTCTATTATCACTCCCTCACTCAAGGTTTCTCTCTGCACACAGTACACAGTCAGTCACGGATACTAGCTTTGGAGTGAGAAAAAAAACTAAAATCTTTAGATCTGAAAGCAACAAACCCCTCCTCAAATACCCTAGCTTCCTTCAAGGACGGTCTGGGTAAGCATTATTATTTTTGTTGTCATTTGATATCATTTTCAGTGTTGTTTTTGTTGTTTTCTCGGATTGTCAAGAGATCTAAGTTGCTTAGAACTTGTTCCTGTTCTTGATTTAGTGAATGTAGGAATTTTTTACTTAAAAACTGTTGCTGCGTTTTTTTTGTTGAAATCAACTTTTCCCCCCCTTTTAAGCTTGAGATCTTGTTCAGACTCAAGAAATATCTAGAATTGTGCCAAGAAGTTTAATAATATCGTAATTGGGATATGTAAGGTTTTTTTAGTAAAATAAGCTGGCTGGTAGCTGAGAATGTCAGCAAGCAATAGGGAGAAAAATTGTCTTTTTTTTTGACAAGTTTCAGTAGAATATATGTTATTCCTTGTTTGGTTTTGTTAAGAAAGTGGTAAAGGGCATGATATTAATATTGTATTTAGTTCTTGTTTTGTGTTTTTATGGTTGTACAAGGTTGACTCAAGTATGCGAATGATTGTGTTAGGCTAAGCACGATTATAGTTTTCTTCTTCAGGTCCAAACAACAACTTATTCAAGTTCAGAATTTTATTCTCTTTCTTTCTTTTCATGTATTTTCTGAATAGCCTTGGCAAGCTGTAATTCAGTGAAAAAGATCTCTATGTTTCTGTCAATAATGTAACAGGATTGATAAATCCCATGCTTTGTCTTGTATGCTACCTAAATCTCTTTGCTTTTAAATAAAGACATCCATTGTGTGTGTTCTACTACATGTGTTAAAGCTTTGCAGTTAGTTTTCAGTGTTCTGTACTGAATGGCATTTAGAGTCGTGATGCATTTGCAATTAAACAAGTTAGGTAGTCTTTCCTCAAATGTTTCCAGAGCTTATTTTTTCAACTACCCTCACTCTATGCCTACTCCTGATCAGTCGATTGTCTTTGCAGGTGTGTATGTTTTACTTGTCTGGTAAAAGTACTTTTCCTGCTGGTCAATAAGGTAAGTTGCTTCAGTTTCCTCTCTTTCTGTAGTTTACATTTGTAAGCATATAGGGCGTATCATGGTCCCATCTATGGATTACTAAATGTCTTTTGAATGCTCCATGTAGTTGAAGTGAGGTTGCAAAATAACTTGAATGGCAGTCACGGATGCTCAAAACCCTCTTGTTGGAGAAGCAACTTGTGGCACTTTATTGCAAAAGCTCCAGGTATTTCATTTTTTGATTGTTCATGTGTATGACATGAAGAAATCATAACTTGTCCCTGATGTGGTGTAGGAAATCTGGGATGAGGTTGGTGAAAGTGACGAGGATCGGGACAAGATGCTCATTCAAATAGAACAAGAGTGCTTGGATGTGTACAAGAAGAAAGTTGAGCAGGCTGCAAAGTCGAGGGTACAGCTTCTTGAGGCCTTATCAGATGCCAAAATTGAACTTGCCCGTCTTCTATCAGCCCTTGGAGAAAAAAGTTTTGCAGGAATTGTGAGTGGTTTATTTGACTTCGTTTTGTATGGTCCGCTTAAGCATAAGTCTAAAGTGTGTATTATGGTGATGTGTTGATGCAAAACTCCTTGTGGTAATGAACTGTGAAAGCTGGCTCCTCATGGCTTTCCTTGGTTTTAATTTCAGCCTGAGAAGACTTCAGGAACAATCAAGGAACAACTTGCAGCTATAGCACCAGCACTTGAACAGCTGTGGGAACAGAAAGCTGAGAGAGTGAAGGAGTTTTCTGACGTACATTCACAGATTCAGAAAATATGTGGTGAAATTGCTGGGAACTTAAATATCAATGATGCTCCTGCAGTTGATGAAGCTGACTTATCCCTAAAGAAGTTAGATGAATATCATGCCCAACTTCAAGAGCTTCAAAAGGAAAAGGTAAATCTCTCTATTTTGGTAATGGTGCATCATATAATTTCTAGCTTTCTAGATCTGTCAAGTTAATCGTTAACTGCTAATTTTAAATTGTAGAGTGGTAGGTTGCACAAGGTCCTCGAATTTGTAAGCAGTGTGCATGATCTCTGTGCTGTCCTCGGGATGGACTTCTTCAGTACTGTAACTGATGTTCATCCAAGCTTAATTGACTCAACTGGTGCGCAATCAAAAAGTATTAGCAATGATACATTAGCAAGGCTGGCTAAGACAGTCTTAGCGTTAAAAGAAGATAAGAAGCAAAGGCTTCATAAGGTAAGTCTTTTGGCATTGTAGTTTTCTCTGCTAGGGAGAATATATTTTCCTTGGTACATTTTCACATGAACCTAAGGACATAAGACTTTTGTACTGATTGAGAGCTGTAACCAAATGATGATCCTGTAGATCAATCCATAGCATAAAGATATTCTGTGATGAAGAAATGGGATATCAATTTTTACATTTTTAAACAGAAAAATTAGTTATGCTATATCAGGACCCTATTTCCTCAAGGCTTTTTTTTTGTTGTTAAATAAGTTTATCTTGTGAACTAAATGTGTCTGCTTGATGTTTTCTGAAAACTGCATTCTTAATGAATACTTGTAATTCAGATATATTCTTTCAACAGTAGGGAAAACGTTGTTTTGCATCATATTTCTGTTTGACATCTTCAAAACATATAAAACAAGTATTGTTTCCTCCAAATTTGTACTTGATATTTTTTTTTATAGCACCAGTATAATTTGTATAGCATCCAAAGGGAACAAAGTCTAAAGGTTCTTTTGTAAAATGAAGTGTCACAATGGATATATTTTTTGCTGCATGTGCTTGATTTGAACCACATCCTTCTGTTCTCCACTAAGATTCATAATATCTTTGATTTATATCTTCCTACCACAGCTTCAAGAGCTGACAAATCAACTTATTGATCTGTGGAATCTGATGGATACTCCAATGGAAGAAAGGAAATTGTTCGACCATGTAACCTGTAACATGTTGGCTTCAGTTGATGAAGTGGCTGTCCCAGGAGCTCTGGCGCTGGATCTGATTGAGCAGGTATTTGAATTCTGCAAGTAAATATACCTGCAAGGTTGAATAACTGTGAAAGCTGTATGCTTTTTTTTTGTTGTGAAAACTCTGAAAGTTGAATACTGATTTTACCATTACTTGCTTTTAAGGCTGAGGTTGAAGTTGAAAGGCTTGATCAATTGAAAGCCAGCAGGATGAAAGAAATTGCCTTCAGAAAACAAGCAGAGCTTGAAGAGATATATGTCCATGCTCATATAGAGATAGATCCAGAGGCTGCTCGAGAAAAGATTATGACTCTCATTGATTCTGGAAATGTTGAGCCTACTGAGTTACTGGCTGACATGGACAATCAGATATCAAGAGCCAAAGAAGAAGCTCTAAGCAGAAAAGAAATTTTGGATAAGGTTGAGAAATGGATGTCAGCATGTGAGGAAGAGAGTTGGCTAGAAGACTACAATCGGGTATTTTGATCTCTCTCCTTCTATGTGACATACTGTCACTGCTGATTTGAGAATTTCAATGATCACTTCCAAGAGATCTCTCCACTGCTTTCCTGGTACAGTGGTATGGCATGTCATTGTTTTAGGGAGGGCTGTTGATGATACATATACTTTATAGATGCGTGGGGGCATTAATAGAAAAAAAATATTTCAAGTGATGAAGGGCCATGGCCTCTCAGGTCCCCCAAGAAATTCCTGCATTGGGAGCTGATCTATAGATCCCCGTTTATGTGGGAAATATTTGTTTCTCTGCTTACACTTGTTTTGTTTGGCAGATAATAGGTTTATGTGAGTGATCTTGCTTGCTGATGTTTTTATTTTATCTAATTGTGTAATCATGTTTGCCTAGTAACAGGATATCTCTGTCCCCTGGTTTTCTTTAACAGATAATAGGTTAATGTGATTGATCTTGCTTGCTGATGTTTTTATCTTGTCTAATTGTGCATTCCACATTTGCCTAGTAGCAGGACAACTGTCTCATTTTGGCATTATATGACTGGAAAAACTCTTGAGTCCTAATGGTAAATGATGAGGTTAAACATAGTGAAAAGGAACAACAGATCAAACTGGATTTTCTAGAAAGCAGGTGAAATTACTTGATTTGATGGTGTAACTTAAATGGCATTGTCTTGTTGAAACAGGATGAAAACAGGTATAATGCAAGCAGAGGTGCACATTTGAATCTCAAACGTGCAGAAAAGGCCCGTATCCTGGTTAACAAAATTCCAGGTATCTGTTGAATCAGGGAAGCCAAAGAGTTGGCAAGATCAACATCTTTGTTCTCTTTGTAAAATGTTCTGTGTAGATCTGCATCCAGAGATTTAATTGGTTTTGTTGGCCCTTGTAGCTTTGGTTGACACCTTGGTTGCCAAAACTCGGGCTTGGGAAGAAGATCGTGGCATACAGTTTGCATATGATGGTGTTCCTCTCCTTGCCATGCTAGATGAATATGCCATGCTCAGACAGGAAAGAGAAGAAGAGAAGCGGAGAATGAGGGTGAGTTCCTATTTAGTGACTATTACACTGTTCCAGCTCACGCATGCATTTAAACTAGAATGTGAATTGATTTGGGTCTAGAATGAGATTTGTTCCATCGCTCTCTTGCTAAAAGGAGATAACCTTGGATATGACAGGATCAGAAGAAGTTCCATGAGCAGCAAAACACAGAACAAGACGCCATTTTCAGTGCAAGACCTAGTCCTGCTCGACCAGTTGGTACGAAGAAGGTGGTTGGTCCCCGTGCAAATGGCAGTGCTAATGGAACTCCAAGCAGGCGGCTATCTCTAAATTCTAATCAAAATGGGAGCAGTTCTGCAACTAAAGGTGGAAGGAGGGATAATAGGCTATCTGCCCCTGTTAACTATGTTTCCATATCGAAAGATGATGCTGCCTCTCATTTTTCCGGCACCGACACGGTTTCTGCTTCACCATGATAAATTAAGAGAGATCTGGAGGTTTACACCTTGATATATTACTGTTATTACTTCTAGGAGTTTGTTGTAGTCATATAGTTGTGAAAACTGAGTAACTGGAGAGTGAACTGTTTTTAGTTGTGCATCTTATCCACATTTTTAAGCTGTTCTAATCTCTCTGCTCCATATCTTCAGAACGAATTTTTTGTTGTAGTGCCTGGTTACTCGACGCTAAGCTTCTAATGTAGAACAACTGGCTGCTGAATTTCGTCTGCTAAAATGGTCAAACCATGAGATTGTGAAATGTGACAAGGAAATGATCTCCGAGTAGAATCATGTGGTGGCTCGAAGGTCATTAACTCGAAAAATGTCCGTTAACTAAGGTCCGGATGGACCAGTACTGGCTCATTATACAAGCAACTCTGTTAAAGTCATTGACCAAGAATCTCATATTGACCGAGTCATTGTATGCCATAGAAGCGGCACCTCCGTCCGTGATGTGATGTGTAGACCGCCAGTCAATAAAAACTGATTGACATATTTTCCTTTATATTTAAGAATGTAATAAATAATTTAAAAATCAAATAAGAACTTAAAATTCTCGTTCTCTGAAAAACAAGATAAAGAAACAAGTATAGAAACTAACAAAATTATTTAACTAGAGATATACATGATAGATTTGTAATCAAAACCCATTTGTGTACGAGCGTTCTGAAGAACATGCCAATATCCCAAGAGCTAGTAGTGTTATGACTTGTAGAAGCAACAATATACTAATCGAGAAGAATGGATGCAAGTGGAAATAGGCGTAGGAGGAGGACAAGCAATGCTAGAGAAGCATAAGTTAGTGGTCAAGGTCCAAACAGACGGAGCTCCAGAAGTCGTGTGGTATGAGAGTAGGAGAGCTTTGAGAGAGTTCTAGTTAGCAGAAGATCAAAGACAAAAGATGCCCTCGTGATGTTATGATTCACACCAAATCACCCACGTGTCATATTTGAGCTAGACGAAAGAAAGTAGAGTTTTATAGGCTAAGCTACTTCTACTTTAACTTTCTAGTAAAGGTTAAATGTGTGTTTGGTATTGTGTTAGTTTTTATGGTTATAGTTTGAAAAAAATTGTTTTATAAAAAGAATTTTTAGTTGAGATTGGTTTGGTAAAATATATGTTTGGTTAAAACTATGGTTGAAATTAAGGTTGAACAAAAAGTAGTTTAATGTATTTGGTTAAGAATGCTTTTCAAATTGAGGTTATAAAATAACTAAAAAGATATATATATATATATATATTGATGGTTTTTAATTGAAATATTATAGATTTAACTACTACTATTACATCATGAAATAAACAATACTTTATATAAAGTATTTTTTATTGTTCAATTAAACTATCTGCAATTCCATCACGTATGAAATTCATCCGACAAGAACTACAATTTCCATGGCTTACTGAGCGTGCAACAACATCATGTAAAATATCATTAGGAACAAAATTGGGATTGCCATCAAATCCATCTGACAAGGACTACGTCATCATGCAATCTCCTTCTAATGTAATTATGTAGTGCCATTGAATAATGTTAAATACTAGTTTTTCAATAAAATACAATATCTGAGAAATTTTTTTGGATTTTTTTTTATTTTACTAGGTCGGACCCGGTCCAATACATTTGTATGGGTTGGATTGGCATGAACAATGGAGACACTCTCCACTGTTCACTTTGCAGAACAGTGGAGACGAGGAAATGCAGCAAAAGAAGAAGGAGGAGAAGGAGAAGGAGAAGGAGAAGGGGAAGAGCAGGCTACCCTGCACGATGACGATGTCTGGCTGGCGGTCGAAACGACGGAGGCCAGTGGTGAACTGAGGGAGTTGCTTGGCCGATGGACGACGATCCTTCTTATTTTTCCTTTGTTTCAACTCTTCTTCCTTCTTTCTTTCTCTTCTACTTTCTAGAGGAATCATTGAGGTTCTGAGAAGTTTGATATTCCTTCAACGAGTTTTTTTTCTCTTCAAAAATATGTGTTTTGTGGCCAAACTGATTTGTCGGTGGATAATTGAAAAACTAAAGTAAGCTGCTGTTTGTAAAGCTCAACTTTTTTGCTTTTGTTAAAACTCAGGT
>Ga0307515_10011108_pt1 | contig 17130 bp, 11 predicted proteins | sample 17_EM_MG_FD_194513 | JGI IMG/M metagenome (GOLD analysis project Ga0307515, IMG submission 194513) | Populus trichocarpa ectomycorrhiza microbial communities from riparian zone in the Pacific Northwest, United States - 17_EM | ecosystem: Host-associated > Plants > Roots > Unclassified | place...
TAAGAGATCTAAGGGACTAGATTTTAAGGAGGGAGATAAAGTATAGCTACTATACAAAAATTTCAAGAGTTAACGACTAAGTAAGAAGTTAGACTACGTTAGACTAGGACCTTTTAAAATTATATAAAGAATTTTACTAGTTACGTTTAAGTTAAACCTACTAGCTAGAATAAAGATCTACCTTATATAACACATTATAATGCTAGAGCCAGTATACGGAAACGTTAAGCCACTAGTTTATAAAGCAGACATATATAAAGGATAAGAGGAAGATAAATAGTAAGTTTTGAAGATTGTTAGCTATAAGGACATTAACAATAAAATATAGTATAAGGTTAAATAAATAGGCTATAATAAGACTACCTAGGAGCTACTAGAGAATTTAAAGAATGCTATAAGAAAGGTACAGGAGTATTAGAAGAAATTAGGTTAGGTAGTATTAATAAAAAAGGATTACTAAAAAATAAGTCACCTAAGGGGGACCTAAGAAGAGTAGTTACTAAACTACTTAGATCTATTTCCTTCTCTATTAGAAGAGAATCTGTTCTTTTATTACTAAGTTTCTATAGACCTTATTTTATAAGTTTCTACTCTTTAAAATAGACCTTCTTATAAACCTTCTTAAGACGGAGTAACTAAGTAAATGCCGCGATTTAAGCGTTTAGGGCCTTCTATTCCGCGTTATAAAAACGTTTTAACTTAGTAAGGGCTTAAGATAGTTTACTATCTAGCTATATAGCAGCAGATTAAATATAAGACCCTAAGACAAATTAATTAGGGAACTAGACAACTATTAAGAATAATAGGTCGCGTATATTTAGTATTAGAGGTAAAGTAAACGTTATAAGACGAATAAATATTCGCTTTAGTGCACTTTAAATAAAAGGACGGTTATTATAAAGATGGACTCACCAACGTAATATAAACTAGCCCCTTTTTTAAATAACGAGAACACGGAGATAGTATAATCTCACTAAGAGACAATATTGCAGTAATAGTGTGAGCACGACGTTGGGCGTGTAAAGAAGAAATTACTTTAGGTATAATAAGCGATAATATTAACCAAATTAATTAAACGGATATTATACCTCTAGTAAATAACTTAGAGATATTAGAAATCTTTAAGGACAAAGATAAAGAGGAGGAAGATGGTGTTACGGACGCTTTAAGTACAATATTATAACTACTTAGAGAAGAGATAAAAGAAGCTAGTTAGTTAATATAAGTATAGTTTAGGATAGAGCCGATAGAACTATATAACGAGGAATAGTAACTAAGGTTATATAATATGCTACGTATTAAACAAAAGGTATAGGAGGGACTTACGTACTTTATATATAAGACGTATATTATATATAAGAAGGATTTTATAGGAGTACGGTTGTATATTTAAGGACCCTTAGTCCCTACCTAGATAGTTCCTTCCTTAGAGTAATTCTTAGAATATAATTAGAGTTAATCTATTAGGCAACCACTCCACCAGTTATTATTACGTTGTTGACTTTAATTTGCATCACCTACACACCTAGCCCAATAACGAGCCCATCGTAGTACTTGCTACAAGGTTCCGTTACACAATAGCTTAGCGTAGTAGTTATACAGCCTCTAGAGGCTTTAGTGGCTCTAGTAGCTATATAGCAGGTAGTGCTAAGGATATTAAGGAGGAAGAATTAGGAGCCGTTTTTATATCAGCAAATTGTTCATGCCTCATGACAGTACTGACAGGCTCCTGGCAGCTCCTGTTAGGGCTGTCGGGGGCCCCGGGGGACACTCATACTCGGCTTCCTGTCAGGAGGCTGTCAGGAGGCCACCCGGACCACCCTGACCACCGCCCTAAAGTATATAGGTAGTAAGGTTTTAGTTGGGGGGGGGCCTAATAGAGGATTTTCCTATATAATTAGCAGGTAGTTAATAGAGAAGGGCCAGGAACGTACAACCATGACGTTATATATCACGACTTTCTGCCCAGCTTCCTCAAAATATATACCCCATGCCCTTTTTATAGCGGTCCACCAAAACGCCTAACCGAGGTGTGCTAGCTGAAGCAGGATGGCTAAATACGCCCCAATCAAAAATTGCATTTTGCCACACAAAGGGATTTTCAAGACGCGTCTTTGCACAAAGACAACAATAGCATCAAACAAGATACTCAATTACTCTAAAAATAGGCTGGAATACTTCTTGCGAAACAAAGCCTTTAAAATAATTAAATTTTGAGCAAGCGCGAAAGCTACAAATGGTAGGGTGGCCCGAGGAGTGGTGGTCAACGGAGGAGGTTGAATTAGCATCGCCTGAGTCATGATTTCGGTTCGCTCCACATTCCGCGTCGTCACGCACCTCAACACCATCAACGTCCCCGCCAAGCCATCACATCCACAGCGTTGCGCGTCGACATCTCCTACGCGCCATGAGCCGCCAACGCAACTATTTCATAGTCACTCTAGATTGCCTTGAAGTAGAACGTCTCTCAGTTAACACATTCAAGCAATATCCGCCCGATGGCTAACCAGGAAAGCAGCAAGCTTCCCTCTTCGTCCTCTCGTTCGCAGCTCCCTATGTCTCACCAAATCGTAGGTCGAAGGACTGACACTGTGATAGATAGACTTCCTACAGTCTCCGCATCTCAAGCACTACAAAACCTCAAGTCTCGTGGACCAAGCGCGATCTCGACTGGCCTCAAGCACCTTAATCAAATTCTCTGCCCACATGGGATTGGAAGTGCACCTGTGGATCGGCCCGGAGGTGGTTTGATACGTGGTCAGGTGACGGAGGTATATGGACCCCCGGGTGTTGGCAAGACAGCATTTGGGTGAGTTGTAATTTTGTTTTGTGGGTGGTTATTTCAAAATACGCTCACCCTCCAGGAGCTGAGGCTTGGGATAGTATGCAAACAACAGCGAATGCTCTGCAGGCGGGAGACCATGTAGTTTGGGTTGGTGAGTACAATGGAACAAGGCAACCATTTGCATACTTCCGAAGACAGCATTCAGCTGTATTCTAGCTAACATATCAAAAGACGCAACAGTTCCACTCGTCCCCCGACGCCTGGACGAATTCCTATCTGTTCCGAGACCTGTTAGGAACCCCGCCGCAGACCTAACCTCGCCGCCGAGTTTCTCTGTAGATGAAGTCAGGAGCCATTTCCACCACTACACAACCCCGACCCTCGCGCATCTGCTAGCAATGTTCATCCACCCACAGCCATCCTTCCCGCCACTGAACACGAGCCTTATAGTAATAGATTCGCTATCCACTCTCTTTGACAATTCATACCCCCGCAACCCTGAGGATAGAGGGCCAAAGAATAAGAACGATGCCGCGCGCTGGACGGCCGGACGTAAATTTGCGGTAATGAACGATCTGCTCTCTAAGCTCGGAAAAACGGCTGCGCTGCACAACACCGCAATCCTCGTCACATGTCAAACGATTACTCGGATCCGCACAGGCTCGCGAGCGCTGTTACTGCCTGCCATGACGGGCATTGAGTGGGAAAACGGCTTTTCCACGCGTCTGGTATTGTTTAGAGATTGGCTACCGGCACAGGGGAAGGGGACCTGTGGCGACGTAGATAGATTGCGGCACGCCCGGTTCGTTGGAGTCGTGAAAGCGAACGGAGTTACTCTTGCAGATGAGGGAGGAGTGGGCACCGTTATTCCATTTACTATCGAGACCGTGAGTAGATACATCATATTGTAGAACCCGCCTTTTCGCTGTTTTTCAGATCTACTGCTGCAGCCTTGAGACGAGGATCACCCGCTGAACATATTACAGTCTGGACTCTGCGACCTGCACGTCACCGCCGTTGACATGGCCGCCAAGCCATTACAATCGCCTGCTCGACCTCAGAAAAGAAGATACGCAGAAATCGCAGACTCGGAGGACGAAGGCGCAGACTCTGATGAGCTCTACGGTTGGGCTGAAGACGACGAAGTGGAAGCCGAAGGTCTGCTCATCAACCGCCCATCGCTCCCCGATAACCTCAGCACCACAGACGCTGAAACAGACGGAGATGCTCTGCCCACTCCGGATGGGGGAGGAGTTACCACAGGCTGAAAGCACAAGTCCGTGACACGAAGATACAAAACCGCCCAGTCTCCACCTTACCCCTGAGCACCGCATTGACACGGACCAAGTCCATTGAACCAGAGCCCAGGTTTGGTTCCTTTTGCCGCGCTGGACACCAAGCAGGCCCTCGCTCGCTCGCTCGTCAGATAGCGGAAGTCCAATACCCAGACCTACACCTAGGACCCCCATCATAAAGTACTCAATTCCTTAACTTGATTCCCACACTTCCAAAAGTGGAATCTACAATCGAAAAAGACGCACATACACACGCACACACGCGCGTACGATACCCCACTCCACCCGAAACCTCCAACGGCTTTTCGGGGCCGTAAAAAAAAAAACCTCTGGAACGCGCTCAGTTACGCCACGATTTAATTTTCCAGCCTGCTGGATCCGATAAGGCATTCCCCAAACACCCCCCGCGCCAAGAAGTCCGGGGGTCCAAAGTTTGAGCGATGCGGAAAGAACAGCAGAGAAGAAGGGAACTTCAGAAACGAGCGCCTCCCCGGCGATTTTTGCTGCAGGAGCCCAGGTCCGCAGATGCTGCGCGAGAACGCGGGCGGTCCGGGATCCACTCCCTCGGGCACTCCCGCTGCTCGCCGGTTAAAGTGCTAGCTTGTTTCTAGACCCCGTGCCTTGTCCTTCGGAGGAGGGCAGGGAGGGCGTGGTGAGGAAGTGTGGCGCGGCAGGTTTGGATGGGGGTTGACTGCGCAAGGGGGGCCTTGGGTAGTATCGCCTGCGAGCGTCTTAGCGTGGGGGCACACGCTCGTGCTCGTGCTCGTGCTCGTGGTCACCCCCGGGGGGAGATAGGGCGCACAGCGAGGTGGGGAGCAAGGTCCACGAGAATTGCCGCCTTTGGGCTTTCTTGCCCGCCCACCCCCCCCAAACTGTGTGCGACGCCCGTTTTCGTTTTCGGACTCGTAGGGCGTCATTTCGTTTTCTTTTCCTTCTCGTGCTTTCCTGGCTTTCGGCTTCGCCAAGCGCCGCGCGTATTTTGCCCCGCTCCGATTGTGGAGAATTGGGGAATCGGGGCCCCGGGCGACGGAACGGGAAGAAGCAAGGCATTCTGCGTTTTTGATGAGAACAAATGTTCCCACCAATGCAGAGTGCACGTGCGCGGGGAACGGGATCGCAAGGCGCGGTGCCGCTGCTCGTCACCGTCACTGTCACTGTCACTGTCACATGGAAAAAAGAAAAGGGAGCTAGAAAGGAAAAGAAAGAAAAAGATTCACTACAGGGCGCCTTAAACATGGATGCAGTAGCTAATACATAATACGTCGTGGTGGTTCGATCAATCAGCGCGATGCAGCTACATAAGGGACAATAAAAAAATTTGTTTAGGGCGGTTGGCGATGGTGTTGCCGCTGCCTGCCTGTGCGTCATTGTTTGTCCGCCCCACCAAGGAGCGTGTGCATTGCGCGCTTTGCTCATTGCTGCTCGTCCCTTCTCCGTGTACGCGGTCAGGAATACGGGGCACTGACCCCAGAGTTGCGGTGCGTTATGACACAGCGGCAGACATGGTTTCTCACCTCGTTTGCTTTTGGTTGAGGCGGTGAGCACCCTAGCGCGTGGTGTGAGGGCGATCTGACCGGACCCGCTGGCACGGCGAGCGCGCTGATTGATGGAAATGCTGCAGTTGGGTTGAGGTGCCGGGGATTTTTCGTTTGCGTCTTTTGCTGCTGATCTCGATCGGGCGTCGGGTTGCCTGTTTCAGGTTCCGAGTGCTCGTTTAGCACACGAGCTGGGATGATGCGATCGTGATTTAGAGACGTTGCGAAAGGCTGCATGAACAGACTGGAGACACGCTGGTAGATACCAAGACTGTTTGCTCTTCCGGTGGGTCTTTTTACTGTTACGCTTCCTACCTTGCAAATATAGCGCAGCGGTTAAATTTTTTTTTTGGGTCATGCGTCGTGTGATCCCATCTCAAACTGTCGAAGGTTCTCGCTGCCTTGACCTGGAAATATAAGACATTCGCCACCAAGCGATAGTAGCGATGCGTATATATATACGACTCTATATATAATTTTTTATATTTTAGACATGTTCGGCATGCTCTGCCGGCATGCTGCTGCAGCTTACGCACGCAATCGCTCCTAGCCTATGGGGGTGGTGCGCTGCGGAAATTTATCCTTTATATGAGGGCTGACAGGAAATGCCAAGTTGGATATATGGCCATTCAATTTGCACGTCTCATCAAAATTGCATGGCAAAGTCGGGCTGTGCTGCGGCTTGGGGGGCAAGATATAAGGCAGAATCACTGATCTGCAAAGATAGATTGGGTGCAGATGGGCCCGTGTGGGGACCGGTATGGTAGTCTGCATAGATGGGGTGGCCTCAGCCGACTTTCCGGGAACGCTGGAGACGACTATTGATCTGCAATGACATATTGAAGTTGCTGCTAGCCGAATTCCAGGCGCCGGGTTGGAAACCGTGGGTTTGCGATTGATGAATTGCGCTGACGCTGCGGGCTTGTCGCAGAAACATTGCACAACCAAGACTCGGAGGACAAATGAGATGCACTGGATCTGGGAGATCGGGGCGGACCATACGGACAGATAGATGGAGATACGGCCCTGCTGGCCTATTTGGCAGCTTGTCATGCGGACTGGAGATACGATCCGGCGAGGCAAAAACGCAGGCGTTTTTGTTGGTTGTAGATAGCCATCAGCAATACCTGCGGCGTCCGTTGCAAGTCTCAACGATGGTGTTCAAATTGGTGTAACATGCATCGTCAGCTTTTCCGATGCTTATCTATTGTCTTAACTCTAGGATGGTCTATTTTGAGTGAAGCGCACTGGGTATATTGAGTTCAATCATCCTAACGGGGCCACTTGCCGGGAATAACGTCTCTGGGACAGGTAAATTTCTTCTCGAGGTGGAGTCTCCACTTTGGTTCATACCCCACAAACAAGTATGCGGGCAAGTCAGCATGAGGATGGTTGGAAAGCAAGCATTTAGCATGGCGTTGCAGGATTTTAGTAATGGTTCACTGCAGTGACAGGCACGGGATGGTTTCTCCACCACACTTATGGTCTTGGCGTGCGGTGTTGGCCGGCGGTGAGCTTATCCGCTGATGATTCGTGAGAGACAAAAAAATATTGAAAAGAAACGGGCAGAATCGGCCGTTTTGGGCAGCAGAATGGGAGGCCTGACAAGTGAAGAAAATTATGGAAGGTGTGCAGAGCAAGTACGATATGCGGGATTGCTTTTTAGTGCGGCACTAACACTGCTCGAAAGGCTCAAAGACGACAGTCGGTCATGGCAGGTCTGAAGCGATCAGTCGTTCAGTTTCAATCGTTTGATACACGACGGCTGACCTGAGATAGAGCCAGGTTACATATTTTTTCTAACCCTATTTGAGTGGACGACTGGACAGCTCACCCTGCATGCAGGAAATGAGTGAGGGCTCCCCAGGGAGGATTGGCGAACCTGGAATCCGGATCACTTCCTCCCCCTTTGGATGCTCACTTCCAAGATGTGATAGTTTAAGCAGGTTTAGCAGGTTTAGCAGGTTTAGCAGGTTTAGCAAGTTCAGCAGGTTCATAGTTTTCGGCCCGTCCAAAGTCAATCTGGTACCTTAAGCCTGTGGTCGTGCCCGGGGAAGAGTGGGAACATGGGGTTCAAACATACTCAACCAGTCACGTACAGCACGCAGGGTCGATCACGCCTCCACACGCGGAGAGTCGAATCTGGGGTGCAGAGTGCCGCCCACACACCCCCCTTTCCTACCCCACACTAGTAGGTCCCGTCTCCGCGTACCAAATCTGGTCTGGAAGCGCTGTTCCCCTTGTCCAAGCAAGGAATTCCGAGATAAGGCCAGCTGGCGTGCTTAGTCTAGGGACCTTCGATGACATTCTAGCAAACTTCCTCTGTTCCTAAGCTTCCTACCTAGAGCCGTCAGGCTCGCTTGAACAATTGCCAGAAACGAGTTGGAGTCAGGAGGTCATTTTTGCGTCCGACCCCACTGCGCTCCTGGACCTGTCTGTGATGGCTGTTTAGGGACGCGAGAGGAAATGCGGAGAGCGTTATCGTCGGCCGAAGTGGCGTTGCTGAAGTCAGTAGAGGTCTTGATCATGCGGGAACCCAGTGATATGGTAACGCAGAGATGCGGTGAAGGCTTGCAGTGCTCGGGTTGATGCAGCCCGGAACATGGAGATGGAGAAAATAGGAGGAGATGGGAAAGGAAATGCCGCAGTCTGGTGGCTTGCAAAGTTGTTGAGAAATAGTGTTAAATTATGGTGCGGGGGAGACCTGTCTCGAGTCCGATCCTTGTCCAGTTCCATTCTCTCGGAATTCCGTGGGTTGGCCTTGGTGTTGACCACTCAACCGCTCGTCGCTTGGCATTTAAATCATGTCACAACTTTTGCTCTCGTAATGAGAAGGACGCATCTGAATTAGGGGATTGCGATTATACGCACGCTGAGCTGAGCTGTCTGTTTGTCTATCAAGCCGAGTGATATCCCACCCACTGGCTGCGTCTGCCGACCCGAGGAAAACACCAAAGTATGGAGGCTAGAGTAGGTAGTACAGTGCGAATCACTAGGGATCGCGGGGTATGAGTAAACTTGACAAATGAAATCAATCTATCGACGACGAACACAATGAAACTCGTAAGGGGTTCAGCATTAGAGTGAAGTCCTAAACCTCGCGATCCCAATGTCGCTGAGGATCTCGCTTCCCACTCAAGACCTGTCTATAATTCCGTCCTGTTATTGCTCGCTGCGCTCAAAAGAATAAAAATAAAAATAGAAATAGAAACCGAAACCGAAACCGAGACCGAAGCTGAAAATTCGAATTCCTGAAAACTCCAAATTCTTGTGCTACTTGTTCATCTAAAAACGTTCCATAAGATCGTTTCCAGCCAATGAGCCGGTTGCGGAGGAACTGCCGGAGGAAAACCCGCTGCCCCCATTTAGGAGATCCTGCACCGCTACTTTTGGCGCTGGAGGCACTGGTAGTTTTCTCTGTGAACCGTCTGTTCTTGATATGATATCTCCGATTCTAAGGCCAGAAGAATGCATGGGCACATAAGGCTGCTCACCCGTCGCAGACGGCTCCATAGGCGCTAGAGCAGGGACGTGTTGAAGTGAAAGGTGTCGAATATGAGGAAGCTGGACATCTTGAAATCCGTGAGGTCGAAGTCGCGGAGAATGAGCAGGGGTGGCAAGAGGAGTATGGTCAGGAGTCGGAGAGCAGGAGTCATGGGAGAATGTCGGAGAAGGCGGCGCCGTTGACATAGGCGAGCCGGGCCTTGATTTTTTGGTCATTCTATGTGCATACTGGTCGTCCTCTTCGTGAGAATGCGATCTTGACATAGGCTGCGAAGAGTATGCATATGCTGCAAGGCTTGGGAGCCGACTACCACTGCTGTGATGATTGTAAGGATGGTGCAGATGTTGGTGATGACTGTGACCTTGATAATGCCTGTTTGGGAGTGGGTATTGCTGAGAGAGCGTCTGCCGCTGGCCCTCGAGCCGAGATGCAGCGTCTGCGAGCAATTCGATGTTGCGCGATAGACCATTGGGGCTGTTCGCCGAATTGCCGCCTGCCCTATACGAAGAAAGGTCCGAAGAAATATTACTCGAGTAGCTGGAGAACGAGTGCGGAGGAGAGACGTTTGGTGAGCCGAGATTCGAGCTGGGAGCCGAGCGCGAGATGGGTTTCGAGGGCGGTGGCATCATGTGCGCCATGGACGACCCTGTGTCGATCATACCTGCACTGGCTGCAGCCGCCGCTGCATGCTGCTTGTTCCCTCTTCGCGAGTTGGGATTGTTATGTATTCTTGAATGCCTGGTAAGCTCGTCCGACCGGCTGAAGCGCTTTGAGCAGCCCGGGAAGGCACAGGCGTGTGGCTTTTCGCCAGTGTGTGTTCGGATATGTCGCGTTTGGTGTTCTAGTCGGTGGAAAGCCTTCTCGCACAGCGGACACTTGTAGGGCCGTGGGAGGTCTTGTCGGTCTTCTTGTACGGGCCGAGCGTTCTGCAGCATAGGAGCCATAAGGCTCACGACCGCGGTCGCCATCTGGTTCTGGTTCTGGTTACTTAAGTCGGTGCTCGAGACCGACGGACTGGTCTGCGGTCGAGGTTGCGAGAGGTGCTGGTGCTTGTCGGCGGAAGTCTCCGGGTTCAGTAGATTTGAAAAATCCACCGACGAGTTTGAGGGTTGCATGTGATCAGCACACCCGGCGGCGACAGAGTGGCGTGCTAAGGGGCGTAGTAACAGCGAGCAAAAGCCGGAGGAGGGGGTGGGAAAATCTTTATATACCGGCGAGGATGCAGGAAAACGTGGGGAATACAAGCAGGAAGAGCAGCACGGTCAAGCTTTGTCGACGAGGATCAGCCGGAAAAAGGAGGCCGCCAAGCCCGAAGTGGAAAGAAGAGGTGAAGTTTTCTTTTGAATTCGGTGGGTCTCCGGTCGAGATACGGGGCTCGTGCTTCAGGCCAGACCCCTTCCCGATGACTTGTCTTGTGGGGGAGAAATGGCTCTATTCGGCGCTGTGCCTGAGCCTCAGGCTGCAGGTTAAATCTCAACCTGCAGCGAGGCGCAGTCCCTAGGAAATGTGATCACGGGGCCAGCTGGTCTTCCCAGCAAGAGGCGCTGGGGATGCGATGCACTGATGCGACTACGAGCGGGCCAAGGAAGAAGAAAGCGTCTGGCGTGCGCGCAGGGTCGGGATTTCCGATGCTGGATATTAGTGCGCTTTCAACACAACGAGTACCCTCTTTTTTCGGCGGAACTCAGAGCCCCAATGCCCCAGAAATTGTGGAGAAGACGATGAGCCACGGCAAAGCCGACGTAAGACGCAAATAAATTTTCAGCTGACGACGGCTGCTGAGGCGCGGCCTCCCTGTTGGTTCGAGCTGACTTATACGGGTGCTAGGCGGCTGTGAATGTGAATGTGCCACGGATGCGGTCTGCCTCGAAGGAGTACTATCTATTACTCACGCAAGCTGCCGCAACGAAGTAGCGGGTACTTGTACTCTATGGGCAGGACAGTGGCAGGACAGTACGCGCAACGGTCGGTGGGGGATATGAGTCAGACAGACTTTGTCGTGACCACGTCGCAAGGCTTGATCACGCTCGCACAGGAGAAAAATATGGCCGTGGTGGATGAGTGTCTGAGAGAGGTGTGAGTCTGGGAGAATGAGCTGTCAGGCGGCGATTGGACGGCAGACAAGGGAAAGAAAGGACAAGACGGTCAGAGGGCGAGAGGTCAGGATGATCTCTACGCTGCGTTCAGGGCAATAGCGATGCAAATCCGGGGTCAGGAGTGTTTGGACGCTTAATCTCAAAATATGGGGGCGCGGGGGAGATGTTATACTCGGTCACATCTGCGCTTAATCAGGTCACCTTTTCACAAGTCATCGCCCTGCTGCATGTGTGCACGCTCGGTTTCAGTGTCGGGTTTCATTGGCCAAGACGACAAGTGAGACGTACGGTGACACGATGACAGAGCGAAAGATGGGATAGGTAGCAGCGGCAGCAATCAACAACGGGGCAAGGGTCGATGATCCAATTCAAATGCAGGAGGGCTTTCGTGCCATCTCACTGGCGCCCAGCGCGCGTTGTATCTCCAGCGGACAGCTTGTTCCCCCGCAAGCCGCCGCCAATCTCAGCGAGGGAGGAGCGCTGGAGGCTGGATGGGCTGGATGGGCTGTATGGGCTGTATGGGTTGTGTGGGTTGGGGGTGGGCTGGACGAATATGGGGCGTGAGAGTGGGATGCCGCTCGATCGACCGCCTGCCATGTTCGCATTCCCCGGGCAGGGCGTGCACCTTGTCTGGATCGCACATGTCAGATTATGGGGATGACGAGGCGCTCACAGCATCCAATGGCCCCTCCGCATCCGCCATGCTGGGTCCAATTACCCAGTGGCTGCGCTCTTTAGTGTGGTCTGTTCCACCGCAGCGCGATGGCTGACGGGAGGACCGGTGTGGGGGTCGCTGGGGCTGAAAAAGAACAAATCTGGAGCCCCTTCCGCGAGTTGGCGATCCTGGGGTAAGCAGGCCCCGTGTTGAGGGCTGCGAATCTAACAGGCACTGCAAAAGAAGACGACTCCCTCCAGGCCTGCGCTACTCCTTTTCGGCAGCTGTCGATAGGCCCAAGTATCGGCTCGACTGCTCGAGTCGCTAGAGTCGTAATAGTCGCAAGAGTCGGTGAGAGCCAGGCACCGTGTTGGGCTGCCGACCGCCAACCAGGAGTATACTGGAAAGAGTACTTCCGGCCAACTCAGGCAGAATCCTGCTCACTCGAGCGTTGGATCACCACATGTGTATTTACACAGTAAATGGTCGATGGGGCCTGTCGCCGCTGGGTATCAGGTCAGAGGAGGGTCCGGAGGCCGCCCCAACCCAACTCTGCGTCAGAAGGTAGGCCCGATTTCCCCTGCGCCGGAGCCACAGCATCTCTAGCCTCAGCACAGGCGCTGTGATCCTCGTCGTCAAGCCTGAACAGCTTCAGTGTCACGGATTCCTGTGGGGGTTGGCTGCCTCACACGGTTGGCTTGAGCTGAGTGCCCCGGCCCGGTCAAAAAATAGACGGCAAAACGGGCGGTTGCACAGCAGCAGCACAGACGTGAAAGTACAAAGGGAAAGGGCTTGGCACTGGGGAGTGTAGGTGTATCATGGTACGGTAATCGCTCACTTCTTTACGACGCTGGCATGCGCAAAGACTTTTGGGGGGGGTTGTGTGGGTTAAAAGCTATTTCTCTCGCTTGTGGGTGTTTGCAGGAAAAACTTTCCTCAGCAAGTCTTCGATGCAGAATGCTAATTGTGATGCTGAGTCTAGTCTCCGCCTCTAGTGACCTTCTCGAGCGGGTGCTGGCTCCAAACACACTGCACGTGGGCCGGAGAAAGTCGGACAGGATTGCCGCTCGAATAAGCCAGGTATCGTCAATTGGTCGGCTAGCCAACTAGAAGCGATTTGCACCGCGGATTGCACCGGATTGCGTCGGATTGCGTCGGATTAGCCCTTTCGTTTGAGAAGCTGCAAGGTACGCTCTGATAAACGACTCGTCCTTGACTCTTCGTTGTCCGAGTCATTCCAAACGGCTTGTGGTCCTACTGTCTCAGTTTTTTTTGGGTAATTGTCTCTCAACCCCCCAGCCGCCGACCTGGACTAGTTAGGCATGCCTACCATGTACCATTTTCCAGCTCCTGTCCACGACGTCTTACACACTCTGGTGATGGTTTCACTGCGGTAACACTCTTCCCATGAGGAGCTGTAAGGAACATGGCGCTTGAGTTTCATCAGTCTTCGGTTCCAGTCGATCTCTTCATTAAACTGTGGAGCCCCGCTCACTCGTCATTCATCTGGCATCAGGGGGCTGGCCGCATGCCGGCCGAAGATCTCGGTCTGGGAAAGTTTCCGGGGTAATTACATTCTTCAATCATGTCGCTTCTGAACCGCCTTACTCTACCATATCCTCTCATCAATTGGTGCCGATGTCGTGATTAGGGTCATACTCCCCAACATCTTCAGCCCCAGATTGCTTGGCATTGCCGTAGGATCTGGAACATTTCCTCTCATATCTCACACCATGATGACGAGAGCATGGTTGCGGTCGTCAACCTGAACCCGCGGTTGTGGAGTCCACGGGCTATCATGCATGGGTCACAGCATGACAAGTGCGGAAATTATACGTCTTGCAAAATGTCTGGTGATATAAGAACCCTAAGCATCCTAGGCGCAGTCTCAATACGAAGGCAAGCACCTATGATTATAGCTTGTGTACCCATTTCTCTTTACGGAACTGATGAATTGACTTGCCGAAAACAGCCGCGGGACTTTCGGGATTTCATGGCCCAGTCTGTGAAAGAGAGCTTCCCAAATCGAGCAGCTAACCGAGCATCAGCAACTTGGATAAGAGTATGATACGACATCAGCATGATACGACATCAACAACCTCAGCGTTGGGCTTCCCGGATGCAAGAAGAGAGTAATAGATCCGAAGACCGTCGGGCATAATATGTCGAGCAGCCTGAGAGAAAATATATCCCTTGTTGTCTGAAACCTAATTCTGAGGCTCGGTTAGACCCTAGATGGTGAAGCTGTCTGCTTCAAAGCGAGGAGATAGAACCCCAGCACTATACTGTACAGATTAAAAAATACCCATGAAGTTCAATGATCGCTGATCCGCATGTCTAGATTCATGACGGGCCGTTACTGCAACTAGTTCCCTCGTCGCAAATTGTTCAAGGATATCATCCAATACCCAAAGCTTACGAACGCCGGCTTGATGTCATGCTGAGCATCCGATGTTTGACGTTTCAAACATCTTATGACGCGTAATCATCACTGTTCTCATTTGAGTCTGCCAGCAGAAAACCCTCATCACTGGATCGACTTGTTCTGCCTCGATCCTTTGCAATGAGTTCTTTTTTGTTGCGCGCAAAAATTGAGTTTACGAACCAACCCGTTTCGAGGCTCTCTCCGAGCCTGGAAACGCATGACTCTAAATCCATATGCATGACTCACGTGTTGCGTTATAATCATCAATTCTCCCGGCCTCAGCACTTCCCTTCGCCAAATATCATCTCGGATTTGAAGTAGACACTTTGCAGTATACAGAGCCTGAGAGCGGGGACTGAATCTTGCTATGGTTCTGTAACCCGCTTACGTCGTTAACGGTGCATTGCCGCACATTAAAAAATCCCGGGCTCACACCACTTGTCGCTCAACTTCTCACGACGAGTAGCCTGCAGTAGCGCCTTCTAGGCCAGCGCCTTCTATGCATGTTTGGTGCTGTTCTGTGAATCTTAGTTCTTCGAATCATCAGCTCAATTTCACAATCATTCCGATTGCGTGATACTGCGCAGTTCTCATCCAACTCCCCTTCCTGTTTAAGTACTTCCAGAGAAAATGTCCACTATAGCTTTTTCCCCACCTCTGTAAGGATTATTTCAGGTAGAGAAGCACAAATTTAGGCACCCGCGAGAGCCTGCCCGCTCGTAGCCACTGGCTTCTGGGAATACCACAGCAACAGCATAGCACAGATTTTTCATGCATTAAGGGACTATTCCAAAGTGAGTCGATATGCTTGAGCAAGAACACCCAAAGAACTATCGAATTACGTAGGCATGTGTGGATGCAAGAATGGCCATTGAGAGACCCAGCTAGATCTTGCTGTTGAGAATTTCAATGATATCTCTAGCAACGAATTGTATTCCTAACAGAGAAAAATTAATTGCCAAGCTCCTCGGTATGTTATCGCTAAAATAAAGTATTTCTTCTTAAGCTTCTACAGGTAATAAAATAGTATATCAATGCCCTACTGTTTTAGACTACCAGAGCAGCCTAGGGCCATACAAAGCCAGGTTAAGGAGATGCGAGCTTCCTAAATTTCAAAGACTATATAGCTTTTTGATTGATCATCGAATGTCTTGTAGGTGTTACACCCGTTTCGGCCTACGTCTGCACCAGGTTCTGGTGTGCAAGTGCGTGTCTAATTGTTTTCCTAGGCTATAGAGTACCCGGTGGAGTTCCAGACATCACCCAAGTGACACAGTGTCGACCTGAATCAGGTTGTCTTGCCACCCCAACTCAGCTACCTACCCATTGACTCAGTCATTGACTCGGTCACCTACCCCTTGTTTCCATTGCCACCCCCCTCCCCCCTTCTCTTTCCCAGAGGTCTCAATAATCATTAAGTTAGTTATCTAAATTACGATTATTTAGATTATCTGATAATCAAAATCGAAATCAAAGGCCTCGATTAGTTATATAGATTATATAGATTATGTAAATATATATAAGGGAGTGGGCGGAGGAGGAAGTTGTGATATAGCCTTGGTGACGATTGACAGTCATCGGCAGCTGTATCCGTGCAAGCGCTAAGAGGCCAAAATTTTGCTGTAGCCCCTAATAAAATCTGCCTAACACGTGATACTCGGTTACGGCGCGCGATGCTCCTATCGCGACGTCTGGTTGTGTTACTTCCTTTTAGTTAACACTAAGCTTCTATTATTAACATTAACACTAGCCATAACTCCCCTACCGTCCCCCCACACCCGTAGCCAAAAGAGACAGTAAGAAGAAGAAGAAGAAGTAGACGAAGTTTCCGCCCTTAGCGAGCATAATTCGCACAAGTTTAATAACGTGACGGCTGCCCACGAGGACCCTTATTACTAAATTAGAATTCCTTAACTAAAACGGAAGAGAGAACGTAAGGATAAAGTTCTCTAGTTATATACCCTTAATAAACCTCTAAAAGACGTAGTAATTTAAACTAGGAGCTTTTCTACTGTAAGCGCTGCTAAAAATAGTGTTTAAGCCTTATATTTGCTTGCGCCTACCTAAAGAATAAACACGGTATAAAAATCCCCCTTAAGACGTCTAAAGTTAATAAAGCAACGAAGTCTACTATTAGCGCCTTATTTAATAAATAAAAGGAGATAACTGCTAGTAAAATAGACTCTAAAGTTAACAAGATCCTATAAGATTCGGTAAATAAGGCTAACTTTATAAACGCCCTTTATTACCTTATAGTTATATATAATCTTCCTTACATAATTATTAAGTGGCTAGAGTTTAGAGCCTTCCTTTATATTTATAATTATATAGTTAATAACCTCCTCTACAGATCTACTAACTTAGTGCTATTACTTATTGGTAAAACATTCGTAATTTATAAGGATTTAGTTAAGAAAAGACTTAAGAAGGTAATATTAAAAGTCTATTTTATAACTAACTGTTAAACGGCTTTAAATAAGTTAGCTTTCTAGATAATAACTACTTACTTTATTAACGAAGCTGGCCACCTTTTAAAGGCAACGCTTGCTTTATAAGTGTTACGGCTCGAATAAATGCCTCTAAACCGAAGCTTGAACGAATGCTGTATTACGAGGATACTAAGCTAAAGAGAAGAAAAAGGGGTCGCTAGGACCGATGTAAATAAATATATAGGGTGAGCCGCTAAGGCGCTAGCTTTGGGCGGGCTAATTACAGGTCGGCAGAATATGGCAGAATTTGGCAGGTAACGTACGATAGCGCCGTTACATCACCCCCCTCTTTAAAAGAAAGCCTGCCCTTAGGCTTAGTTAGAAATAGGGTAGCACTAGGCTTAT
>Ga0307515_10011109_pt1 | contig 17129 bp, 13 predicted proteins | sample 17_EM_MG_FD_194513 | JGI IMG/M metagenome (GOLD analysis project Ga0307515, IMG submission 194513) | Populus trichocarpa ectomycorrhiza microbial communities from riparian zone in the Pacific Northwest, United States - 17_EM | ecosystem: Host-associated > Plants > Roots > Unclassified | place...
GTTATTTTATTCAACAGTTGAAAAATTCAGCACTTTTTATAGAAAAAGTCCACTTGTGCTTTTGGGATAATATTATGAACTTTGAACGAAATGTTGCTTCCTAGTGCAAAATTTGAATATCTTTTGATTCATGCAGCTGAAGTTTGAACAACCTAAACTTCCAGTTCTATTCAAAGACAGTAATGCTGCGGAAATAACAGAGAAAAGGGAAGTCACATCAACCAAGCAGGTAACTAACTTCATTCAACAGTTGGATAGTATTATGAACTGTGAAATGTCAGTGCCTAATAGAAATTTGAATATCCAAAAATATGTAGGAAAGAACAAAAAATTTTGTGGAAAATAATCCAGGAATGTTGGCAAGGCCCAATGAACTAAAACAAGTATTGGCCACCTATACGTCCCAACAGAAGTAAATGGATGTAACAAAAATTAAAATATATAATATTTGTACTTCAATCCAAACAATCTAAAACTTCTTTGGAACTTGTGTTATTTGATAAAATTTTCAAAAATTCCCTTTCTGGGTATCACAAATTTCCTTCCCCTCTATGATTTGAAATTTTACCTTTCTTTATTGGTTTCTTATTAGTCAATGTTCTCGTAAACATTGTATATTTACCATGTGCATTTTTTTTGACATCCTCTAAGCATCTATATTTACCGCATTTGCAGGTTAGACAAGTAGAATCTAACATCAGTCAGACAGAAAACAGTACATTTCCACCTCTGGAGTTCATAAACACAGTAACAACAACAGAAGGAGGCAGAGATCTTTGCGAGATACTACCTCCCGAGAAAGTCCTAAATGTATGGACTTGTGCTATATGTCAAATGACAGTCCAAAGTGAGACAGTTCTTAATTCACACCTCCAAGGGAACCGACACAAGGCTGCTTGTGAACGGCTAAAAGTCAAGAATCAGATACCAAAAAGCGAGGTTCCCCCTGTTTCAGAGGGAAAGAAATTTAATGTTACCACAGCAACCTCAGGGATTGATGTTACTTGTGTTGTATGTCAGTTAACACTTAAAAATCAGATAGATCTTAGCTCACATCTTCAAGGAAAAAGACACAAGAAAGCTTGTGAGCTGCTGAACTCCAAGAACCAGTCATCAAACAGCAATGTTTCCCCTGCTTCAGTGGGAAAGAACGCTAATTTTCCTGAAAGCAAGGCAGAGAAGTGTACAGTCAACAATAGTACTCCACCTGAAAATAGAATACATGAAGCGAAGAAGCTAGAGAACCTGATGAAGAGCCGATTTGTAGAGATTAGAGATTCTAAGTGGTGGTGTACAATCTGCAATATAAGTTGCACCGGTGAAGGAAACATGCGAAGTCATCTTAATGCGAAGAAGCACTTGGCTAGGATGCGAGCATTGGATGGTCCTGGAAGCGGTGTCCATGCCTGAGTCACTAAATATGCTCATACCATTATTGCAGAAGACGTTCTAATCTGGAGGTCAAGGTGGCTGTGAGCATCCAAGGTACCTGTAGATTAATTAATCACTTAGATCTTAGCCCCCAATTACTTTCTGTATCCCTGAATCCATCTTTTGGTTTCTAGTTACACAAGTAAACTTTTCAAGGCAAGCGTGTCATGGTATAAAGATGAAAGCATATTTTCCCTCGGTCCATGGTATACACGACTCAGGGTCGCCGGACAAATAAAAATTAAACAACCACTGAAGGCAAAAACTTAGAAGGCATATGTAGGCTAGCATTTAAAATTGAAGGCGTTTATTAATGAAAGAAGTTTCACTGGTCCAAAGGAAACAAGTAGGAGCTTATACTGACAAAAGCAAGAATCCAAATAGGATTACAAGAGAAATAATCAGAGAACTAGCCAATGATTCCATTTGCATATTGCATGTGAATAACGGACCTCTATGGACTGCTCGTTGAATTCTTCTTCATATGGGAACTAACCGACCCAATGATTTTCAAAACTGAAAATGAGGTTTCAGATAAAAGAGAAGGCTGAAAAAAGGGGGGGAAATCTGTCACGCAAAACCCTCATTTATTGGCGTAGGCATTGACTTCATCAACTGTTGAGGTGCGAGCATCTCAAATGGATTGACGATTTTGACAATGGAATCTGAACCCGTGCATGATAGAGAACCAGGAAAGTGTTGGATAGGAGAGCTCTGTCCATATTTGCAAGGGTTTATGTCAAAGAGAACCTCTCAAGTTACTCTTTCGTCAAAAGTTCACATACATTCGCTCTTGTAGACTTCATGCTTCTTCCGTTCATACTGGGTCCAAATTCTCTAACTTCAGAGTGTTTGGGAAGGTCAGAAAAACTAGCAGAGAATAGACGGCGATATATAAAGGAAGTCAAAGAGTCCCATAAAATGTGCAAGGATAAATCTGCTCATGCATGCATTAGGCAACTGTCTTTCTCTCGGCTCAATGGTGCCTGAGAACCGAATATTTCAATATTCTTAATAGGTCTAACTAAGATGGTGTTCATAAATGAATTGATCAGTAATCTCAATGGAGCCTAAGACCAATATGGGCCAGTTACTTGTGGAAAAAAACCGACCTTTTTATGATTTTCGTGCAGTATCTGAACTCGTTGATTAGGATTGGTAAAAATTATTGTCTCCTAACATTCAGCAACAGAGAGTCAGTTAAATATTTCAAAGCCTAACTACTCTCGATTTAATTAGCTACATAATTGGGAATTAGCCATGGAGTTAGCAACTACTTGAACCAAATTAAAATGTGGTCACCAAATTTGCCATCCTCGTGTCATTGAAATCACATGAAGAAATGGCAGCTATCCCTGAAGGCTGATTACCATTTTTATGCAGGATAGATTTAAAGGTCATGATTCTTTTCCCGGAAAAACTGAGCAAAAAGTTCATGAAGCAGGTGCACTGTGCATTTGGATATCTTTGCAACCATGATGAGAATATATTCCAATATGGGCAGCTAGCTCTATGAGAAATGAAAGGTCATGTGGTTGAGGCAAATTGATCATGGTGAAGCCAAATAATGTAGCAAATCTGAATCAGATTTTTATTCTTTCGTTGGTTAAAAATAGGATGTCAAAACCATCACATTTTCAGCGTACGTGAATACAAGAGGAAGAGAAGCCTAACATAAAAACAAGAGTTGTTGGCTATCCAAGGACGGCTTGCCTGGTCCTAGCAACTAAGGATATGTTCTGGACAAAGTAGGCAGAAACCCACATTACGGGTTTCAGGCAGTCTCCTTGGCTAGGTTGACAAGCTCTTCTTTGCTATGTCATTTCATTGGAGGATGAATATTTGAGAGGAAGTCAAGTCTTGCATGAAGATAAGAGTCGTGTTTGGTAGCCAAGGATGACTTGCCCACTCCATTGAAAGAGTTTTTCAAGCATATGGTAGTGTAGAACTTTTCTTTGGTTCTGGGCAGTCATCTTGGCTATGCTGACAGCCTCTTCTTTCTCATGCTAGACTGTCTCTTCTTACCTGGCAACCGGCAAGTCCTCTGCATCAACTTGGAGCTCCAACTGAGTTCATGCAGCTATTCCATTACATGATGCAATTAATTGTGCTCTGAAAATCAGCAGTTAAAAAATTGCTAAGGACACGTATTGTTTATGGCATCTGACTAATTCTTCAGTTCAACAATTAAAATTGATATTAAGAGACTTGATCACGGATTTTGGCACTTTTAAGGGGTTTTTTTTTTTTTTTTTCCATCAAAAGATTTGTTGGACTTTTAGAGGATAAATAACTAAATAAATTGAGGTCGTAAAAACTCGAATTTATTTCACTAAAAAAACTGTCGAACATACAACCAGTAGCCTATATTTATCTATGTTTCACACACTTAGTTTTACTATAATGTATTTTACCTATTTCTTTATCTTCTTTTTAAAAATGATGTATTTATGTTCTATCAATGGGGATCCTATAGTTAAGGGAAGCGATTTTGTCATTTGTCGAAACCTTGGATCTTCCAAAATTAAATCTACAAGAGCTAGTTTTGTTATTTTTTGGATTTATTATTTTTATTTCAGATTTTATTTTAATGTTTTTTTAACTTAATTTAGGTTGTTTCCTAATAAACACAGATTTTCTTAATCTATTTAAAAATCTTATAATTTTTTTTGAGAAAACAATCAAATTATATATATATATATATATATATATATATATAATAAAAATATGAATTGAAAGTTTACATTTATAATTTTTTTTGCTCATTAAAACTCATATAATTTTTATATTATTGCGATCCTATTAGCTTCCGTCTATATATATCAGTATTGGAAACACCCTGGGAGGATATAAAAAAGGGTATGATACTCGACGTTATACATTTTACAAGAGCAATTCTCTCAAGTCTTGCATATAAAACTCCACCTTTTGTGAGTACTTGTCTTGATAAGATTTTGTTCTTTCCTTCTCGTGTAAGTTCAGCATCAATGCTTTATCTTATTACGAAAATACTAGTTAGACAAAGGAACGACATAAAGCCATCGTGGAGATGGGGCTTTCTAATTATAGCAAAGGATTTTTTTTCTTTCAGATGGCATGCCCAGATGAAAAGGGCCTGAGCCTATCGTGTCTACGGGCTTGATATGCGGTATAAATATGATTTAGATTCCAGTCCCCGTGTTTCTGCGTGGTTATACTTTAGTCCTTGAGATTTCCAAACCTGCTCTTTAACCGCGATGTATTGTACATGTAGTTCAATCAAATAACAACCTCATTTCCATGGATATTCCAAGTCGCTGTATAGTGCTTTCAAGTTATAAACTTTTAAATATTTTTATTAATTATGTCTTAGTAATTTATCTTACTACTCAATAAATTAATTAATTATTCTGTAATATAATGGTTATTAATATTATTATACACATTTGTTTTAAAACTTGCCTCTAAGTTGGCTGTGACTCGAGACTGGAACCGAGGTAAGCTTTAATAAAAATAAAGAAATGATTGACTAGGTTAACCACTGACCTGATTAGGCTACCGATAAAAAATTATTGATTTATTTTTTTTTCTAATTTTTTCTAAAAATAATGTTGTTTTTTTATCTTTTTAATAAAATAAAAAAATTAGGTTGACCTGAGTTGACTAGGATCAAATTACCTAACTCAATGCGTATTCCAAATCAAGTTTAAAAACTATGATTATACAATCACAACACAAAACATATATTATAATTTTTTTTTAAAAAAAACTACTATTCACTTCATAATAAATAATAAGCTAATATAAACCATAAAGAACCATCTGGTCTTTTTATAATTTAGCTCATTGTTCCATAATTATGATAGTTTAACCAGTTAATTATTATTTCAACGGAAAAGGTTTTTTGTTATCTTGGAGAAGAATAAATATTATTTAAATCATTTTTAATTGACTATGAGTTAATAAATATTTAATCTTATTGCATTGTAAATGTTATTTTATTATTTCATAAACTTAAAAACACAATAGTTATAACGCCATAAAGGTGTAGTAACAAGAGCCCCTTTAGAAAACGTGGTGAAAGTTATTTTTAAATTATTTTTTATATAAAAATATATAAAAATAATATTTTTTATTTTAAATTTTATTTTTAATTTCAATATATAAAAAAAAATAATTTTTTTTAAAAACATATAGAAGGTGAGTTTCAGAAGTTCGGGAACGAGGGTGGCTTTCACATCGCCCACCCCTTTTTTACTTTACAGGATCTTGTCTCACAAATTGAAGTCAAAGTCACAGGTAATGTCGTTACAGGATATCGGAATTCAGCGCGGGGTTTTTTCGGAATTCAGTAAAAATAAATTATCGAAACACACTAGATTTAAGAAAATAATACTTTTAGAATTTCTCACAGGACCAGTTTTTAATTTCATTAGGAGTGTTTGGTATTAAAATGCATGATATCTTTTAAAATAATTTTTTACTTGTAAAAGTATAAAAATAAGTGTTTTTCATATTTTTTTTATCAATATATTAAAATTATAAAAAAAAACATCTAAAAATATAAAGTATTTTAAAAATACATCTAAAAATAAAAACCCAAGCAAACACGTAATAAAACCTAGACTTTAAATAATTTACTCCATAGAAATACCATACTGGCCTTTCCTTTTTCACTTTGCTTTCGTGTTGGTGTCGATATACCCGTCTTTTTTTTCCCGTCTCTAGAACGGAAAGGGGGGAAGGCTGGAAGCGAGTGAAAGGTTCCTCGCTTTTCTGTCGCCTAATATGTGTGCCCATAATTTGTTATTGACACGATGAGGATTTTGGCAACCCGCCAGAGAAGAGAGATACATGTGCTTAAAAACGACAAGGAGGGGGGAGCAGAAGACCTCGAATTACTTTATTTATGGTTTAAAAATGCATTGCAGATGATAATTGGTAGAGACATGGCATCTTTATAGTTTCTGTGAAGTCGGCATTGCTAGAGAAACTCCACTACCACCTGGTAGATCCTTCCATTGCTGTGTTATTGTTTTGATCTGGGTGTAGAAATTAACCCCAGCCTTGCCTGCAATTATTTATAAAAAGAAAAAAAAATTAACCATCTCAAGGATGTTTACATGGCCGCCAGCTTTATACAACCAGTATGTTGGTGAAGAAAATAGGAATGGTACAGTTTCAAAACGCAAGAGCAAGGCTTTAGAGGATGTAAGCATTACCATAGAAATTGAGATCGCCAGCAAAAGATGCCTTGGAGCCAGTAAATGAGAAAAATGGCAAGGGAACTGGTATAGGAACATTGATGCCAACCTGTATAATAGCGAATTATGTTAAGCATGCATGCATTTCCCAAGGTGCCTATTTCAACAAAATATGAACGTTAAATTATCCTGGAAGTAATTTTCAAAGTTCCTCTTATGTGGTTTGAGCTATCAAATCTTGCCATAGAAAGAATGATCAGTAAAGTGGGGAGCTAAAATTGTTGCCCTTAACAGATAAATTATGCAGTTGTATCCCTTAAATATTCTTTGATGATTTTGCAGTGTTTCTTCGTTTCTTTACCTGCCCAGCCTCTATCTCAGTTTGGAATTTCCTTGCAGCAGCACCGGATGTAGTGAATATGGCAGCTCCATTGCCATATCTGTGACAAAAATATTACAAACATGTAAACCAGATACGATTCATTGAAGGAAAAACACGATAACACAAGCAAATGAGAAGTCATAACAAAAAAGTACTTATTTCTGTTCACGAAGTGGATGGCTTCTTCAAAGCTGTCAGCCTAAAGTTAAGAGAAAGAAGTTAATTCATTTCCATGCTAATCGATCAGAGGCCTAATTATCACAGAAACACAAAAGGAGTATTTAACCCACCTCCTTGCAAAGAAGAACTGGGCCAAAAATTTCCTCCTTCAAAGGAAATGTATGGAGAGTAGATCAGTCAATTTTTCACCAAAATTTGAAGTCTACATCTTCATACACTTAGGAATTTAATATATTATAGATTTCTTGGAGTATGATCTACAAAATCACTTAAAAAAAAACCTTGTAGCAATCCATATCAGCTGTGACACCAGATAAGATGGTGGGACCAATAAAATTGCCATCCTCGTATCCTGGAACCTGTTTATCACCAGAAACAAAATGGTATGCAGAACAGTCTCTTTTCGGTTATAACTTAATTGAGAATAAAGGATATAAAAGGCGCAAAAGCACCCTTGCAAGGAGGAGGAAAGAAAAAAGCACAAAGCTAATTTAAAACTGATGGATGTTTGAGATTAACAAATGCTGGACTCAAACTCAGTACCTTATCCATCTTGCTTTACAAGAGAGCCAATGGTACAAGACTACTGGTCCTAATGTATTTTCAGCTCCTTACTACAAAGAGAAATGCTATTTGCTCTTCCAGCAATTACTAAATTAATCCATCATTTCCACTATATTCCATGCTTCTGGTCTGACATGCATATTTAGGAGGGTTTACTCAACATTATATAAAAAAGAAGTATTGGGTCCCATCAACAAAACAAAGATGCAATAAAATACCACTATATTTCTTCCATCAAGCAGAAGTCTGGCACCACTTTCGACACCACTTTCAATTAATTTGCATACTCGTTCCTTGGCCTGCAAAAACAGAGAAAATTTCCAAGTAAAAGTTTGATCATGGTGGTGCAGAACAGGTTAAGAATAATTCTTAAAGATACCTGTTTGCTGATCACTGGACCAAGGTCTGCATCAGGTTCTGTTCCTGCATTTACTTTTAGAGACTTTGCACATTCCACCAGTTTATTCTCCCTAGAAAAGTTTGAAAAGGTTCTATGTTATACAGTTACGTCTCGGCCAATCACCAAGTTACTCTTATTTTCTAATTTTATAAAACAACATGGTAAAAGTTTGCAAGGGGATGTGATCTATGTACAACTGTGCAAACAGTGATAAAGGCCAAATCTTGTGTGCGGCCTCAGAACCCACCTACACAGACAAATGCCACCCTAAGTAACATGATGACATGCATGTGCCAACTCTCAACAAAGGAGCCGTGTCCTATTCTGGCTACCAAAACTGATCCAGATTCCTTGACATGGCTGAAAAATCATTCTCTCAACAGCATTTTCCTTTGCAGCTAGCTAACTGACAGCAGATTATTTGAAAAATCCAGCTAGAAGTTATTAAGTCAACGAGTTGTGGATTTTAATTGGAAACAAACTTACCATGACTGTGAGTCTCCAACAAAAACTACGGTGCTCAGAGCCATACATCTCTGTCCCGCTGCACCAAAACCAGCAGCAACCAAGGCATTCAAAGTGGCATCAGTGTTGGCATCGGGTAAGACAATTGCATGGTTTTTAGCTCCCATGTTGGACTGCACAAAAGAATCCAGATAGCCAGTTAATTCCAACTTCCAACCATTGTGAAGAAATCATATCGATCCCAAGAGACTGAATAGTTAATTACTAAAGAAATGATGTGAACTCACTTGTACACGTTTTCCTTTAGCTGATGCCCTTGAATATATGTGCATTCCAGCCTGTGAATATGATAACAAAACATCAAGTACTAATGTGACTATCACGTAGATAATAACATATCAATTTTGCAGAAAAATGCAATTATCTCCAGAACATTGCCCACCCAAAAATAGCAAGAGAATAATTTAAAGGTTATCCACCTAAAAACTGATCTTGTTCAGGATCTTCATTTTTCTCAGAATGCTTGAGGAGTGAAATGTAAGACAATAAAACATTAATTAGGAAAACCTGGATATCGTGCCGAGTAACTTACAGTATTAGAACCCACAAATGATATAGCTCTAATGTCGTCGTCGTCACAGATAGCATTAACAATATCCTGCCACAAATAGAAACATGCTATAAAAACAATGCTGTAAAAGACAAATCAATTAACAAAAACCACAAGTCCGTATCATAGGTATAAATAACTACAGCAAATATAATTGTTTTTCCACTATGTCACAGCCCTTTAATTATGTAGATTTACTAAAAACTCTGCAAATGAAACTCCAAATCTTACTAATTTAGAATCAATTAAACAAAATCCTATTTGTCAAGATTATTTTCTTAGGAAGCTATAGCTAATAAATCACAATAGAGATTAATTAGCTAAAAAGAGCTTATTGTTGAGCAAAATCATACATTGGTGCCATGAACAATATTTAAGACACCATTAGGTAAACCAGCCTCCATTGCCAATTCCGCAAGTATTATAGAAGCACCTGTTTCACCACCGAAGAACAAAGTTACTGCTATGGATAAAAGTATGATGATTGATTCTTTTGTGCAGAAAATGCCTTGATTTGGAACTATGATTAGTGAACATCTAGGCAGAGACTGCCTTTGTCCCAGACCAATGCTGTTTGCCCAAATTTTCCAGGACTTTCAAAACTACATTTCTTCACATTACTAAAAAATGCAAGAGAAAGCATCCTATGGATATGCCAGGTGCAATTTTCAAATCTTTGAACAATTTCCATTAACTATTCAAAGTGGAAAGCTATTTTTAATAAGAGGAAAAAGAAAGGCAAACACCATTTATGGCAGGAGCAGAAAATCTGACACAAGATTCAAGCTTCCAAACACTTTTCTTATTGGATAAAAGAGGTCACCTGATGGAAAGTCCCACAATTCTTGGCCAAAGGTGCTTCCCATACCCATAGGAAGCTATTACATTATCAGTGTAACCAACTTCTAAAAGCTTTTATACCACATATCTATGACCAGAGAAGATAGTAAGTATCTCTCTTGCCTGAATATAGCACAACTTGGTACCATGAAGAGGTGCTCCAAACCTTATACACAAAGTATGGACAAGTAAATTCTCACCAGGATCTTTCTCCGATGGCTTCAAGACAAAGGTATTGCCACATGTAACTGCAACAGGGAACATCTGCAGCAAAAAAGGTAGCGTGCATGTTTTTAAATTACTTTTTTTCTTTGAGAACTCAAGATTTGTTCACAACAAGAGAATCCTTTAAATGTTAGTACAGTTGTGAAACATGATCAACTTCAAGATGAAGCTAGAAGTAGGCCTGGTTAACTGCATGTTTTCATCTTAACAGCAAAATTTAAGTTCCACCTTTGTGATAATGAAATATGCAGGCATCGTAAATGCATGGAAAAAACAAATTGTGAAGAAGAATGCTGAAGGCTTACCCATAAAGGAATCATTGCCGGAAAGTTGAAAGGGCAAATCCCAGCACATACACCAAGTGGCTCTCTGATGCTAAAGGTATCAATTCCATTTGCCACATTTGGGACATACTCTCCCATCTGCAAAGTTGCCATTCCACAAGCATGTTCCACCACCTCTGTATGAGAAAACAATCAAAATTGAGAAAGTATAGAAGCAATCAATTGCAATCTTTTCACCGAAAGAGATTTTAGGAAAGGGAATAAAAGATAGACTAACCTAGCCCACGGAAAACATCTCCATGAGCATCCTTCAAGGTCTTCCCCTGTTCAGTAGTAATATTCATCGCAAGCTTATCCTACAACAAGATCAAAGTGATTCTAATCATCAAACAAAAGCCAATAAAAAATAATACGAATAAAACGCAACAACATACGACAGAACAAATTCTAGTATGCTTACAGTGTCTCTACGAATAAGCTCTTGAAGCTTGAGCATGACACGCTGACGGGTAGTAATTGGCGTGTTACGCCACGCCGGAAAAGCATGCTTTGCTGCAGAGACTGCAGCTTTGAACTCTTCATTCGTCGTCAAAGGAATTTGTGATACAACTTCTTGTGTTGCCTATCCTCAAATGTCAATCCATTAAACCCAAAACCACAATCCACAACAACTTCCAATAAACGAGAGAGAGAACATTATAAGTTCATATACTCACGGGATTTATCACATCAATGGTTGAAGATGATTGCGAATCAACGAACTTTCCTCCAATAAGATTCGGGACTCTCTGATACAACAAAAAAAATCAGAAAAATGAGATGAAGAAAGCAATAATAATCTTGTATAAATTAGATAAGTGAACTAGAGTTTCTCAAGCTTTTGAAGAACTTTCTAAGAGACCAAACAGACCATAAAGCATCGTATATACACCGTATGTATGTATGTATAGATTTATACAGAGTGTATTACCGGAGGGCTACGGAGGCTTGAAGAAGGCTCTACAACACCAGTGGAAAAATAATAAGAGCTTCTTAAAGCAAAGATCGAAGGCTTCAAGGCCTTTAGATTTCTCGCTGAAAAAACAAAACAAAAGGATCAAAATAAATCAGGATTACCTTGTAACACGGCTTAAATAACTGATTGATGATTAGTTATGAAATCATCTTGCGCAAGTTTCTTACCTCGTTGAATCGAGATTTTAAGAGGCAACATAGTTTTTTTTTTGGGGGGTTTTCTTCTTTGATTCAACGATTTTTATGTTTTTAGGATAAATGGTCTTTTTTTATAAGATATATATCCGTTTTTCACTTTTTTGCATGCTAGTAAAAGAGTGATTAGTGTTGTGACCAGCAGACGGGTTGAGATCCGAAGACAATGATTTGTTGGGATGTGAGCCGATGGATTGGAGTTACGTGCTATCTGACGGTGGAGATTCAAAAGTTATTTTATAACGTGGCAGTCATATTGGAAAAAGTTTTCCTAATTTGCCTTGTTTAAAAAAAAGGAAAATGCTAACATACAAATAAATTCAGTTGAGCAAAGATTCTAAGGATGAAAATTTGATTTTATCAAATGCAGAATTGTAAATATAGGAAGAAAAAGGTCTTATTTAATTGCTATTCTTCAACACCTTGTCTATACCCATTACCAGTGTACTCAAGAAGAACAATAAATTGTATTTGAGGGTCTAGCTGTTGTGGTTAATTATGTGACTTGTTCCGTTCCCGTTCCGGGTTCGATCCTCTATGTGCACGTCTGTCACCCCCGCGGTGCCTTACCTGCTCCTGGGCTTGCAGGATGTCCAGTGGGCCGTGGGGAATAGTCGTGGTGTGCGTAAGTTGGCCCGGACACCCCACGTAAATCAAAAAAAAAAAAAACAATAAATTATATATATATATAGGGGTGATTAGGAGTATTTAATTATTTTTTAAAGTATTTTTTATTTGAAAATATATTTAAATAATATTTTTTATTTTTTAAAAATTATTTTTAATATGAATATATTAAAATGATTAAAAAAACTAAAAATAATATTAATTTAAAAATAAAAATAAAAATATTTTTTTCCAAAATACTTTTCAAACATACCAAACAGATATACAGTCCTAATCCGCAGGGAAAGTTAGCAACCAGCAGGAAGAGAAGAGAAGGAAAGGAACAAATTTTACTCCCTACTATCAGCGATGTTGGTCCCGCTTTCTATTTTTATTTCTCATTTGGGAACTTTTATTAGGCCGTCCAAAAAGCATGTTTAGAAAAAATATATAAATGAGAGTTTTTATTATAATTTATACAAATCTATAATATATATTAATTAATCAAAAACAAATCATAGTCAAGGTAAACTGTAATTTCAAACACACCACGCTCCCAAATAAATACTTAATTAACATTTAAAAATATATTTTACCACAATATTTTTAATTAAAGTTCATTTATAAATAACAGATAATTAAAAATTATTCTTAAAAATAATAATATTGATTATTAAATAATAACGTTATTAAATATGTGTTAAAAATAAATTAAATTTTTTTTTTGAGATAAGGGAGGAGTGGATCTTGTTTTTTGTTTCTGTTTGGTCAAAACAATATATCATTTCAAGAAGAAGTTGATTTGACAGAAAAAGCCTCCACTTAAACGCCTCTTAACAAAGCGTACGTGCACGCAACTACCAAGTCAATAAACAGTAGCTCAGCTACATCGAGTTTTATAAATTTCATTATCACTATTAATTTTAAAACTTGTAAAATTAATAAAAATACGAACAAACTAATCCAAAGCCCATATTAATAATAATAATAATAAAAAAAAAAGTTGGAAATACTGCTGCGTTTCGTACTCAGCAGTTGGCAAATTCATCCAGTAATCCACACTGAAGAGCTGGTAGGGAGAATTAATGCCCCTTGTGGTAAAATTCGGTTTAAATTTTTTTTTTTTTTTTAAGAAAAAAGGAGAGCTGACCTACTTGAAATCTGAGGAAAGGTGATCCAAAACTACTCTAACCATAGAACCCCAAGAAAGAAAAGCTTCATCTCCCTTTATATCATCCAACCATGGAGTACGCTAGTGACAGAAACCGTAATCATGCCCATTGGCCGTCCCCACCAGACTCCGTAAAAATCTAGATACATAATTGTCAAAGAGGAAGGTATAATCTGAAATCTATCTGTTTGCTGTCATGGTCTTGTTATGAAGACACAGATCGAAGGAAGGAAGGAAGCATTAATTGCTTTTAAAAACGTCACCGTTCTAAAAGGCCACACAAACGAATCACTGCAGAAGAGAGAACCATGGCCATCACTTTATAGCATTTGATTGAAAATAACCTCATCACCACCTATAGCTCCACACTGGGTCGTCATTATCCAGGAACCATAGCATTTTTGCTGTCGCATGGAAGAAACAACCAGGCAAACAAAGAGAATGAAACCACTATGTGCCAGGACCCAAAGGCGAGATTGATTATAAACAAAAGGTACAATCTCGCCCTAGTCCAGGAAGGTAAATAATAATAATAATAATAATTTAGCAATTTCTGTCTCTTCTCCCTGCTATTTCTGGAGCAGTCTCTATGTAGGATGGTATCTAGGAGCTTGGCAACTGGTGAGATGACGAATCGTCACTCACTAAATCTCTCCATTGTTGAGTCACTGTTTTAACTTGGGTGTAAAACTGAATTCCAGCTTTTCCTGCGGCAGTTTATGAAACTCTGCTTTAAAACTTCAGAAACTAAGATCCCCTAATGTGAAAGCTTTTCAAATAGGAGGCAATTCACATAGAAATCATCCAAACCACACATATTTACCGTCAAAGCTGACATCTCCAGCAAAAGATGGTTTTGCGCTAATAAACGAGGAGAATGGCAGCGGAACCGAGATAGGAACATTTATCCCAACCTACAAAAATTCCAGTTCATGTCAAACATAAAAAATTTAATGAATAAAGGGAATTGTCACAAACAAATGTTTCACATGGGCAGCAATACTTCAGAAACTAAAGCTTTGCAGATTGGAGTAATCTTATTTCAAAAAAATTAAAAATTAAAAAAAGGACAGCAACATGCGAGGCCATGATAGTGAAACACAAGTCATTCAGATGAAGGTTTCACTGTCTCTTCATCTTTTACCATTAAAAGCAAACCCATGACAGGCTGCACAGGACTATCTTACCTGCCCAACCTCAACCTCAGTCTGGAATTTCCTTGCAGCGACGCCAGATGTTGTAAATATAGAAGCTCCATTGCTATATCTAAAAGAAAGAATCAGGGCTCAGGCATAGACCATGAGACAAGTATTCAATACATTCCAATTCTATGCATGTACTGGGAGAAAGTAATAGTTGAGATTACTTATTTCCATTAACAATGTTTATGGCTTCTTCGATGCTATCAGCCTGAGAGACAAGAAAAACACGTGTTAATGTCCTGGACTAAATAGCTGGTGAGACAAATAGGAGGATGGATGGGTAGCAGCAAACCTGCATACAAAGAAGAACTGGGCCAAAAATATCCTCCTGCACAAGCAATAAGCCTCATTTAGTTTATGATGCGGTCAAGCTTGCTGGAAACCATCCAAGGTCACTTCTGTAAATATCACATAAACTACCTTGTAACATTCCATGTTGACTGTGACATCCGATAAGATGGTAGGACCAATGAAGTTCCCATTTTCATATCCTGCAACCTAGCATTAATAAATGAACTGAATTATAAAAAAATGATCGGCTTGATCATTTAAAAACTCCGGAGCAGAAACACAATTATTGGCAAGCTTCTCAGTATTGCTTAAAGCACATCACAGCTTTCATTTAAAATTCAAAACATTTATGCAGGATTCATTATAAATAATTTAATTATTAAACTGTGAAAATCATGTGCAGATGTAAATTAAACCAAATTATCTTATCTTACTGTTGATAAAAAGAACACATGCTATAAATTTGAGCAAAAGCTTATCAAGAAAACTGTTGAGACCATAGAAGACAACATAAAATTAGATACCACAATATTTCTTCCATCAAGAACTAGCTTTGCACCACTTTCAACACCTGTTTGAATCAATGTGATTATCCGTTCCTTCTCCTGTTGAGTAAAAAACAATATTGATGAATAACAAAGGTCACTAGTTGGAAATATACATGAAGAAAGTGAATTTCTCATATACACAGCAGAAGCTGCAACTCTCTCAAATATCGCATAGATGATGGGGCATTTCTCATGATCAAAATTATTATATATCAATAACTTAAAATTACTCTATCTAGAATGGAAAACTTGATAGGTCAGGAATCTGACTCTACTATGCACCTGCTTACTAATAACTGGACCAAGCTCTGCATCCGGTTCTGTTCCAGAGGTTACTTTAAGTGCCTTGGCATGCTCTACTAACTTCTCTTCCCTGGCAAAAAGGTCTAGCAAACTCAGTGAAGGAAATGCCAGTATTCTCTACTGAATCATAATTGGGAAAAAATAAAGGAATAAATTTACAAAAGAACGTAACATTGTAACATATATCTGATATCTATGGTTTCGTTCACTACCTTCGTTTGAGATAATTCACCCCATACCTTTCAAACATTTTGCTTTGGCAAAAGTTCTTTTTTAAGAAATGTAACCTCAAAATTCAAACAAGGTTTTATTAAACTTAAAGGATATTGCTATTGTTTTCACGATAGGGGTGCACCTGGACCAGCACTTAAGCAGCCAATAAATCACTTCCTAGACATTCCATTGAAGAAAGGGGGTAAACAAAGACATGATCGACTACCAACCACTAAGGGGGGGTTTAGGACCACTGACTTCCATAAAGAATCGCTGCGACAAATTATATAAGTTGGTAGGTCTAAACAAAAAATTCTCCACAAATGCTTACAACTTTTACCTCCAACAACTTTGATTCAGTTTTACCAGATTAAAATCCAAGGTATTTTTTTTAGATAAAAAAATCCAAAGAAATTAAAACAAGTATAAAAAAAAATACCATGGGCCTAGGCCTCCAACAAAGACAGCCATGTTCAGGGCCATGCACTTTTGTCCTGCACCACCAAAGCCAGCAGCAACTAGAGCATTTATGGTAGCACCCACACTTGCATCGGGCATGACAACTGCATGATTTTTGGCTCCAATATTGGACTGAAGTAAAAAGGTCAGCCAGCAGTTAATGTCCAACAACGATTCATGTCATCTATATAGCCTCATAAAATGAACTGCACACTTACTAAAAGCATTATTTGGAGTTACCTGTGTACGTTTTCCTTTAGCTGATGCTCTTGCATACACATAAGCACCAACCTATGAGAACATAATGACAAGATTAAAATACTCTTCAACAATACATTCAAACAAGGCAAATAGAACCATACTTCTTGTAAGTTACACTGCTGAGTCTAGCTCCCACCCAAGGAGCAAACCGTCAAATAATAAATCCACAACCTTGACCTTGACTTAATAATACAAATTAAGGTGATGTTGATGCAGGGCTTCAAATTACCCCTGCAACCATTATCCTCTTTCTCTGGTACAATTTAGAGATGGGCATTTAAAGAGGGTAACAATTAACGCCC